>Ga0272446_1001518_pt1 | contig 33609 bp, 23 predicted proteins | sample YNPCB0061_FD_194587 | JGI IMG/M metagenome (GOLD analysis project Ga0272446, IMG submission 194587) | Hot spring microbial mat communities from Yellowstone National Park, WY, United States - YNP-CB-006-1 | ecosystem: Environmental > Aquatic > Thermal springs > Hot (42-90C) > Sediment | place...
ATTCTCGACATGCTGGAAAAGCGGAAACAAAAAATGCAGTTCCTGATTTTGACCTGCCACCCGGAGCGGTTCGGCGCCCTACAGGAAGTGCAGGAGATCGCCTTGCGGCCGGCTGCACGGGCGGCGCCCTGAGCACGGCGCGGGCCGCGAACCGGTCTTTCGCTCCGGCAGTGGAGGGGACGCTGCGCAGGCCGGACTCACACGGACGCGCTCGCGGCTGGCGGCGGCTCGATGCGTTGCAGGTGGGCCAGCGAGCCGAAGGCGTGCCGCCGGTAGTAATAAGGCAGCCTCCACAGGAAGGGCCACCCGGCGAACCGGTCCAGAAGTTGCGCCCGTCTGGACCGCTTCAGGCTGAGGTCGATCTGGCGGACGATGTCGAGCCTCCCCTTGCGCAGCGCCAGCTCGCGCGTTTCGTCGTGAAACGAGCGGTTCACGGGATGGGTGACATCCATGCATCCTGCGAGTTCGACACGGTAACCGGACGGATCGAACGTCTTGCAATCCTGAAGCTTGCCGAGGATGTCCAACACTAGCATGGTCCGGATGCACTTGCCGCAGCGGCTGCAATTGGCGTCATCTTGCCCGTGCGTGTCCTGGCCCACGAAGCAAACGTGCAAGTTTTCTCGCACAATCCGGTTTTCCACAATGTTTTCCAGCTTCTGCGCGCGCGTGTGGCCTGCCCCATCGTAGACGATTCTCGTTGAGGAAGTGGAAAACATCGGGCAACTCAGCGGATGAAGCCCCCACGCCTCCAGCACCTCGATTGCGCAGGAAGACGGGATCAATCCGGCGCCGCAAAGCCGCTCGAGGTGCAGGTGAGCGGCGCTGATGGCGGCGCCGCTGGCGTAATTCTCCCACGGGAGCTTTCCCCACCGCGTTTCCCTGACGTTGGTGGCCATGCGGATGAGTCTTGCCCCAAGCTGATGCGCCGCTGCCTCCAGGCGGGCCGTGAGGCGGTCATGGGCATCGCTCTTCCACAGAGGCATGTCGAGCCCCAGCACATTGATGTAATGGCGGCTCTCGGGGTGGCGCAAAACGGTAAAAAAGGAGTCGACCCCCGCCGTGAAGGAACAGGAGACGCCTGGCTGCGGGACCGACGGCGGCAAGGCCTCTGCGAACAGCCGCACAGGCTTCGCGAGCCCCGGATACCAGAATGTCCAAAGGCGGACCAGCGTCTCGGCATTGTGAAGCAGCCAGGCGTCGACAGGAAGATCCACCCGCAGGTCTTCCCCGCTCGCTGCCGCCAAAGGCAGCATCAGGGCCAGCCACGGGTTGCCGGTTCGGCTCGGCGGGATGTCCTCCGGCAGAGCGTACCAGACCTGTTCCCGCGAGCCGTCCCCGTATTCCACGTCGACCGTCAACCGCTGGAACCCGGTGCGGTGAGGCTCGTTGCGCAGGTTGGTGATTCTCATCGCGTCTGAACCTCCGCTTGCTTTTCTGAGCGAAAATTGCACGCACAGGGGCGCCTCGGGATGGCGGCGGATCCCCCGTTCCGCGGCTCACGCGGGAACAGGCTGCGAGATCCGGTGCAGCTTGGCCAGCCCCCGAAATGCGTATTTCCTGTAATAATACGGCAACCGCCACAGGAACGGCGTGGCGAGCAAGCGGTCGAGCAGCGCCGCGCGCCTCGAGCGCCGGAGGCTCAGGTCGAGCTGGCGGACGATGTCCTGCCGGCCATAGCGCTCCGCCAGCTGCCGGACATCCTGGACATAGTAGCGCGTGGTGGGGCGCACGCACTCCATCCTGCCGGCGAGTTCCACCGAGTAGCCGGACAGGTCGAACATGGGACACTCGCGGAGCTTTCCGAGGGCGTCCAGCACGAGCATGGTGCGGAGGCACTTGCCGCAGCGGCTGCAATTGGCGTCGTCCTGCCCGTGCGTGTCCTGTCCCACAAAGCAGACGTGGAGATTGTCGAGCACGATGCGCTCCCCGGCCAGGGCCTCGATCTTTTCGGCCCTCGAATGGCTGGAGCCGTCGTAAAAGATTCGCATGGTGGAGGCGGAATACAGCGGGGTTGTCAGCGGATGCGTGGCAGAGGGGTAGGGGACACGAATGTCGATGGCCGACGGAATCAGGCCGGCGCCGAAGCGGGTCTCCAGCAGCAGCATGGAGGCGCTGAGCACGCCGCCGGCGGCGTAGCTCTCCCAAGGCAGCCTGCCCCAGCGGGTTTCGCGCACATTGGTCGCCATGCGGATCAGCCGGGCGCCGAGCTGACCGGCGATCCGCTCCAGCCGGGCCGTGAGACGCTCGTAAGCGTCCCGCTTGAACAGCGGCATGTCCAGGCCCAGCACATTGATGTAGTGCCTGCATTCGGGATGGCGCAGGACGGTGAAGAACGAGTCGATGCCTGCTGTGAAGGTGGAGAGAACGTCCGGCTGTGGCGCTGCCGGCGGCGTGGTCTCCGCCAGAATGCGGATGTTCCGGCAGGTCTCCGGGTGCCATGCCGTCCATAGTTTGACCAGCGCCTCGGCGTTCAGTTTCAGCCAGGAGTCCACCGGCAGGTCCAGCCTCAGGTCCTCCCCGCTGGCGGCAGCCAGGGGGAGCATCAGAGCCAGCCACGGGTTGCCGGTGCGGCTTGCGGGTAATTCTTCGGGCAGGTCGAACCAGATCTCCTCGCGCGAGCCATCGCCATAGACCACATCCACGGCGGCCCGCTGCCGGTTCGCCGCAGCGGGCTCCAGGCGGAAATTGGTGATGGTCAAGTCTCCTCCAGGCGCCCTCTAGTATAGCCGGGGAACGCCGTTTGCGCGAGCGGCGAAGCGCACGCACGCAGCGGCGGCCGGAGCTGAATGCCCCCCGGCCGCCGCTGTCGTGAATTTGGGTCCGTCTGTTGGGTGCCGCCCAAGGTTGGCCGCGGCAGCTCTATGCCCGCCAGCGGCGCATCAGGCCGAGCGCGGCCAGACCAGTCTGGCGTCTGATTCAGGAGATAAAAAATCCGGCTCCGCCGCGAAGCGGAGCCGGAGTTGAGAACCAGGTTGACGACCTGTCCGCGGGGAAGGCGCGGGTCAGGCGCTCTTCGAGATGCGCCGCCGCAGCAGGCCCAAAGCGGCCAATCCGAGTCCGATCATCGCATAGGCGCCGGGTTCGGGAACGCTTGATACCTCGGCGTCGAAGCTGGAGTTGCCTGCGCCGGCATGGTTGATCCTGATGCGAATCCCAAGCTCATAGGGTTGCCCGGGATCCGTGAAGGACAGCGGCGTGGCGCCACTGAAAGCCCCTCCACTGAAGGCTCCCAGGTGAACGTCGTTGCAAGTGGTGATCGTTTGCGCCGCGCAGGCCCACGCATCCACCGTGCCCTGCGTCGTCCCTCCAATCTGGAAGAGAAAGGCGGGAGGCGGCGGCGACGTAAAGCCGCCCTGGATAAGCGTGATTTCCAGGGTGCCCGCACCCGTTGACAAGTTGACACTGTTGAGGTCAAGGTACGGCCATGACAACGATCCCGCTGCCGGGTAGCCCAAGCCAGTGGAAACATTGACCGTCCAGACGCCCAGTGAACCGATCCAAGTGACCACCCCTGTGGTCGGATTAAAATCCCCGGCGCCGCCGTCCTGTACGATGACCGCCGGGTTTGACCCGTCGTTCAGAGTCAGCGTAAGCGGAGTCGCCTTCGCCCCGGGGGCAGCGACCATCACCAGCAGCCCTGCCAAAACCGCAGATGTTGCGATAAGTTTCCTCACAATAAGCTCCTCCTCGGGAAATTGCATCTTCTAATGCCCTTTCGGGGTGAGGGAGAAACCGGAATGGAGCAATCGCAACTCGTACTACAACCAGGCAGTACCTGCACGTCCGCCCAACCGCGCCCCTGGTTGCGACTGACAGAAAAACAAAGCGCACAGCGGCGCATTCCCCTCCAAAGCCGCGTTTCGCCATAGTACTTTCCCGCACGATTGCAGGGAGTTGCCCGGCCCTGTTTTCCGGGATTCCTGCGTTCGGGGCGGAGAGCGGGCGGCGCGAGGGGGCAAAACTGCTTCAACAGCGGGGCGAACGGAGCGCGGAGCGGTGGTCCAAATAGCGAAGGCGTTCCCGCCAGCCGGTCAGAAAAGCCGTCGGTAGGGCTGTAGTGCGACGCGGGAAACTCAGATCGACCTATGGGGAGATTGGCCGCCGTGGAGCGGGGCCGAAAGGGTTGGTTGCGGGGGGTGGATTTGAACCACCGACCTTTGGGTTATGAGCCCAACGAGCTACCTGGCTGCTCCACCCCGCAATTGCATCTTAACAATTTCGCACCGCGCCAGGCAAGAGGATTCGCGCCGCGCGGCCGCTGTTTCATTCCGGCTGGCGCTGCCCAGGCAGGCGCAGAGCGCCGGAAGATGACTCCCGGAAGAACGGCGCGCCGCGCTGCCGGGGGGCGCGAGCGCTTGCGCCCGCTTGCCGGCCAAACCTTGCCGCGCACGCGCAGCAGGGGATCGCCGCCCGATTGAACCCGGGGCAGACGACTCCCGGGCGCAACCCGTCAAGCCGGCCGCTCGCTGCCCGCGGCTTACCCGCTTCCCGCGAATCGCGTCGTGGGGCAAAAGGCTCGCGGCCCGGAAATCAGGTGCCCCGCTGATCCGGAGGCGTGTCAGCTCTCGGCCGGTGCGACCTCGATCAGATAGCCGCGCTTGCCGGCGTTGACCGCCTGCGTGGCGCCCAGCCGGACGAGCGTCCCTGCCGCCTCATGGACGTGCCCGCAGGCGAACCATGCCGGTTGCTCGCGATCGAGGAATTCGCGCACGGCGCGGCTGCCGATGTGGCGGCCGAAGGCCGCGCGGTCGAGCGGCGTCTCCAGCGGCGGGCAGTGGCAGACCAGGATGAGCGGCTTCAGGCCGGAAAACTTCGCCAGCCGGTCCGAGATTTCCTCTTCGGTATACTCGCCGGGCGTGTCGAAGGGGGTGGGCGAGGAATGCCCGAGGCCGGCGATATGCCAGCCTTCGGCCTGGAAATGGCGGCCGTGCAGCGGGTTCAGCCCGTGGGCCTGGCAGAAGCGCTCGATGTCGGACTCGTGCTCGTGGTTTCCCGGCAGCACCCACACGCGGGGCGCGCGGCGCTTGAGGATTTCGGCCAGCCCGTCCAGCCCGCGGCCCCAGCTCACCAGGTCCCCGGCGGCGATATAAAGATCGGCCTCCCGGGCCATCAGCTCCTCGAGGGCCGCCCGGTCGCCGTGAATGTCGGAAAAAACAAGGATCCGCATGGCCCTTCCCATTCTAGGCGGCGCGGGGGACAATGGGGGCAGGAATCGGGCGGGCGCCGGCGCGCGTCCAATGAAAAGACACGCGGATGCCGCTGCTACACTGAAAGCAGCAGGGGCGCGTCCCACCCGGTTTCGACATTGCCATGGCCATCGAACCCAAGCAAAGACCGACTGTAAACTCGTGGCTCGAAGAAGAGCTCTACCAGGAGTTTGTGAACCGTCCCGGCCAGGTGGACGAGAGCTGGCAGCAGGTTTTCACGGCCGAGCCGCCGGAAGTGACGCCGCCGCCGGTCAGCCAGACCGTGGTGCTGCCCGCGCCGGAAGAGGCCAAGGCGGCCGCCCCGGTGATGGCGCCGGCGCTGACCCTGAGCCCGAGCGAGCAGCTGGTGCCGCTGAAAGGCGCGCCGGCGCGGATCGCCGAAAACATGAAGGCCAGCCTCGCCGTGCCCACGGCGACCAGCCAGCGGGTGATCCCGGTGAAGGTGATCGACGAGAACCGCCGGCTGCTGAACCACTGGCGGTCGTTGCACGGGCAATCGAAGATCAGCTACACGCACCTGATCGCGTGGGCGGTGGTGCGGGCCATCCGGCACGTGCCGGTGATCAACGACGCTTACGCGGAGGTGGACGGGCAGCCGCACCGCATCGTGCGCCGGCAGATCCACCTTGGCGTCGCCGTCGACGTTCCGGGCAAGGACGGGCACCGCTCGCTGCTGGTGCCTTCCATCAAGAACGCCGGCGAGATGTCGTTTTACGAGTTCTTGCGCGCCTTTGACGACATCGTCGAGCGCGCGCGCAAGGGCAAGCTGACGCCGGACGACTTCCAGGGCACCACGGTCTCGCTTACCAACCCGGGCACGGTGGGGACCGTCGGCAGCGTGCCGCGCCTGATGCCCGGCCAGGGCGCGATCATCGCCACCGGCGCCATCGACTGGCCCGCCGGCTTCCAGGGGGTGAGCGAAGAGCTGCGCGCGCGCCTCGGCCTGTGCAAGGTGATGACGATCACCTGCACCTATGATCACCGCATCATCCAGGGCGCCGAGAGCGGGACGTTCCTCGGCAAGCTCCAGGAGCTGCTCGAGGGCGGCGACCGCTTCTACGAAGAGATCTTCGAACAGACGGGCATGCCCTACCACCCCTTCCGCTGGGAAGTGGACCGCGGGGCGGCGGCCGCCGGCTTCGGCGACGGCGAGCGGATGGGCGAGATCGCCAAGCAGGCGGCGGTGCTCCAGCTCATCAACGCCTACCGCGTGCGCGGCCACCTGATCGCCGACCTGAACCCGCTGGGCGTCAAACCTTCCTATCACCCCGAGCTGGATCCCGCCAACTACGGGCTCACCATCTGGGACTTCGACCGGCAGTTCCTCACCGGCAGCCTGGCCGTGCCCGGGGACCTGAAGCTGGCGCGGCTGCGCGACATCATCGAGCAGCTCCGCCAGACCTACTGCGGCCGGCTGGGCTGCGAGTACATGCACATCCAGCACCCGGAGGAGAAGCGCTGGCTTCAGGAGCGCATGGAGCCGCAGGCCAACAACTGGCCGCTCGACGACACTACGAAACGCCGCATCCTGCTGCGGCTGTTGCAGGCCGAGGGCTTCGAGAATTTCCTCCACACGCGCTTCGTCGGGCAGAAGCGTTTCTCGCTGGAAGGCGGCGAGAGCGCCATGGTGATCCTCGACGAATGCCTGGAGCGCGCGGCCGAGGCCGGCGTGCAGGAGATCGTCATCGGCATGGCGCACCGCGGGCGGCTCACGGTGCTCGCCAACCTGATCGGCAAGTCGATGGCGCAGGTGTTCGGAGAATTCGAGGGCGTGGTGGACCCCGAAATGGCGCAGGGCTCCGGCGACGTGAAGTACCACCTGGGCGCCAGCGGCGTGCAGCGGACCTCGACGGGCCGCGAGATCAAGGTGTCGCTGTCGCCCAACCCGAGCCATCTGGAAGCCGTGAATCCCGTGGTCGAAGGCATCGTCCGCGCCAAGCAGACCTTCATGGGCGACGAGAAGCGCGAGAAGGTCCTGCCGGTGCTTGTCCACGGCGACGCCGCCTTCGCCGGCCAGGGCGTGGTGGCGGAAACGCTGAACCTGTCGCTGCTGAAAGGCTACACGACCGGCGGCACGATCCACCTGGTGATCAACAACCAGATCGGCTTCACGGCCACGGCCGAGGAAAGCCGCTCCTCCACCTACTGCACGGATGTGGCCCGGATGGTGCAGGCGCCGATCCTGCACGTCAACGGCGACGACCCCGAGGCGTGCGCCCGCGCGATGCAGATTGCGCTCGACTACCGGATGAAGTTCAAAAAGGACGTGGTGATCGACCTCGTCTGCTACCGCAAGTACGGCCACAACGAAGGCGACGACCCCAGCTACACGCAGCCGGTGATGTACCGCATCATCAAGGCCAAGGAGTCGCCCGGCACGCTTTACACGCAGCGGCTGCTGCGCGAAGGCGTGGTGACCAAAGACAGCGCGGAGCGGATCCGGCGGCAGATCCAGGACGCGCTGAACGCCGCCCACGAAGAGGCCGTGCGCAAGGGCGAGAAGTGGGAATTGCAGGAGGTCACCGAATACGAAGAGGCCACGCTGCCGCAGGCATGTCCGCGCACGGCCGCCGACGAGGCGCTGCTCGAAAAGGTCGTCGAGGGCATCACGACGTTCCCGCCGGGCTTCACGCTGCACCCGAAGCTGAAGGGCTTCATCGAGAAGCGGCGCGAGATCCTCCGGGGCGGGCCGGTCGACTGGGCCGCCGCAGAAACCCTGGCCTTCGGCACGCTGGTGCTGGAAGGCACGCCGGTGCGGCTGAGCGGGCAGGACAGCGCGCGCGGCACGTTCTCGCAGCGCCATCTGGAGTATTTCGACTACAACACCGGCGAGCCGTACATCCCGTTGCAGCACCTCGACCCGCGGCAGGCGCGGTTCGAGGTCTACGACAGCTCGCTGAGCGAGTATGCGGTGATGGGCTTCGAGTACGGCTACTCGCTCGGCGACCCGCTCACGCTGACGCTGTGGGAGGCGCAGTTCGGCGACTTCGCCAACGGCGCGCAAATCATGATCGACCAGTTCATCGCCGCCGGCGAGGCCAAGTGGGGCCAGCCTTCCGGACTCGTGCTGCTGTTGCCGCACGGCTACGAAGGGCAGGGGCCGGAACACTCCAGCGCGCGCATCGAGCGCTTCCTCCAGCTGGCGGCGGAAAACAACCTGCAAATCTGCAACGCCACCACGCCGGCCCAGTACTTCCACCTGCTGCGCCGCCAGATGTACGGCGGCCACGACCGCCGCGGCGTCCGCAAGCCTCTGGTGATCTTCACGCCGAAGAGCCTGTTGCGCCACCCGCGCTGCGCGAGCGCGCTCCACGATCTGACGCGCGGCTTCTTCGAGCCGGTGCTGTCGGATCCGGGCCCCGTGCAGCCGGACCGCGTGGTCAAGGTCCTGTTCTGCTCGGGCAAGATCTTCTACGAGCTGCTGGCCGAGCGCGAGAAGCGCGAGGCCTGGGACACGGCCATCGTGCGCATCGAGCAGCTCTACCCCTGGCCCGAACAGGAAGTGGAAGCGGCGCTGTGGCGGTACCCGTCAACGGCGGAGATCGTCTGGGTGCAGGAAGAGCCCCGCAACCAGGGCGCTTACCTGTTTGTCCGGGACCGCCTCGAGCCGCTGCTGGCGCAGTCGCGCCGCGTGCTGCGTTACGCGGGGCGGCCGGAGGCGGCCGCGACAAGCACCGGCTCGGCGAAGCGCCACGCGCAGGAACAGGCCGCTGTGCTTGAGGATGCTTTCAGCGGCGGCAGCCCGGTGCGCCCGCGCCGCTACCGCGTGGTGGAGAAGCGCCGCAGCCCGGTTGCAGACGACAGCCAGAGTCCGGCCAACCCGTAGTTCCGGCGAGTTCCTGAGTGTGCCTTCGCCTCCCGGGGCGAAGGCGCGCCGATCGGCCGATCGGGGGGCCCTGCCCTGTTCCGGGACATTGTCGAAGCGTCCCGAACCGCGCAAGAACTCCCGGCCCGCCGCGCTCCGCATCCCTCTCGCGCACTGTCGCGGGATGTTTCGGGGTGTTGGAGACGTCGCCCCCGGGCCTGAGGCTGCGGCCGGAGAAAAACTTCGGCCCGGCGGAGGAGGAGGCCGCCGGGCCGCGGTTTCAGGAAGGCGAATCGAAGGAGGGGGCTTCGATCGCTCCTCGGCAGTGTCCGACAGGCTGTCTGGCCCGGCCCCGGCCCGGGAATCATCCCGCCGGGGGAAGTTGGACCCCAAGGCCATTTCAGCCAATCAGGTCTATATCTACTAAACTACGTTTTGATGGAAAATGCAATACCCCGCAGCGTCTTTGTTCGGAAATTCTGATTAAAGTTGCTCCATCCGGGGGCTCCAGGGCCGGAACCGGCCGTGGCAGTGCTGATTGTGTTGAGAATCCCGACAGGCGGCGTGCTTGCGCCGGTTTACCGGATGGCGCCCCGCTCGCGAAGAATGCGGACGACGGCCTCCACCGGCAGGGCTTCCACACGCCGGCCGTTGCCCTCGGTGGTGGTGGCCTTGAAGAGGGAGTTGTACACCGCTTCCTCGGTGGCTTCGATCACCGCCTCGAACAAAGGGGACATTTCCTCGTTCGACAACAGCCGCTGCGGGTTCCGCGCGGTTGAGAAGGCGATGGCGTAGTCTCCGCTGCCGTTGGATCCGGCGGCCCCGGTGCGGCCGAGCCCGAGGGCGGTCCGTGCGGCCAGCCTCTTCAGATTGCGGGCATCCACGGGGGCGTCGGTGGCCGCCACCACGATCACGCTCCCGTCTTTGGGGCTCGCGGTTCCGGAGCGGAGGAGCCGGCCCACGGGCACGCCCAGGATCATGAGGTCGCCGCCGTAGTTGGTTTGAACGAGCACTCCCACCGTCCAGCCGCCCGCGCGGCGGCTGGCGGTGCCGATGCCGCCCTTCCAGCCGAAGGCGACCGTGCCTGTGCCGGCGCCGACGCAGCCCTCCTCGACAGGCCCCTCGCGGGCGCCGCGAATTGCCGCAAAGACCTCGTCCCGGCCGCAGTGGCGCCCGCGGATGTCGTTGAGCAAACCGTCGTTGGTTTCGGCGACCAGGGGGTTGATGCTGCGGACGCTTTCATTGCCGGGCAGGGCCAGCATGTAATCGAGCAGCGCGTCGGCCACGCGGGGCACGTTCAGCGTGGAGGTGAGCAGGATCGGGGTTTCGATCTCCCCAAGCTCCTCCACCTGGGTGGCGCCGGCCAGCTTGCCGAAGCCGTTGAAGACGTAGACGGCGCCGGGGACCTTCTCGCGGAAGAGGTTGCCTCCGTGCGGCAGGATGGCGGTGACTCCCGTGCGCACGTCTGTGCCGCGCACGAGCGTCGCGTGGCCTGCCCGCACGCCTGCCACATCGGTGATAGCGTTCCATTTTCCTGCGGGCAGGCGGCCGGGCGCGATGCCCAGCTCTCTGGCCCGCGGACGCACCGGCTGGGCGTTCATGCCGGCGAAGAGACACACTGCGAGGGCCGCTTTCCACATGGATTCCACCATACCGCGGCCCGCGCGCCAGGCTGGAGGCGCCCGGCGGCTATTGAACGCGGACGACGTTTTCCGCTTGCAGTCCCTTCGGCCCGGTCTTGACCTCGAATTCGACTTCCATGCCTTCGTCGAGCGTGCGGTAGCCCTGCATCTGGATGGCCGAGAAGTGCACGAAGACGTCTTCGCCCGTGCTCCTCTGGATGAACCCGTAGCCTTTGGCGGCGTTGAACCACTTCACAACACCCTTTTCCTTCACGACAGCTTCTCCTGATTCAGACCTCGATGCCACGCACGACCCGGCCGGCAGCCGATTCGCGGAAGATTTCGCCCGGAATAACGGGCCGGCGATGCGGAAGATCGAGTGGCCAACTACTCTAACGGACTCTTTCAGCATGGCAGCGGGTGCAAGATTCTTGCATCCCGAAAAGACGGTATGAGCCATGCCGGATTCCGCCGCCGGATCCGGGCGCAATCCAGGCCGCAGGCGCCGTGGTATGTTTGCCTTCAGGCCGCCGATGAACGAACCCGAACGCCGGTTCCATGCGTTGCAAATCGGGCGCGAAGGCCGTGTGCGCACCTTGCGCCTGAACTCGCCCGCCACACGCAACCTTCTCGATCCGCCGATGCTCGAGGCCCTGGCGGCAGCCCTCGAGGACGCCGCCGCCGACCCCGGGACAGGCGCGGTGCTCCTTCTGCAAAGCGGCGAGGTTTTTTGCGCGGGTGCGGATCTTGCGGCGCCGGGAAATGCGGAGCTGCAAGCGCGGTATTCCGGCGAGCTTTTCCGGCTGTTCGCCGCTCCGCTCTGGCATGCGAAACCGGTGCTGGCGGCCGTGCGCGGCGCCTGCGCCGGCGCCGGGGTGGGGATTCTCTGCCGTTGCCATTTCGTTCTTGCCGCGCAAGGGGCGAAATTCGGCGTCACGGAGATTCACTCCGGCCTGTGGCCATTTCCCTATTACGAAGCGATGACAGCGGCGCTGGGCGGGCGCCGCGCCTGCGAGCTGGCGCTGACGGGCCGCGCATTTTCCGCCGCCGACGCCCTGTCGTTCGGGCTGGTTCACGAGCTCGTCCCGCCTTTCGAGCTGGAAGACCGCGCGATGCAAATGGCACAGACCCTGGCTGCTTCGAGCCCCGCCGCCGTTTCCGCAGGCCTGCGCCTGGCTTCGGGCGGCGCCCAGGCCCGGGCGTTGTGGGATGAGGCCCTCCAATCGCCCGATTTTGCCGAGGGCGCGGAGGCCCTGCGCGAGCGGCGCCGGCCTCGCTGGCCGTCCGCAAAGAGCGGCGAAACAGAAAAAAGGGCGCGGGAATAAACCGCGCCCGGAGAGAAAAGAAAACGCGATTTTCAGTTGCGGTCAGGCAGCAGAATCAGGTCGAACGGCGCTCCGCCGCCTTTGGAATCCACCGCGATGATGGTCCGGATCATCCCGCCCCACGTCACCAGACGGTGGCTGTCGATGGCAATCGTCTTCGTGCCGGCCACCGCCACGCGGGCCTGATACATGCCAATCGGAACCGAGAGGTAGCCCGAAGCGGCCTTGAACGGCACGTTCGTCAATACGGGCTGCTTGCCCGACAGTGTCTCAAACGGCGTGGTCACGTACACGTCCACCGCCGGCGCGCCAGGAGCGGTATGGGCCACCCGGATCTTGATGCGTCCGTCGGCAGGCGCAGAGTTGTCGTCTTCGAGCAGCATCACGTCAAAGCCCGGGCTGGCGCCGCCCGCGTAGCCTGTCGCGATGGCCGTGTAGTCCTTGCCCGCCTCGAGCGGCACGGAGAGCTGCTTGACCACCGTGTTGGTTCCCGTGACCTTGATTTCCACGTTGTACGTCCCGACCGGGAGGCTCAGGTACTCGGAATACTCCCGGAAGGGAAGATTCTCGAGCACGATGTTGCCGTTGACGTAAATATCCACCGCCGGGGCGTCCGGCGAAGCATGCACGACGCGCACCCTCGCGCCCGTGCTTTGGGCGAACAATGTTCCCGCAGCCAGTGCGGCGGCTGCAAATGCAAACAGAAAGCGTTTCATCCCCACTCCTTTTTTCGCTGATTTCCCGTTGCGGACCGGTGAAAGATCCGCTCACGCTTGCTGAAATGCGGGAAACCCGCCCGTTGGTGCAAAAAAATCGTCCGGAGCCGGAGGAGGAATTACCGCAGCCGCCAGCGAATGCCCAGCCGCCACAGCCGCGGGCTGCCGAGCAGCGGGGCGGGACTGTAGCCGGCGATCACTTCGCGGTTGGCCGCGTTTTCGACGGCGAAGTGAATTTCCACGCCCGCGGCCAGCTGGCGGCGAGCCGTGGCCTGCCACACGGCGAAGCCGGGCAGCAGGAACAGGTTGCGGTCGTCCTCGAACTGCGACGCCGACGCCCGCAGCCCTGCCGTGACGGAAGTCCCGCCGCTCTGCCACCCGGCGAGAAAGCTCCCCTGGTGGCGGGGCGTTTGCGGAATCCGCTCGCCGGAGGCGAAGCGCGCATCGGCCATCAGCCAGGCGGCTTCGGCGAACCAGGCCGCGCGGCGCCATGCAATGGACGCTTCCGCGCCGCGCACCTGCGCCTCGCCGGCATTGTCGCGCTGCCGCGTGATGAGCTGCGGGGTCACGCTGCGCGTGACGTTGGTGATCAGGCCGCCGAGCCGGTTGTGGAAGCCGGTGAAGCTCGCCCGCCAGCGCGAGTCGGCATAGTCCCAGCCTGCTTCCACGCCGCGCAGCGACTCGGGCTTCAGGGCCGCATTGGCCAGCGTGACGACGTTGCCGGCGCGGAATTCCCGGTAGAGCTCGTTGAGCGTCGGCGCCCGCAAGGCGCGGTATGCGGCCGCGCGGACCCGCCATCGCTCCCGGCCCGCGGCGAGACCGGCGGCGGGCATCCAGAACGCCGGCGCGGCGCCCGGGTCGTGCCGGCGCAGGCCGGCGGTCAGCCGCAGCGGCCCCGCGTTGAAGGCCGAGTGCGCAAAAATCCCGTGCTGCGTTTGCGAGCCGCCGCCGGCGCGGAACCCGGCCGGGTAGAGCGTTTCGCGCGACTCGCCCCAGGCCCGCACCGCGTCGCCGCCGGCCAACAGGCTCCAACGCCGCGCGCTCCTCTGCCAGAGCGCGGAGCCGCCGGTGGCATCGGCGGGGACGCTCTGCCGGGATGTGAGCCGCTCCGTCTGCCGGCCTGCGCCGACGGCGCTGAACGTTGCGCGGTATTCTTCGCGCGTGTGCCAGGCGACAACGTTGAACGCGGAGCTGCCCGCCTGCTGCCACCAGTTGGCGGCGGCGGTTCCCGCCGAAGTGGAATTGCGCGTCAGCACGGTGCCGTTGTTGCGCTCCTCGCCCAGCCCGTCCGCACGCAGGAAGAGACGGCGGGAACCGCTCGAACGGGACAGCCGCAGCGCACCGGCTGCGAAGCGGACATTGGCCGGCTCGTCAATCGGCCCGCGGGCCCCGGCCGGAACGACGAAGAAGCCGTCCGTGTGGAGCGCGCGCAGGCTGAGGCCGGCCGCCCAGCCCGCAGCGAGCTGCCGCTCTGCGCCTGCGGACGCCTGGTGCGTCTGATAATTGCCGCCTTCGTAGCCGAGCCAGGCTGCGCGCGCGGCCGGCTCGCGGCTCACAAGATGGATGGCGCCGCCCATCGACTTGTCGCCGAAGGCGCTGGTCGGCGCGCCGCGTGTGACTTCGACGCGCGAGATCAGCTCCGGGTCGAGCCGCGTCCACGAGACCCAGCCGCCGAAGGGGCTGTTGGCGGGGACGCCGTCCCAAAGCAGCAGCGTGCGGCTGGCGCCCGTCGAGCCGAGCCCGCGCAGGCTGACGCCTTGCGTGGTCGGGTTCGCCACAAGCGACGAGGTGCGGCGGAACAGCGTGAATCCCGGCAGCATCCGCAGGCGGTCGTCGAGGTTGACGCCGGGGAGCGCGTCCAGCCTGGGCTGGTCCCAGACGGTGGTGTGCGCCGCGGCTTCAGCGGCCACGGAGGCGGTCACCGTGACGGTGGCGTGCAATGGTTCAGGGGGCGGGGGGCCGGCCGGTTGCCCAGTGGAGAGGATCGATGATGCGAGCATCCACCCAGCCAGACTCTTCCAGGCGCGCGGGCGACGCGCTGAACACCACGCTGACAGCCGGTTCATCGAGGGGACGCAAAGGCGCGGCGCGGAGGCGGGGCTCGACCAGCGCCAGATATTTCAGGATAGCGTAGACGTCGTTCTCCACCGGCACCAGCGTTTGCCAGTCCTGCGTGCGGAACCGGATGCGCGCGCCTTTCCGGGAGAAGCGCCAGGCGAGGAAGGCGCAGCACTCGAGCGCGCGCTCGAACCAGGCGGCGTGCTCGGGGGGCGTTTCCAGATCGAGCACGAGCGTCACCAGGATCTCCTGCTCGCGGGCGAACTCGCGCACCTGCAACTCGCCCGTATGAGCGGTGGCGCGCCAGTCGACGTGCCGCGCGCTCTCGAACGGGATGTAGGGGCGGATGCGGTAGAAGTCGTGCCCGAGGCCGCGGAACAGCGTCTCGGCGTCGCCGGCGACTTCGGCCAGCAGCAGCTCGAAGCCGGGTTGGGGCTCGATGGAAGGATAGACGAGCAGATCCTGCCGCATCGTCACCCGGGCCCGCCGCTCGGCGAAGCCGAACGGAAAAGCGGTGGAGAAGACGAAGCTGTCCTCGGCGTGGATGCCGCGGCGGGGGAAGCGCACCTCGACGGTGGTCTCGACGCTGGCGCCGCCGGGGATCACGGGAAAGTACAGGTCCGCCGGGAAAACATCCGGGTCGGCGCCGGCCAGCCGGATGGAGAACGACGGCACGCGCTTCTTCACGTTGCGCAGGACCAGCCGCGCCGGCGCCGGCTGCCGGGCGCAGACGTGTTCCGGGAGGCGGATTTCCAGCTCGAGCCCGGCGATGCCGAGGCGGCTGAGGAAACTGCTGACGACGAGGACGGAGATCATCGCCGCCAGCACCAGGAACAGCAGGTTGTTGCCGGAGGCGAAACCGGCGCCGCCCACCAGCAGGGCGGCGGACAGAAAGAGGATGCCGCGCGTGGTGATGCGCTCGCGCACGCGGTGCTCCAGCCACCGGCGCGCGCCGGAGGCGCGGTTCCGCCACCAGTCCTTCATGCGGCTGGTTTCATTCTGTCATAATGGCCGTTTCCCCATGCCTGCCGAATCCGCGCCGCCAGTCCGGCTGCTGCGCTCGCTCAGCCTGTTCCAGTTGATCGTGATGGGCGTGATCATGGTGCAGCCGACGGCGCCGATGCCGCCGTTCGGGGCCATCAGCGCCGGCGCCAACGGCCACGTGGTCACCACCGTGCTCATCGCGATGTTCGCGATGATGCTCACGGCGGTCAGCTACGGCCGCATGGCGCGCGCCTACCCGGCGGCGGGCAGCGCCTACACGTATGTCGCCCGCGAGCTGCATCCCGCGCTTGGCTATTTCACCGGCTGGAGCATGCTGCTCGACTACATGGTGAACCCGCTGATCTGCGTCATCTGGTGCTCGAAGGCGTTGATGGGGCTGTTTCCGGGCACGCCGTTCGCGATGTGGGCCGCCGCCTTCGCGCTGCTGTTCACCGGGCTCAACCTGCGGCGCATCACCGCCACCGCGCGCACGAACGAGTTTCTCACCGCAGCCATGGGCGTGGTGATTCTGTGGACTCTCGGCGCGTGCGCCCGCTACGTGATGCACCTGCCGGATCTGGACGCGCAGCGGTTTCTCACGCCGTTTTACGACCCCGAGCGGTTCTCCTGGCGCGCGCTGTCGAACGGCGCCTCGATCGCCGTGCTGACCTACATCGGCTATGACGGCATCGCCACGCTGTCGGAAGAGGCGAAGAACCCGCGCCGCAACATTCTGCGCGCCATGGTGGCGACCTGCTTCATCATCGGCGTGCTCAGCGCGGTGGAGGTCTATGCGGCGCAGCTCGTCTGGCCCGCGGCCGAGCCGTACCCGGATCCGGACACCGCCTACCTGGCCATCGCCCGCCGCGCGGGAGGCGAGATTTTGTTTCAAACGCTTTCATGGACTCTTGTCGTCGCCACCGTCGGCTCGGCCTCGGGCGCGCTGCTGGCCGGCGCGCGCCTTCTTTACGGCATGGGCCGCGACAACGCCATCCCGAAATCCTTCTTCGGGTATCTCCACCCGAAGACGCGCGTGCCGAGCCGGAACGTGATGCTCATGGGCGCGCTCGCGCTGCTCGGCGCCTTCCTCATCTCCTACCAGACCGGCGCCGAGCTGCTGAACTTCGGCGCGCTGATCGGCTTCATGGGCGTCAACATGTCGAGCCTCGTCCACTATTTCTTCCGCGAGCGCGACCGCCACTGGTCGCACCTGGCGATCCCCGGCGCGGGTTTTGTCGTGTGCCTGTACCTGTGGCTCAGCCTGAGCTGGATCGCCAAGATCGCCGGCTTCGCCTGGCTGCTCTTCGGCGTGGCCTATGGCGCCTGGAAGACGGGCGGGTTCCGCCGCGACATCATCCGCTTCGAAATCCCCCCCGACGAATAAAAATGGGGTCAGACACCCAATGCCCCATTTTTTTCGGGCCGAATTTCCGCGCCCGACCACAACATCTTGTGGTCTGTCTCCATTGGGCGCCCCGGCCGCTGCCGAGCTCCTCTGCCGGGCGTCGACCGATGCCCTGCCCCTGTGTGTGAGGATAGCTTGGCCACAGGCCGTACAACCCGTTTTCCAGGAGAGCGTTGCACGAGCCAGCGGCGCTGGCCCGCCGGTCGCGGCAACCATCGCCGGAGCCGAGGGGGGAAATGGTGCATTGGGTGTCTGACCCCATTTCCGGTTTATGCTGGGGGCAGGTGAACACGTCCATGTTGTACGAGAAAACATCCCAGAAGTCGATGGCCGAAATCGAGCTTGCGCTGCGCGACTCCGCCGCGCGGCACAAGTTCGGGGTGATCCACGTCCACGATCTCCAGAAAACCATGAAGGAAAAAGGGGTCGATTTCCCCAACGAGTGCATGATCTTCGAGGTCTGCAACCCGCACCAGGCCAAGCGCGCCCTCGAGGCCAACCCCGCCATCTCCACCGTTCTGCCCTGCCGGATCTCCGTCTACCAGCGCGGCGACGAACGCGTGATCTCCACTTTTCTTCCGACCGCCATGATGCAGCTGTTTGAATCAGCGGGCCTCGAGCCGATCGCCAGGGAGGTCGAGACCGTCGTCAAGGCGATGATCGACGAATCGGCCTGAGCCCGGCCGCGCGGCGGCAGCGATGCTGCCGCTCTTCTGACAGTTCCCGCGGCCGCCCAGGCGCCTATTTTCGGCGGGAAACGAGCTGCTTTTCCAGTTTCGCGAGGAGTTTGCCGCGCTCGCCCGTCTCCCAGGCGCGCTCGAGTTCCTCCTGGCCAATCCCGCCCAGCGAGCCCAGCAGCAGGTAAGCCGGAAGCGCATGCGGCAGGTGTTGCCACCGCGCCATTTCAAACAGCGCCGGCAAGGCCCGTTCCCGGATCTGCGCCGCCGCTGCCTGGTCGCCCAGCTCGAGGTACATCTGCAACACCTGGGCCGCCTCCAGCCGGTCGCTCAAGACAATGGAATTGAGCATTTCAACAAACCAGGTGGGCTGCACGCGCAGTCCCGTCTGCCGTTGGGTCAGCGCCAGCCAGGCGATGCCTTTGAGCGCGCGCGCGGCGTTGCGCCGCACCGCGGGTTCCGGGTCGCGCAGCGCCAGTTGGAGCGGCGCCACGGCTGCCGCCTTGTCCGGGACATAGCCGGCCACGTAAGCCGCGACCGCACGCGCCTCCGGGTCTGCGGCTTCCTGCAAAGCGTGCAGAATCACACCGGCGTGGAGCTGCGCCAGCGCCTCCAGCCGCTGCTGCGCCACGCGGCAGGCCACATTCTCCATCAGGGAGTGGCCGTGTGAGAGGTCCTCCCGCAAGTCGCCGGCCGCCGTCGCCCGCGCCAGCGCCGAGGCGAAGTCCTCGTAGGCGGTGACGATTTCCTCCGGCAATGCCAGCGACTCGTCGGCCGGCGCCGGGCGCGTTTCAAACCTCGCGCCGCCCCGCTCCTCGATGCCCACGTACAGCACGGCGCGGCCCTGTTCGCAACAGAAAGCCTCCAGTTGCGCCCGCAGAACGCCGTCGAGCGACTCCAGCCGCTCCTCGGCCTCGGCCTTCGACCGCGGCAGCGGGTCTCCGGGCGCCACTGCCAGCGCTTTGCGGATCTTTTCTACCGGCGTGCGGTGGGCGCCATAAATTTCGATGACCCCGACCCGCGGCTGGGCGCCCGCCACGAGCGCCGCCCACATCCCCGCCAGCCACAAGCTCTGTTTGCTGAACATTGCCGCCTTTCCGGCGCCTTCCGCCTTCTTCCATTCTCCCTCTGAATGGTGGGTGAAATCCTTCAGGCCCCCTCGGCGGCAATTGCCATTTCAGCCGGGGCTGGGGCATCTGCCCCAATCATAAGAGAGGCTGATACAACAGGCCATATTTGAAACCTGCCCTGAATCAGTACATAGGGAGTTTCCACCCTGAAAACCCCGGTTGGCATCCGGCGTGCTACAGTTCCGGGCGAGATCCCTATGCCGAGAAATTTCGTCACCATTGACGGCAATGAAGCCGCCGCCTATGTAGCGCACAAGACCAACGAGGTCATCGCCATCTATCCGATCACGCCCTCTTCGCCGATGGGCGAATGGTCGGACCAGTGGTCGAGCGAAGGCAAGCCGAACATCTGGGGCACGGTTCCCACGGTGGTCGAGATGCAGAGCGAGGGCGGCGCAGCCGGCGCCGTTCACGGTTCGCTTCAGGCGGGCGCCCTCACGACGACCTTCACGTCGGCGCAGGGCCTGCTGCTGATGATTCCCAACATGTACAAGATCGCCGGCGAGCTGACGCCGACGGTCTTCCATGTGGCTGCCCGCAGCCTTGCCACGCACGCGCTGTCGATTTTCGGCGATCACCAGGACGTGATGGCGTGCCGCGCCACCGGGTGGGCGATGCTCGCCTCGAACTCCGTGCAGGAAGTCATGGACATGGCGCTGATCGCGCAGGCCGCCACGCTCGAGGCGCGCGTGCCCATCATCCACTTCTTCGACGGGTTCCGCACTTCCCACGAAGTGAGCAAGGTGGAGCAGCTCACCGTGGACGACATGAAGGCGATGCTGCCGGACGAGCTGATCCGCGCCCACCGCGAGCGCGCGATGAACCCGGACCGGCCCGTGCTTCGCGGCACCGCGCAGAACCCGGACGTTTACTTCCAGGCGCGCGAGGCGGTCAACAAGTACTACCTGGCGGCGCCGGCCATCGTGCAGAAGGCGATGGACCGTTTTGCCGAGATCGTCGGCCGCCGCTACCGCCTGTTCGACTATGTGGGCGCGCCGGATGCCGAACGCATTGTCATCCTCATGGGTTCCGGCGCCGAGACGGCGCAGGAAACTGTTGAATACCTTGCCGCGCGCGGCGAAAAAGTCGGCGTGCTGAAAGTCCGGCTGTTCCGCCCCTTCTCGCTCGAGCACTTCCTCGCCGCCCTGCCGCCGACCGTGAAGGCCATCGCCGTGCTGGACCGCACGAAGGAGCCGGGCAGCGCCGGCGAGCCGCTTTACCAGGATGTGGTCACGGCCCTGATGGAAGGCCAGACGGCCGGCAAGCTGCCGTTTGCCTCCATGCCCAGAGTGATCGGCGGCCGCTACGGCCTGTCCTCGAAGGAATTCACGCCGGCCATGGTCAAGGCTGTCTTCGACGAGCTGAAGAAGGGCCAGCCGAAGAACCATTTCACCGTCGGCATCGTCGACGACGTCACCTTCACGTCTCTCGATTACGATCCCTCCTTCTCGACCGAAGACGACAAGACCATCCGCTGCCTGTTCTACGGCCTGGGCGCGGACGGCACGGTCGGCGCCAACAAGAACAGCGTGAAGATCATCGGCGAGGAGACGGACAACTGGGCCCAGGGCTACTTCGTGTACGACTCGAAGAAGTCCGGCTCGATCACCATTTCGCACCTCCGCTTCGGCCCCAGGCCGATCCGCAGCACCTATCTGATCTCGCGCGCCAACTTCGTCGCCTGCCACCAGTGGTCGTTCCTCGAGCGGATCGACATGCTGAGGTGGGCCGTGCCCGGCGGCATCTTCCTGCTGAACTCGCCTTACGGCCCCGACGAGGTATGGGACCACCTGCCGCGCACGGTGCAGCAGGAGATCCTCGACAAGAAGCTGAAGTTCTACGTCATCGACGCCTACTCGGTGGCGCGCGAAACCGGCATGGGGACGCGCATCAACACGATCATGCAGACCTGCTTCTTCGCCATTTCCGGCGTCCTGCCGCGCGAGGAAGCGATCGAGCAGATCAAGAAGGCCATTGTGAAGACTTACGGCCGGCGGGGCGAGGCCGTGGTGCAGAAGAACTTCGCCGCGGTCGACAAGACGCTCGAGCGGCTGCATGAAGTCCGGGTGCCGGACCGGATCACGGCGGCGAAGGACCTGCGCCCGCCCGTGCCGCCCGAGGCGCCCGAGTTCGTCCGCAACGTTCTCGGCAAGATCATCGAGGGCAACGGCGACGCGCTGCCGGTATCGGCCTTCCCGGTGGACGGCACGTTCCCGACGGCCACGGCGATGTGGGAGAAGCGCAACATCGCCCTGGAGATCCCGGTCTGGGACGAAAAGCTCTGCATTCAGTGCGGCAAGTGCGTGCTGGTGTGCCCGCACGCCACCATCCGCGCCAAGATCTACGACCCGAAGCATCTGGAGAACGCCCCGCCGGCGTTCAAGCACGCGCCGGCGCGGTGGAAGGACTTCAAGGACCTGGCCTACACGCTCCAGGTGGCGCCGGAAGACTGCACCGGCTGCGCGCTTTGCGTCGAGGCCTGCCCGGTGAAGGACAAGGCGCAGCCCAAGCGCAAGGCCATCAACATGGAGCCGCAGGAGCCGCTGCGGGCGCAGGAAGCGGCCAACTGGGATTTCTTCTTCCGCCTGCCGGAGTTCGACCGGACGAAGCTCAACCAGACGCAGGTGAAAGACCTCCAGGTCTTCCAGCCGCTGTTCGAGTTCTCCGGCGCCTGCTCCGGCTGCGGCGAAACGCCGTATGTGAAGCTGCTGACCCAGCTGTTCGGCGACCGGGCGCTGATCGCCAACGCCACCGGCTGTTCGTCGATCTACGGCGGCAACCTGCCGACCACGCCCTACACGGTGAACCCGGAAGGGCGCGGCCCGGCGTGGAACAACTCGCTGTTTGAGGACAACGCCGAGTTCGGCTTCGGCATGCGGCTCGCGCTCGACCAGCAGGCCCGTTATGCGGCCGACCTGCTCAAGGCGCTGGCGCCGCAGATTGGCGAGAACCTGGTCGAGGCGCTTCTCGGCGCCGACCAGAGCACCGAGGAAGGCATTCTCGCACAGCGGGCGCGGGTGGCCGAGCTGAAGAAGAAAATCGGCGAGCTGCTGCCGAAGGCGAACGGCTCGAGCCTGCTGTACCGCGACCTGCTGGCCGTGGCCGACTCGCTGGTCCGCAGAAGCGTGTGGATCGTGGGCGGCGACGGCTGGGCTTACGACATCGGCTACGGCGGGCTGGACCATGTGCTCGCCTCCGGCCGCGATGTCAACATCCTGGTGCTCGACACGGAGGTCTACTCGAACACCGGCGGGCAGTGCTCGAAGGCGACGCCGCGCGCCGCCGTGGCCAAGTTCGCCGCCGGCGGCAAGCCTTCGGCGAAGAAGGACCTCGCGATGATGGCCGTCAACTACGGCAACGTCTACGTGGCGCGCGTGGCGATGGGCGCCAGCGACATGCAGACCGTCAAGGCGTTCCTCGAGGCCGAAAAGTGGAGGGGCCCGTCGCTCATCATCGCCTACTCGCACTGCATCGCCCACGGCTACGACATGCGCTTCGGCCTCGAGCAGCAGAAGCTCGCCGTGCAGACGGGCTACTGGCCGCTGTTCCGCTACAACCCGGCTCTGGCGGCCGAGGGAAAGAACCCGTTCGTGCTCGACTCGAAGGCGCCTTCGCTGCCGCTCGAGAAGTACATCTACAATGAGACGCGTTACACGATGCTGGTCCACTCGAAGCCCGAGGACGCACGGCGGCTGCTGGCCGAGGCGCAGGCCGACGTGATGAACCGCTGGCGCATCTACGAACAGATGGCCGCCATGCAGGGCGCTCCGGTGGAAACCGCCCAGGGAGGAAACTGATCATGGCCATCGATCTTTCGACCACCTATCTCGGACTCGAGCTCCGTTCCCCGCTCGTGGCTTCCTCGTCCCCGCTGTGCAAGGACATCGGCAACATCCTGCGGCTGGAAGACGCCGGGGCCAGCGCCATCGTCCTGCACTCGCTGTTCGAGGAGCAGATCCAGCTGGAAAGCGGCGAGCTGGACCGCTTCCTGTCGGAGACCGCCGAATCCTATGTGGAGGCTTCGAGCTATTTCCCGGAGCTGTCCTCGTACAACTTCGGCCCCGAGCCTTACCTCGAGCACCTGCGCAAGGCCAAGGACAGCGTCGACGTGCCCGTCATCGCCAGCCTGAACGGCATCTCCACCGGCGGCTGGATCCGGTACGCGCAGATGATGGAGCAGGCCGGCGCCGACGCGCTGGAGCTGAACATCTACTTCCTGCCCACCGATCCGGAACTCACCGCGCAGAAGATCGAAGACACCTACTGCGACCTGGTGAGCCACATCAAGGCGAGCGTCCGCATCCCCGTCTCGGTCAAGCTCGGGCCGTTCTTCACGGCGTTCGGCAACTTCGCCATGCGGCTCGACGCAGCGGGCGCCGACGGCCTGGTGCTGTTCAACCGCTTCTACCAGCCGGATTTCGACATCGAGAATCTCGAAGTGGTGCCCAACCTGGTGCTCAGCGACAGCGACGAGCTGCGGCTGCGGCTGCACTGGGTGGCGCTGCTGTACAACCGCATCCGCCCGGACCTGGCCATCACCGGCGGAGTCCACACGGCGGAGGATGTCGTCAAGGGGATCATGGCAGGCGCCCGCTGCACCATGATGACGTCGGCGCTGCTCCGGCACGGCATTCCGTACCTGGAGAAAGTCGAAGAAGACCTCATCGACTGGATGGAGGAGCACGAGTATGAATCCATCCGCCAGATGCGCGGCTCGATGAGCGCACAGTCGGTGGCCGAGCCGGCCGCATTCGAGCGCGCCAACTACATGAAGGTCCTTTCGAGCTACACCCTCAAGCCGGCCTCGCGCTGAGGGTCAAGCCGGCATGGAAGCGCCCGCCTGCCGCCGGCGGGGATCTCCCGGGCGGTCCGGTGCGGACCGCCCGGTTTTGTATCCGACCGCAACCGAGGGCCGCCGTGGCTGCGGCTGCCGGCGCGCGCGGAGGGCCTGTCACAGGAGTTGGCAAAAATCGCAGGCGCCGAAAACGCCCTGATTTCACGGGAATTTTTGCTTTCCACGGCGGAATGCGCCGCCTGTTTTGCGCCGTTGCCGCGCGAAAATGCCGGCCATGCCAGAGCAAGTCCCCCAGGCGCCCGCCTGGATTGACACAGAGACCTTCCGCCTTCCCGATTCCTGCTTTTTCCGCCAGAGCGCGCCCAAGAACCTGATCGTGCTCCACGCGACGGCAAGCTCCACGGCCCGGAGCGTCTACGAGACGTGGAAAAGCCCGGCCAACGGGCGCGTGGCCACGGCGTACGTGGTCGAGCGCGACGGGCGCATCTTCCAGACGTTCCCGCCGGAATGCTGGGCGTACCATCTGGGGATGCGGGAGCGCAACCCGGGCCACTACAACGACCGCCGCTCGATCGGCATTGAAATTGTCAACCCCGGCCCGCTGCGGCCCGGCCCGGACGGCGGCGACACGCTGAACTGGTGGCCGAAGAACTTCCGCGAGCCCTGGTGCCGGGCGAGCGAAACGGAGAAGTACGTCCGCCGCGACTATCGCGGCTACAAATTCTACGCGACGTACACGCCGGAGCAGGAAGAGGCAGTACGCCGCCTGGTGGAGCATCTTTGCCGCCGGTTCGGGATTCCGGCTCTCCTGCCGCCCGCGGAGCGGCGCCCGGTGTGCGACCCCGCGTTCTTCTGCCGCTTTGAAGGCATCGCCGCGCACCAGAATTTCCGCCCCGACAAGCTCGACGTCGGCCCGGCGTGGAGCTGGGACTCGCTGCTTCCGGCGGCCGCGCAGAAGCTGCCGAAAGCGGCCTGAACACACGAAAGGCGGCCCCGCGGGGCCGCCCTTCGCGCGGATCCGGGTTTGCCGGTCCGGCGTTACCAGCCGAGCCGCAGGCCGAAGCGGAAGACCCGCTCGTCGATGCCTTCGCGGCCCGTGTTGCGCACGTCGGTCACCTCGAAGACGCCCGTGCGGAAGCTGCCGTCAGGGTTCAGCACGAGGTTCGAGATGTTGCCGCTGGGGTTGGAGAAGTGCGGCGTGTTGGTAGCGTTGAAGGCCTCGGCGCGGAATTGCAGGTTCACCCGCTCGGTGATGCGGAACTGCCGGAACAGGCCGAGGTCGAGGTTGACGATGCCGGGGCCGAGAAGCACGTTGTAGCCCGCGGTGCCGAAGCGCGGCTCGGTCACCGGCGCCCACTGCCGCCAGTCATAGAACGGGATGCCGCGGCCGACGCCGCCCAGCTTGCGGGGTTTCTCGTTGCCGCCGATCCAGTCGGCGCGCTGCGAGCTCTCCGGCGCGTTCAGCGAGGCGCCGGAAGAGGACACCGTAAACGGGTTGCCGCTTTGCAGCATGAGGGCGCCGTTGATCTGCCAGCCGCCGAGGATGGCGGCCGCGGCGCCGCCCTGCGCCCACTTCTTGCCCTGCCCGAAGGGCAGTTGCCAGATGCCGTTGGCGGTGAAGCGGTGCGGCGTGTGGATGCCGCACTGCGCGCGGTTCAGCCGGTAGTATTCCGGGATCTTGATCTCCACGCGGTCGCCGCTGTTGCCGAAGCCGGCCAGCGAAATGCACTTCGACCAGGTGTAGGCCGTGTTGACCAGGAATCCTTCGCTGAAGCGGCGGTCGAGCGTGAGCTGCAAGGAATCGTAGGCGCTGTTGCCCAGCCGGTTGACCACCGCGAGCGACACGTTGCGCTGCGTCTGCGGGTAATAGACGCGGCTGGCGGCGCCGCCGCCCACGCGTCCGTAGTTGCGCTCCTCATAGCCGAGGAAGCCGGTCATGCGCGTGGCGACGTAGCCCGCGCTGGCCACCAGCTTCAGCGGCAGCTGCCGCTGGATGGTGAAGTTCCAGCTCTGGATGTAGCCGCGGACAAACTTGCTGTCCAGCGTGTTGAACACCACGTTGCGCGGCAGGTCCACGATGCCGTTGCCGATGTCCGGCGGGCTGATCACCGGGATGCCGTCCTTCAGCAGGCCGGCCCACCAGAAGGCGTTCGGCGCGTTCACCGTTTGCGCGGTCAGCAGCGGATGGTTGGTGCGCATGGCCCGGGCGATGTTCCACGGGTCGGTGTTGATGCCGTAGCCGGTGCGGATCACCGTCTGGTCGTTGAGCCGGTAAGCGATGCCGACGCTCGGAGCAAAGAGCTTCTTGCTGACTTCCACGCCGCAGTTCTTCGGCAGCGACCCCACGCCGCACACCATCACCTTGTCGGCGTAGTTCGGGTCGCCGGGGAAGAAGTAGCGTTCCAGCCCGCGGTCGGCGCGCGTCGGCATGGGGAAGTAGTTCCAGCGGGTGCCGAAGTTCAGCGTCAGCCGGCGGTTCACCTGCCACTGGTCGCGGACGTACAGGCTCTGCATCGAAGTGCGCGTCGAGTACTCGTCCGGCCACTGGTAGATCTTGCCGATCTGCGTCGCCGTGCCGAGCAGGAAGGACGCCATGCCGTTCCACTGGTTGGAGGCCGGGCCGCCATTCAGCGTCGTGGGGCCGCCGCCAAAGGAGAAGCCGCCGGGCGCGCCCCAGCTGCCGCCGTAGAACTCCGGCTGCGCGTGGTTCAGGTGCTGCCAGCTCAGCTCGGCGCCGAAGCGGATGTTGTGCTTGCCGCGGGTCCAGTTGCCGTTGCCGATCCACTGGAACTGCGGGTCGTGCCGGAAGTACGGCATATAGTTGTCGGCGAGGCCGAAGGTGGTGAAGCCGCTGATGCCGAAGCCGGGCCAGCCGCCCTCGATGCGCCGTGTGCCGTTGGTGCCGGGGATGCCCAGCTCCTGGCCGATGTTGCGCTCGATGCCGTACTGCTCGACGTTGGTGTCCATCAGCGTGTAGCCGAAGTTGGTGTCGATGACAAAGGTCGGCGTCAGCGTGTAGGTCCATGCGGCCGTCACGCTGTAGGTGTTGCCGTAGCCCTGGCCCGGGTTGCCGCCGGCCAGCGCCGAGCCGAGCAGCTCCTTGCCGAAGCGGGTCGGGGCGGTCATCGAATAATCCAGGAAGCTGAACCGGACGTAGGAGGTCATCTTGTCCGTCATGTTCCAGTTCACCTTGCTGTCCACCGTCTGGCGGTCAAAGAGGTAGCTGCCCTGCGAATAATAGTTGTCGGTGAACTGCCCGGGCGCCGTCGGGTTGGGCAGCAGCGGGAGCAGCTTCTTCGTGATCGGGTCCCAGCGCGACTCGGGAACGATCTGGTTGGGGAAAGGCTGCCGGTTGCGGCCCTGGTTGTCGCCCGTGAGCGGGTCGTAGACGAGCCGCGGCGACTCGCTCATGTCGCCTTTCTTCATCAGCGGCGTCGGCACCGTGGACAGGCCGCCGGCGAACTGGCGGTCGTAAGTGCCTTCGTAGCTGACGAAGTAGAACAGCTTGTCTTTCCGGATCGGCCCTCCCATCGTGCCGCCGTTCTGGTTATAGACCCGCTTGGGCTTGTCCTGGTTGAACGGCAGGAAGAACGGGCGCGCCTTGGTGTTGTTGTCGTCGTGATACCAGAAGGCCGAGCCGTGCAGCTCGTTGGTCCCGCTCTTGATCTGCACGTTGATGGCGGCGCCGCCTGCCAGGCCCTGCTCGGCGTCGAAGGCGTTGGTTACCACGTTGACCGCCTCGATGGACTCGAGCGCGGGAACGTAGGCGGTGATGTGCGGCAGCCAGATGTTGTACTGCGTGGCGCCGTCCAGCCGGACGTTGTTCGACGCCGCCACCGTGCCGTTGACCTCGAATTGCAGCGCGCGCGACGGGTTCGAGGGAACCGAGTGGGCGTTGCGGGGCGGCGTGAAGCCCGGCAGCAGGTTGAACAGCTGCTGGTAGTTGCGCCCGGGCGGGATGGGCGTGTTGAGCAGCGTCACCGTGGGCAGCTCGCGCCGCACCTCGGCGCGGTCCGTTTGCAAGAGCGCCGCTTCGCCGGTGACCTGGACGGATTCAGTCACCGCGCCCAGCTCCAGCTGCGCGTCGACGCGGGTCACCGTGTTGGTGGATACCGTGACGTCCTTCCGGACCAGCGTCCGGAAGCCTTGCGCGGTCACCTTCACCTCGTAGGTGCCGCCCGGGATGGTCGGAAAGTTGTAGATGCCGGCTTCGTTGGTTGTTGTCGTGCGGCTCTGGTTGGTCTCCACTTGCGTGATCGTCACCGTGGCGCCAACCACCGCCGCGCCGCTCGGGTCGGTCACGTTGCCGACCAGCGATCCGTAAAGAATCTGCGCCGCCGCAGGCGCGGCAGTCAGCATCATCAGGACGGCTGCAAACACGGCAGCCGCAAGCGTGGCATTTCTCAGGGTCATCTGCTGCATCGCAAGACGTTCCTTTACCATGCGAAAGTGTTTGGCCGAGATGTTCGTGACAAGCCCCTGCAAACGGTCAACTCCCCGCTGCGGACTCTCTTCACCCCGGTTACCCCCAACTATAAGCGAGGTCATTGCCGGAGTCAACAGAAATGTCAGTATGATGACGGAGGGCTTCGGTCATGGTTTGCCGGCTCGCGCCATCCTTCCTGCCCGACCTGCTGCGGCTTTCGGCCGCGGCCGGGTGGAACCAGACGGAAGCCGACTGGCTCCGGCTGCTCGAGCTGGAACCGGAGGGCTGCTTCGGGATCGAACAGGAAGGGCATATCGTGGCTTCCGCCACGGTGATCACCTACGGGCGGGAGCTCGCCTGGATCGGCATGGTGCTCACCTTGCCTGAATACCGCGGCCGCGGCTACGCCACGCGCCTGATGGAGCGGTGCCTGCGGTACTGCGAGGAGCGCCGCATCGGCGCCGTGCGTCTGGATGCCACGGAAATGGGGCGTCCCGTGTACGAGCGGTTCGGCTTTGTGGCGGAGTATGCCGTGGAACGGCGCGCCGGCGAACTGGACAGCCCGGAAGCCAGGCCGCCGCGGTTCGACTACGACCTCGACCGGCTCGCCTTCGGCGCCGACCGCCGGCGGCTGCTCGAGAAAACCGGCTGCGCGCGGCCGGGCCGCATGGCTGCCTACATCGGCCCGGTCACGGCGCACACGGCGGATGAGGCGCGGCAAATCATCCTCCGCTGCGGCATCCGCGGCGCTGCTTTTTGGGACGTGCCCGAGGCCAACCCGGCAGCGGTGGAACTCGCCGCCAGCCTGGGCTTCCGGCCGGTGCGGCGGCTGGTGCGGATGCGGCTCGGCCCGCCCGTGGCGGAGCGGCCGGAGTTTGTCTTCGCGCTGGCGGGCTTTGAGTACGGGTGAGCGCCTACAATGGGATCGTGAACCGCGCCGGCTTCGCCGTTGTCGCCATCAGCCTGCTTTGTGCGGGGCAGGAGCCTTCGCAACACCTCATCGAGCGTGTCGCGGCCGGCTTCCGTTACGCCGACGGCATCGCCGTGGAAGCTGGCGGCTCGCTGCTGGTGGCCGACCCGCCCGCCGACCGCATCCTGCGGCTCGTCTTCGGAAAACCGCCCGCTGTGGCGCGCGCGCCGTCCGGCGGCGCCGCCGGGCTGGCATTCGATCCGAAGGGCCGGCTGGTGATCTGCGAGGCGGCGGCGCGGCGGGTGGCGCGCATCGAGGCGGACGGCCAGGTGACGGTGCTCGCCGATCAGTACGAGGGCAAGCCGCTGAACGGCCCCAACGACCTGGCCATTCGCTCCAACGGCCACATCTATTTCACCGATCCGGCCTTCGGTTCGGCCGAGGACCGCCGCCAGCTGCCCTTCCATGGCGTGTTTCACATCCCCCCGAAGGGAAGCCTGGAGGTTGTGTGGCGGGGCGAGACCCGCCCGGCGGGAATCGCCCTTTCCCCGGACGAGCGCACGCTGTATGTCACCTTCGCCGACGAGCGCGCCGTGCGCGCCTTCGACCTGAACCGCGCGGGCGCGGCTTCGAACCCGCGCATCTTGATCGCGCGCACCGGCGGCATTCCGCTCGGCATCCGCGCTGCGCCGGACGGCAACCTGCTGGTGGCGGCAGGCGAGCACCTGGAAATTTACTCACCGAAGGGCCAGCTGCTTGAGAAAATCCGCATTCCGGAAAGGGCCGTGAACGTGGCGGTGCATTCTTCGGGCGGGGGCATCTTCGTCTCGGCGCGGAATGCGGTCTTTCACGTGGCGCGCGGCGCGGCGCCGCAACGGGAGCCATGAACGAGCCCGCCTCGCCCCGCCGCTACCCTTCACGCCCTCTGCTCGGCGTGGGCGCGGTCATTTTCGAAGGCTCGCGCGTGCTGCTCATCGAGCGCGGGCAGGAGCCGCTGAAAGGCTGGTGGACGCTGCCCGGCGGCCTGGTGGAAGCCGGCGAGCGGCTCGACCAGGCGGTGCGGCGCGAGGTGATGGAGGAGACGGGACTCGTTGTCGAGCCGCTCACGGTGGCGGCCATCTTTGAACGGATCATCGACGGCGGCCAGGGCCGGCCCGAGTATCACTACGTCATCATCGACTACCTGTGCCGCCCTGCGGGCGGACAGCTGCGGCATGGCAGCGACGTGGCCGACGCGCGCTGGGTGGAGCTGGACGCGCTCAACGAATGCCGGATCGCTCCGGGCACGCCGCCGGTGATTGAAAAGGCGCTCGCCATCTGGCGGGAGATGGGCGGATGAACGCGCGGAGCCTCGAGCTGCTCGAATACGAAGGGCTGCGGGCGCTGCTCGGCCGCTATGTCGAATCCCCGGGCGGGCGGCGGCTGCTCGCGCAGATGGGGCCGCTGCCGGACCGCCGCGCCGCCGAGGCGGCGCTGGCCGTCACGGCCGAAGCGGTCGAGTGGCTGCGGGCCTGCGGCCAGCCGTCGGCGGGGCGCAAGGCGGCGCCCGTGCCGCTGCGCTTTGCCGGGCTGCCGGACACGGCCGACGCGGAGGCGAAGCTCCGCATCGAGGGCGCGGTGCTCGAGCCGGAGGAGATTCACGCGCTCGCCGAGCTGCTGGAGCGCGCGGCCGAGGCCAGGCAGGCGCTGGCCCCGCTGGCCTCGCAGTACCCGCGGCTGGCTGCCGCGGCGGCGCAGATCGGCGACTTCCGCCAGGCGCTCAGGGAAATCCGGGGCAAGATCCTGCCCGGCGGCGCCGTGGCCGACGATGCCAGCCCCGGGCTGGCGCGCCTTCGCCGCGACATGGAGCGCCAGCGGCGCCTGATCACGGAATCGCTCGAGCGCTTCCTGCGCGCGCATCATGAGGACGGGCTGCTGCAAGAAGACTTCATCACCATCCGCAACGAGCGCTTCGTCGTCCCTGTCGTGCCCGGCGCGCGCCGCAAGCTGCCCGGCGTCGTGCACGGCGCCAGCGGCAGCGGCCACACGCTGTTTCTCGAGCCGCTGGAGACGATCGAGCTGAACAACGAGCTGGTTCGGCTTGCCGAGGAGGAGCAGCGCGAGGTGCACCGCATCCTGCGCGAGCTGACCGGCGTGCTGCGGCGGCACGCCGGCGAGGTGCGCGCGGCGGCGCAGGCGCTGGCGGAGCTGGACTTCGCTTTCGCCAAGGCTCGCTTCGCCGGCGAGTTCGATTGCACGACGCCCGAATTTGCGCCGGACGAGGCGCCGCGGTTCTTTCTTTCCGGCGCGCGCCATCCGCTGCTTGAGGACATCCTGAGGCGGCAGCGGCGGCGCGTGGTGCCGCTCGGCTTCGAGCTGGACTCGGGCCGGCGCACGCTGCTGGTCAGCGGGCCGAACACCGGCGGCAAGACCGTGGCCCTGAAATGCGCGGGCCTGCTGGCGCTGATGGCGCAGAGCGGCGTGCCGGCGCCGGCGTCGCAGGCCGTGCTGCCGTGGTTCGACGACGTGCTGGCCGACATCGGCGACACCCAGAGCCTCGAGCAGAGCCTGTCGAGCTTCGGCGCGCACATCGAGCGGATCAGGGAGATCCTCGCGCTGGCCGGCTCCGGCTCGCTGGTGCTGCTCGACGAGCTCGGCCGCGCCACCGACCCGGACGAAGGCGGCGCGCTGGGCGTGGCCGTGCTCGAGGACATCCACCGCCGCGGCGCCTTCACGCTCGTCTCCACGCACCTGCCCGCGCTGAAACTGTTCGGCGCGGCCACGCCGGGCGTGCTCAACGCCGCCATGGGCTTCGACGAGCAGACGCTCGAGCCCACCTACCGCATGCACGTCGGGCTGCCCGGCAAGAGCGCCGGGCTGGACATCGCCGCGCGGCTCGGCCTTCCGGCGCGGCTCATCGAGCGCGCCCGCGCCGCCATGACCGAGCGCGACCGCCAGATGAACGAACTGCTGCGTCAGCTGGAGGCGAAGCTCGCCGAAGTGTCGGCCCGCGTCGAGGAGCTGGAGCGCAGGCGGGCGGAGCTCGAGGAGCGCGAGCGACAGCTGCTCGAGAAGATGAACCGGCGCGAGCAGGCGCGGCTGCGCGAGATCGAGCAGGCCGCCGAAGAGGCGCGCAAGCGGTTCGATCGGCAGGCCCGGGAGCTGATCGAGAGCGTGCTGGCCGCGCCCGAGCAGCGGCGGCAGGCCGAGAAGGCGCTGCGGCAGGCGGCGCAGGTGAGGCGCGAATTCGAGGACTCCGTCCGGAAGTTGCAGGACAAGGGCGGCGGGAAAACGGCGGCCGGGCCGCGCGAGCTGCGCGAGGGCGCGCGCGTCCGGCTCCGCGACGTGAGCCAGCCGGCGCACGTGAGAAAGGTGCTCGAGGACGGAAGGCTGGAGGTGGATGTCGGCTTCCTGCGGATGCAGGTGCGCGCGGAGGACGTGCTGGAATTGCTGCCGCCCGCCCCCGGCGGCGCGAAGCTGCCCGCGGGCGTCACGCTGAGCGCAGGCCCGCGCTGGGACACCCTCACGCGTGAAATCAACCTGATCGGCAAGACGGCGGACGAGGCGCGCGAGGCTGTGGACAAGTTTCTGGATGAGGCGTTCCTGGCCGGCGTCACGCGCGTGCGCGTCATTCACGGGCACGGCATGGGGGTGTTGAAGCGCGCGGTCGAGGAGCTGTGCCGCGCACACCCGCACGTTGAGAAGTTCTACCCGGCATCGCCGGCCGAGGGCGGCGCGGGCGCCACGATCGTCGAGCTGAAAGAGAGCTGAGGAACCCTCAGCCGCCGAGCGCGCCGAGTGCGGCGAGCACCTCGTCCGTGTGGCCGTCCACCTTCACCTTGCGGAAGATCTTCGCGATCCTGCCCTTGTGGATGATGAAGGTGCTGCGCTCGATCCCCATGGTCTTCTTGCCGTACATGTTTTTCTCGACCCAGACGCCATACTTTTCGGCGGCCTTGTGTTCGGGATCGGCCAGCAGCGGGAACGGCAGGTTGTATTTCTGTTTGAATTTGGCGAGCGCGGGCACGTCGTCCGGAGAGACGCCGAGCACGACGGCGCCGCGCGCCAGGATTTCGGCGTGGCGGTCGCGGAAGCTGCATGCTTCCTTCGTGCAGCCGGGCGTGTCGGCTCGCGGGTAGAAATAGAGGACCACGGTCTTGTCGGCGAAAGAGGACAGCTTGACCTTCTCGCCGGCATCGTTCAGGAGCGTGAAATCGGGGGCCCTGGATCCTTCCTTGAGTTCCGCCATACCTGCCATGATGCGCCACAACGGCGACGGATGCCAAAACCCGCGGTGGGAGAAAGCGGCTGTTATACTCAGCCAATGCTCAGAAGCATCCTTTCCGTGCTGGCAGGCTGGGCGGCGGTCGGCGTTCTGGTTGTGCTGACCGACTTCGTCCTCGGCAAGATGTTCCCGTCTGAATATGTGGCGGGCAAGATCCCGCCGGACAGGCTTTCGGCGTTGAGCCTGGCCACCTCCACACTCTATTCGGTGTTGGGCGGATGGATCACCGTGAAGCTGGCTCGTGCCCGCCCCTGGCGCCACGCGCTGTATCTGATCCTGTGG
>Ga0272446_1001520_pt1 | contig 33595 bp, 32 predicted proteins | sample YNPCB0061_FD_194587 | JGI IMG/M metagenome (GOLD analysis project Ga0272446, IMG submission 194587) | Hot spring microbial mat communities from Yellowstone National Park, WY, United States - YNP-CB-006-1 | ecosystem: Environmental > Aquatic > Thermal springs > Hot (42-90C) > Sediment | place...
TGCCAATCGTTTGTGCAACGGCGGCTTCGAGCGGCTTATCGTTCAAGCCTTTGACTAACTCGCGGGCTTGGGTTGCAAATTTGAGCGCGTTCTCGTAGTCGCCGAGTTGTCCGTAGTTCGTGGCGGCACGGTGCAAGCTCTTCGCCAACCCGATGTCATAGCCAATGCTTTCCGAGAGCGATTTCGCTTGCAGACTTTTCTCGAGCGATTCACTTGGCGAGAGCGTCTTATCTGCCTCGTTCAAAAGGTTATCGACTTTCACTTCAACGCTGAGGCGTGAAACCGTCGTCATTGAAGACTTTGTATGCGAAGTGAGAGATGTCTTGCGCATTTTTTTTGCTGGCTAACTTAATTCCGAAACTTCCCTGCAAGATGCAAAAACATCGTAGAAATATCGTAGTCGACCGTCGGACGCTTGCCCCTACTTTGCTACTGCGTTACAGCAATTCTGTGCGCATTTAACTCTTTCAACACTTTAATCCTTCAAAACTTAAAGGAGGCAAAAATGAAACCGCAATTCTTGAAAACCTTGTGGGTCTCAATGTTCGTCGTATGGATTTCGCTTGTGGCAACTGCGGGCGAACTCCCAATTTCAACCGTTATCAATCCTGATGGAAGCATCAATCCCAACATTGAGGGCATCGTATCGCCCCAGCATCCGTCGACACTCCTTAATGAAACCGGCGAGCCGATTTTCACAATGGCTGATGATATTCAGGGGCAGGTCTATCACATGGTCGTTCTTGACGGAAAACTGTATGTTGGCGGACGATTTGAAAAAGCTGACCGACGTGTGGTGAACAATCTCGCTGTTTGGGACGGAACAAAGTGGAGCGGCGTAGGAAAAGGCGTTGACGGTCCCGTTAAAGCGATGTGTGCGATGGGTAAAGATTTAGTCGTCGCAGGCGATTTCAGTTATGTCGGCAAAGGGAGCGACGAGCCGGGCATTGAAGCCAACCGCATTGCCCGTTGGGACGGAAAGAAATGGAACATCTTTGCACCACTCAACATCGACCGCGAAATTTTTGCCCTCGCATATGACGGAAAAACCCTCTACATTGGCGGCAACTTCACCAAACTTGAAGGAAAAACCGATGCTCATAAAGTTGCGATGTGGGACGGTAAAGGGTGGAAGCCCGTCGGTAAATCAAAATTTGATAGAAGCATTATTGCGATGACCTGCGTCGGCAAAACCCTCTATGTCGGCGGCTTTTTCCTCAACATTAGCGAAGAAGAACCTGCCTCGCATGTGGCAATGTGGGACGGAAAAGAGTGGACGGAGGTCGGTAAAAAAGGACTTGATAATGATGTCCGCTCCCTTGCCAACGATGGCAAAAACGTCTATGCCGCTGGCGACTTCTTCAAATCTGGCACCGGCGAGGAGATGCGTGGGGTCGCTCAATGGGACGGCACTAAATGGTCTAAACTTGGAGACGGCGTTGATAATGCTTGCTCTGCAGTTACTTGCATTGACGGAAAAGTGTGCGTCGCTGGAAGTTTCTACAAAGTTGGAGAGAAAGAAGTCGGCGGCGCAGCAATTTGGGATGGTTCCCAATTTTCAACCATTCCAAAAGTACAAAGCCTGCTTGTCAGCATAGCAACACTTTACAACAGTGTGCTTTACATTGGCGGTGATTTAAACACAGAACAGGAATTCTTAAATTTGATGGTTCTAAATTTGAACCCGTTTCTCAATAACTCTTAACAACTAAACCTTGACGAACCATGACACGACACATCATTTATCTCACCGCACTTCTCTTGTTTGTGGGAATTGCTTCTCGTGCAGAAGCCATGCACCTCTCTGAACTTGGCATTGGCAAAGGCTCGGTTAAAATTGTCAATGATACCAAGCAAGATGTTCACCTCTACACAGGCACCGGACACGTCAAATTGAATCACGGTGGCGGCTCGACATCGGTTTCTTGCGAAGATGGCAAAGAAATTTGCTTCAGCAACAAGGGCAAGAAAGGCGGGGTCATTTTCACCATTAGCAGTTCAATGTGTGGCAAGACCATTAAACTCTCGCAGTATTTGAAGTAAGATTTTTTTCTCGCTGGCTATTGTTCTTTGTTTCTCTTAGGTGAAGAGCACCCTTGCTGGAAACGGCGGGGTGCTTTTTTATGTCAAGCGTGCCGATTTCTCACCATCGGCAAATCGAATCACAATCTCATCGCCCGACCTCAAATCGCTTGCCGACCGCACCACTTTTCCCTCTTTGAACACAATGCTGAACCCGCGTCGAAGGGTTTGCTCATAGCCGAGTGCCGAAAGCCGTTGCGCCAGATTTTCAAGCGACGATGTTGCACGTTCGAGCTTTTGCTTCACTCCGAAGTCAATGCGCTCGCTCAATCGGTCAAGCGTTTGCAAGAAGGCATGCAAATCACCAACAGGCTTATTGAAGGCATAACTTCCAACAAGTTCTCTCACAAGCGCGCGCTGTTCTTCAATTCGGTTCATCAGGTTGCTTTGCATCGCGTTCAAGGTTGCGTTCACGGCGTTGACCACATCAGCGGCTTGGGGAGCAACTAATTCCGCCGCCATTGAAGGCGTTGCAGCACGAACATCAGCGACAAAATCGCAAATCGTGAAATCCGTTTGATGCCCAACTGCACTGACCGTCGGAATCTTTGAAGCAAAGACGGCTCGTGCGACACGCTCGTCATTAAACGCCCACAAATCTTCGAGCGAGCCGCCGCCACGACCGACAATCAGCACATCGACTTTGTGCGCAGGATTTTTCGTGCGATTGAAATACTGAATCGCTTCCACAATTTCTTCGGGTGCTTCTTCGCCCTGAACGCGCACTGGGTAAAGCACAAGTTGCGCCGTAGGGTATCGCCGTCCCAATACTGAGCAAATATCTTGAATCACCGCACCTGTCGGCGAGGTTACCACACCGATTTTTTCAGGCAAGCGCGGCAACGGCTTTTTGTGTTCGCGATTGAATAGCCCTTCCTTTTCCAACTTTTCAACTAATTGCTGATACGCTTTTTGCAAATCACCTTCGCCAACGGCTTTCACTTGACTGCCAATCAGTTGATACTTGCCTTGTGGCGCATAGACTTCCACACTGCCACGAATCAACACTTCCATGCCGTCGGCTAATTGAAGCGAGAGCCGCTCGGCAGTTGAACGCCAAATCACCGAAGGAATTTGCGCCCCTGAATCTTTAAGCGTGAAGTAAAGATGCCCCGATGTTGCTCTTTTGAAGTTGGAAATTTCACCACGAAGCCACAGGTCAGTGAACTCTGCTTCAAGGTGTTCTTTGATTTCTGCCGTCAGTTCGCTAACTGAATAAATGCCGTCTGCCATGTGAGAATGATGTTATGTGAGAAATGAAGTTAGAAAAATGTGGGAACATTCGGCGGGCTTCAAAGCGAAACGCACCGGAACGTCGGGACTTTATCCCCTCTGCTCGGTGCGTCTCCTCTGTCAGTGCATAACAGAAAGTTCAACAACAAAAGAACAAGAATGCTCGCTTACAAGCCGGCAACGCTGTTTTTCTTCACTTCTGCTTTCAAGGCTTCGAGTAACATCGCTGTTGCTTTCTCGGCGTTCAGCACTTTGGATTCAGTCATGATTGGCGACTGCTTCGCACGGTCTTGCATTGCGTAAGTGGACTTCACGAGTTCGGGGAATCTCGCTTCCAACTTGGCAAGGTCGGTTTGAACTCGCGTCTTGCTTTCGGTTGTGCTTATCATTCGCGGTGCCGATTTCGGAGAAACGCTTTTCTCAAATTCCGTCTTCATCGCTGTTGATGTTACTTCTCGGAATTCAACATCGCCGCGCTTCACGCTTGAAAGAAGCGACGCTTCATCGGAAATGGTAAGCGCAGGTTGCGACTTCACCGCGTTCACAATCATCATCAACAATTTTTCGTGATTGATGGCTTTGACTTCTTTTGTTTGTGCGGAGCGTTTCGTTCCGACCGTTTCAAGCACGTAAGTTTTAGAAATCAATTCAGGGAACAGCGTTTCTACATCGCTCACATTCACTTCACCATTTGTGATGCCGATATTGACGAGCTTATCGAGCGTTTCGTTTTTCGGTTGAGCAGTGATTGGCGCAATGATGAGCGCAATAGTTGCGAATAAGGCAAGTAACTTTTTCATGTTTCAACTCCTCGTTTAGGTTTAAGTGTTATGTCGCCGATTTCTTACGCAAATCTACAATGAGGGTTGTATGCAAAACCATTCGCAAATGCCTGTATTTTAAGGCGGGATAAGGGGCTACGGGTTTCTACGTAGTGCGCTACTTCGCACTGAGCTCTAAAAGCCGTTTTTGAGCAAGTGGGTGATTGCCGCCCATGCGCACATATTTTTCGTAGCAATATCGGGCGAGTGAAGGCTCTTTAGCGCGGTAGTAGAGCGAGGCTAAGTTGAAAAAACTTTCCGCAAGTTCGCCGCGTGTTTCTTTGATGTATTGCAAGATTTTTTTATCGCCGCGCAAGTAACGTTCGAGCGTTAATGTCGTGAGCAAAAGAAAACTCCATGTCAGCACTTCGGGGCGAATTGAAAATCGGATTTCCATAATCAATCCAACCCAAACGAGCATTGCCAATGCAAGCGGAATCGGCGTGCCAGTGGAAAGCAGTCTCACCAGAAGCAATCCCAACGCCGTTAAAATCAAAAGCGCGTTGAAGAGCGTTAATCCTTCAAATCCCGACAGCGAGTAGATGCCGAACAAGAGCAGTTGGTAAAGCCAGTGCATATCGATGTAGTCGTTGTTCGGGACGGTGTAGGTGTAGGCATCTTTGTCGGGGAAGGCGCGATGTTGCCAAATCCACTCGCCGCCGTGCAAATGAAATCCAATATCGATATCGACCATCAGCCGCAACGCAAGCATGCCCAAAAGCATCATCACGGCGCAAAAGGGAATCAAGTAAATCGGTTGAAGAAGCGTTGATAGTGGAATCGGCGCAAGGGAAATTTCAGCAAGCGTGGGTTCAGTTCTTTTGCTCGTTCTTGCAGAAGTGGTTTTTCGCTTGCTCATAATGAATACAATCTGTTATTCAAGTCTTCGCCACACTGCGCCGTCTTTCGTGTCTTTCACTTCAATCCCTGCATCTTTCAATCGGTCGCGAATCAAATCGCTTGTTGCGAAATCTTTTTTAGCTCGTGCGTCTTTTCGAATTTCCAACACTAATTCCATCACCTTCGAAAGCACGGTTGAATCGCCTTTCGTTGCGTTCTCGTGTTGAGGCAATATGCCAAGAATGTTTTTGGCGTAAGTGTTGAAGAAGTCGATGAGGTTTGATTTTTCTTGTTCGGAAAATCCTTCGCGAGAAAGCGTGGTGTTGATTTCACGCGCAAGGTCAAAGAAAAGCGCAATGGCTTGTGGCGTGTTGAAGTCATCGTTGAGTGCGGCGTGAAATTTCTTGCGGTAAGGTTCAAGGTCGAGCGTCGCCTTTCCGATTGAAGACTGCAACAAGCGGTTGTAGGTTTCGGTCAATTTTTCTAATCCGTTTTTAGCGGCGGAGATGGCTTCGTCCGAAAAATCAAGCGTAGAGCGGTAGTGCGATTGCAAGATGAAAAAACGCAGAACGGTCGGCGCGTACTTTTTGAGCAACTCTTTAATCGTGGTGAAGTTGCCGAGCGACTTGCTCATCTTTTGACCATTGACCGTTACGAGGTTGTTATGAATCCAATAGCGCACAAATGGTTTGCCCGTTGCCGATTCCGATTGTGCAATCTCGCACTCGTGATGCGGAAATTGGTTATCCATTCCGCCGCCGTGAATGTCAATCGTCTCGCCAAGATATTTCATCGACATTGCCGAGCATTCAATATGCCAGCCCGGAAAGCCCCAGCCCCACGGCGAGTTCCATTGCATAAGGTGCGTTGGGTCGGCTTTTTTCCACAGCGCAAAATCCGATGGGTGTCGCTTTTCGGATTTAATTTCCACGCGCGTTCCCGACTCCATGTCGTCTTGATTACGTCGCCCTGACAGTTTGCCGTATCCATCAAACGAACTCACGCTGAAATAGACCGAGCCGTTGACTTCGTAAGCGTGTCCTTTTTGAATCAGCGTTTTGATGAGCTCAATTTGTTCGGGAATGTGTCCTGCCGCTGTTGGTGCAATGTTGGGTCGAGCCACACCGAGCGCGTCCATGTCGTCGTAATACGAGCGCGTATAGGCTTGCGCGACTTCCATCGGTGAGGTTTGCTCGATGCGTGCGGCTTTGAGGATTCTATCTTCGCCATCGCCTTCGTCGCCCAGCAAGTGACCAACATCTGTGATGTTTTGAACATAGCGCACTTTATAGCCGACGTGCCGAAACCATTTCACCATCACGTCAAACGAGACATAACTTTTGGCATGACCAATGTGCGAATGACCATACACCGTTGGACCGCAGACATACATTGAAATGAAGCCCTCACGAAGCGGAACGAATTTTTCTTTTTGTCGCGTGAGCGTGTTGTAAATGTAAATCTCGTCTTGAATCGTCATTGTTGAAACCGGTTGAACTTATCTGCCATCGCCAAGCAAGACGATTTTTTCGCGATGTTCGGTTGCGTGTTTGAGCGCGTTGCGCGTATCGATAATGCGCTTTGAGTGTTTGAGAATTAAGTCGTAATCAAATGCGGCGTGGTCGGTCGTAATCACAACAAGGTCAGCGGCGTTCAGTGTCTCTGCTGTGAGTGGCGTGGCGTGCATTTCAATCACGGTGGTGCCTGTTCCGTGTTCTTTGAAATGCGGGACGTGTGGGTCGCAGTAATGAATCTGTTTCGCGCCTTCTTTTTGCAAGAGTTCAATGATTTTAATCGCGGGCGAGTGGCGAATGTCATCAACATTCTTTTTGAACGCCACGCCGAGAAAGAGAATCTTCGACTCTTGAAAGGCAATCGGGAGTTTGGCGATTTCTTTCATCACAAGGTCGCGCACGTAGAACGGCATATTCTCATTCGTTTCAGCCGCCAGCGTGATGAACTTGGTTTGAAAATCATGCTCACGCGCTTGCCACGCAAGGTAGTAGGGGTCAATTAAAATGCAATGTCCACCGATGCCGGGACCGGGATAAAACGGCATAAATCCAAACGGCTTCGTTGATGCCGCCTCAATCACTTCCCAAATGTTGATGCCGCCCATTCTATCGCACAACATCGCCATTTCATTGACCAATGCGATATTGACGCTTCGAAAAATGTTCTCCAATAGTTTTTCCATTTCTGCCACTTTCGGCGATGAGACTTTGTAAACCTTTGCAATGATTTGTTCATTGGCGAGTGCGGCAAGGTCAGTGCAAAGTGGCGTAACGCCGCCGACGACAATCGGCGTGTTGCTCGTGTTCCACTTCGTATTGCCGGGGTCAATGCGTTCAGGCGAAAAGGCGAGATAAAAATCTTTGCCGACTTTCAGCCCCGTTTTTTCAAGTATCGGCAACACATAGCCTTCGGTTGTGTTTGGAAAGGTGGTGGATTTGAGAATGATGAGTTGCTCTTTGCGCAAATGCTTCGCAATGGATTCCGTCGCCGACGTGATGAAAGAAATGTCAGGCTCTTTATTCGCAGTGAACGGTGTCGGCACGCAGATGTAGATTGCGTCGCACAGTCCTGCGTGGTCGTAATTATCCATTGCTTTGAAGCCGTTGTTTAAGGCTTCTTTGAACTCATGCTCTTTGATGTCTTGAATGTAATTTTTACCTGCGTTGAGGCTCTCGATTTTGCGCTTGTCTAAATCAATGCCGATGGTTTTGAAGCCTTTGCGAGCAAATTCTACTGCGAGCGGCAAGCCCACATAGCCCAGCCCGACAACGCCGACAACTGCAGATTTTTTTTCGAGTTTTTCTTTGAGCGACATTTGTTTGTGTTATGAAAGTTTTAGGCAAACTGCTTACAATCATCTCTCAACGCATCTACTAAACTCTTGAAGACTGTGCAAGTGGCATACACCATTCGCCAGTCAACATTCTCCAAAAGAAACACACCATCAACGACTTTTTCATATCCATATCCTTTCGGGTGATGCTGTCTGAAAATCTGGTTCAGCACTTTCGAGGGCTGTTGATACTTTCCATCTTGTTCCAAATTGGAATAGGCTTCGGGCGTGTATGACTTCAATCGCTTTTGAATTGCTTTGGAATCTGCCAATATCCAAGTTTCAACTTCGTGAATGATAACAAAGATTTTTACGCCTTCTCGGCGGTTTCCCAATTTCGTTTCTATATCTTCTTTCACGTTCTTCACTCGCTCTTCAAGCGTTTTTGGCTCAATGTTGGGATAGCGATACAAATCGACCAAGAGATAAATGACCTTTGCGCCTTCTTGAAATTCAATTTTGAGTTTTCCCTCTATTCCTTTGAGCAAATTTGCAACGCCGTCGAATGTCTTTATCTTCAACCCACAAGGCTTTGATAAGTCTTGATTCACGGTTTTTCGTAGCAGTTCTCTCAATCCTTTTTCGGTTTTTCCTTCACAGAAAAGTTTGATTTTCACGGTCGTCCCCCGATTTCGCCGCTTTTCCAAAGTTCGCCTAATGAATACACTTCAAGCCATCGTGCCAATTCTTCTTTTGTTTTGTGAACTAATTTGCTTCTGCCGTTTTCGCTTTCACAAATGATGACTTTGTCAGGTGCATCTAAAAATGAAAGCAAATCGGTTGAATGGGTTGAAATGATAATTTGCATTCGCTCCGATGCTTTTTGAATCACAGCGGCAAGCAAGCGAAGCATATCGGGGTGAAGTCCGACTTCGGGCTCGTCAATGCAAAGGAGTGCGGGCGGATTCGGGTCGTAAAGTGCGGCAAGCAAACACATGAGCCGCAACGTGCCGTCAGAAAGAAATGTAGCGGAAATTGCCCTTGCCGTACGCGTATCGACCCAACTCACAATCGTTTTACCTTGCGAAATGGGCGGAAATGTCAAGTGCCTGAATGTTGGAAAGGCTTGTCGAAGCGTAAATTCGTATTCTTCAAGCGTCTCTCGATACTTTGGGTCATGCGAGATGAGATAAAGCACACTGGTCAGGTTGTCCCCGTTTGCTGAAAGGCGCGTCGCCGGCAATCCCGAAATTTGAGTACCGATAAAATCAGCATCGCGCATCGGGGCTTTTTGTGTTGTGTCAAAATAGCAATGAACCGTGATGGATTTGAAGAAAGATTTGAACGATGAATAACGCTCGCGATTGTTGGCTTCTAATCCTAACTCTCCAAATTCAATTACAGGCAAATACAATTCGGTTTCAGTGGGCGAGAATAAATATCTTTTTTTTCCCTCGCTACGCATATCAATTCCTTCAAACCTCTCGGCTCGAACTATTGCCTTATGAAATTCATTGACGATGCTTACGTCATAGTCTATGCCTTTTAGGTTATCCGTTTCACCATCAAGCATCAAACGAATTGATAATTCTTTTTCGCTATCCCATGAAAGTACATTATCGATTCCGCCGCGCTCCCTGATTGCTGTTTGTAGGTTTCTTTCGCTTGCTTGACGCAGCAACTCAAACAAATCCAACACATTACTTTTCCCGCTTTGGTTTGCGCCAATAAGCACATTCAAGTTTCCGAGTTCCAACTTGGTCTCATCGTAGAAACTTTTGTAGCCTTTGAAGGTGAGCGTGGAAAGTTTGTTCATTGATGTCTAATTCAAACTTGGATTTTGAATCGATTGCTTGTGATACTTCGTGCTTTCAATTTTCACAAAATCGATTAAGGCTTTGAGGTGAGCGGGATTGGTTTCGGGCAAAATGCCGTGTCCGAGATTAAACACATGCCCCGATTGTTCGGAGTGTTCGCCAAACTTGCGCAAAATTTGCGAGGCTTCTTCACGAATTCGTTCAGGCGACGCAAAGAGCATAATCGGGTCTAAATTCCCTTGAAGCGCAACGCGGTCGGAAAGTTGCCAACGCGCTTTGCCAATATCTATCGTCCAATCCAATCCAACTGCATCGCACCCTGTTTCTGCAATTTCTTTAAGCAATCCGCTCGCGCCTTTGGCAAAGACAATCACCGGCGTTTTCGGGTGTTTGAGTTTCACCGTTTGAACCGTCTCGTGAATGTATTGAAGCGAGAACTCCTTGTAATGCTCTTCGGAAAGCAAGCCTGCCCAAGTATCAAAAATCTGAACCGCGTCCGCGCCCGCTTCGATTTGAAGCAGTAAGTAATCGCTAATGACTTTGGTGAGTTTTTTCAGAAAGGCGTGTGCATCTTTGGGCTGTTCAAAGAGCATGCGTTTAGCGTGTCGGAAATCTTTACTGCCTTTGCCTTCAACGGCGTAAGCAAAGAGCGTCCAAGCCGCGCCGCTGAAGCCAATAATCGGCACACGGAACGCCAACTCGCGTTTGGTCAATCGAATCGCATCTTCCACATAGCGCAAGGCTTGTGAAACATCGGGCGTTATGAGTTTTTCAATCTCAACGCGCGTGCGAATTGGGTTCGGAAATTTCGGTCCTTGCGATTCAATCAGTTCCAACTTCATACCCATTGCTTCGGGAACAACAAGAATGTCAGAAAAAATAATTGCCGCATCGACGTCCATAATCTCGACGGGCTGAATGGTTACTTGTGCTGCCAGTTCAGGCGTTTTGCAAAGCGTGAGAAAGTTGGTTTTACGCCGCACCTCGCGGTATTCGGGAAGGTAGCGTCCGGCTTGACGCATAATCCAAATAGGTGTTCGGTGGCAAGGCTCGCGCCGCAATGCGCGAAGCAGTAAGTCGTTACGAAGCATCTTACAACAAAATTTTTTAAGCGGTGAAAATAAAAAAGGAACGGCGAAAATCCGTTCCCTTTAAAACACGGTGATATGCCATTCAGTTGAGCGACACTTGTCGGAGTTCTTCCCGCAAGCGTTCCAACTTGTGTTTGACACTGCCATCAATGACCGTGTCGCCAATACGCGCCGTAAATCCGCCAATTAAACTCGGATTGATTTTATTTTCAATCTGAATTTTCTTGCCTGAAATCGCTTCCAACTTTTTTGCAATCGCTTGCTTTTCGGCTTCGCAGAGTTCAATCGCGCTTTCAACCTTTGCAATCATAATGCCGCTTTCTTCGTTGAGAATGGCTTGAAACTCTTTCATCACATCGGGAATGATGGGCGCACGTCCTTTCTGAACCAAGAGCGCGAGCGCATCTTCGAGTGGTTTTCCCACTCTGCCTGAAAAAACGGCTTTCAAGAGCGCGCTCTTCTTTTCGTGATTGATGACAGGACTTTTAACGGCTCTAAGCAACTCCTTTGAACTGTTCAGCGTGTCGGCAATCAGCGTGCAGTCTTCGGCAAAATCGGCAATTTTGTTTTGCGCTTTGGCAATGTCGTAAAGTGCGATGGCGTAGCGGCGTCCAATTAATGCGCTCATGGGTGATTGTTTTCAACGGTTTGCAAGTCGTTAATGACGCTTGCGATAAGTTCTTTGTGTCGTTCCGCATCTAAATTATGCTGAATAATTTTTGAGGCGGCTTCAATAGCTAAATCGGCGACGGTGTCTTTGAGTTCTTCCATAGCGCGTTGTTTGGCGAGTTCGATTTCGGCTTTGGCATCTTCGGCAACTTTGCGGGCTTCGGCGTTGGCTTTTTCCAAGAGTTCGGCGCGAACTTTTTCGGCGTATGCCTTCGCGTCAGAGACAATTTTATCCGCTTCAACTTGTGCTTTGGCGCGTTCCGCTCTCACTTCGGCTAAAATCTTTTCGGCTTCGCGCTTTGCCTCTTCGGCACGGTTAATAGACGATTGGATATTTTTTTCGCGCTCGTTCAGTGCCTCAACAATCGGCTTCCATGCCACTTTTGATAGCACAAACACGAGCAGCAAAAAGGTAATTGCCGTCCAGAAAATCAATCCTGGATTTGGGCTTAATAAGCCGCCAGATAAAATTAAAGTAGAAACCATAGTTGTCATTGTGTTTGATAGTCGGATTTCAATAAACACTTTTTGGTGGTTGGGACGAAGGCGCAATGACCTTTTGTCACTGCGCCCCGCGATAAGCGGTTACTTCGTTGCCAAGAGCAGACACACGACCAGTGCGATAACTGCCACGCCTTCGATGAGACCTGCGGCAATCAGCATCGTTGCGCGAATATCGCCAGTGGCTTGCGGTTGGCGAGCAATGCCTTCTACGGCTGAACCTGCGGCTCTGCCAATTCCAATACCCGCGCCAATTGCGGCGATTCCTGCTCCTAAACCCGCGCCTAAAAAGGCGAGTGCTTCATTTCCCATTATGTTTTTTTCCTCCGAAAAAGTGTTATGAAAATTTGAACCGAAAATTTTAATCAATGATGCTCTTCGTGTGCCGCCGCCATGCCGATAAAAAGGCTCGAGAGCATCGTGAAAATGTAGGCTTGCATAAATGCAACGAAGAGTTCCAGCCCATACATGGCGAGTGTTACCGCAACCGCCGCTGGTGCCACAAACCAACTCTTGAACACAAAAATCAATCCAATTAGCGTAACAATCACCACATGTCCTGCCGTCATGTTCGCAAACAAACGCACCATCAGCGCAAACGGCTTGATGAACATGCTCAAAAACTCAACAGGAATCATAATAATCCACAAAAACCATGGCGTTCCGCCCGTCAAATGCGCAAGCCACCCTCCAAGTCCATGCTCCTTAAACATTGTGAACTGAATAATGATGAACGTAAAAACCGCAAGCATAAAGGTAACGGAGATATTGCTTGTCGCTGTCGCCGCGTAGGGAATGAGTCCGAGAAGATTGCACATCAAGATGAAAAAGAAGACCGTGAGCAGATACGGCAGAAACCGCTCGTAGCCATGACCGATATTTGCTTTCACAATGTCAATCCTCACGAAATCCACAATCACTTCAATCAAATTTGCGATGCCTTTTGGGGCTTCGGTGGGCTTCATCTTTTTATAGGTATTGCCAATCGAGACGAAAAGCACGAGAAGCACGAGCGAGGCAATCCACATCATCACCACATGGCGCGTGATGGAAATATCAAAGTCGCCGATTTTTATCGTGGGCAGGTGAATTTCGCCGAAAGGTTCAAGTTCAAGGGTGTTTCCGTCAGTGACGTGGTGAATGACATCAAGTTTCTCGTCGCTGTGTTTATTGTCTTCAACGTCGGAAGGGTTTGCAAGTAACACTGCGCAAGGGATTGTCACTAAAAAGAAAACAGTGAGTAACTTCTTTGAAGCCGAACTTCTTGACGACTGCCTTGCAGTCAATAGGCGTAGAACATACTCCATTTTGTTATGATGAAGAGCGTTTTTCAAACTGATTTTTCTTCTGATATGCGAGGATTTCAAGAATTAAATGCATGAAATACAATGCAACAAACGACAACACAAACTCAACGCGCTCAACAGATTTCGTAAGCATCAAAGCCGCAATGCTGACTAACACACACAGCGCACGAATTCCATGACCACCTAAAACAATTTTGTAAAACTCACGATTGTCTTTGTGATAAGCATATTCATACAGCAAGTAACCAGCGGAAGCATTCAAGACGGAAAGTAGCCACGCATAAAATACCGATGGCACATCAACCTCTTTGGCGAGCCCCGTCAGTAAAAGCGATAGCCAAAAAAGGATTGCTAAAATACAAGTCTTCAAGAAGAAATCAAAAATTGGCTTCACGTTTTGCTGTGGTTGGAAGTTGGCGGCGGTTGTCGCTTCTTGTCGGCTTCACGAAGCATTTTCCAAATGAGCGTGCCGATAGCAATCAGCGTAAAGAGCGTGCCGACAATCAAAAACAGCGGCTTCGTGCCGAATGCGACATCAAGCCCATATCCACCGAACACAAACAAGAAAAAACTAATCGCAATTTGCACTCCAAAGCCAATGAATGAATCGTTGGCGCGATAGGCTTTTGCAAGTTCTTCCTGCGGTTTAGACATCACTTCAATAAACTTGAATTTTTGCGAAGGTAAGCGAATGGAGAGTAAAATAAAAAGAGCCGAATCGCAGGGCGCGAATCGACTCTCTTCCAATTAACTATGACAATGAGAAGCTAAAGAACACAAAGAACAAAAAACTTTTCGCAATTTAACACTTCATCGCATCTAATACCACTTGCTTTAATTAAGTTTCAATTAACATTTTGAATTTGTGCTTCGTGCCTGTTCTTCAAGTATCAGCACAAACAACACACAATTAGTAAGGAAAATTTCTGACTTTGTCAAACTTCTTAAAAAAAATTTTTTTTTTCTGTTTTTTACAGACCTAAATTCTTTAAGTTAGTTGTGAAGATAATTAAAAAAATTAGCCTTTGCAACACTTCAACATGAAAACTTACAAAAAATCACAAGAAAATGCCGATTTAACCGTTTCAATCGTTAAACAACATGCCCGATTTTATTCATCTTCATACTCATACGCATTACTCACTGCTCTCTTCGCCGATTTTGCCCGAAGATTTATTTGAAGCCTGCTTAACAAAAGGCATGAGTGCTGTTGCAATTACTGACCATGCAACGCTCTTCAATATGCCGTCGCTTTTTTCCGATGCCAAAAAGGTGAGTGAGAAAAAAGGAAAGCCGTTCAAACTCATCATCGGTGCAGAGCTCTACATTGCGCCTGAATCCCGCCATAAGAAAGACTCGCGTGAAGCGTACCACTTGAACGTGCTTGTCAAAGACGCAACCGGCTACCGCAACTTGTGTAAAATTCTTTCTGCCGCCGCCCGCGAAGGCTTTTATTTCCGACCACGTGCAGACTTCGACCTTCTCACGCAATATCACGATGGACTTATTTGCATGACCTCATGCGAAAAAGGCGAACTGCCGAAACTCATTGCTAAAAACGACCGTGACGGCGCATGCCAATTTATCCGCAATCACAAAGACCTCTTCGGTGATGATTTTTACATCGAGCTCGAAAATCATTTCACTGATTCCGAAGCCAACATCAATCGCGAACTCATTGCGCTCTCAAAGGAATTTGATGTGAAACTTGTTGCCACTAACGATGTGCATTACCTCAACCGTGAAGACGCACCAAAGCAAGAAGTGATGATGGCGATGAAAGGCAAACACAAACTCTCTGACGCAAAGCGCATGCGGTTTCCAAACAATGAGTTTTACCTCAAATCGCCTGACGAAATGGCGCGCGCTTTCGACAACGAACACGGCGAACTTTCCAACACGCTTGAAATCGCCGAGAAATGCACTTACGAGTTCAAAGACGAAACGCCCAAATTGCCGCACTTTCCCATTCCGCCTGAATTTTCAGATGCGACCTCTTACTTGCGACACCTCACTTACGAAGGCGCAATGAAGATTTACGGCGATTTAGAGGCTCGTGGCGAAGAAGGCGCGAAAATCAAAGAACGCATTGAGTTTGAGCTTTCTACCATCGCTCGCATGGGTTATGATTCCTATTTTCTCATCGTTAGCGACCTGATTGCCGCCTCGCGCAAGCAAGGCTACTCCGTCGGTCCCGGCAGAGGCTCAGCCGCTGGAAGCATCGTCGCTTATCTCACAGGCATTACGCAAATTGACCCGCTCAAATACAACCTCCTCTTCGAGCGATTTCTCAACCCTGAACGCGTTACCATGCCCGACATTGACATTGACTTCACGCCCGTTGGTAAGCAAAAAGTCTTGGAATACACGATTGAAAAGTATGGTGCGGAATCTGTTTCAAAAATCGTTGCGATTTCAACGCTCGGCGCAAAGGCAGTTATCAAAGACGTAGCACGCGTGCTGGAAGTGCCGATTCAAACGGTTAACTCTATTACCAAACTCGTGCCGTCAAAGCCGCCGGGCGCATCGCTTTCCGACTTCATCAACGGCAATCCCAAACTTGGCATCGAGCCTGTTAAAGAGTTGAAAGAGTTGCTCAAAAGTCCTGACACGACCATTCGCAAAGTGATGGAATACGCACTTGAATTAGAAGGGCGCGCCCGCAACGTTTCCGTTCACGCCGCAGGCGTTGTCATCACCAATGGCGCGGTTGATGAGTATGTGCCGCTCTATGTTTCCGATAAGGTTGAAACCGAAGAACGCCGCTACGCCGATGAATCTCTCATAGAAGACAGTGTAGAGCGAGAGGAAAAAAAAGACGAAAAGCAAGTCGTTACCCAGTTCGATAAAGATTGGATTGAAAAAGCCGGTTTGCTCAAAATCGATTATCTCGGTCTGGAAACGCTTGCCGTCATTGATGAAACGCTCAAACTGATTGAGAAACGCTATAACAAGAAAATTAACTTACAAGAAATTCCGATGGACGACCGAAAGACGTTCAAGATTTTTCAAGATGGAAAAATGGCGGGCATCTTTCAGTTTGAATCGAGCGGCATGCAGAGCTACATGATTCAACTTCAACCGACAACCGTCGAAGACATCATCGCCATGAGCGCGCTCTATCGCCCCGGTCCGATGCAGTTCATTCCCGACTACATCAATCGCAAGCACGGCAAAGAAGAGACGAAATATGCGCACCCACTCCTTGAACCGATTTTAAGTTACACCTACGGCATTATGGTTTATCAGGAGCAGATTATGCAAGCGGCGCAGGTTTTGGGCGGCTACTCGCTCGGCGGTGCCGATTTGCTCCGACGCGCGATGGGCAAAAAGGACAAAGAAAAAATGGCCAAAGAACGCTCTCGCTTCGTTGAAGGCGCACAGCGATTGCATAACATTCCCGAAGAACTTGCCAACGAGATTTTTTCAACGATGGAAAAATTCGCCGAATACGGATTTAATCGCTCTCACTCGGCAGCTTACGGTGTGCTGGCTTATCAAACTGCCTATCTCAAAGCGCATTACACGGCTGAATTTATGTGCGCGATTCTCAACAGCGAAGCCGACGACAAAGAGCGCGTTAAGCATCTTTCTGACGAAGCAAAGTCAATGGGGATTCAAATTCTTCCACCGTGTATCAACAAAAGCGACGCGCTCTTCACGGTTGAAGATTTGCGCAATGGCGCAAAAGCGATTCGTGTTGGATTGAGTGCCATCAAAGGCGTGGGCAGTGCAGGCAGAGAAATCGCGCTTGCACGGCGGCGCAGGAAAAAAGCGTTCAAGCATTTCTTTGAATTTTGCTCATCGGTCGACTTGCGTGTGGTCAATAAACGCGCGCTTGAAAGTTTGGTCGAAGCCGGTGCTTTCGATGAACTCAACCCCGATAGAGCCACGCTTTACGCCAACATCGAGAAAGGCATTGAATTTGGAAGAAAGGTCAATAAAAGCGCGACAACCGGACAAGAAGGATTCTTCACTGATGACAAATTTTCAGGCGGCGAAAGCACGACTTACCCCGACTTGACCAAAGCCGATGCCTGGTCGGATTCTGAAAAACTGCACCGCGAAAAAAATTTGGTCGGGTTCTATCTCTCTCAACATCCGCTTGAACCATACCGTCGTGATTGGGAGGCTTTCGCCACACTCAAACTCGGCAACAAAGCCTACGAACCCAAGCGGCTCTATAAACTCATCGGCATGATTGTCGAAACAAAGCTCACCTTCACGAAGAAAGGCGATAAAATGATGTTCGGCATGTTGGAAGATTTTGAAGGCAAGTGCGACTTCACCGTGTTCCCCAAAACCTTTGAAACTTTTGAGAGAGACCTACAAAAAGACAATGCCGTGATGCTTATTGCCGAAGCCGATACACGCGAGGGCAAATTGAATCTGATTGTAAATGAAGTTTTACCTATTCGCAAGGTACGCGAGAAGTTGATTCAAAAAGTCATTTTGAAGATAGACAGTGCGGATTCCGATGTGTTGAACAAACTCGCTGCGGTCAAAGCAATTTGTGAAAAGAACAAGGGCGGCACACCAATTGATTTTGAGGTCATGCTTGAAGGCGAGGGCAAACGGCGCGAACTTCGGCTCTTTGCTCGTCGGGCAACGATTGAATCGGAAAACGACGTGCTTGATGCGCTCTCGCGTGCCGTCGGTCCAGAGGCTGTGCGCATTTCCGCTTGAACATTCGTCAGGATTGCGTCTTTGCTCTCTTGGTTCATCAGTCTCTTACCGCTATTGCATATAAAACTCGGAAGTTGTATCTTTCGCGCGCTTTTTCACACCGAGACACTCAAACAAACAACTGCTGTTCACTTAACCGATGACGAAAAACCGTTACTTTTATTTTTCCGACGAAGAGTGCAAATATGTGGAAGTTAAACGTGGTCGTGGTGCCATGTTTGCGATGCTCTTCGTTGCGTTGTTATTGCTTTCCGCTGGGACGGTTGTCTCGCTTCATTTTTATTTCCACATTCCGCTTCTTCCGATTCAGCACGAGCGTCAAGTTGATGCCGATGTTCAAAAACTGCACGAGAAATTAGACCGCATGGCACGCACGCTCGAAAAATTAGCCCAAGTAGATAACACGTTGCGCACAGCCGTCAATTTGCCCGTCATCTCTGAAGAAGAAAAGCAAATGGCGACGGGCGGCAACCGCTTGAGCTTGCTTGAATCGCCGATGCCTGCCGCCCTTGCAACGACCGCGCAACTCATCAACCAACTTTCTCGCCAGATTGAACGGCAAGAATCCAGCTATCAAGAAATTTTCGGCAAGTATAAGGAGAACCAAGAGCTTTTCGCATGCATTCCAGCCATTAAGCCGATTGACGCACCTCGCACGAGCGGATTCGGAATGCGCTTGCACCCGATTTATCAGATTATGAAATTTCACGCTGGGCAAGATTTCACCGCGCCGACCGGCACGCCGATTTACGCAACGGGCAACGGCATTGTTGAAACCGCCGCATTCGTCGATGGCTACGGCAACTGTGTGATTATTGATCATGGATTTGGATACAAAACGGTGTATGCGCATCAATCCAAACTCGCTGTTAAAGCAGGGCAATCGGTTAAGCGGGGTATGTTGATTGGATATGTTGGCAACACGGGTGTGTCCGAAGCCCCGCATTTGCATTATGAAGTGGTCAAAGACGGCATTAAGGTCAATCCGTCATCATACTTCTTTGAAGATATGACACCGCAAGAATACAACGCGGCTGTGCTTGCTGTTTCACACTTGCAGAGTAATGAGGCTCAGCGAGAGTAAACTTTTTGATAAAATTGTCGGTTTTTGGGAACGATTCAAGCACGGAGAAACTTTAACCCCGAAATTTCTCAATTCACATATCGTTCAGTTATACCACTATGTATTGGAATCTTGATTTAGCGCGATACCTTATCGACGCGCCTTGGCCTGCAACCAAAGATGAACTTATCGATTATGCCAATCGCATTGGAGCACCGCAAGAGGTTCTCGAGAATCTCTACGAGCTTACAAGCGACGAGCCATACGAAAGCATCGAGGAAATCTGGCCTGACTTTCCGACCAACGAAGATTTCTACTACAACGACGAAGATTCAGACAATTACTAATTCGCCTCGTCGTTCTCTTTTCTCTGTTTATTGTCAAACCCAACACACTTGCGTGTGCTTGGGTTTGTTTCTTTTCTTTCTTTTGTTTTTTCCCACAAGGCTTTACGGGCAAGATTACCCTATAAAGAACGATGTCTCTCTTTCTTCTCCGCCCAATAAAACTCGCTACATTGATAACCTGACGATTCATGGCAATAGAGAGATATTGACGCTCGAACTTATTGAAGAAACCTTCACCAAAGGCAATGCGTCGTTTCTTGGCATTAAGCCTTGGCTGGGCATTTATCGGTTTGGAGATTTAGTGTTTCCGGATTCCAGTGCGCAGGCACCGCGTTGGATTGTCTCGCTCAAAGAGTGGATGCAGTATTCCGTTGGTGAGCCGCCCGCTGTGTTTGATGAGGAAACTTTTGAACTCGACCTTGCCAAAATTCGCGAGATTTATTTCAACAATGGCTACTTTGATGTCAAAGTTACTGGCAAAATTACCCCTTCCTTGCCATCACTTCCCGAACTCATTCCCGACGATACCTTGTTTTTTAATGTCGATATTGAAATCATTGAAGGTGAGCCAACGCGCCTTTCTCAAATTCGGTATTTCGGGATTGAACGGCTTGAACCGGAACTTCAAGAGGCGATTTTACGCGACGAAATTTTGAGAAAAGGTCGTGTGTATCGAGTCAAGGATATGGTCGCGGAACGCGAGCGGATTGTCAATTTAATGCTCTCCAATGGCTACGCGCTTTTCGTGGCGGATAGCGTCAAGTTCATTATTGATACGCTTTATCATCTTGCCGATGTCAATGTGTTTATCTCGCCGACGGAGTACTTGGACTTCGGAAATGTTACAGCCATTGTCCACGACCCATTTCTTCCTGATTCACTTGCGCCCTTCAAAGAGACCTTTGAAGACGATGTGCGCATTCGCACCTACGGCGACCAGCGTATCAAGCACGATGTCATTCGCCGATCGATTTCCTATCGCCCTGGCAACCGCTCCGACATCAACAAGCGGCGCGAAACCATCAGGCGACTGGGTGCAACGGGCGTTTTTGAGAGCATGACCATTCGCAACGACTCGCTCGCCTTTGAAGCCGACTTTCCCACCAAACGCATTTACACCACGATTGAACTTACGCAGCTGCCACGACATCAGATTAAGCCAGAACTGAAAATGGATAACCGAAACAACGCGCCCTTCGTCTCACTCGGTGCCGGCTACTTGAATCGGAATTTGACGGGCGGCGCGGAAAGTTTTAACCTTAGGGCTTCTGTTGGCTTACAACTCACCTACAACCGCGAGCAATTTGCGGGACTGCGCGAAAGCCGCTTGATTGACGAACTGCCGTTCAACTTTGATATCGGCGGCGAACTGACCTTGCCTTATTTCACCAGTGAAAAGAGCCGTTTCATCACCAGCCTTCGATACAGTGTGATTCAGCCGCCGCTGCTCTTGCGGATTCAAAACGTCTCGTTTCGCTTGCGCGCACAATACACGCCAAACGATTTTCAGCGCATCAATTTCGATATGGCGGATTTGGAAATCATCAGTTACGACTCTGCTCGCGGGGCGCGCCAACTCTTCATCAATCAAGGTCGCCCGCTTGATTTGCTCGACAGTCTCGTTAAAGACGGAACAGGTTTTAATCAAACCATTCGCTTTGATTTCACCTTCAATAATTTCACCGAAGCACGCCGTTGGATTGACGTGCGCTGGAACATCTTGCTCGAAGATGCAGGGTTGATTACAGGATTGATTGACCGCTTTATTGACACGAAGCCCAACCCACGCTTTGCTGACTCCGACGCACAGATTTTTGGACTGCGATATTTTGAGTATCGAAAAATTTCTACACAACTGGCACTCTCAAAGTTTTTCAATCGCTTTGCACAAGGCGCAGTGAAGTTGCAATTAGGCTATATGGTTCCCTACGGAAAGTCGCAGGAGACACCGTTTGTTCGCCGTTTCTTTGCAGGGGGTCCGAATGGGATTCGCGCCTTTCCGTTCAACTCGCTTGGACCGGGCAACAATTCAAGTTTGGTCGAGTCTCAATTCGGGGCAGATATAAAAATCGAGACAAGTGTGGAGTATCGATATTTTTTCTTTCAAACACTCGGCAAGCCATCAGGTGTAGCCCTTTTCATTGATGCGGGCAACATCTGGCGGCGCAAGGGCGAAGATGCGTTTAGTTTTGAAGCCTTGCGGCAATCCTTCGCGCTCGGTGCAGGCTACGGCTTTCGCATCGGCACGCCGATTGGTCCGATTCGTCTTGATTTTGCTTATCGCGTCTTTGACCCGACACAGCCCGCCGGTAAACGCTGGGCGTTTAAGCGATGGAATCTGACCAGTTTTCTTTTCAACTTTGGCATCGGTGAAGCCTTCTAATACTTTCAATTATGACACACCTTCCAAAACTTGTTGCGCCCTCGATTCTCTCGGCAGATTTTACCAAACTCGGAGAAGAAATTTCGCTTGTCGAGCGTGCAGGCGCGGATTGGATTCACTGCGATGTGATGGACGGGCGATATGTGCCGAACATCACCTTCGGTCCGTTCATTGTCGAAGCCGTCAGGCGTGTTACTTCGCTCACGATTGATACGCACCTTATGATAGTCGAGCCTGAAAAGTACATCGCCGATTTTGTGAAGGCAGGCTCAAATCAAATTACCGTTCATCAAGAAGAATGCAAGCATTTGCATCGCACGGTTGAGCAGATTAAGTCGCTCGGCGCAAAGGCGGGCGTTTCACTCAATCCATCAACACCGGTTTCAACGCTTGAAGACATTTTGCCCGACCTTGATTTAGTGCTGATTATGTCGGTCAATCCCGGTTTTGGGGGACAGAAGTTTATTGAACGCTCGATTGAGAAACTCAAAAAACTCGATGCGATGCGTCAGGCGTTAAATCCGAATTTAATCATTGCGATTGATGGCGGCATTTCGGAGCAAAATTGCGGGCGGGTGCGCGAGGCAGGTGCAAATGCGCTGATTGCGGGCTCTGCCGTGTTTCGCTCACCGAATCCTTCTGAAACTATCGCAAAACTTAAAGCATAATTCCGCACGCGCTCTCATTCAAAAACGTTATTTTTGTGTTGCACATCGGCGTCATACAACACCGCCGTTTGAGCCTCCAATTAACCTGACTTCAACTCTCAAACCGGATTTGCTACGCAATGCTCCATACTTGCACTGTTGCTAACATGCGCACGCGGTCGATGTTCGTCTTGCTTTCCATTACGCTGCTGTTTGCTCTTGAGGTCTATTCAAAACCGCTTCCGACTTACTTTCGATATGAGCTTCTCAAATCGGGTGCGTTGACGCATCTGGTTGTCGGGGACTTTAATGGTGATGGATATGCGGATATTGGTGGCTTAATGTCTTCGCAACGCACCCTCGTCGTGATGTATGCAAAAGGGAAATTAGCCTTTCGTCCTCATCAATCGGTGAGCCTTTCTTCGCGGGCGCAATCGCTTTTCGCGCTCAATGTTGCCGGCGAGAAACACACAAGTTTGGCAGTGCTTGTGTCTTCGCCTTCGCGGGCGCAACTGTGGCGGCTTGGTGGAAGCGTCGGAAAACTTTTGCTTGAAAAACGGGCTGAAATTCTGCTTCCCGACGGCACAGAGCGGCTATATCTCTCGAAACAGCATTCCGCCGATAAGCCTCTCTTTTTTGCACGCACGGAAACGGGCACGCTCACCACATTTTCTTTTCAAGCAAAGGACGGCTTCTCGAAAGCCACACCGCTTTCACTGTCGCATCGCGTTTCGGAAGTCATTTTGCCCACCCATTCAACGTCTGATTTTTTTACGCAGGTCGTCGGAGAAAGCACACTTTGGCTTCATCGCTCGCCGCCTTCTTCTCTGCTACCGATTCGCTGTAAAGAATCCGTCTCGATAGCCGCGACAGGCGACTTCAACCGTAACGATGTGCTCGATCTTGTTGTTGTGCAAGCCGCTCCAAATGGGAAAACTGTCGTTGAAGTGATCTTTGATGTTGGCGTAGAAACAGGCGTTGCACCGATTCGATTTGAAACGCCGCTTAACCCAAAGCAAATTTTCCTTTCCGACTTCAATGCTGATGGCTTGTTGGATATTGGACTATGCGACGGTTTTTCCTTCGCAATTCACTTTGCGCAGTCACCGACGGCTTTTTTGGAGGGCATGATTATTGCTTTTTCTGATAACGCTTCTGGCGTTGCTGTCGCAGACCTCAACCAAGATGGCAAGGTGGAACTCATCGTCTCTGAACAAAAGACAGGCAAGTTAGTTGCCTACTCGACATCACATCATGATTTTTTCGGCGTGGAGCGACTTGCAACGAGTGGAGAGCCAGCACATCTTGCATTTCATTCGGCACGAAAGCAGATGTTGATTGGCTGTAATCGGTATCAGCGGATAGAACACGTTCAGTTTGAGCGTCAGCCTGCGCATATCGGTTCTTTTTCAACTACGGGAAAAATCGTATCGCTTTGGCAAGATGATGTCGAGATGAATTGGCTCACCACGTCGCCTGTAACGCTTGCGCGAAAGCAATGGAAATCAGAAGCAGTGATTTCGCATCGGCTGTTTTCGTTGGGGGTCTCGCAGTCATTGTTATGGCGAGCATCGAATGGTCAACCTGCCCTGCTTGCGCTTTTGGAAGAGCGCGTGGCTGGGGCTGTGCCGCAACTGCTGTTTTACGCGTTGAATCGCGACAGCACGCTCTCGATTTGCGAACTGTTGCTCGATACGCCGATTAGCGCAGAAAACATTGTGAACATTGGCGGCGCAACTTTGAAAAACAAGCATTATTTGGTTGTGCTCAACTCTGAAAAGAACGCACACCCGATTGTCGTCTATGAGTTGCAGTTAGGGAAAAATCGGTTGCGTCTCGTTGAAGTCGCAAGCTACGCTCTTCCAACTGGGTTTGCTATGCAAAAGCCGACATTTCTTTTAGTGAGGGTGAATAAACACGAGACAATGGATTTTTTGGTCGCACGTTCTCAACGTGCCGTAGTCTTGCTTTCAGAGCGATTGTATCAGCCGCAACAAATTTCTAACTTCCCGAAAATCAACGCAAGCGATGTGATGCTTTGGAGCGACAGCAATGGCGACGACATCGCCGATCTTTTCATTAGCCGACACCAACGCACCGATGTGCTTTTGTTGCGCGGACATTCAAACGGCAAATTTGATGTGCCGAAAGTTATACTCAGCGATGTTGTTGCAACAGGCATCGCATCGGTTGTAAGCAAACATCACGCAACACTTTTCGTTACAAACGCGAAACTTCATACGGTTGATATTCTTCACTTGAAAAAATGAAAACGAATCAACCGAGAGCATGGTTAAATCGCATTACAACAATGCAAAATAGTTATCGCATATGGCAATTCTACCGATTTACACCTACGGCGACGAGGTTTTGAACAAAGTCGCAAAGCCTCTGAAAAAAGTTGATGAGAAAATTCAAACGCTCATCGATGATATGTTTGAGACAATGGCACAAGCCAACGGCATTGGGCTTGCCGCGCCACAGGTGGGCGTATCGATTCGCTTAATGGTCGTTGATGTCTCGTGCGTCAAGGAATACAAGCATGTGCCGCCGATGGTCATTATCAACCCGCAAATTTTGGAGACGCGCGATGAAGTCTTGATGGAAGAAGGCTGTCTTTCCATTCCCGGTGTGCGCGAAGAAGTATGGCGACCTGATGTGATTAAACTCAAATATCGCGACCGTCATTTTCAAGAGCATATTGAAGAATTCAATGGTCTTCTCTCGCGCGTGATTCAGCACGAGCTCGACCATTTGAACGGCGAACTCTTCGTAGACAAGTTGGACAGTAAGACACGGCGCACTTTGAAAGACGAACTCATGGCGATTAAACAGGGCGAGGTTGAAGCAACCTATGTTATAGCGGAGAAGTAACGCCTTTCAAGTTATCGTCCAATGGCTCAAACAAACTCGGCTCGTCCACTCGTCGGAGTTATCATGGGGTCAGATTCTGACTTGGAGACGATGAAAAGCGCGGCATCTGTGCTTGATGAATTTGGCGTTCCGCATGAGATGAAAATCGTTTCCGCGCATCGCACGCCCGACGATATGGCAGATTATGCGAAAACCGCTCGCGCGCGAGGGTTGAAAGTTATCATCGCGGGCGCAGGCGGCGCGGCTCACTTGCCTGGCATGACCGCATCGCACACAACGCTTCCCGTTATCGGTGTGCCGATTCACTCCAAAGCACTCAGCGGCATTGATTCGCTTTACTCGATTGTGCAAATGCCCGCAGGCATTCCTGTTGCAACCGTCGCGATTGGCAACGCGACCAACGCAGGTTTACTCGCCGTGCAAATGCTCGCGATGTTTGATGATTCGCTTGCCGAAAAGTTAGCCGCCTATCGCAAGCACCTTGCTGACACCTCGCGCAAGAAAAACGAAACTCTTTGACGCTCTTTGTATTCACATCACTTAAATTCACTCTTCATGTCCGAGCCTGCCGATAACTTCGACCTTTCGCTCACGCCTGAACAGCGCGATGCCTTCTTCAAAATCGTTCAAGAAAAATACAACGGCGATATGCGGCTCGCGTTGCAACGTGCGGTTGAATACTTTCTGCTCCACGAACAAAATCGCTCCCTCCAAAATGTCTCCGAAACTCTTCGACAAATTCAAAACAAAATCTCGAGCATTCGTGAGATGAACTCTCAGATTACGCAAAGCCTGCGCGACACGAACAGCAAACTTGCACAGTTCAATCAGAATCGCGACCAACAAAAAAATAACGGCGAGAAGTAGAACTCTTGCCTCATTTCGCTTATTGATTCCAAAATTCTCTATCCAAACTTCGATACTGAATGGCTTGAATGAGGTGCGGAAGTTGAATCTGCTCCGCGCCTTTCAAATCGGCGATGGTGCGAGCAACTTTCAAAATACGGTCGTGTGCGCGTGCTGAAAGGTTGAGCCGTTTCATTGAGTCGAGCAAGCGTTGTTCGGAAGCGGCATCTAATTTGCAAAATTCGCGAATGAGTTTCGGGGGCATTTGCGCATTGCAAAAAATAGATTGCGCTTTGTAGTCTTTGAATCGGCGCGATTGAATCTCGCGGGCTTTGATGACGCGCTCACGAATTGAGGCAGAACTTTCGCCCGGCTGTTTTGACAGCAATTCTTCGTGATTGACTTTCGGCACATCGATGTGAATATCGATTCTATCCAAAAGCGGTCCTGAAATTTTGGAGAGGTAGCGTTGAATTTGTTGCGGCGTGGCAGTAAGGTTGCCGTGTTCATCTTTGAGCGCGCCGGCGGGACTTGGGTTCATGGCGGCAACGAGCATAAAACTGGCGGGATACTTGACGGAAATTGCCGCACGGGAAATCGTTACTTCGCGGTCTTCGAGCGGCTGTCGCATCACTTCAAGCGTGGTGCGTTGAAATTCGGGCAGTTCATCAAGAAACAATACGCCGTTGTGTGCGAGCGAGACTTCTCCCGGCTTGGCTTGCGCGCCACCACCAATTAACGCCACATCACTTGCGCTATGATGCGGCGAGCGAAACGGGCGCGTTGAAACCAATGCAACGCCTGACGGCAAAATCCCTGCAACGCTGTGAATCTTCGTCGTCTCTAACGCTTCTTCAAACGAGAGTGGCGGAAGAATCGAGGGCAAGGCTTTGGAGAGCATGGTTTTTCCACTTCCGGGCGGACCAATCATAATCAAATTATGCCCGCCTGCCGCCGCAATTTCCATCGCGAGTTTTGCGTCCTGCTGTCCTTTGATGTCCGCAAAATCAACGGGATAGTGCTGTTCGGTATTGAAGACTTCGGAGAGCGAAAGGCGCGTTGGCTGAATCGTGGTTTCGTTATTGAGCACGCTCACGGCTTCTTGAAGCGAGGAAACGCCGTAGACCTGCATTGGACTTTGACTTGCAGATACCGCAATCGCCGCTTCGCCTGCGTTTTCTTTTGGAACAATAAGCCGTGTAAAGCCTTCGCGCGAGGCGGTGATGGCAATGGGTAAGGCACCAGTGATGCGGCGAATGAGTCCGTCCAAAGCGAGTTCGCCGAGAACCATTGTGGTTTCAAGCGAGTCGAGCGGCACAACGCCCATGCACGCCAAAACGCCCGTCGCAATTGTGAGGTCAAATGCCGTGCCTTCTTTGCGCACATCAGCAGGCGCAAGGTTGACGGTGATTTTCTTCGGTGGAACGGCGTAGCCTGAATTTTTCAGTGCCGTTAAAATTCGCTCTCGACTTTCCTTAATCGCGCTATCAGGGAGACCGACAACAATGAACGTCGGCACGCCGCTGTCGAGATTGGTTTCAACTTCAATGCGAAGCGCATCAACGCCCATAATCGCGGCGGCGGAAAGCTTGGACAGCATGCGTTATCGGGGTTTTAGATTGACATCGCTCCGCGCCTTCATCACATTATGCTTTTTGAAACCTGTGCCATGTGAAAAAGCAGGCGGAACGCTCTGAACGACTTACATCAAAATAACTTGAAGAGAGTAAACCTTTTGTCATTGCGAGCCGTGTAGCGGCGTGGCAGTCTATAACCCCTTGTCAATACAGGCGAAGATGGATTGCTTCGCTTCGCTCGCAATGACATCACTGCAACAATCGCCCGTTCTGAATTATACTTTTGTCGGTGCATTGGCGTGCTTAATGCCGTAGAAAAAGTATATCGCAAATCCGATTGCCATCCAAATCGCGAGGCGAAGCCACGTATCGCCCGGAAGCGCAAGCATCATCGCTAAACACACCAGCACGCCCAAAATCGGCACGAGCGGCAACAGCGGCGTTTTGAACGGACGCGGAATTTCAGGATTCGTTTTCCGCAATACCAAAATGCCAATGCACACCAGCACAAATGCGAAGAGCGTGCCGATACTGGTCATTTCGCCAACCACACGCGCAGGCACAAATGCCGCAAAGAGCGAGACAAAAAGCATAAACAGTGCGCTCGATTTATACGGGGTCTTGAACTTGGGGTGGACTTCTGAAAAGAGCGGCGGAATCAAGCCATCACGCGACATCGAGAAAAATACACGCGCTTGTCCCAAAAGCATCACTAAAATGACCGACGCATAGCCTGCGAGAATCGCCACAATCACGCCTTGTTTGAGCCACAAGAAGGGCGTATGTGAAATCGCTACGGCAACCGGCGCAATGCCGTCTTGACCTTGAAACTCTTTGTAATTCGCAAGACCCGTCATCACATGAGCAAAGAGAATGTAAAGCACCGTGCAAATTACCAGCGAGCCCATAATGCCAATCGGCATATCGCGTTGCGGATTCTTCGCTTCTTGTGCCGCCGTTGAGACCGCATCAAATCCAATGTAAGCGAAGAAGATAATTCCTGCCGCACGAATCACGCCGCTCCACCCGTATTCGCCGAACTTGCCTGTATTTTCGGGGATATACGGCACATAGTTTTCAGGATTGATATACGCCCACCCAAACGCAATAAAGACCAACACTACCGAGACTTTGAGCGCGACCACAAGGTTGTTGACCGTTGCCGACTCCTGCGTGCCTTTGATGAGAAGGAGCGACACCACCACCACAATAAACACAGCAGGGATATTGATGACACCCGTAATGACTGCACCATCAGGCGTTGTAATGGAATCAAACGGCGACATTGTTAAATGCGCGGGCAAATACAATCCGAAATTTCCAAGAAACTTGACAAGGTAGCTCGACCAACTAATCGCAACGGTTGCCGCGCCGACCGCATACTCCAAAACCAAGTCCCAACCGATAATCCACGCCATGAATTGTCCCATTGTGGCGTAGGAGTAAGTGTATGCGCTTCCAGCAATGGGAATCATCGCGGCAAATTCAGCGTAGCACAAGCCTGCAAAGGCACACCCAATTGCGGCAATCACAAATGAGATTGTAACGGCTGGACCAGCATTGTTCGCCGCCGCAAGTCCTGTGATGGAAAAAAGTCCTGCGCCGATAATCGCGCCGATGCCTAGCGTTACAAGGTTGAACGACGAGAGCGTGCGATTGAGTTGATGCTCGCCTTCGGTCGATGAACTGAGAAGTTCAGAAATGGATTTTTTGAAGAAGAGTTTGTCTTTCACGTCTCTGTCCCCGTTTTGTTGATAATTGTTGATGAGAAGCCCTGATGCAGTAAGGTAATGCGCGTGCGGCTAAAAACAAACTCCCTTTGACGGATTCAAAACGGATTCAATCGAGCGTAGAGATTTCTTCTTCGAGCAGTTGCTTTTGGTAGAGGTCGGCGTAGCGTCCTTGTTGCGCGATGAGGTCGCTGTGCGAGCCGCGCTCCACGATTTCACCGTTTTCTAATACGAGAATTAAATCCGCGTTGCGCACGGTTGAAATGCGATGACTGATAAGAATGGTCGTAGTTGTGGTGGTTGCTGTGTTGAGGTTGCGCAAGATGCTGTCTTCGGTGTTCGTGTCAACGGCAGAAAGCGCATCGTCAAGAATGAGGATTGAGGGTTTGCGAATTAAGGCACGAGCAATCGAAGTGCGCTGTTTTTGTCCGCCTGAAAGTGTAATGCCGCGCTCGCCAATGATGGTGTCGTATTGTTCAGGAAAGCCTTGAATATCCTCGTGAATACAAGCAATTTCGGCAGCGTGGCGCACATCTTCATCGCTTGCATCAAGCGCGCCGAAGGCGATATTGCCGCGAATTGTATCGGAAAAAAGGAAATAATCTTGCGGAACGAACCCGATATGTTTGCGCAAGACTTCGAGCGGAATCTCACGAATGGAAATTCCATCAATCAAAATTTCGCCTGATGTGGCTTCAAGCAGTCGTGGAATCAAGTTCACAAGCGTTGATTTGCCTGACCCTGTTGCGCCGACAATCGCAAGTTTTTCCCCGCGCTCCAATTTGAACGAGATATTTTTCAACACCAGTCGGTCAGGGTTTGAGGGATAGGCAAACGACACATTTTTGAACTCAATCGCGCCATCAATTCTTGTAATGCACCGATTGACGCTTGTGCTGTCGCGAATTTCAGGCGTGAGCATCAAAATTTCATTGATGCGAATTTGCGAGGCGGCAGCGCGTTGAATGATGTTCGTAACCCACCCGATTGAAATCAGTGGCCACGAGAGCGAGGCGACATAGATGAGAAACTGCGTCATTGCACCAAGCGTCATTTCTCCCGCTATCACCATTTCGCCGCCAATCCATATCGTTAAAATCACCGACAGACCAATCAAGCCCGACATGAGCGGATAAAACACCGCTTGCAATTTGGCAAGCTCGAGATTCTTCCCATAGTAATCTTGATTAAGGTTCTCGAACTGTTTGATTTCGCTCTCTTCGCGCGTGTAGGCTTTGACGACACGAATGCCAGATAAATTTTCCTGCACCTTCGATGTGATGCGGGCATATCGCTCTTGCAATTCTTGACTGCGGTCGTGAATAATTTTTCCGATGCGATACACACCGTAGCTCAAGAGCGGCGCGGGCAACAGCGCGAAAAGAGTGAGTTCAGGCGAAATGGCAATCATGGCTGAAAGCGCAAAGACCAAACGAAACGTCGTGTTGAGCGAATACATGATGCCCGGTCCAAGATAGTTGCGCACGGCGTTGAGGTCATTGGTTGCACGCGACATTAAATCGCCCGTGCTGTTGGACTTAAAAAAGTTCAGCGAGAGCGTTTGCAAGTGCGCGTAAAAATCGTTCTTCAAATCGTATTCAATTTTACGCGAGACCACAACAATCGTCTGCCGCACGCAAAAGAGACAAAATCCGCCTAACGCTGAAAACAACACGGCTAACCCGACCTCACGCACAATTTCACTCATCGTGAAATTGCCTTTCATAGCGTCAATCGCTTGTCCAATGAACTTCGGCGCATAAACGATGCAAAAGTTTGTCAGCACCACCCACATCACGCCGAGCGCGAGACTGTATCGATATCGCCACAAGTATTTATTCAGTGAAGCAAGGCTCTGCATAAACCTGTTGAAATGGTTTTGAAGTCAACGTATTTGAAGTCGGTGTAAAAACAGAAACGCCGAAGTTGGCTCGGCGTTCCAAATAACACTCGCGGGTGCGATGTCATTTCAAAGATGATAACTTCTTGCCCTAATTATTTCGCAATCACCTTTTTGATGGCTTCGGTGAAAGTGGCTTTATCGCGTGCGCCAACGAAGTATTCCACGATTTCGCCTTTGCCGTTAATGACAAACGACGTTGGAATCCCACGAATTGCGCCTTCCTCCGTGAATTTGCCATAACTCATCGCTAATTCTTTCGTGCCCATTGCCACAGGGTAATTCATTTTTTGCGCTGTAACGAAGGCTTTGACTTTTTCTTCTTCATCGCCCACCGCAATTCCGATGAACGAAAAGCCTTTTTGTTCATATTCTTTTTGGAGATCGACCATGTCAGGAATTTCAGCGCGGCAGGGCGGGCACCAAGTTGCCCAAAAATTTACAATCACGCCTTTGCCTTTGTAGTCCGAAAGTTTCAGGGTTTTGCCGTCAGTGGTGGTCAAGGTGAAGTCGGGGGCTTTCTTGCCGTCGGCGGTTGTGCTTGTTTCCAATGTGAGTGCGGTTGATGTCGGCACGCTCATCAAAAAGAAGCCCGATGCGGCAACAATCAGCACAAGGGAAATCGTGAGAATCGAGATGCGTTTCATTGTGATTGGAACGGTTAAAATTGAACGAGAATCGTCTTTACGATAAGTTTCAAGAAAAGATATTTTTTACGAGTTGCCACGCAAGGCTTGGTCGCGCTCGATGGCGATATTTTCCAACAAAACTTTTGGGATATTCCCATTTCCAATGGTTGTTTTAGCGTCCAACACTTCAATCCCAATCAGTTTTTCCCCAAGTCCGAAGTCCAAAGCAACCACTTGGTTCAAATGAACAGTTCGTATCACCTTTGCATCGTCAATGAGTTCAATGTAGAGCGCATCGGCTTCTTGGTCATATTTTACTCGCATATTTTTTCAAAAGTAATAGGTATAAACGGTAATCACGACAATCTCGTCTGTTTCTTCGGAAAAGATTGGCGCAACTTGTTTTATTGGATAAAAAACATTTCCCCAATAATCGTTGAAGACAAAATTCATTCTACTCATCTGCCGATTTGCTTTTACAGATTCTCTAACACCTTCCCGAATTGCTTGTTCTACTTCTTGAAGTGTTGCACCTCTTGATAGACACCTTTCGGAAGCATGCTTTGTCAAGCGAATCGGTTTCATTACAAGTTGCCGCGCAAGGCTTGGTCGCGCTCGATGGCTTCGAACAAGGCTTTGAAATTGCCTTTGCCGAACCCTCTGCCACCGCGCCGTTGAATAATCTCAAAGAAGAGCGTTGGACGGTCTTCAACCGGCTTCGTGAAGATTTGAAGCATATAGCCGCTATCATCTTTATCAACCAAAATGTTTTGCGCTTTGAGTGCGGCGATGTCTTCTTTGATGTTGCCGACGCGATCAGTGAGCATTTCGTAGTAAGTCTCTGGCACGGAGATGAACTCAACGCCTCGCTCGCGCATGGTTGCAACGGTCGTGATGATGTCGTCTGTAAGCATCGCGATGTGTTGCACACCTGCACTTTCATAGAACTCAACATATTCTTCAATCTGCGATTTCTTTTTGCCTTCGGCAGGTTCGTTGATGGGCATTTTAATTCGCTCACTTTCATTCGCTACAACGACTGAACGAAGTGCCGTGTATTCGGTTGAAATGTCTTTATCGTCAAAACTTTGGAACTGATGAAAGTTGAAAATGTCGTGATAAAACTTCACCCACTTTTGCATTTCGTTCCAATTCACATTGCCGACAATATGGTCAATCGCCGCAAGCATCGGGCGTTTTGAAGAGCCGTTTGAATGGGGTTTAGCGACAAAAGGCGGAAGGAAAACGCCGTTGTAATTTTTGCGCTCGATGAAGGAGTGAATCGTGTCGCCGTAAGTTTGAACGGCAGATTTGATGACCGTTCCGTGTTCATCTTTCAGCACGGTTGGCTCTTGCACGCCGACTGCGCCGCGCTGAACGGCTAATTCATAGCACTTTTTAGCATCGTTGGTCTCGAAGGCAATGTCGCGCACGCCATCGCCGTGTTTCTTGATGTGTTCTGCAATAAACGAATCGGAGTGCATCGGCGAAGTGAGCACAAAGCGAATTTTGCCTTGTTGCATCAGGTAGGAAGCACGGTCGCGCACGCCGGTTTCAGGTCCAGAGTAGCCGACGAGGTCAAAGCCCAATGCGTGTTTGTAATAAAACGCCGCTTGTTTCGCGTTACCGACATAGAACTCGACATAATCAAAGTCGAGAACGGGAAGTTTTTCGTTGCTCATGGTTATTGAAAGGTAAAGTTGAGTTCCGCTTCTCGAAGCGGTTTCGCGTTACGGTCTTTGTCGGATAAAATCGGCTCAATGC
>Ga0272446_1001521_pt1 | contig 33582 bp, 23 predicted proteins | sample YNPCB0061_FD_194587 | JGI IMG/M metagenome (GOLD analysis project Ga0272446, IMG submission 194587) | Hot spring microbial mat communities from Yellowstone National Park, WY, United States - YNP-CB-006-1 | ecosystem: Environmental > Aquatic > Thermal springs > Hot (42-90C) > Sediment | place...
TCCGCCGCCGAACGACCCTGCTCACCTGCCGGCGGGGGCCGAGTGAGCTATGAACCACGAAAAGCCTACATGCCCCCGCCGTCGGCTGCAGCGCCTGGTTCGGCGTCTGGGGCCGCTGCGGAGGCCAACACCGCCCCGTGCCCGACCTGGGCCTTGTCCGCGCCGACGAGCATGACGCCGACCCGGTCGCCGCGGCGGGCTACCTGGAGCGGACGGTGGTGCGCCTCAAGCCCCTCTACAGTGACGGGCACCTCGGCCGCGCTGGCCCGGAGTACCAGACGGTCTCCCGGCCGCACCTCACCGTCGGCCACTACCCCGACGACGACTACCTTGCCGAGCACCTTGAGCGCGAAGGCGTCGTCGACCGGCATGCGGAAGGGTGCCGCCGTCCGAGCCCCACCTCGGAACCAGTCGAACAACCCCATGCGACTCTCCTCCGCCGAACTTGTTATTAGATTGCGCGTGCGCAATCGATCACGGTCAAGCTGTCTGGCGGGAACGTCCCGCTCAAAGTATTGGGCAACTTGACCTTATGCTTCACTTCCGTCCCCCGGGCCGCGCGACCTATCCCACCAACGGACGTTGCGCAGCCCGATGTCCTTTTTGTTCTTCGTCAGCCGTCCAGCGGACTTTTCACACCGCAGCCGCCGCGGTTCAACACATGGGTATAGATCATCGTCGTACTCACGTCGGCGTGTCCGAGTAACTCCTGGACGGTGCGGATGTCGTGGCCCGCTTCCAGCAAGTGGGTGGCAAAACTGTGCCGGAAGCTGTGGCTCGTCGCGTGTTTCGTCAGCCCGGCGCGGCGAACGGCCTGCGTGATGGCCCGGCTGACCGAGCCTTCGTGGGCGTGGTGCCGCCGCTTGATCCCGGTCCGCGGATCGACCGACAGGACCGCCGACGGAAAGACCCACTGCCAGGCCCACTCGTGGGCCGCGTTCGGGAATTTGCGTTCCAATGCTTCGGGCAACCACACCGAGCCGAAGCCGCGGCTCAGGTCGCGTTCGTGGAGCAGCCGGACCCGGCGGAGGTGGTCCGACAGGTCGGCCCGCACGGTCGTCGGCAACATCGTGCGTCGATCCTTGTCGCCCTTCCCCTGCCGGACGGTGATTTCACCACGACCAAAGTCGATGTCCTTGACCCGCAACCGTAAGCATTCCAGGAGCCGTAGCCCGGAGCCGTAGAGCAGCCGGGCGATCAACGCGAAGGTCCCGTCGAGCTGCTCGATGACCCGCCGTACTTCCTCCCGCGTCAGCACCACCGGCAGCCGCTTGGGGCGAACGGCCCGCACCACGCCGGCGATGCGGCCGGGGTCGACTTCCAGCACCTTCTGGTAGAGGAAGAGCAAAGCACTGAAGGCCTGGTTCTGGGTCGAGGCACTGACACGGCCGACGACGGCCAGGTCGGTCAGGAAGGCGTTGATCTCGGCCGCCCCCATCTCCAGGGGGTGGCGTTTGTGGTGGAAGAGGATGAACCGCCTGATCCAATCGACGTAAGCCTCCTCGGTGCGGAGGCTATAGTGCCGCAGGCGACAGGCGGCCCGGACCCGGTCGAGTAGCCGGGGCGGGCGCGGCTCGGCTGCGACGGACACGGTTGCAGTGGGTTGGGCACTCATCACACTGTCACCAAACAGGCCATTTATTCTAACCCGAAGACAGATGCCAATCAATCAAAAAATCACTAGATGAATGGTTTTTTCCGCCAAACGCATCGCTTAGCAACCGCCGGAGCGCGTGAGCTAAGAAGCCCACTAATCCCGGTGCACGGTCCCCCGGCGAAAGACATTTGCAGGAGCCGATCGCCTGCTCCGTGTGCGGGGCGGTCATCGACTCCACCGACCCTACACCATTTTGACGGAGGAATTTGAGAAGACAAGAACATTCTCACGAAGACGTTACTTCGCGTAACGCCTTTGCTACGAACACTCCTGCTGACGGGAGGCTGAGAGCGGGCGCATCACTTGTACCAGCCGTCGATTCGAGCGGCTTCAGCGTCTTTCTTTTGGGCGCGCAGGGCGGTCAGCAGCAATTCGCGTGCGTCGGAGTTCCCGACATCCACGAACAGAGCCTCCCGGGCCCAGTACTCCGTCTTCTCGGGTGAGCCGTTCGCCTGGTGCAATTGGGCCAGCTGAAGCCGAACGGCCAGGTTGTCGGGCTGGCGGGCGGCCAGCTCGGCGAGCACCTCGACATGCGGGAGGGGGCGGTTGGCAGCCGCGTAGAGCTTCTCCAGAGTTTCGAGCACCTCCGTCTCGGGAGGCCCAAGCTTACGCAGCGACTCCCAGGTTTGGATAGCCCGATCCCGCTCGTTGGTCTGCGTGTACAGCCGGGCCAAAGCTGTGAGCAACCGGGGATTGTCCGGGTTGGCCTGGACAGCTTCTTCGAGCACAGCCCGCGCGCCGGCTCCATCCTTGTCGCGTTGGAGCAAGCGGGCCTTCACGAGTGCTGCGCCGGGGTGGCCCTTGTGACGCGCAAGCACGGCCTCGACCAGCTTGCGGGCCTCGGTGGGTTTGCTGCGCCGGAGATACTCCTCGGCCAGTCGCGCGGCGAGGTCCGGGTCGTCGGGCTGGGTTTTGTGAGCGGCTTCCAGCTCGGCCAGGGTCATCGGCCGCTGGCGGGGCGGTCCGGTTCCCACCCGTCCACGGACGAACTTGCGGTAACCCAGCTCGAATTCATCCAGGGACACGCCCAGTGCCTGCCGCAACGCCGCCGGGGTATCGAGCCCCGTTCGGTAAGCCGCCAGCAGCCGGGCAATTCCCTCCGGGCCATGACCCTGGCGAATGTACTCGACGTACAGCCAGCCCTGATGGTAGGCCAACAGAACCTCGGCGGGATTGGCAAAGTTGTGGTAACCCGCGGCGATGGTATCGAGGTGGAAGGCCGTACCATCGGCCAGCCGATCGCGGAGCAAGGCCAGGTTGGTGTCGAAGCGGCTCGTGCGTTCAGCGGCCACCGCCAAGCCTTCGGTCAGCCAGATGGGCACGAGATAATCGGTTTGCATCAAGTTGAAGACATGGGTCAACTCGTGGCGGATCACGGCGGCCCAGTTGTAGTTGCGGGTCTGGCCGTCGGCCCGCGGCGAGGGCAGCACCACCAGCGGCCCGGTGCTAGCCCCCTGAGCCGCTCCGGGCAACCCGCGCAGGGCAATGACGCGGCCGCTGAACATCTCCCGCGTCGCCATCACCTCGACCAGCACCTTGCCCGGCGGCGTGAAGCCGTAGAGCCGGCCATACTCGGCATGCACCTGTTCGAGATAGTCGGCCAGCCACGCCCCCAGCACGCGGTCGGCCTGGGCATCATACTTGATCACGAAATGCTCGGTCTCGCGGGTGGCGTAGCCGGCAAGGTGTTTCAGCACCCGCAGGGCGTTAGAAACCCGAACGTGAAACGGATCCGCCTTGTAGGCGGCTTCGAGTTGCACCTGGGCTTCCGGCTCGCGGCCCAGCTGCAACAGCAACAGGCCCAGCCCCGCCCGGGCCGCGGAGAGATCGGGCCGCACTTCCACCGCTTTTTTGAAGTACTCCTCGGCCTGGGCATACTGCTTGCGGGCCAGGAGCACCTGGGCCAGTTCGAGATAGAACACGCCGGGTTTGGTACAGAACGCTTCGACTTCCGCGATGATCGCCGTGAGGGGTTTGCGGAGCAGGTGCTGCACGGCGGCCAGACGGGCCAGAGTCGGCTCTTCGCGCGGGTTGATGAGCTTGGCGGCTAGCACCAGGCGTTCGGCAGCGGCCAGATCACCCTCGGCCAGGCGCACATCGGCCTTGAGGCGCAAGGCCTCCGGGTGTTTGGGATTCACCTTCAGGGCCTGATCGGCGAGCCGGCCGGCCGTGGCGGGATCCAGTTCCTCCAGCGCGAGCAGCCCCTTGCCTACCAACGCTTCAACGGCCCGGGGATTAATTTTCAAGGCCTTGTCGAAGGCTGCGGCGGCCTCGGCGCGATTGTGCTTTTCCAACAGGAGCCGCCCGGCGAGATTTTCCGCCTGCCAGAAGTCGGGATTGGCTTTCAGCGCATCCTCGCAAATCTCCTGGAGAATGAACTGGAACTGCTGGGGTTTGTTGTTCCAGCGGGCGTTTTCGGCCCCAGCCAGACCAATCAGCAAGAGCGATTCGGGATCGGTAATATCCTGACCCGCCGCGCTGGCCTCGGTGTAGGTGCGGACAAACCAGCGGACCTCCTTGTCGGCGGCGGCTAGCTCCCCCTTGTCGCGCAGAATGCGGGTGCGGGTCCAGCGGGCCAGGAACTGGTTGGGCTGCTTCTGCAGGGCTGCCTCAGCATCTTTGACGGCAGCCTCCCACTGACCGAGGAAATAGAGCAAATCGGCCCGCTGCGCGAGCAGCGTGGGGTCGGCGGTGTGAAGCTTCAAGCCGGCGTCGAGGGTTTCCAGGGCCTGGGTGTAGTCCCCCTCGGCACGGCGACATTGGGCACAGCCGACGAACGCCACCACCGGCGGCTGCTTCTCCGCAAGAATGGCCTCAAAGCCGGCCCGAGCCTCGGCATAGTTGCCGCGCTGCAGCCGTTGCTTGAGCGCGGGATAATCGACCTGGGGCGGCGCAACCAGAAGTAGCGGAAGAAGCAACAGCATCAGAAATCCTCACGGGGGGCCGATTCACCCTAGCGGGTTGCTGAAATGCTCGCAAGCGGGCGGCGTCAATCGGTGAGAAGCGGCCGGCTCCAGATGGGTTAGAATCGGATGAGTGGAGCGTCTTTCTACCAGATCGACTGGTTGCTGCCGGCCATTGAGGATCGCGCCATGTCTGCCCGTCTTTGGTTCGCTGCTGCAGTGGTTGCATTGCTTGCCCCCACCAGGGCTTGCGCGGCCGACCCAGCCGATGCCATCGCGGCTCTGATCGACCGCCACCTGACGGCGGACTGGGCAGCGCACGGCATCACGCCGGCCACCCCAGCCGACGAGGGGGAATGGCTGCGCCGGGTGCATCTGGATCTGATCGGCCGTGCCCCGCGCGTCGCGGAGACCCGCGCCTTTCTCGACGATCCCCGCCCCACCGCGGAGAAGCGGAAGGCCCTGGTCGAGAAGTTACTAGCGATGCCCGCCCACGCTCAGCATTTCGCCGCGGTCACCCGGGCGGCCTGGCTCCCGCAGACGCTCACGAACTTCCAGTTCGCCAACGCCGGCGTTCAGTTCCAGAACTGGCTCCGCGTGCAGTTCCAGGAGAACACGCCGGCCGACGAGGTGGTGCGGCGGCTGCTGACGGTCCCGTTCACGGTCAACAACCTCAACCCGCAATTTCGCTTCGTGCAAGCCGCCAACAACGACCCCGAAAGCCAGACGCTCGTGGGGTTCTACCAGGCCAACGAAGCTCGGGCGGAGAACCTCGGGTCGGCAGTGAGCCGGCTATTCGTCGGCGTGAAGCTGGAATGTGCCCAGTGTCATGACCACCCGTTTGCCCCTTACACCCGGGAACAGTTCTGGGAGTTCGCCGCCTTCTTCGCCGAGTTGAACCTCCATTCGCAGCCGCCGCCGGGGTTCGTCGGCCCGATTCAACCCCACGGCTTAAGCAACCAACTGCGAATTCCCAACACCGAGAAGACGGTGGTCGCGCGGTTCTTCGACGGGAGCGAACCGGTTTGGAGCGACAACCGTTCCCCCCGGGAGGAGCTGGCCCGCTGGCTAACCCACTCGGAGAACCCGTACTTCGCCCAGAACCTGGCCAACCGCATGTGGGCGCACTTCTTCGGCATCGGCATCGTCGATCCGGTGGACGAGCCGGGGGAGAATAACCCGCCCAGCCACCCGGAGCTACTCGCGGAGTTGGGCAAGGCCTTCGCCGCGGCCCGGTTCGATAACCGCGTGCTGATCCGGGCGATCACCCGCAGCCAGGCTTACCAGCTCTCCAGCAAGCTGACTCACCCCACGCAAACCGATAGCCGCCGCTTCGCACGAATGAACATCAAGGGCCTGACACCCGCGCAACTGTTCGATTCGTTCGTCGCGGCCACCGGGCATCGGGAGCCGGCCTATATGCGGACGAACCAGTTCAACCTCACCCCGCAGCCGAATAACCCCCGCAGCCAGTTTTTCGCGCGGTTCTTCGCCAACGACAAGCCCACCGAGGCCAGCACGACGATTCTGCAAGCGTTGATGCTGATGAATGGCCAGTTCATTAGCGATCAGACCAGTCTGGAAAAAAGCGAGGTGCTGGCCGCGATTGTTGACGTGCCCGGATGGAATACCCAGCAACGGATCACGGCGCTGTTCTTGACGGCGTTCGCCCGAACACCCCGACCCGAGGAGTTGGAACGCTTTACCAGCTACGTGGACCGCGGCGGAGCCACCGGCAACCCGAAGAAGGCGCTGGCCGACGTGTTCTGGGTTTTGCTGAACAGCCCGGAGTTTTTGTTTAACCATTGAGATGTGTGTGGGCGAACAGCCGGCTGACGCCGGCCGCTCGCCAAACCGGCCGCTCGCCAAACCGGCCGCTCGCCAAACCGGCCGCTCGCCAAACCGGCCGCTCGCCAAACCGGCCGCTCGCCACGCCGGAGACGAACGCCGACTACGAATTCTGCCGACGCCACTAACCGGGAGAAGTTTTATGCCGTCGTACCAATCGCTGCTGTCACGCCGTCAGATACTGCGGGTCGGAGCCGTGAGCACGGCCGTGTCCCTGTCGGGCTGGCTAGGTCGGCTCGCGCAGGCGACGGCGGCGACGCAAGACCGACCCAAGCGGTCCTGCATTTTGTTGTGGATGAACGGCGGGCCGAGCACCATCGACCTGTTCGATCTCAAGCCGGGGCACGAAAACGGCGGCCCGTACAAGCCGATCCCGACCTCCGCGCCCGGGTTACAGATCGGCGAACACCTGCCCAAACTGGCCCGGCATGGCCAGCGGCTGGCGATTCTGCGTGGCATGTCCACCAAGGAAGGCGACCATGCCCGGGGCACCTACCTGATGCGGACCGGTCAGTTGCCCGGTGCCGCCGGCATCCAGTACCCGAGCATCGGCGCGCTCATCTCCAAGGAACTGGGCGATCCGAAATCGGAATTGCCCAATTTCGTGAGCATCGCCCCCCAGCGGTTTTTTGCGCAAGAAGCGTTCGGCCCCGGATTTCTCGGCCCGACCCACGCCCCCCTGATCGTCGGCGAAAATCCCAACTTCAACCCGCAGCAGAGCGGAGCGATCGACGCGGCGTTGAAAGTAGCCGATCTGGAGCGGCCCAAGTCGGTGGATCAGGCCAGCGCTGCCGCCCGCCTCGATCTGCTCCGCGAGGTCCAGGAGGAGTTCGCCGCCGGCCGACCCGGAACAATTGCTAAGAGCCACGCCGCCGCTTACGAACGGGCGATCCGCCTGATGCAATCCGAAGGCGGTCAGGTGTTCGACCTGAGTAGCGAGAAAGCCGACGTGCGGGACAAGTACGGCCGCAACCTGTTTGGCCAGGGCTGTCTGCTAGCCCGCCGCCTGGTCGAGAAAGGCGTCCCCTTCGTCGAGGTGTCGCTCAGCAACTGGGACACGCACGCCCAGAACTTCGACCGGGTGAAAGATCTGTGCGGTGCGCTCGATTCCGCGTGGTCGGCCCTGCTAGACGATCTCCAGGACCGCGGCTTGCTCGATAGCACGACCATCGTCTGGATGGGCGAATTTGGCCGCACGCCCAAGATCAATCAGGCCCGGGGCCGCGACCATTACCCCAATGCCTGGAGCACCGTCATCGCCGGGGGCGGTATCAAGGGCGGCCAGGCCATCGGCCGGACGAGCAAAGACGGCACTACGGTGGAAGAGCGGCCGACCAGCACTCTCGATTTCCTCGCCACCGTCTGCCTGGCGCTCGGCATCGACTACGAAAAGACCAACCCCTCCAATGTGGGCCGGCCCATTCGCATCGTCGAAAAAGGCGCTCAACCCGTCACGGAGGTGATCGCGTGACCCCCAGCATCAACCAATCCGTACGGCGTAGCGGGTGGGCCTTGGCGAGCCTTGTGGTGCTGGCCGGTGGTGTTGTCGCGGCCCCCCCGGCCCCCGCACCCCGACTTGCTCCAGGGTACCGCATTCCCGCCCCGCATCAGGCCCCCAGTGCCGTGGTCATTCCGGTGGCCGATGTTCAGGAACTGGTTGTTTTCGCTTCCACCCGTCCGCTGCGTGCTCGGCTGACCATCTCCACTCACGGACAACCTCTGGCCACGATGTGGCGGGACAAGCTGAAGACTGCCTTCGACTACTTCGACCGGGACAAGGATGGCGTCCTGAACGCCGCCGAGGTTACCCACATCTATTCCGACAGCGGCATGGTCATCTTGCTGGCCAACGGCTTCTACCAGCCGACGCCTCAGGATCGCCCCAGCCTCGCACGGCTCGATACCTCGGGTAACGGCAGCGTCTCGTTCGACGAGTTCATTGCCTACTACAGGAAAGCCACAGCAGAACTCTTACGGCCCCAGGCGACAGCGGCAGAAAACCCCTACAATTCCATCATAACCCAGGAGATCTTCACGCTGCTCGATGCCAACACGGACGGCAAACTGACCAAAGAGGAAGTGGGCGCGGCCGAAAAGTGGCTCGCAAGCCGGGATACCGACGAGGATGAATGCCTCAGCCAGGCCGAATTAATCAACAATCCCTACGGCGGCGGTTTTCCGCGTCGCGTGATTCCGGCTCCGCAACAGGGCCGCCCTGCCCCACCCGCCTCGCTCAACCAACAGATCGTTCAGACGTTTGAGCCGGGCCAGATTCCCGACACGCTCACCCAACACTTGATCAAAACGTACGACACGAATGGTGACGGCAAGCTCACCCGCACGGAATCGGGATTCGATAACGCGACCTTCACCCGGTTGGATCAGAACAGCGACGGCCAACTCGACAGCGCGGAGCTGCAGGCGTGGCGAACCGGCCCGCCCGATCTGGAGGTTACACTCTCTCTGGCGGCTAAGGCGGGCGATTGTGTGGCCCGAGTCCAGGGTCAGCCCTCGGAATTGGCGGCACGCGGGTTTGCCATCAAGCAAGTGGAAAACGGCCGGGTGATCATCCGCGTCGGCCGCCAGGCCATTGAGCTGTGGTCGTATGCCAACGTGCTGGCCAATACGCAACGGCTCAAACAGCAGTACCAATCCTTGTTTACCCAGCCGGCCGGTACCAAGGGCTACGTCGTCGAGAAGGATTTGACCGGTCCGAACGCCGTGCAATTCCAGTTCCTGCGAACAATCTTCGATGCGGCGGATGCGAACAGCGACGGCAGGCTGACTCGGGACGAGTTCGACGCCTACTTCGACTTGCAGGAATCCTTCCGCGACGTCGCGCTGGCGATCACCCCCAGCGTCCAAACACCAACGCTGTTCCAGTTGCTCGATGAAACCCGCGATGGTCGGCTCAGCGTGCGGGAACTGCGAACTGCCTGGGATCGCCTGATCGCCCTGGAACCCGGGGGGGCCGAGGTGGTGACCCGGGCCGCGATTCAGCCTACTGTCTCGTTGCGCTTATCGCGGTCAGTGGATCGCTATTACGTCTACCAGGTGGCCGATTACCAGGCGCAAAACCCCACGCAGGTATTGGTACCGCAAAAGGGGCCACTATGGTTCCGCAAGATGGACCGGAATGCCGATGGGGATGTGTCGCGCAATGAATTCCTCGGCACACGAGCGGAATTTGATGCCATCGACACCGACCACGACGGTCTCATCAGCCTGGCGGAAGCCGAAACCTGGGATCGCAAGGTGCGCCGCCAGGACGACAAAGCACCGGCTAACGACCGGCGTTAGCCGGCTGCGTGTGGCGCAAAGCGAATGGTCGCTTCGCGCCTGAACGATTGAGGAGGCCCAAATTAGCGCCGATTGGTTTCCCGGGTGGGTGTTGTGAACCATCCTCCCGGGGTCGTTCCTTCCGGGCGCGAGGTGCCCGGCCCCGGGGTGTTGCCCGGGCTGCCGAGCGGTTGACCAGCCTTGCCATCCGGACCCATCTGATTTGTCTTTTCTTCGATGAGTTGGCCCACTTTCCGGAAGAACGACGATGCATCGTCGCTCACTTTGTCAGTGTCCAGTGTCGTCTTGATTTCGGGTTTTCCGTCGGTTCCTTTGGAAATGGTCAGCTTGTACCAGCCGAAATACCAGCCGAGCACAATAAATCCGACCACCACAAACCCAATCAGCGCTAGTAGATTTCGCATGGCCCGCACCTCCGTGTTCCGGGTAACGTCAATCCAGCGTACGCGCGGAAGCCACTTCAAGGCAAGCCCACCTCGGCCGACCTGGTGAGCCAGTCGAATGTGCCCTTGGTGGGAGAGCCGCGTGTGTCGTAGAATGCGGTAGCTTGAAATAGTGTGTGGCGATTGTCGCAAGCCGACGTGACTTGAACCCGCTGGAGCAACCGGGTAGGCTGGCGCGGCTTTGAATGGCCGCACGTTTCCCCGTATCGCCCCGGTGACAGCCCACGAGCTTGGGCCATCCACCCATCCGAACCGGGCTTCGGCCGGGCACGCTTCATTCAGACTCGCGGCATATTCCGCCGCTCGACGGAGGTAACAATCACCCATGGCCACCGCCACGGCGATCCTCGAGGGACTACGATCTCAGCTCAATACCTCGGAGTACAAAAAACTCCATTGGGAGGGATCGTTTGCAGACTACCTCGATATTATCCTTGCTAACCCCGGCGTCACTCGGACCGCCTACCAGCGGCTGTACGACATGATTCTGTCGCACGGCACCGAGGACATTTACGAAAACAAGGACAAACTCACTCGCTTCAAATTCTTCACCGAGTTTGCCGCCCGCCATGCTGACGGGATCTATGGGCTGGACCGGCCCCTCATGCAACTGGTCAACACCTTCAAAAGTGCCGCCCTGGGTTACGGGACCGAGCGCCGGGTAATCCTGCTCCACGGCCCGGTCGGCAGCGCCAAGAGCACCATCGCTCGGCTGCTCAAGCGCGGCCTGGAGGAGTATAGCCGCACTGATGCCGGCATGCTCTTCAGCTTTGCCTGGAAGAACCCGGACGGCAGCGGCTGGACCAAGGATCCCATGCACGGAGAGCCGTTGCAACTGGTGCCCGAGGAACACCGGCCACGGCTGCTGGAAATGCTCAACGAGAACTGCAAAAAGCCCTACGCCTACGAGATTCGCATCAAGGGCGATCTCAGCCCCTTCAGCCGCTTCGAATTCAAGAACCGCCTGCAGAAGTACGATGGCGACTGGCTCAAGATGCTGGAAAACGAGGTGAAGATTTACCGACTGATCCTTTCCGAGAAGGATCGGATTGGCATCGGCACCTTCCAACCCAAGGATGAGAAGAATCAGGACTCGACCGAACTGACCGGCGACATCAATTACCGCAAGATCGCCGAATACGGCTCCGACTCGGACCCCCGGGCTTTCAACTTCGATGGTGAACTGAACATCGCCAACCGCGGCATCGTCGAGTTCATCGAGGTGCTGAAGCTGGACGTGGCCTTCCTGTACGATCTGTTGGGAGCCAGCCAGGAGCACAAGATCAAGCCGAAGAAGTTTGCCCAGACCGACATCGACGAGGTGATCCTCGGCCACACCAACGAGCCGGAATATCGCCGTCTGCAGAACAACGAGTTCATGGAGGCCCTCCGAGACCGCACCGTGAAGATCGACATCCCGTATGTGACCCGGCTACGGGACGAGATGAAAATCTACGAGAAGGACTTCAACCCGGAGAAGGTCCGCGGCAAGCACATCGCCCCGCACACCGTCGAGGTGGCCGCCATGTGGGCTGTGCTCACCCGCCTGACACCGCCCAAGCATGCCAGCCTCAGCTTGCTGCAGAAGATGAAGTTGTACAACGGCAAGACGCTGCCGGGGTTCACCGAAGACAACGTCATTGAGTTGAAGAAGGACGCGGTGAACGAGGGGATGACCGGCATCAGCCCACGGTACATCCAGGACAAGATTTCCAATGCCCTCGTGGCCCATCCGGACGAGGACAACATCAACCCTTTCATGGTGTTGCACCAGCTGGAAGCCGGGCTGCGGCACCACTCGCTCATCAAGGACGAGGACCAGTACCGCCACTACAAGGAGTTGCTATCGGTGGTACGGGAGGAGTACGAGGACATTGTCAAGAACGAGGTGCAACGGGCGATTGCCGCCGATGAGGACGCCCTGGCTCGACTGTGCGCCAACTACATCGACAACGTCCGCTCCTATACCTTGCGGGAGAAAGTCCGCAATAAGTTCACGGGAGCCAACGAGGATCCGGATGAACGGCTCATGCGGTCGGTCGAGGAAAAGATCGACATCCCCGAGGGCCGCAAGGACGATTTCCGCCGTGAGATCATGAACTACATCGGGGCCTTGGCCATCGACGGCAAGCGCTTCGATTACAAGACCAACGAGCGGCTGCAAAAAGCCCTGGAACTGAAATTGTTCGAGGACCAGAAGGATACGATCAAGCTCAGCTCGCTGGTATCCAACGTGGTGGACAAAGCCACACAAGAGAAAATCGATGTGGTGAAGAGTCGCCTGATCCGCAACTACGGCTATAATGAATCGAGTGCGACCGACGTGTTAAACTTCGTGGCGAGCATATTTGCCCGCGGCCAGACGAAGAAATGACCAATTCGCCGCACCCCAACGGGAAACATGTGTAAACAGTCGTTGGGGTCGAGACGGGTGGGGGCCTGACCGACTTGAAGGTGTGAACCTGGTCAGGTCCGGAAGGAAGCAGCCATAAGCTCTGGAGAGTGCGGCTCAGGGCACCCCCATCCGTCCCGCCCCTGGCGGCATTGTGAAAGCCCACCCCACACCGGGTGGGCTTTCTGTTGGTTGGGGCGGGCCACTTCGGCACCGGACACTCGTTTGCCTTCTCGGCCACCCCCTGCGTCTGATACCATTCAGTAAGCGACTGGCCGTACCCTTTCACCGAGGCATGTGTGCCGTGGGACAGAAAATCGATCAGGACCTGCAGCGGTTCCGCAAGCTGGTCCGCGGGAAAGTGAAGAGCAATCTTTCCAAATACATCAGCCGAGGGGAGATGATCGGCAAAAAGGGCAACGACCTGGTGTCGATTCCCCTGCCGTCGATCAACTTGCCACAATTTCGCTACGGCAAGAAAAACTCCGGCGGTGTTGGCGTCGGCCCGGGGCAGCCTGGTCAACCGCTCACTCAGCCGCAGGACGGGGAAGGCGAACCGCAGGCCGGCGACCAACCCGGCGGGCACATCCTCGAAGTCGATCTGACCATGGAGGAACTGGCCGATATCCTCGGCGAGGAACTCGCCTTGCCGCGGATCCAGCCCCGGGGCGAGCGGAACATCGTCACCGAGAAGGACAAGTACACCTCCATTCGCAGTGTCGGGCCGGAATCGCTCCGCCACTTCAAGCGCACCTACAAGCGGGCCTTGAAACGCCAGATCGCCGCGGGCACCTACAACCCGATCGATCCGCGCGTGATCCCTGTACGGGAGGACAAGCAGTACCGCAGTTGGAAGGAATCGCCCAAGCCGGACTCCGTCGCTGCCGTCATTTACATGATGGATGTCTCGGGCAGTATGACCGACGAGCAGAAAGAGATCGTGCGGATCGAGGCATTCTGGATCGATACATGGATCAAAAAGCACTACAAGGGTGTGGAAACCGCTTATATCATCCACGACGCGGTGGCTCAGGAAGTCGATGAGCACACCTTCTACCACACCCGGGAAAGCGGCGGTACGAAGATCAGCTCAGCTTACGAACTGTGCAATAAGCTGATCGATACTCGCTATCCGCCCACGCAGTGGAACGTGTATGCCTTCCACTTCTCCGACGGTGACAACTGGGGCGACGATGTACCCCGATGCATTGACCTGCTAACCGAGCAATTGCTCCCGAAACTCAATCTATTCGGCTATGGGCAAGTGGAATCGCCCTACGGCAGCGGCGAGTTCTTCGAACACGTTCATGAACTGGTTGACGACCACGAAAACGTGGTGGTGAGCCGCATTCCCGATCGCGACGCGATCCTCGATAGCATCAAGGAATTCCTGAAGACCGGACGGTAAGCCAGCCGGCCCGCCACCCGCGGACATTCGTAGAGGTCAAGCCATGAGCATCGGCTTTTACAACACAAACCTGCCACCGCACCTGCGGGTGCTCAAGGACGAAATCGAGGGCTATGCGCGCGACTATGGCCTGGACTTCTTCGAGACGATCTTCGAGGTGGTTGATGCCGACGATCTCAACGAAATCGCCGCCTACGGGGGCTTCCCCACCCGCTACCCGCACTGGTCATTCGGGATGCAGTACGAGGAGTTGAAAAAAGGCTACGAATATGGGCTGTCGAAGATCTACGAAATGGTGATTAACAACGATCCGTGTTACGCCTACCTGATGCGATGCAACCACACGGTGGATCAGAAGTTGGTGATGGCTCATGTCTACGGTCACTGCGACTTCTTCAAGAACAACGCCTATTTTGCGCATACCTCCCGCAAGATGATGGATGAAATCGCCAACCATGCCACGCGGATCCGACACTATGTCGAGCGGTTTGGTGAGGATGAAGTCGAGTCGTTTCTGGACAAATGCATGTCCATCGACGATCTGATCGACATACACTCCGTGGCGATCAAGCGACGCGACGACCACTCCAAATACGATTTTCTTCCCCACGTGGAAAGTGATCACGATGAGGAAAACCCGCCGCCGCGATTTAAGGCGAAAGGGTACATGGCTGACTACATCAACCCCCGCGATGCGCTCAAAGTCGCTGACGAGGAACGCAAGCAGCTCAAGGAGCAACGGGTTCCCCACTTCCCGGAACGCCCTGAGAAGGACGTGCTCCTATTCCTTATCGAGCACGCCCCCTTGAAGAATTGGCAGCGTGATGTGCTGTCGATCATTCGCGACGAGGCTTATTACTTTTACCCGCAAGGCCAGACCAAGATCATGAACGAGGGGTGGGCCTCCTACTGGCATTCAACCATCATGACCCAGAAGGTGCTCGAACCCTCCGAGGTCATCGACTATGCCGACCACCACTCCGGCACGATGGCGACCAGTTCGCGCCGCCTCAATCCCTACAAGCTGGGTATTGAGCTGTTCCGTGACATTGAGCGGCGCTGGAATATGGGGCAGTTTGGGCCGGAGTGGGAAAATTGCGATGATATGGAGAAAAAGCGCAAGTGGGACACGCAGGTGGGATTAGGGCGGCAAAAAATTTTCGAGGTGCGCAAGATTCACAACGACATCACGTTTATTGATACCTTCCTCACCCCCGAGTTTTGCCGCGAATACAAGCTGTTTTCCTTCAGTTACAATGAGCAGGGCGACAACTATGTCATCGAAAGCCGCGAATTTCACAAAATCAAGCAACGGTTGCTCTTCAGCCTGACCAACTTTGGCAAGCCCTGGATTTACGTCCTGGATGGGAACTACCGCAACCGCGGAGAACTGCTGTTGCGACATGAGCACAATGGGGTAGATTTAAAACTAGACGAAGCCCGGGATACGCTGGCCAATATTCAGTATATCTGGGCCAGGCCGGTCCACCTGGAAACGATATTTGACGGTCAACCGACCCTCATCAGTTTCGATGGGTCGGAACACACCCAGCAATCGATCGGAGGATCGAATGACGCTGCCCGAAACACTCCTGGCAAGGCTAAGTGACTGGCGACCGACTGGTGCCGGCCGACAGAGTTGGTGCGAAACGTTCCCCGCCGCGGGCTGGACCGTCCAACTGCTGGCCGATCGGACCGATTCGCTGTCGTGCCTGGTATGGGAACTGATCCTAACACGCACGGTTTCACCTCCCCCCGGGCTGACGCTCAAGGCGTGGGCGGCCGGTATTGCCGAGCGGGTCACGGGATTGTTGGAACCGCTCCGGCTCCACGAGGTCGATGACACCCGTCACGAAGCGATCCTCCGGAGCGAGGCGCCCACCCAGAAAGGCGACACTGTGGCGTATTACGAGGTCCGGCTCAATGGCCTGGACACGGCAGTGGTGCGTCGCTTCACGGCCAACAAGACGGCCAGCGGTCGAACTCAAGTGGCTTATGCCCTGACCCACGAGGTGCTGGCCAAGCTGGTCGGCGACATCGCGGGTTAAACCATTCGTCGGGTCGGTGCCAGCGTGGCTTTGCCCCTGGAGCCAGGCCACGCTGGCAGAACCCATCCGGGGTAGTACAACAGCGAACGCCCACCCGAGCGCCGGGTGGGCGTTCGCGCTGAAAGGAGATACACCATGTTGCGAAGTGCACTTGCACTGGCCGCTGTCACTTTGGTCAGCGGCGGAGCCTCGGCGGCTATCGTGACCAAAACCATCGACTATGAGTACGATGGCGTCAAGCTGAAGGGTTTCCTGGCCTACGACGACACCACGACCGATAAGCGGCCCGGCGTCCTCGTGTTCCCCGAATGGTGGGGCTTGAACGACTACGCCAAGAGCCGGGCCAAGCAACTGGCCGCGCTGGGCTATGTGGCCTTCGCTGCCGATCTCTACGGCGATGGCAAGGTGATTGACGTGGCCCATCCGCAGGATGCTCAGAAGATGGCCACCGAGTTGCGAATGAACCTCAAGACCTGGCGCGGCCGGGCGGAAGCGGCACTGAAGCAACTCACGGTGCAACCGCAGGTCGATCCCGCTCGGGTGGGGGCCATCGGCTATTGCTTGGGTGGCTCGACGGCATTGCAGTTGGCCTACACGGGGGCCGATCTCAAGGCTGTCTGCACGTTCCACGCCGCCTTGCCGACCCCCACTGCCGAAGAGGCCAAGGCGATCAAGGCGAAGCTGTTGATCGCCCACGGCGGCGACGACAAGTTCATTCCCGAGAAGGCCATCACGGCCTTCAAGGAAAGCCTGGACAATGCCAAGGTGAATTTCCTCTTCATCAGTTATCCCGGTGTGGTCCATAGCTTCACCGTGCCCGACGCCGACAAGGCCAATAATCCAGGCATGAAGTACGATAAGGCTGCCGACGAAAAGTCCTGGAAGGCCATGCACGACTTGTTCAAGGAGCGGTTCGGGAAATAAACCGGTTCTGGGGCCGGCGGGGGGGCAGCCCGCCGCGCCGGGCTGATGATCCCCTCGTGTTCGTCTCTCGCAGCCGGCCGACGGCGCGTCCTTGAACCAAATGCCCGTTTGCCGGTGTTCGGCACCTCCGTACTGCGGTTCCGCTTGCCGACAACAGCCCATTCTGGCTCTAATGCGCGACCATTGTCGCCCCTGCAGGATGCCGAGCATGTCCATCGACCCGCTCCTCCCGACGCCGTCTCCCACCGCTGCCCTACCGTCACGCTCGCGTCGGCGTTGGCTGAAGTGGGTGGTCGGCGTGTTGCTTGTGCTGCTCATGGCGGTGTGGTTCGCGCCGAGTGTGGCGGCCCGAACCGGGCTCCGCAACCACCTTGCCCGCCGAGTGGCCCACAAGCTCCACGGCAGCATCGTGGTCGGTTCGGCCTCGTTGGGCTGGCTCGCCCCGGTGGAACTGCGGCAACTTGTGCTCACCGATGCCCACGGTCGCGTGGTCGTGTCCATCCCAAAAGCTACCTCGTCGAAGTCCCTCGTGGCCCTGCTCTGGTCGCGGGCGGACCTCGGAGAATTTCACCTCGAGCAACCAACCGTGGATGTCGTTGTGGAGAACGGCAGTACTAATCTCGAAGATCTGCTCCAGGCGTACTGGCCGGACGATTCGCCGGCTGCACCGCGTGTGCCCGTTCAGGTCCGGGTGACGGCGGGTCGGTTCCGGGTGCGCGAGGCTCACACCGGGCAAACCGGCGAGCTGGAGAACGTCGATGCAACCGTCACGATCCCTAGCGGAACTGCCGAACCGGTCGTTGCTCAGCTCAGTGTCGGCGAGAGCCTCAAGGCCCAGGTTCGCTGGGGCGACACCGGCGCGGGGGAACTGACAGCCCAGGCGTTCCCCTTGCAAGCTTTGGCTCCATTGCTGCCGCGGTTCCAACCGGGTATCTCGCTGGCCGGGTCGCTCACGGCTCATCTGACCGCAGGATGGGGTTCCGCCACGACTCTGGCGGGTGAATTGTCCGTGCAGAACCTGGCGTTGACCGCCCCGTGGTTGGGTCAGGAGAGCCTGCGCCTGGCCTCGGCCCGCTTGCCCCTGGAGATGACCCTGACCGGCTCGCGGGTTCAGATCACACGAGCCGATCTGACATCGGACCTCGGCACGGCTTCCATCCGCGGCACCTTCAGCTGGGACGCATCGCTGGCGAAGCTGCTGGAGGAACCGGGGGTAAAAGTCGATGCTACCCTCGATCTGGCGCAGCTGGCGGCCACCCTGCCGAATTTGCTGCACATCCGCGGCGGCACCGTCGTGCGGGAGGGTCAACTGGTCGTGACGATCGGCAGCACCGCTACAGCGCCGGGCACGACCTGGAGTGGGGCGATTACTACCTCGGCCCTGAAGGCCATCCGCGAGGGCCGCGAGGTGCTCTGGAACGAACCGCTTTCCGTGGAGTTCACCGGCCAGGCCACACCCGGGCAACTGCCGAGCTTCGAGAAACTGGTCTGCCGGTCGGAGTTCATCACCCTCAATGCCCAGGTCACGTCGGATTCCCTCCGGGCCGCGGCGAACCTGAACCTGGCGAAACTCGCCCGCCGACTGGGCGACTTTGTCGATCTCGGCGGTCTCCAACTCGATGGCGAAGGCTCCGCCTGGGTGGCGGCTCGCCGCAGCTCGACGGGGCACTTCATCGCCGAGGGGGGAGCCGACTTCCAGCGGTTCTGGATCGCCGATGGTACGGGCCGGGAGCTGCGGGAGCCGGCGCTGCGGCTGCAAGCGGCGGCCAGCGGGTCCGTTCCCGAGGACGGTCCAGTCGCACTGACTACGGCGACGTGTACGCTCACGGCCGGCACCGACGAGTTGAAGCTCAAGCTGATGGAACCCATTCCCGATGCCCAGCAGTTTTCCGCCGGCAAACTGGACGCACGACTGGCGGGCGAACTGGCCCGCTGGCGGAATCGGCTCGCCCCAGTCGTGGCCATTCCGAAACACTATGTCCTCGGCGGGCAAACCCAAGCCCACGGCACAATCCGGTTCACGACGGGTACGATCGCCGTCGATCGCTTGACGCTGAGTCTCGAAAAGGCTCGCTTCCGGGGAGCCGGGCTGGATATCGACGAGCCCAAGATGAGCGCGGTTGCCGATCTGACCCTCAACCGCACCACGGGAACGGCCATCTTCGAGGCCTTCACGATCCAGTCGGTACCACTTTCCGTTTCGAGCGGTCGGCTCATCATCGCCGCGACCGACACCGGTGAGCGGGTAGTCAGTGGTGGTGGCCCGGCGGTTGTGGATCTGAATCGGCTGGGCAAATCGCTCAAGCTTTATCCCGATCCCCGCGGGCCGGAGGCCATGCATGGCACCGGCACGGGCACCATCCAATTCCGCTACTCGGGGGGCACGACCACCTTTGGGGGCGTGCTGAATATCACCAACTACGTCATGGGCCGCAAAACCGCGCCCGACTGGGAAGAACCAACCGTGCGGCTGGAAGCGGATGGCTCGTACACCGAAGCAACCGACACGCTGGCATTCAAGGTAGCCAAGGTCGAGCGACCGGGGCTGATGGTCAACGTGGCTGGCAGCCTGGCCCGGTTCCCCGACCCGGTGGAGGTGAAGCTGTCCGGTTCCGTGAGTTACGACTTTGGCCACCTGACACCCAAACTCCGGGAGCAGCTGGGCGGGAACTTCACGGCCCGGGGCAAGGGAACCCGGCCGATTACCCTCGCCGGCAGCCTGGTGCCGCCCCCCCGACCCGGCACCAAGCAACCGCCTGGGCCGCTGGGGGGAATCACCGCTGAGCTGGGCATTGGTTGGGAGTTCATTCGGGTCTATGGCTTCGACATGGGGCCGGGGGAACTGACCGGCCGGCTGGCCAACGGTGTGGCCCGGTTCAACCCCCTGACAGCCACATTCGGCGGCGGCAACGTCCGCGTCCACCCGACTGTTCGCCTGGACCCCGAACCCAGCCAACTCACCCTGGCCCGCGGGCTGATTGTCGATCGAGCCAAACTGACCCCGGCCGTGTGTGCCAGTGCGTTGGGTTATGCCGTCCCGGCCATTGCCCGCACTGGCAAAGCCGAGGGCGATGTCTCGTTCAAACTCGAGGAAAACCGCATCCTGTTGGGCGCGGTCTCCCAGTCGTATGCCAAAGGCCAACTGATCATTCACCAGGCCACAGCCTCCGCCGGACCCGTTGTGAGCCTCATCGCGACACTCCTGGGAGCCGACGCCACCACGGTGACAATCGCCAACGAGAGTACCGTTCCCGTGCTCATCACCAATGGCCGGGTCCACCACGAGAATTTCGCCGTGCAGCTCGGTCGCCACCGCATTCAGACCAGCGGGTCGGTGGGGTTCGATGGCTCGCTGGATCTGATCGTCGAGGTGCCGTTCCCCACCCAGCTGCCGGCCTTGAAGGCCACCCCCGCCCTGGCCAAAGCCCTGGCGGGCAAGCGGGTGCCGGTGCCCGTGCGGGGCACCCTGAGCGCCCCCAGTATCGACCCCAAGCAATTTCAGGCTGCGATCGCTCGCTTGAGCGCCGAAGCCGCCCGCGACATCAGTGCCGATCTGCTCCGAAAAGAGCTGGAGAAGCTGTTCCCGGGCCTGCCCAAAAAATGAGACGGATTGACCGGCCGGGGAGTTGATTCGTTGGGCAGCCGTGGCGGGGGCCGGGGGGCCAGCCGGCCCGCGATCGTCACAGCCCGCTGTCGCTGTAGCCCGTATCGGCGATGTAGTTTTCATAGCGGTTGAACTGTTTGAGATAGGTGAGGGTCACCTCACCGGTGGGGCCGTTGCGTTGCTTGGCGATAATGACCTCCAGGATGTTATCTTCCTGGCTACCGTCGAATCGCCCCGGTCGGTGGAGCATGAGCACCGTATCGGCGTCCTGCTCGATGGAACCGCTTTCGCGCAGGTCGGCCAGGCGGGGCTTGTGGTCCTGGCGATCTTCCGAGGCCCGGTTGACCTGTGCCAGCGCAACCACCGGAATGTTCAGCTCCCGGGCCAGGAACTTGAGCCGACGACTGATCTGCGCCACTTGCTCCTGCCGCGGATCCCGGCGGTTCTCCGGTTCGATGAGCTGGAGGTAATCGATCACGATCAGTTTCAGCCCGCCCTCCCGCTCATGTTTCTTGTCGATGCGGCGGGCGGTGGCCGCAATCTGAATCATGCTGCGGCTCGGCGTGTCATCCAGATACAAGCGGGCCTTGCGGAGCACATCGCCGGCGTCCATGAGCTTTTGGATGTCCTCGGCGCTGAGGTGCCCCTTGCGGACCTTGTGAGTATCTACCCGGGCCTGACAGCAGAGCAACCGCTCGGCCAACTCCACTCGCGACATTTCCAGGCTCACCAACAGCACCACCGGGGGCGGCTCGTGCGGCGGCGGATCGGCAATAATGTTGCGAACGATATTGAGCGCAAACGCGGTTTTCCCGACCGAGGGCCGGGCGGCAATAATCGCCAGCTCCGACTTCTGCAGACCCGCCAGCAGGTTATCCAGATCGACATAGCCCGTGGGCAGCCCGCTGATCGCCAAGTTATCCTTGCCAATGCGGCCATCGAGGCGGTGGAAGGCATCCTGAATCGCTTCCGTTAAGGTTGTGGTTTCCCCCACCAGACTGGCCTTGGCGATTTCCATGATCTTGCGTTCGGCGGCGGCCACCAGTTCGTCGGCCGATTGGGTGCGATCGTAGGCATCGCGCAGGATCTCGGTCCCCGCGTGGATCAGGTTGCGCACCATCGCCGTGTCGCGGACAATCTTGGCGTGATACTCGGCATTGGCCCCCGTCGGCACCGATTCCCACAACTCCACCAGCGCCTGATGGCCGCCCACGTCCTCCAGTTGCTTGTTCCGCTTCAACCGCTCATGAACCATGACCAGGTCAATCGGCTGATGCTCGTTTTCCAGGTCGCAGATCGCCTGGTAAATCTTCTGGTGCGCGTCAAAGTAAAAGTTCTCGGTCCGGAGGATTTGCTGCACACTCGGCAGGGTGTCCGGATCGCGGAGCACACCCCCGAGGACGCCGCGTTCGGCCTCCTTATTGTGCGGAGGTAATCGGTCGGTCATGGGATCAGCCATGGCAAAAATCCCGAAAAGCACCACAAAAATCTGTTAGTGTGTACACTACACCAGCCGCATCCTTGATACCGCAATCGCCGCGCCAGGAAAAGCCCACCGGCGGAGCCGGCCGACGAGAAAAGCCCGGCAAAGTTCCAATGATGCGGGGGAATCGCCCCCGCCGGCAGTTCCGGTGACAGTTCCGCCGCCATTTCCGCCGGCAGCACCTCGGCGAACGGGGAATTCCCGGGCGCGAGGAGCGGCGCGGGATATCTGTTCATCAGTATACTATACACCGCGTTCGGAAAAAAAGCAAACCCATCCGGAAAAATTTCGGATGGGTTTGGGGAAGAGCGGCGCAGAACTCGGGGGCGCTACTTTTTGCTGCCCGACGACAGGGCCACGACGAGCACCTGGATCTTGGCTTCGATGCCGTAACCCAGGTTGAGCGGCACCTCGGTCAAGGTGTTGGCTTCCTTGATGTGGGCTTCCAGCTTGACCATGTCCGGATCGACCATCAGGTTCTTGCCCTTGAGGGTCTTGCTGATTTCGTGAGGCCCGATGGAGCCGTACAGGTGGCCTTCCTCGGTGGCGTTGGCTTCGATGGTGACGGCGGGCAGCCGGGACAGCTGTTCGGCCAGGACTTTGAGGTCGGCGATCTTGGCCTCGCGGGCTTTCTGGACCTTGATTTTGTACTGCTCCAGGGTGCGGAGGTTTTCCGGGGTGGGAATCACCGCATACCCATAGGGAAGCAGGTAGTTGCGGGCGTAGCCGGGCTTGACCTCCACCAGGTCGCCTTGCTTGCCAACGTGGGGCAGATCGTTGACGAGCACGACCATCGTGCCGCCATGCTTGCCTTTTTTGACTTGCTGGCGTTTTTTGATCTTCTTGGTAGGTAATTTCTTGGTCTTTGCCGTGGGTGCGGCCGCGGGTTTCTTTGCTGTCTTGGCCATGATTCGGGTTCCGTGTGTGTGCAAACCGGGCAGTCAGTTTATGGACGGCCCGGCTGGTGTTCCACTGGCTCCGCAGCCGCAGGGCGGTTTTGGAGTCCGTATTGGAGTCAGAAGGGGATGCCGCCGTTATCGCCGGCCTCGGCATCGGGGTAGTCGTCGCCGCCGTCGTCCGGGGGCAGGGGTGCGCCGGTTCGGCTCCCGGCCGGGCGGCCGCCGCCGCTGAAGCCGCCACCGCCCTCCGGGGTGCGGCTGCCCAGGAATTCCAAGTTTTCCACCACAACCTTGTGCTTCGACCGCTTGCCGCCGCCGTTCTTGTCTTCCCATTGATCCAGTTGCAGCCGGCCTTCGATGTAGAGCGCGTCGCCTTTCTTGGCGTACTGAGTAATCAGGTCCGGCAGATTGCGTTTGGAATCCGGTCGGCTGAACGCTTCGCAGTCGATGTACAGCGGGTTGGGGTCATTTTCCCACTGACCGGTCTGCGGGTTTTTGCGGCTGCGGCCCACAGCGAAGCGGAACTTGACGACGGTGCCGCCGCTGGGCAAGGTCCGCGGGGCATCGGGGTTGTCGGTGAGCCGACCAATCAACATGACCTTGTTTAGTGTCGCCATGGCGCGACCTCCGGTGGGATCCGCCTCCTGAGGGATGGTTGTGTAAGCCGAAGGTTAGGCAATCGAGGCGGCATCCCCTGTGGAGAGTAAACCAGGGCGGTTGGCTTGTGCAAGGTCGGTAGCGGCTCACTCGGGTTTTTCGGCCGCTTCGCGGCGACGGCGGCCCTCGCCTCCTTCACGGGGAGCAGGAGCATCCTCACCCATGAAGGAACCCTCCAGCCCCATGCCCGTAGAATCCGTGCCAATGGCCACCTCTTCCTGCATGCCGCGCACGGCGAAGCCATTGGCGGTATCCCCGCGAGCAATGCCCAGAATGGTGTCTTGCCACTTGGGGTGAAGTCGCAGCGTCAGTTGGCGGAGGATCAGCCCTTCCTGCAGAGCGAAGTCGCGTTCCAGTTCGCGCTGTTTGGTGCTTTCCAGTGTGTAGTAGACAATGTGGTACGCTCCCTTTTTCTGCTTGGCGATGGGATACGCCAGCTTGTGGTTGTAATCCCAGGGGCGGCTGATGAGTATGGCGGCCCCGTGGCGCTCGAAGATGGTGTGAATTTGCTGCTTGATCCCCTCGGCATCGGTGGAGACCTTGGAGGGATCGAGCAGGAACAGGGTTTCGTAGGTATTGACCGGCATGAGAACCTCGTGGAATGGTTACCGTGGATCAGCCCGGCCAGCCCGGGCGACCCCTTCCCACCGCGAGAAGGGGGGCAACCGCGCTTCCTGTCCCGCCTGCGGCGATCGGGCGGGACAGGAAGGCGACGATCGTTACGCCGGAGCCGGGGGATTTCCCGCGACATCCGGCGGTGGGTGCGGGCGGGGTGGGGCGGGCGGTTTCGCCTTGGCCTTGGGCTTCTCCCGGTCCTTTGGGTCCGCGTTGAAGCGGTTCATCGCCGCTTCGGTGCCGTGCTGGACCCACACTAGCGCCGCCTGCGCCGCCGTGGCAATCGCATCCGCGATGACCGCTCGCTCTCCGGGCTTGAACTTCGAGAGCACATGGTCCACCGCGTCGTGGCTTGGCTCCCCGACACCGATCCGCAAGCGGGGGTAGGCGTCGGTCCCCAGTTGCTCCTGGATATTCCGCAAGCCGTTCTGCCCGCCGTGACTGCCCTTCGCTCGAATCCGTAGCTTGCCCAAGGGCAAGTTCAAGTCGTCGCAGATGATGAGCACCTGATCGACGGCCAGCTTGTAAAAATCGAGGATGGCTCGCACGGCCCGGCCGCTGAGGTTCATGAACGTCAGCGGCTTGACGAGCAAGACCGTCTGGTCGCCCACCGGCAACTCGGCGACGAAGGACTCGAACTTCTCGCGGAACAGCGAACAGCCGGGGGCCGCAGCGAGAGAGTCGATCACCTCGAACCCAATGTTGTGGCGGGTCCCGGCATACTTCGGCCCGGGATTGCCCAGGCCCACAATGACTTTCATGGCTGCCCCGTGCCGCTCGTTGCTGCCGCGGGCGGTCGCATCCGGGACCCGAACGGCCACCCACGCGGCCCGCCGACCCGCCCGCTCCGCGAATCACTCCAACGGCCACGCTCTGGAGCCTTACGGGTGGTGCGGTAAGTTGGCACCGGCTCCAAGGGGGAACCCCACGACTCCCGAACCGGCCCGCAGCAGCAAGCGGAACGGGGGTCGATAGGCGCGGGGCCGGGTTCACTCCTCCTCGGCCTCGACCTTCTTCTCCTTCTTGATGACTTCCGGCTCGGCCGCCCCCGCTGCTGCCGCACCCGCAGGAGCCGCGACCGCTTCCACGCCGGGCAGTTTCAGTTGCACGACCACCGCCTCAGGCGATTCCAGCACCTTCACCCCCTCGGGGAGCGTCAGTTCCTTGACGTGGATGGGATGGCCCAGCGTGAGGTCGGTAATGTCGATGCGAATGGCCTCGGGAATCGCTCCGAGGGGGCACTCGATGTGCAAGGTGTGCAGGGGCTGGTCGAGCACACCGCCGCCGGTGGTTTTCGGCGAATTCCGCAATTCGACCGGCACAGTCACCCGCACCTTCTCGGTGGCCGATTTCCGCTCAAAGTCCACGTGCAGCAGTTGCTTGCCGAAGGGATCCCATTGCACTTCGCGGATGAGTACCGTTTCGGCCTGGCCGTCCAGATCCAGTTCGAGCATTCGGGCATGGAAAACCCGGATGGCCCGATCGAGTTCCTCGGCGGAGACGGCCACCGGCGCGTTCTGCTGCTGGTGGCCATAAACAATACCGGGAACCAGCCCTTGCTTGCGGAGCTTGCTGGCCGCCCGGGAACCGCTGCCGGTGCGGGGTGTGGCTTTTAGCTTGACGATTTGGGTCATCGCTACCTCGGGGTTGGCCGACCCTCACGGGGTTGGTCCCCGTTACTCTGGCCCACCCATGTCGATGTCGATAATGAAAGAAAGCGGCTCATTACCGAGCCGCTCGCCCATAGGCGGATAGCACAGGAGATTATGGCGATCGGTTGACCGAGCGACAAGATCGCGCGGCGGAAATCCCCTTCCTCGCGGGGAGGTGAACCACCCTCGGCGCACGGAACCGCCGTCCGCAGGGAGGCCGGATCAGTCCCGGACGATCTTCAGCAGCCGGCCGTTGGTCGAGTCGGCAATGTAAATTGCGCCGGTCTTGGGGTGAACGGAGACGCCGTGGGGCTGCGCTAGTTCCGCCTTGAGTGGATCGCCACCGAGGCCAGCAGCGCCCTTCTTTCCGGTGCCGGCAACGGGTGTGAGCGTGCCGGCCTTGGGATCGTAGCGGACGATGCGATGATTTTCGCTGTCGGCGATGAGGACGGTGCCATCGCGATCGATGCACAGGTGCTTGGGGCCGTTGAGCGCGGCCTGCAACGCCGGCCCCGTTCCCATGCCGGGCTTACCGGTACCGGCGACCGTTTTGATTGTGCCGGCCGCATCGACCACACGCAAAGCATGCCCACCCCGTTCGAGAATCCACAGGTTGCCCTGGCGATCCACGGCCTGGGCCCGGGGATCGACGAGCGGTTGCTTCGTCGCCCGCGCACCATCGGTGGGCACGCCTTTTTCGCCGTTACCGGCCACCGTGGAGACCAGACCCGACTTCAAGTCCACTTTCCGGATCCGGCGATTATCGAGATCGGCGAGGTACAGGTTCTTCTGGTCCGGATCAAAGGCCACACAGTGGACCCCGCTGAATTGCGCCTGAACCGCCGGGCCGCCGTCGCCCGAGAACCCCTTCTGACCCGTGCCGGCAAAGGCGCTGATGGTGCCGGATTGCGGGTCGAACTTGCGCACGCGGTGGTTGAAGGTATCGGCGAGGTAAATGCAACCGTCCGGGCCAACGGCCAGGCTGTGCAACCCGTTGAACGTCGCTTCCCGCGCCGGGCCGCCATCGCCGGCGTTGCCTTTGACACCTTCCTGGCCCGCGACGGTCGTCACCTGACCCGTGGCATCGAGTTTGCGAAGGCGTTCTCCCTTGGCCATTTCGACGAAGAATAGCGTTTCGCCGAGGAAATCGAGGCCGAACGGCTGGATGAGCCGAGCCTGCGCGGCAGCAGAGCCATCCCCGCCATCCCCGCCCCCGGCAACGAGGACCAGCTTGTCGGCCCAGGCCGGCAGCAAACTACCGAAAACCAGGACCAGGGCCAGTAGCGATCGCATGGTCGCTCCCAAAAGGGGTGAATAGAGGGAGCCTAACCGCCGAAAATCGCGGTGTCAACGCGGCAAACCCCTGATGACACGCCCCCCGCTTCTCGATAGTGTGTTGGAGAGGCGATCGGCACGATTTACCCCGACCAGGAAGGGAGTATCCGATGCGAGCACTGTGGGGCAGCGCTGTTGTGTTGGCTCTGGTGTGTGCGGTTAGCACCGCGCAAGACAAAAAAGACGAAAAGTACGATGTCAAGAAGCTCATCGGCAAATGGGAAACGGGTGACAAGAAGCTGCTCGTGCTCATCGAGTTCGCGGCCGAAGGCAAGCTCTTGCTAACGGCAGGCGAACCCGGCAAGGAAATTAAGGCGGAAGGAACTTACAAACTCCAGGGCGATAAGCTTGATGTGAGTCTGAAATTCATGGGCGATGAACTCAAGGAACAGCTCACGATCAAGAAACTGACGGATCAGGAGCTGATTACCGAGGATTCCAAGGGTAAAAGTGAAACCCTGAAACGGAAGAAATAACCCTTCACGGAGGCCCGGCGGCCACCGCCAGTCCTCCACCGGGATGCGATACCTATGAAACTCACACTCCATATCTGGCGGCAACGATCGCGAACCGAAGCGGGGCGGATGGTGACCTACCAGCTCGACGCGGTGAACCCGGACATGTCCTTCCTGGAAATGCTGGACACCCTGAACGAGCAGTTGATTCGCCGGGGGGAAGAACCTATCGCCTTCGACCATGATTGCCGGGAAGGGATTTGCGGCTCGTGTGCCATGATGATTAACGGAGTGGCGCACGGCCCGGAGCGCCGCACCACCGCCTGCCAGCTCCATATGCGGAGTTTTGCCGATGGCGACCACATTTACATCGAACCGTGGCGGGCCAAGGCCTTCCCGGTGATCAAGGATCTGGTCTGCGATCGCTCGGCTCTGGACCGGATCATTCAGGCGGGCGGCTTTGTGAGTGTGAATACGGGGGGTGCGCCGGACGGCAACTCGCTGCCGATTGGCAAGGTCGCCGCGGACCGGGCTATGGATGCCGCCGCCTGTATCGGCTGTGGGGCGTGTGTGGCGGCGTGCCCCAATGCCTCGGCCATGCTGTTCCTTTCGGCGAAGGTCAGCCATCTGGCCCAGTTGCCCCAAGGTCAGCCGGAACGCAATGCTCGGGTCCGGGCCATGGTGGCCGCCCACGATCGCGAGGGCTTCGGCCATTGCACCAATATCAACGAATGCGAGGCCGCCTGCCCCAAGGAAATCAGCGTGGAACACATTGCCCAACTCAACCGCGACTACCTCGCCAGTACCCTGAAAGCCCTGGTCAAATAGCCCACGATTGTTCCGGTTCCACGGCGGTTTGCGCTCGGCCGAAAGCCGAGCTGCTTTTTGGGGTGCCAACCAAACCGACAGCACGTACTCCCCGGCCTAGCCGGCCACCGTTTCCTCCGGGAGAAGCTCGACATCGTAGCGGGCACACAATGCCCGGATCGCGGCCACATCGTCGTCGGGTACGCCATCCACTTCCAGAAAGTAATTCGCAAAGCGCCCCGGAATGACCATGAGAAGAAGCCGGCCTTCAGCAGTTCCGACGTTGCGGAACGTGTGGGGGATATCGCGGGGACCGGCGACGAAAGTCCCCGCCGCGGCCCGGATCGTCTGACCGGCCACGGTAAACGCGAACTCGCCCTGCAGGACGTAAAACAGCTCCGTTTCGTGACGATGAACATGCAGCGGCGGCCCCCCACCCGGCGGCACCTGTTGTTCCAACACCGCGTAAGCCCCGCCGGTTTCCTCGGGCAGCACCTTGAACGTCGTCCGACCTCGGACCACGCCGACAACCCGGCCTTCACCCAGATGGCGGACGATCGGCGCGGCCAACTCCGATCGTGGCAGAAACTCACGCGGATCGATCACGGCTAGCTCCCGGGTTTCAAGGCAACCCGATCGTTTACCAACCGGGCGAAAGTCATGATCTAGTTACCATCCAAACCGTTCCTCGGGCTTACGATCGCGGCGGCGGTCGGTGGCGAATCCCAGGAACCAGTCCTGCCCTGCTCCGCCCCACAATTCGTCCGACGCTTGGTCGTTGTGTAGCGTCTGGTCGTTCAAGAAGGAATCGCTGTTGTTGCGCTCGGCCGACCCGGTGCCGTCGATCAGGTTCTGGACCCGCTCGGCGTAAGGGCGGGGCGAATTCCACTCCGCGGCGACTCGCTGCAGTGCCATTGGGTCGCCAGCCACGGCTAGACTGCCACCGATGAGCAGGTCGTCACCACCCTGCCCGAACAGCACGTCGGCCCCCGGCCCACCGATGAGGATGTTGCGACTCAAATTCCCACGCAGAACATCCCCGAAGGAACTGCCCCAGCAATTTTCGATGCTCCCATCCAGCATGAGGCGGTTGCCCAGCGAATCGATCCGCTGCAATTGAGAAGCCGAGCGGTTAAGATCGACCCAGACGCCGGCTAGGGCTGTGCGGAAATCCAGTGTGTCGATTCCGTCCGCATCCAGGATCTGGATGGCGGTGTCACGCGTGCCAAGGGCGTAGGTGTCGTCGCCGGTGCCGCCATTGAGCACAACCGTGCCGCGACGCAGCGGGGTTCCCTGCACGCTGAGTACGTCCGCACCGCCTCGCCCGTCCACAGCCAGGACTTCAATATCGTTCCACTGAACCCGCAGTTGATCATTAATAAGTGCTCGATTGTCGGAAATGTGCACACGGTCCGAGTTGTTGCCCAGAACGATTCGTAGGGCATTGTGCTGATGGGCGTCGCCACGGACTGTGATTCCGCCGGGGAGGGCAAAGGCTCCGCCGCTGGCCAAATCAAGGACGAGTCGTCCACGGAATGTGCCGCCGGGGCCCGTCACCGTGATCGAGTGAACTTCCGCAAGGGAGTAACTGGCAATCACCCCGGCTACCCGGTGCAGGACTTCGAGCCGATCACCGCGGCGGACCAGTCGCACGGCATCCGTGTCCGCGGGGACGTACAGCGTGACGTCCTGGGCGGCCACGGTACCGAAGTGCCGCTGGAATTGTGAAGAATTTGCAGCCGGGATCCGGACCGTGTGCAGGCCCGCGCTGGGGATGGACAGGGTGTGACCCGCCGGAGGTATGACCCGAACATGATAATGACCGGCTGGCAAGCCCGCGAAGGAATAAAGCCCGTGCGGCCCGGTGACCATCCGAGGTTCGCCTCGGTCGAGCCGGCCGTTGCGGTTGAGGTCCACGAACACGGTCGCCCCGGCCAGTCCCGGCTCGTTGCCGGTCAAGCGACCGTCGCGGTCGTGATCGGCAAACACCCTCCCGGCGACCTGACCGGTTTGAGCGTTGACGAAATTGTTGCCGGTCGACGTATTCCCGTCCACGGTCACTGTGAGGGGTATCGGCCGGCTGGTCGTGGCGTTCGTCAAGACCTGGACAGTGCCGGCTTCCTTGTCGATGACGATCACCTCCGCGAGGCCGTCGCCCGTGAGGTCGCCAGCGGTCATGCGCAGGTCGCCACTGGGGGACGAGACCAATCCCCAAATCGTGTCGTCGGATGATCGGAACCAGCGGCCGTCTTCGCCCGTGTTGAGGACGACATGGACCGCCTGGGTGCCGGCCCCTTGCACGACCCAGACCAGATCGGGCCGTGTGTCGCCATTGATATCGTGGAAGAATGCCGAGCCGACCGTGGAGTTCGGTACCCCCAGGCCCGGTGTGATGGCCTTGAAATTGCCCATCTGATCCTGGATCGCGTAATGGAATTGGCCGTTGGTGTCGAACACACCGATGTCGATCAGGCCGTCGCCATTCACGTCGGCGGCCAGCACATGGTACGCCGAGGGCAACTCGGGAATCGAAGTCTGATGGCCCAAGGCAGTGGAGACCGGACCGGACATGTTATCAGTGCCGTACAGGATATACGGACTTCTCCAACGGTCGCTGATGATCAGATCGTGATAACCATCACCGTTAACATCCACACTGAGCATCTGCTGAGGTGACGCGGCATTTACAAGGGTGGTAGTGTTAAAAGCCGCATCATCAGGCATTTGGAGGTTCACCGTGGCGATCGTGGGCTGGCCGTACTTGTTCCAGTAGAAAACGCCAAGGTTGTCGAAGTTCTCGGAATACGAGGACCGGTCGAGTGGAAGCCGGACAAAATCCCCCACATCACCCCGGTCATAATCGGGTAATTCCCAGGTGTCATAAATCAAATACCCAAAATTATTTGTGCGGGAATTATTAATGTTTTCCAAGGCATCAATGCGGGCATGATATTTTTGCTCCGATAAACCGAAGAAGGCGAGACTCGGCCGACCTGTTCCCCAGAAGTCGCCAATCACCATCTTCTGGTAATTGGTGCCGTACTCCAAACCGTAGCGGACGGGCTTGTCCCACGCACCGTTGTAGTAGATCAGAACGTAGCTTTGCTGGTTGGTCTGGTTGTAAACGGCATGGAGAACAGCCACGTCAAGCTTACCGTCGCCGTCGAAGTCGGCCACGCCCAGGTCGATAGGCTTGGGATTCCCCGGCAAGCTCGGCAAATGCCAGACGTTGCTACCGGCGGGCGTCTGCAGGTGCAGGTCTGTTGTGGCGGGAGAAATGACCTGCCATCCGCTCGGTGGAACCTGAGCCACGGTATAAGTTCCCGCCTTCACGCCGCTGAAGCTATAGTTGCCGTTGGTATCCGTCGTCGTCGTGGCTACGATTTCACTGACATCGATGCCGTTGATCTGGGCATTGTCCCTAACCGACGCGAACTGAATGGAGATGGAGCCGTTCGCATCCGCCGTCACCGTGAACGACTCGACGACGGCAATGAAAGCCCCACCGGCCTGGGCGAAGATATCGTAATTGTCGAGCACCGGCTGACCGTTAATCGCCACATTGAAGACTCGCTCTCCTGGACCTGACCAGTACAACTCCGCGAAGTGTAGGCGAACGAGGTGCTGCGCCTGTGGTGTCAGACCTGTGACGGTGTAGGTCATTGAAGGGCCGTAACGGTTACTTTGGTAGACGACTTGTGGGGCTGGGTTCGCGACCCGGCTCGTGTCGATGGGGCGGTCAAAGTTGAACGCCGTCTGCGTATCGCCGCTGGTCGGGCCGGGGTCGGCCTGGTAGCCGTTCGACGCCGCACCCCCAACGTTGAGGCTCTCGGAAGGCTGCAGGAGTTGCACGGTAGTGGGGATGATCGCGCCGACTTCGATGCCGTTGATTTGCGCCTTATCTGTGACAGCGGTGAAAGTCAGGGTAATCCGGCCATTGGCATCTGCCGTAACGGCAACCGACTCGACGACGGCGACAAACGCCCCACCGGCTTTGGCGAAGATGTCGTAGTTGGTGAGCACCGGCTGATCGTTGGCCGTGACGTTGAACCGCCGCTTGCCCGCTGCCGACCAGTATAACTCGGCAAAGTGCAGACGGACCAAATGGGGAGCGTTCGGCGTCAGCCCGCTGATCGTGTAGGTGAACGACTGGCCAAAGCGGTACGTTTGATAAACCATTCGAGGCGCGGGGTTGACGGCTCGACTGGTATCAACGGGGTCATCGGCTGTCCGAGTCATCGTCCATCCGCTGGTCGTTCCGGGGTCGGCCTGGTAGCCGTTTGTCGCCGAACCCCCGATGTTGAGCGACCGGATGAACTGAACCAGCGGCATGGCCGTTGACCCGAGCGTGCCGTTACGCAGCGGATACCCCGTGACCGTTCCGCTGATGGTCGAGAACGGCAGCGCGGTGAAATCGTTGTGACGATAAATCTCGAACGGATCATTCGACACAGTCACAACGCAGGCATCGTTAGAGGTGAGATAATAACCCTCCGGTACGATGAGCCGCACGGTTTGCGTGCTGTTCAGAGGCACACGGCGGAAGACATAGGAACCGTCGGTCCCTGTTAAGGTTTGGATCTCACCGGTGTCGAGCATGCCGTTGTTATTGGCGTCGAGATAGACTGTCCAACCGACCAAGGGCTGGCTGCCGGCCGTGAAGTTGGCCGTGACTTGACCGTGAATTGCTGCGAACTCATCGACGACGAAATTCACGGTCAGGCCGTCGGTGCCGTTGTATGTGAGGTTCGTAACAAGGTTCGGACTGCCGCCGTGCATCTGGAAACCATTGGGCAGAATCAGGCCGACGGCAAACGGCGTATTCAGCGGCAGGGCAGACGAGCCGAAGCCATACAAACCGAATTCATTGGTGGAGGTGTACGGGTCGGTATCCGGGTCGAATTGCTGATTGCCGTTCCGATCGACGAACACCAACAGCCCGCTTTCCCGGAAACCCTGCTGGTAAGTGGTCACGGTGCCATACAGGGCGGGATTCGGCGTCGCGGGCTGGGAATACGCCGAGTGAACCGGGGCGCTCACACCGTCATTGATGGAGGCATAAACGTAATACTGCCAGGGCATCAGGCCGTCCATGTTCCAATCGGCCTGTACGGTCCAATTCCCCTGGTCGTCCACGGTGACCGGCAGGTTG
>Ga0272446_1001522_pt1 | contig 33571 bp, 26 predicted proteins | sample YNPCB0061_FD_194587 | JGI IMG/M metagenome (GOLD analysis project Ga0272446, IMG submission 194587) | Hot spring microbial mat communities from Yellowstone National Park, WY, United States - YNP-CB-006-1 | ecosystem: Environmental > Aquatic > Thermal springs > Hot (42-90C) > Sediment | place...
CTGGTAGTTGATCTGGGAACGGACCTCGAGGTTGTACTGCGGGCCCAGCGAGCGGGCGCCGTGGATGAGGAGCGCCTTGAGCAAGGCCGGGCTGTAAGGTTGTTGCAGGCGCTGCTCGAAGAACTCCTGCATCAGCGTCAGCAGTCCGCTCACCGCCGCGGCCGCCACGCTCGTGCCCGAGAGGTAGCGGTAGTGCGGGGCAAGGGGCTCGTTGATGCGCCTGAGCAGGTCCAGCAACTCGGGGGTGATTTCCTCCACCTCCAGCCGCACCTGGAGGGTGAAGCGCACCGGCGCCGGGGTGGGGTTCACGATGTGGTAAAACCACGCCCCCTCGGCCGGGGCGTCAATCACCGCGTTGGTCACGCCCACGAAGTCCGCCGCCGTGGGGTCCTCCCCGGCCCGGGCGTAAATCTCCAGCGGGGGGAACGGCACCGGCGAGGTGGGCGCGGGCAGGGTGGTGATGGTCAGGCGGTGCGTGCGCGCCGGCACCAAGAGGCTGTACCGATTGGGCTCGGCAGGGAGCACCAACTGGTTGGTGAAGGTGCGCACCAGCGTGTTCGTGCGCTCCCAGTCCACCGTCCAGCCCGCCGCCCGCGGCGCCACCACCAGCACTCCGGGAGCCACGACGTCCGGCTTGAAGCGCCCGCGCTCGCCCTCGACACCCAGGCCCACGTTGCCGCGCGCCGAAAACGGCGCGACCTCGTCGTTGCTGTCGGCAAAGGCCACCGCCACCTCGTTGGTCTCGACCACGTTGGTGACCACGAACTCGCCCTCGACGATGTTCGTCACCTGGTTGGTCTGCACCACGGTCACAGTGACCGGGCGCAACTGCTCGACCGCGCCCACGGTGATGACGTTTTTGGCCGTGGCCGGGGCGTGGATGCGGCCGGGCAGGCCGCCGCTGCCGCTGTCGTTGCCGCCGCCGTTGTTGCCGGCGGAAAACACGAACAGCAGCGGCTGCGCGCCCGGCTCGTCGGGCAGGGCGTCGCGCGTGGCGGCGTCGTAACTGGCCGCGGCGCTGGTGTAGTCGAAGACCTGGTCGTAGCCCCAACTGTTGTTCGAGACCAGCGGGTTGGTCCGCGCCAGGGTCAGGTAATTGGTGCGCGCCAACAGCTCCTGGAGGGCGACGTCCGAAACGGGGCCCAGCGCGCGGTCCACCGGGGCGACCAACAGCTTCGCCGCCGGCGCCAGGCCGCGGAAGCTGGCGTTGGTGAGCGAGCCCGGCGGCACGTTGGTCCCGGTGGGGCCGTGCGCGCCCGTGCTGGCAATCACCCCCGCCAGGTGCGTGCCGTGGCCGGTGAGGTCCTGCAGCGCGTTGGTGCTCGTGCCGAAGACGCGGCCCGCGAGGTCCGGGTGCGTGGCGTCCACGCCGCTGTCGTTGAGGTTGACCCACACGTTCGACCCGGTCAGGTCGAAGTACGCATTGCTCACCACCGTGTCCGCCGTAACGGCCAGCCGCTCGCGGGTCAGGTCGCTCGCCAGCACCCGCGGTGGCGCCGGCTCGATCAACTGCACCCCCGGCAACGCCGCCAGCGCCGCCAGGGCCGCCGCGCCGGGCCGGACCACAAATTGCGGCTCGCGCGCCGGGCCGACCTGGGTTTGGCCTTCGGCCTCGAGGGTCACGCCCAGTTGGGTCAGCGCCGCGCGCACTGCTTCGCGGTCCTCGGCGAAAGCGGTGACCGCCAGCCGCTCCCCGGCCGCGGGCGGCTCGCCCGCCAGCGCCCGCGTCAACAGGCTGGCGTGGACCTTGAAGTAAGGCTCGAAGGGCAACACCGCCCGAGCCACCGCGGCCAGGCGTTCGGCCCCGGCAGCGGAGATGCGCACCAGGAAGGCGTTGTTGGGAATGTAGGAGACCACGCGCCCGCCGGCGGCGACCACGGCGTCCTGGAAGGCTCGGGGGTCTGGCGTGCGCATCTGCACCACGTAAGCGCCCGGCTCGGCCCCGGCCCGCCAGGCAGGCGGCACGGGCAACGGCTCGGGGCGGGCGGTGTCCACCAGGGCGTTGGCCAGGAGGATGGCGTGGTCACTGCGGGCCAGCGCGGCCAGGGGCTGGTCGGTGTTGCGGAGCCGGTGCGGCAGCTCGGGGTCGGCAAAGCGCGCGGCGGCGGCCTGGCGGTGCAGGTCCTCGACGCGGGTGAGCAGGCGCACGGCCGGGCCGGCATTCAGGCTGGTGTGGTGGACCGTTTGCGTGGCGGCCGGGGGCGCGGGCGGCGGTGGCGGGGCGAGGTCCCGACGCCGGTTGCCCTCTCGCCACAGGAGAATCCCCGCGAGGAAGGCGGTGACACTGAGGATGGACCAAAATCGGGTAGTCATACACCGGGGCGCGCGGAGCTACTGGGTGGGCAGCTCCTGGTAACTTTCGATCACGGCCCGCGGGGCCACGGGCGGGCCTTCGATGCGGATGACCGCGCGGGCGGCGAACTCGGCGGTCACCTGGTAGTTGGTGCAGAGCCGGTTGAAGGTGCCGGGCTGGAGGTAAAGCGAGTTGGGGGCCTCACGCAGGGCCTGGCCGTAGGCATAGACGACGAAACGCGGCTCGTCCGCGCGCAACAGCGAGAGGATTTGCTGGGGAATGCGCTCGAGCACGGCGTCGGTGACCAGGTTGCTCGGGTTGAGGAAGGGCGAGGCCACGGTCAGCTCGGGCGTGGCCAGGATGCGGCCCAGGCGACTGAAGACCGGGATGCTTTGCTGGTTGTTGGTGACCTCGAGCTGGCGGGTGCGGTTGATGCCCTCGACGATGCGGCGCAGTTGCGGGTAGTGGTTCAGGCCCACCGGGCCGTCGGGCTGGATGATCAACTCGCGGAACTCGGGCGGCGTGCCGCGCGGCGCGGTGGCGGGAGTGAGGTTGGTCAGCACGGAGACGCCGCTCAGCACGGCGGACCAGGCGGCCAGTTCGGACTGGTTGACCGAGAGGAGCCCGCGCGCGGCGTTGTCGTTGGGCGCGACGGTGAAGGCGTCCACCAGCAGCCAGTCGTTGGTGGGGTGGGTGCCGGCGTTGCCGGCCCAGCGCAGCCACCGGCGTTGCGAGATGACGCCGGACTTGAGGTAAACCGTCTGCCAGGGCGTGCCGCGGTGCACCCGGCCGATCCAGCCCAGGTTCGGGAACTTGTTGGTGGGGAATTCCCAGTCGTCCGGCCGGTAGATGCCGGGGTCCTTGATGCGGTTGTCGAACGCCAGCAGCGACGGCGTCAGGAGCGGGTTGTCGCCCCAGGGCGAGTACCGTTCGTTGAGCCGGCCCAGGTTCGAGTTGGTGAGCGCCGCGGTGGGCGGGATGGCGAAGCGGACCGTGTTGGTCCGGTTGGGGTCGTCGGGCCGGTTCTGCGGGTCGAGCAGGTCGCTGACCAGGTAATGGACCAGCGGGTCGTTGGCCTGCCAGGTGGCGTCCTGGTAGAGCTTGCGGCTGGGTGAAAAGGGCGCCTGCACGCCGAGCCGCCCGGCCAGTTCGGCCCGCAGCAGCGCGCGGTCGCGCTCGCTGGTATAGACCAGCGGAGTCAGGCCGCAGAAGAGGCGGAAGCGGTCAATGCTCTTGGGCTTGTCGAGCCCCTCGGCGCTCAACTGGCTGTAACTGCGCCACTGCGCCTCGCTGACGGGGAGGTTGCCCAGCGAAATCTGCATCTGGTTTTCGACGCCGACCATCGGCGCGTTCGGGTTGTTCACGCCGCCCACGCGGTTGGTGTCCCACACGTTGGCCGGCTCGGCGGGCGCCCCGGTGGCGGTGAGGGCGCCGCGGCCGGCCAGTTCACGGGAGAGGTTCATCACGGCCCGCAGGCTGCCCAGGCTGACGAAGTCCACGATCCGGTTGGCGGTTTCATCCACGATGGCGCAGATGAACTGGTTGGTGGCGTGCAGGGTCCAGTCGGGCATGTAGAAGCCCAGGCCGGGCTGGAAGGGGGCGTTGGTGCCGGCGGCGATGAGGTTGGGCGTGGGCACGGGCCGGTAGGCGCCGGCGGTGACCAGGTGGACCGGGTGCAGCACCGGCAGGAGGAACTGGTTGCTCTGCCAGTTGGGCACGGCGAGGTTGGTGTTGTAGGCGAGGTTGGTGTAGGCCAGGGGCAGGTTGGTGCGCAGCGCGTCCACCAACGCCACGCTGAAGCGGCCCGCCACGCGCACGCGCAGCGGCCGGGGGTAGTTGGTGGCGTAGGCGTTCCAGAGCTCGACGCCGAACTGGTTGGTGACCGTGACCAGGTACAGCAGGTTGGTTTGGACGGGGCGCAGGTCCTGCGGCGTGCGCTTGCGGACCTCGAGTTTGCGGGTGACCTGCGCCACGTTGCGCATGGCGAACTCGTTGAAGTTGGGCAGGCCCTTTTTGACGCCGACCAGGAACGGCACGTCGTACACCAGCGCCCGCGGTTCGTTGGCCAGCGCGGCGCGGTCGGCCTCGTTTTGCAGGTCGCGCACCGGCAGGAACGTGGCGTTGAGGAAGGCGGCGTTGGTGACCTCCTCGTAGCCGCGGATGAAGACGAACGTCCCTTGGTCCGTGCCCTGACTGGGGCGAGTGCCGAAGAGGGGCCGCAGGACGGTGGGCAGGTGCGGGTAGCCGGTGTCGGTCCGGTTGGTGGTGGCGTCGTAGAGGTTCACCGCCAACTGCAGCAGCCGGTGCAGTTCCGGCGAGTACTCGTTGTACGGGTAGAGCAGAATGTTGGTGACGGAGAGGCCGGGCCGCACCAGCGTGTCGCCGATGTAGTAGTTGGTGAAAAAGGTGTTGCCCAGCCGGACGATGTTCGTGCGCCGCGCCGCCTGGATGAGCCGGTCCGCGGCCGCCTGGAAGAACTCGATCGGCGTCCAGGGCACGAAGTTGGTCTCCCCGCCGGGCACGCGGTTGTTGTAGTGCAGGTGGACCTTGCCCAGATTGGCCGGGCTGGACTCGGCGCCGATCTGCCCGAGCATCCGATAAAAGGTGTAGCGGTCGTAGGTGGAGAGGCCGCTCTGGGCCAGCAGCAGCCGGGAAATCCACGGCGCGCGCCCGCCGTTGGGCGGGTCCAGGACCTTGTTGGTGTCGAACAACTCCTGGAACTCGACGTACAGCCGCGGCGCGTCCGCCCCGGGCCAGGGCCGGTCCGGCTGGTCGTTGTCGGTCGCCAGACCGGCGAGGTTCGTGGCGGTGAAGGCCGGACCGTCGGTGTAGCCGTCAATGAGGTCGGTGACGAAAGCGTCCGCGCCGCGTGTGCCGTAGAGCTGGCGCACGCTCAAGAGGTTGGTCAGCGCGCCGGCGTAGCGGTAGCGCAAGAAGGCCAGGGCGTCCCGGGCGGCTTCGCTGGCGCTGGGCAGGGCCAGCCGGGTGTTGGGGTCCAGGGTGTAGGTGTAGTTGCGGGTGACGTTGGTGTTGAGGTCGCGCAGGAAGGCGGCCAGGTTCAGTTCCCAACTGCCCACGCCCTGGTTGCGGTAGTAGCCGTCATCCTGCAGCGTGGTGTCGCCCGGCCGCAGGGCGTGGTTGCCGATGAAATTCAGGTCCAGGCTCCGTCCCGCGGGCTGGAGCAGGTAGGCCATGCGGCCGATGAAGCGGTTGGTCGGACCATGCGGCGCGTCCGGGTACTGGAGCACGCCGATCCATTCGGGGTCGCCGACAAAGGAGTTGCTCAGCGCCGGCTCGCCGCTGCGCCAGGGCTGGCCGGCGGGGTTGACCCAGCGCCCCTGGGCGTCGAGCACGGGCAGGAGGCCGTTGGACTCGAACCGGCCGTTGCGGTTCAGGTCGAGGAAAAACCGGAACTCCAGCGGCCGGGTGCGGTCGTCGTTGGTGCGCACGAAGACCGGCGGGCGGGGGTCGAAGCGCAGGTTGGCGATGTTGCGCACCCAGTAGTCCACGTTGGCGGCCACCGAGCCCGGGCCGCCGCCGGCCACGTAGTCGTAGTTGACGTTGGTGGCGTTGCGGAAGTCGGCCGGGGTGGGCGGCAGGGCTGGGTTGAAGCCGTAGGGGTTGATGAAATTGGTCGAGACCAGGTACTCGTAGTTGAGCACGTTGCTCGAGGCCAGGATGCGCGCCAGGACCTCGCCCTGCACCCGGGCGATCGCCGCTTCGGCCATGTGCCGCGCGCGGGCCTGTTCCTCGACCACCGTGACGGCGGCGCGCTCGCGGCGGCTCACGGCCAGAAACGTCACGGCCATGAAGGTGACCACCGAGAGCATCACCAAGGTGATCACCAACACCACGCCGCGCCGGGCGTGCGCCGGCCGGCGCCCTGGCCGAATCGGGACCGGGTTTTCCGACGGAATGGACCGAAGCAGCTTCATGGCCGGGCGATGGGTACGGCTTGCAGGGCGGACGCCTGCCAGATGGGCACGCGCTGGCGGAACAGGTGCACCTGCGCCGCGCGGTTGGACAGAAAGTTGCGGGCCAAGTCCGAGCCGGCGGGCAATTGGCGGAACTGCGCCAGCGCGTCCGGCTCCAGGATGCCCAGCTCGATTTCGACCGCCGCCGGCAGGGCGTTGCTGCGGAAAATGGCCAGGGTGGCCCCGGGAAGGCGCGGGTCCGGCTCCAGCCACAGGTCCTCGCCCAGCGCATAGCCGGGGTTCGGGTAATCGTTGGTCGCGGCGCGCACGTACCAGTGCCGGTTGGTCACGCTCATCGGGAACCCGAGCGCGTCATAGGCCTGCACCCGGAAATGCACCACGCCTTCGACCAGCGGGGCAAAGTTCGTGGCCGCCCGGCCCAGCGTGGCGATGCTCAACCAGCCGGTGGGCATGAGCCGCTGGTGATGGGTGAGCGTGTACCGGCCCAGCGTGCCCACCCCGCCGCGGGCGTTGAGGACGCGGTACACCGTGCCCGCCAGACGCGAGCCCTCGCGAGAAAACAGGAAAACTTCCTCGAGCACGTTCGTACGCCAGGCGGCGCCCACGTTGAGCCGCTGCACCACGGGCTGGTACCCCTGGAAGTCGTTCGGGCGGTTGGTTTCGTAGTACAGGTCGAACACCTCCTGCGGGCGCAACGTGCCCACCGGCCCGGCGCCGATGGCCGGACTGAGCGTGATCAGGAAATTGGTCTCCGGCGTCTGGCCGGCCGCGCTCAGGCGCCGCAGGTCGCGCGTGATCAACTCCATCGCCAGGCGGCCGCCCTCGGTCACGTCGGTCTGGCTCACGTTGGCCCGCAGCGCCCGTTGGGTGGCGCTGAAGACCGAGTAGAGCGCGGTGACAATCAGGCCCATGATGGCCACGGCCACCATCAGCTCGGTGAGCGTGAAGGCGCGTCGGCCCCGGCCGGGCTGGAAGTGGCGCAGGTTCATGGCGCGGGCAAGGGGAGGGGCTCGAACGGACGCAGCCAGTTCAATTCGCCCAGCCGGCTGTCGTTGGTGCGGAGCAGTTCGCCGGTGACCAGCGTGCGGTACACCTGGCGGTTGTCGCCCACCTGGAGGCGGTTGTTCATGAAGTACACCGGCCACTCGAGGGTCAGGCGCAATTCGTAGGTGCCCGCCCGCAGGAACTCCGCCCGGCGCACCTGCTCGAACTGCCAGCGGCGATACTGCTGCTCGGCCGGGGTGAGCCCGTGTTCATTGAAGTTGGTCTGCCCCGGCTGGCGGGTGCGGGCCACGGCCAGCGCCGTGTAGGGCGTCAGTTCGCTGGTCAGCCGGTAGGTGAAGGCGAAGTCGTTGCGCGGGGTTTTTTCGCCGGCCGACCCGCTGATGGCCCGGACAAATGCCGTGGCCCGCCGGGCATGGACGCGTTCGATCGCGCCGGTCTGGACCAGCGCCGGCTGGGTCAACAGGCCGACGATCTCCCGGCCGGTGCGGAAGCCGTTGGTCGCGTCAAACGCCCGCGGCGGGGTGAGCGCGGTGCCGCTGACGGCGATGGCGTCCACGTGGTTGGTCAGGTAGTCCAGGCCCCAGGCGCCGCTGCGCAGCGCCTCCAGCCAAACCGAAGCGTCCTGGTGGATGATGGTGCTTTCGCGGTTGCGCTTCTGGACGTCGAACCCGGTTGGCAGCACGCCGAGGATGGCCACCAGGGCAAACGCCACCACTGCGATGCTGATGGCGATTTCCACCATCGTGAACGCGGCGGCGGAGCGGGCGAACCCGCGTTGGACCCGGGGGGCTTTCATCTCCAAGCGGCGGTTTGTTCCCAGGGCCGGTACACCCGCGCGCGGCCGGTCACCCAGTCCACGCGCACGTCGGTGCGGTTGGTGTCGCCCCGCTGGGCCAGGGCGATGTCCGGCGCGGCCCGCCAGTCGGGCCGGTCCTGGCTGTCTTTCGGGAAAAAGACGCTGCCGCGGACCAGCGGGAGAACCTCGCCGGCGAGGACCGGTTCGGCGCCGCCCTCGTAGTAGAGCCGGCCCTGGGCGTTGAAGGCGACGTAGGGCAGGCGCATTTCCGGGCTGTCCGCGGTGGGGAAGGGAAACCAGGCGTGGGGCAACGGGCGTTGGGCGGCGTTGGTGCGGTTGGCCGCGTTGAGCCACTGCGCGCCCAGGTCCACAAACACGTTGGTCTCGAAGAGCAGGCCGTCGGGCAGCCGCTTCCAATCGGTCAGGTACACCGGGTTCTCGCGCCCGGGCTGGTCCCCCACGCTGCGGCGGGTTAACAGGGCATAGGCCGTGTACTGGCCCTCGAAGAGATTGGTGAGCTGGCGCAGCGCGCGATCCTTGACCGCCGGCGGATAGAAGCGGGCATCGGCGCGACGGATGGTGTCCGCGTGCGCGCGCAGCGTGGGCGGCGCCAGCACCAGGTACACCACGCGCCGGCCGCTGACGGCCAGTTGGCGGGCGTAGGCCAGGTCGTCGAGCAACTGGCGGTGGCCGGCGGCCAGGGTGTTGGTCTGGGTCAACGCCCGGATGGCGGGCACGCTCACGGCGGCCAACATGCCGATGATGGCCACCACCACCAGCATCTCCAGCAGCGTGAAGGCGCGCCCGGAGCGCGACGCTCCCCGGCCGGCGCGACCAATTCCGGGCGGTGGCGACGCCGGTGGCTGGAGGCTGGGACCGCGGATCATGGCAGGAGCCGGGCCGGTTTATTGCCAGCTCAGGATGTTGTCCTTGTTCACGCCGGCATTGGCCTTGACGCTGGCGTCAGCCATGCCGTCCGGACCGAGCGACCACACGATGACGTTGGCCCGGACCTCGTAGCGGTTGGGCCCGGTGTCTCCGGGACCCGCCGGCGGCCCCAACCGCAGCCCGTAAAAGCCGATTTCACCCTGTTGCTGAGACACGGATTGCATCCGGTAGAAAGCGTCGCGGCAGCGGCCGTCGAAGTTCAGGTCCAGCGTGATGATGTACGGGTTGGCCCAGGGATCGCGCAGCACGCCGTCCGGCCCCACCCCGCGCGGGGCGTACAAGGGCGGCCGGCCCGGCCCCGGCGGGCGCTGGTAGTTCCGGTCCTGGAAACCGTCGAGGAAGTTTTGTTTCTGCGGGTTGAGGCGGTGGTCGGCGTTGACGGTGACGGTGCCGTCGGCGAAGCGCTCCATGTCGCGCAGGATGGCCACCAGTTCGGAGTTGTTGTTCTGCCAGCCGCCGGTGTTGCCGGTATTGCCGATGGGCACCAGCGGTTGGCCGCGGCCGTTGAGCAGGGTGGGGGTGACGCTGTTGCCCGCGCGCGCCGCAGTGCCGTAGGTGAAGTCGGGACAGGTGTCGGTGATCGAATCGCGCGAGCGGTTGAAGGCCGGCATGCGCGAGTACGTGGCCTGGTAGGCGTTGACCGCGCCGACGATGGTCTTCATGTCGGCCCGGGTCATGGCGATGCGGGCCTTGGTTTTGCTGATGGCGATGGCGGGGAGGATCATCCCGGCCAGCACGCCGATGATGGCGATGACAGTGAGCAGCTCGATGAGGGTGAAGCCGGCGCGGCGGCACCCGGGACAAGCGATGGGTTTCATGGGCATCGGTGAATAAAGGGCCGGGCTGTGCCCGAGTTGGCAGGCAAAGTCAAGCCGCCCGGCCCCGGATGGGCGGTCGGGCAAGCGGCGGGGCGCGGGCTGGCAGGGGGCGAAAGTACGCATGGCGGGCAGGGGGCTGAGGGTTACCAGTTGCCGAAAAAGCGCAGTTCGTTGGTGCCGTCCACCACCCGGCCGGTGGCCCATATGGCCCACAGGTCAAAGCTGGCCGTGTTGTTGGTGGGCCGGGTGGCGACGTAGTGCCAGGGGTTGATCTCGCGCAGGCGCGGGTCGGTGGTCACCATGCGCAGCGGGGATTGGTCGAGAAGTTTGCGGGGCCAATCCACCGGGACCGCCAGCAGCTCGATGTCGTTGGCCCCGGGCAGGCGGATTTCCCGGCGCTGCCGCGGCTTGAGGTCGCGCAGGTAGGATTTGGGTTTTTGGGGGTAAACGGCCGAGTTAATGAAGCCGCCCAGGCCGAAGGCGCTTTGAATCTCGCTGGCGGTCAGGCGTTCGGCCCGGTCGGTGGTGAGATAGATGCTGCCGTTGTTCGTGCTGTAGGTGCCCACCAGCTCATAGTACAGCGGGTGCACGGCCGGGTTCGCGTTGCGGCCGTTGCGGGCGTTGTCCGGCGGGTACTGGCCCAGGTCGGATTTGTAGTTCTCGATCGCGGTCACCAGCGCCGCCAGTTCGCCCTTGATGGCGGATTCCTTGGCTTTGCGGCTGGCCACGCCAGCCAGCCCGGCCCCGAGCGTCGCCAGCAGGGCAATGATCGAAATGACCGTCAGCAGCTCGATCAGCGTAAATGCCGCCCGCCCCGTCTGGGCGCCCAAGGGCCCCCCGGGAGGCCCCGGCTGTCTTTGTCGTGAAAGGTCCATGCGTGCCAGTCTGTTCGGGGAGCCGCGGGGGGTCAACGCTCCCGCAGTTCCCGTTCCATTCGTTCACTGAGCCATTGCTTGATCATGCTCTGATAATTCAGGTACCGCGACCGGGCCAGGCGCTTGATCCGGGCCAGCATTCGCGGGTCCATCCGCAAGGTGATGGTCACCGACTCGCCGGAGTCGCCGGCCGCCGCGACCGCCGCTTCCATCAGGCGCAAATCCACCTGCGTCTCCGCCCAAAAGGCCGCCTCGGCCTCTTCGCTGTCGAACAACGGCACCTCTTCCCAGCTCGTGATCACGTTCATGGCCGGGAACCGCCGCGCTCAGACGCTGCGATCAACGCCGTTTGCTGCATTTACTGGGCCAACATCTGGTTCACCTTGCGCTGGTAAAAGAACTCTTCCTGGGGCGTGAAGGGCCGGGACAAAATCACCCGCACCACCCGCCCGTTGGTCTTGTAAAGGCTGAACAACCCGGTGCCCGAGGCCGTTCGGCCCAGGTTGAAATACCGCGCCTGCACCGAAAATCGGGGTGAATCCGGGAGCAACCGCACGGAAAAAGGGTCCTCGAAAGACTCCTCGATATCGCGGGTGGTCAGGCCACCGCTCAGGTCGAAGGGAGGATTGTTCCAGTCAAATTCCATGCAGCGAATGGGTTGGTTGGCGTATGGTCAAAGCGAATGCAATGTCGTTACAATGTATTTACGGCAGGCACCCTCAGCCGTCAAGCGCCTTTTTTGAATTCCGCGAGATTTTTTGCTGGGCCGTGATGCCGGGACCAAAGGGGCCTTTTACCCAGCCAACTTTGCCCGCTTCGAAAGCAACAGAAGGCGCGCGTGTGCCCGGTTCCGCATTTCTGGCTTTTCAGACCCGGGGCGCACGGTTCTACTGCAACCGCACACGCGTTGATCCCATGAAAGACCTTCCCCTCACCCGACGCGGTTTCTTGGCCGGAGCCGCGGCCCTGACCGCTACCCGCTGGGCGCCTGCCGGTCTTGCGGCGGAAAAACCGACCGGCGAGCTCCCCGCCTTTCCCCGGCCCGGGCGGCCGATCTTGCTGGCCTGCAAACTCGGCATGATCGCCGCCGAGGCGGGCGGGCGAAAACTCGGGTTGGCCGAACGCCTCCGCATGGCGGCAGAGGCGGGCTTCGACGGCGTGGACTTTGACGAAGCGGGCGGTTACACGCCCGAACAGGTCCGTGCCGCCGTCCGCGAGTCCGGCGTCTTTGTCCACAACGCCATCAACCACGCCCATTGGGAAGTGCGTCTGACCGACCCCAGCCCGCAGACCCGCGCCCGCGCCCGCGCCAACCTCGAACATTGTCTGCGGGTCTCCCACGCCGCGGGCGGCAGTGGCGTGCTCATCGTCGTGGGCAAGGCCCAGGACGGCCCGGAGGCGGAAATCGAGGAGCGTTGCCGGGCCGAAATCCGGCAATGCCTGCCCCTGGCCGCGGCCCTGGGCCAGATGATCCTGGTCGAAAATGTCTGGAACCAGATGATGTACGACCACGACCGCGGCCCGGAACAGGGCCCCGAGCGGTTCATCCGCTTCGTGGACAGCTTCAACAGCCCGTGGGTGGGGCTGTACTACGACGTCGGCAACCATTGGAAGTACGGCCGACCACCGGCCTGGATTCGCGCCCTGGGCCGTCGCTGTGTGAAGCTCGACATCAAAGGGTTCAGCCGCGCCAAGAACAAGTTTGTGGAAATCGGCGGCGAAGACGATGACCTGCCCTGGGCGGAAGTTCGCGCCGCGCTGGCGGAAATCGGCTTCACCGGCTGGGCCACGGCCGAGGTCGGCGGCGGCGACGTCAAGCGCCTCGCCACAGTGCGCGCACAGATGGAGCGCGTTCTTTACGGCGCCTGAACCGGCGCGGCACGGCCCGCGCCGGTATGGGTTCGCCCCCCTTGCTTCAAACGCCTTCCAATCCGCTCAGGTAAGCCAGCACGAGCTCCGGCAGTTTGCTGCTGTACCCACCCTCGAGCACGCTAAAGACCGGGACTCCCAGTTGGCGGAGCCGTTCGCCCAACCAGGCGTAATCCTCGACTTCCAGAGCCGCGTCACTCAACGGGTCTTCGCGGAAGGCGTCAAAGCCAGCCGAGACGCCCACCAGTGCAGGCTGGTAGCGCGCGAGGTCCGCCAGCGCTCGTTCCAGCGCGGCCCGATATTCGGCGCGGCTGGCCCCGGGCGGCACGGGGTAGTTGTGGGCGTTTTGATGGGAGCTTTCGCCCGTGCCCGGGAAGGCCGGAAATTGATGGACGGAAAAGAAGGCGCAGTCGGGACGGCCGCGCAGGATATCCTCGGTGCCGTTGCCGTGGTGGACGTCGAAGTCGAACACCGCCACGCGGCGGTGCCCGCGCGCCAGGGCCTCGAGCGCGGCGATGGCCACCGAGTTCAAGTAGCAAAAACCCATGGCCCGGACGGGCGTGGCGTGGTGTCCCGGCGGGCGCAACAGGCTGAAGGCCCGCTGGCCCTCGAGCGCCAGGTCCAGGGCCTTGAGCGCGCCGCCCACGCTGCGCTCGGCATGGGCGCGGATGTTCGGGTAGGCAGGCGTGTCGGCGTCAAAATCCGCCGGCACACTCAGCCGGGCGAGCAGGTTGGCCGAGTGCGCGCGGCGCAACTGTTCCTCGCGCACCGGCGCAGGCGCGGCCCAAGTGATGGGGAGGCGGTTTTGGGCGCGGAGTTTCTCCACGGTGCCCGCCACCCGGGCGGGGCGTTCGGGATGCCCCGGCAGGTGATACGCGGTGCAGCGTTCATCCGTGATGACGATCATGCCTGACAACAGCACGCCAGTGGTGCCGTTCGGCGCTTGTAACACGGCGCGCCGGTCCGCGCCAAGCGACAAGCGGAACGCCCCGCCGCCGGATTCCCGGCATTGCCTTTTTGCCTGAATACCGGCAGGGTCTTTGAATCTAAACGCTGTGCGTTTGAAACCATGAACATGAAAAACCGCTCCGTCTCGATGAAGCCCCTCCCTGCCCTCCTGGCCCTGGGCGTGGCCGGCGCCCTGGCGCTGATTGCCCGCGCCGCCGACGCCGAATTGGCGCCCCTGCCCTTGAAGCTGCCCATCCCGGCTTTCATGGGCACGCCCACGGACATCCCGCTGGGCGACCACATCGAAAAGCCCTCGGACAAACCGCGCCCGCCCTTCCTGGCGCCCAAGGGGGTTCAGAACCTCGCCCTGGGCAAAAAGGTGACCAGCAGCGACAAGGCGCCCATCACCGGGTCGCTGGACCTGGTGACCGATGGCGACAAAGAATCCAACGACAACAGCTTCGTGGAACTGCACCGGCGCACGCAGTGGGTGCAAATTGACCTCGAGAAGCGGGCCAAGATTTACGCCATCCTCATCTGGCACGCCCACAACACCTACCAGGTGTACCACGACGTAATCGTGCAGGTGTCCGATGACCCCGACTTCACCCAGGGCGTGAAAACGCTGTTCAACAACGACTACGACAACAGCTCCGGCCTGGGCGTGGGCACCGACAAGGAGTATTTCGAGACCTACGAGGGCAAGCTGATTGACGCCAAGGGCGTCGAGGCCCGCTACGTCCGCTGCTACAGTCGCGGCAGCACTTACAGCGCCCTGAACCGGTACACCGAAATCGAGGTCTGGGGCATCCCGATCGAGTGAGTGGGTTTGCCGATTGCTTCCACCGGCGCGTTGGACGGAAACCAACGCGCCGTTTTTTCTGCCCACGCCGCGAGGCGCCCGATACGCTGCTGGCGTGGGCGCGCTCTCGACGGTGACGCCGGGAGGCGGGCTTTATGAATCGCTGGCTCATCTTTGGTTTGCTGGCCGCGCTGGCCCTCGGCGCCGCGCTGCGCCTGCCCCGCCTGGGCGAACGCCCGCTGCACACCGATGAGTCGGTGCATGCCTACAAGTTTGCCGGGCTCTGGGACCGCGGCGAGTACCGCTACGACCCGCACGAGTATCACGGGCCCACGCTGTATTACGCCACGCTTCCCCTGGCCTGGTTGAGCGGCGCGGCCAACGCGGATCAACTGCGCGAAACCACGTTGCGCGCCGTGCCGTTGGTGTTCGGGTTGGGGCTGATTTTACTCACCGCCCTGTTCGCGGACGGCCTGGGTCGGGTGGGCACCCTGACCGCCGGGCTATTGACCGCGGTCTCGACCGCTCTGGTTTTCTTCAGCCGGTACTACATCCACGAGATGTTGCTGGTGTTTTTCACCGCCCTGCTGGGCGCCGCGCTGTGGCGGTACAGCCGCAGCCCCGGGTGGGGATGGGCGGCGCTGGCCGGCCTGGCGCTGGGGCTGATGCACGCCACCAAGGAAACCTTTGTCCTCAACCTCGCCGCCCTGGCCGTGGCCGCTGGCGCGACCTGGGCGCTGGACGCCGACCGGCGTGAGTTTTGGGCATGGGTTCGATGCTCCTGGCGCGTGAGCCATTTTGTGCTGGCCGCAAGCGCGGCCCTGGCCGTCTCGGTGACGTTGTTCACCTCGTTCTTCCAACACCCCGGCGGGATTCTGGACTCGGTGCGCACCTATTCGCCCTGGCTGCACCGGGCGGGCGGCGCCTCGCCGCACATTCATCCGTGGACGTTCTATTTCGAGCGCCTGTTTTGGTTCCGCCCCGCGGCGGGGCCGGTCTTCAGCGAGCTGTGGATCGGCCTCTTGGCGCTGGCCGGCATGGTGGCGGCGTTTGTGCCCGACCCGTTCCCGCCGTTTCACCGCGGGCTGGCGCGGTTTCTCACCGTTTACACCCTCGGGTTGACCGGGCTTTACACCGTCATCGGCTACAAAACGCCCTGGTGTGTCCTGGGGTTTCTGCACGGCTTGATTTTGCTGGCGGGCGTGGGCGCGGCCGCCCTCTATCGCTGGGCGCGCTTCCCCGGGTTGCGGGTGGCGGTGGTGGGGCTGCTGGCGGCGGGCGCGGTCCACTTGGCGGTCCAGGCCCGGCGCGCGGCCGGGCCGTACAGTACGGACCAGCGCAATCCCTGGGTGTACGCGCACACCTCGAAAGACCTGCTCCGGCTGGTGGACCGCGTCCTGGGCATCGCCCAGACCTACGGCGACCCCGCCCGGATGCCGGTCAACGTGCTGGCCGTCGGCGGTGATTATTGGCCCCTGCCGTGGTATTTGCGGACGCTCAAGGAGACCCACTGGGCCGACGGGATTCCCGCGGACCCGTTTGCGCCGGTGGTCATCGCCAGCGCCCGGTTGCACGCGGCGCTGGACGAGAAGTCCGACAAGCGCTGGATCAGCGCCGGGTACTACGAGCACCGGCCCCGGGTGTTCTTCGAATTGTTCGTGGAACTGGAGCTCTGGAAGCGTTACCTGGCCGCGCGCCCAACGCCGGACGAGGATTAGCCCGTAAAACTGCACGGCCTGCGGAGCACCCGAGCCCGGCGCGCGTTTTTCCGCGTCCGCACGGGAAAAACTTCCGGGGAACCCCGCCCTCGCCCTTCCGGCGCTCAGGCCTTGACCAGCTTGATCACGCGCTGGCGCTCGGCGCGTTTGCGCTGGTTCTCGTCCAGGATGCGCTTGCGCAGGCGCAGGTGGTGCGGGGTGGCCTCGACGTACTCGTCCGGCCCGATGTATTCGAGGGCGCGCTCCAAGCTGAGCTTCAGGGGCGGGTTGAGCTGGATGCCCTTGCCCTCGCCCTGGGAGCGCATGTTGGTGAGGTGTTTGGCCTTGCAGGGGTTGACCGGGATGTCGTTGTCCCGAGCGTTTTCGCCCACGATCATGCCCCGGTACACCTTGTCGCCGGGCTCGATGAACAGGCGGCCGCGCTCCTGAATGGCGTTGAGGGCGTAGGCCGTGGCCACGCCGTCCTCCATGCTGACCAGCGAACCGTTTTTGCGAGCCGGAATTTCGCCGCGGTCCGGCCCGTACTCGTGGAAGAGGTGGCTCATCACGCCCAGGCCGCGCGTGGTGTTGACCAGGTCGGTCTCGAAGCCGATGAGCCCGCGCATGGGGATGAGGGCCTCGAGGGTCACCTGGTCGCCGTGGTGGTGCATGTGTGTAATCTCCGCCTTGCGAAAGGCCAGGTTCTCCAACACCGCGCCCATGAACTCCTGCGGGATTTCGAGGAAGAGCTTTTCGATCGGCTCGAGCAGATTGCCCTGCGCGTCCAGCTTGTAGAGCACCTCCGGGCGGCTGACCAGGACCTCGTAACCTTCGCGGCGCATTTGTTCGACCAAGATGGCGATCTGCATCTCCCCGCGTCCCGACACCTCGAACACCTTCGGGTCCGCCGTCGGCGCCACGCGCAGCGCGACGTTGGTGCGCACCTCCTTTTGCAGGCGTTCCCAAATGTGCCGGGCGGTCACCAGCTTGCCGTCCTGCCCGGCCAAGGGGCCGTCGTTGACCGCGAACTCCATCTGGATGGTCGGCGGGTCCACCGGGATGTAAGGCAGCGCGCCGCGCTCGGGCGAGTCGGCGATGGTCTCCCCGATGAACACCTCGTCAAAGCCGGTCAGGCCCACGATGTCGCCGGCGTGGGCCTCCTCGATCTCGATGCGTTTGAGGCCCTCGAAGTGGTAGATCATGGTGATCTTGCCGGGCGTCACGCGCCCGTCCCCGTGCAAGCAGCAGGCGGGCTGGCCCACCCGGACCTTGCCGGAGACGATTTTGCCGAAGGCGATCCGGCCGAGGTAATCGGAGTAATCGAGATTGGCCACCAGCACCTGGAAGCCCTCGCCCGCCCGGGCCCGCGGCGGCGGGATGTGCCGGATGATGGCCTCGAAGAGCGGCTCCATCGAGGTGGCGGGCTGGTCCAGGTCCGTCTTGGCGTACCCGGCCTTGGCGCTGCAATAGACGAAGGGGAAGTCGAGTTGCTCGTCCGTCGCGTTGAGCGAGACAAACAGGTCGAACACCTGGTCCAGCACCTTCTTCGGATTGGCGTTTTCGCGGTCAATCTTGTTGATCACCACGATGGGCTGGGCGCCCGCCTCGAGCGCCTTGCGCAGCACAAAGCGCGTCTGGGCCTGCGGCCCCTCGGCGGCGTCCACCACCAGCAACACGCCGTCAATCATGTTCATGATCCGCTCGACCTCGCCGCCGAAGTCCGCGTGCCCCGGGGTGTCCACGATGTTCACGTGGTAGTTCTTGTATTGGAAGGCGGCGTTCTTGGCGCGGATGGTGATGCCTTTTTCGCGCTCCAGGTCCATCGAGTCCATGATCCGCTCCTCGCTGGCCTTGGCCTCGTTGGCGCGGAAGGTGCCCGACTGCTTGAGCAGGCAATCCACCAACGTGGTCTTGCCGTGGTCCACGTGGGCGATGATCGCGATGTTTCGGATGTGTTGCATATGCACATTGCCACGACGGGGGGAGCGGGTTTCGGCCGGTTTCCTCCCCGTCGCAAGCCGCCCATCATGCCATGCCCCGGCATCCGGGCAAGTGCGCTTTGGAAAGTCTCCTGGCACGCAGCCGGTTCTCCGGCCGCACTCCGCCCTGCCGCCGACCGGACGTGGCGCAGCCCCCGCGCTCTCGCCGGCTGCGGCAAACCGGCCCGTCAGACGCCAGGAACCACCAAGCCACCATGGGGCAAGGGAGATAAAGAATGCTTTTGTGTCTTCGTGGCTTGGTGGTCGCCACCGCCCCGGTCGCCCGCCGCCTCACTGCCGGCCTGACCGGCGCGCGCGGCCGGCTGCTCAATCCGCCAGCCGCGGGTCCAGGGCATCGCGCAGGCCGTCGCCCACCAGGTTCAGGGCCAGCAACGCCGCCGCCAGCGCGCCGGCCGGGAAGACCACCAGCCACCAGTAGATGCGCAGCGGGTTGATCTGGGCCGCCCCCTCGGCGATGAGCGTGCCCAGGCTGGCCGCGGGCGGTTGAATGCCCAGTCCCAGAAAGCTCAAAAACGACTCGTACAGCACCACCGCGGGCACGGTGAGCGCCAGATACACAATCACCACGCCCGTCAGGTTCGGCAACAGATGCTGCCGCAGAATCCGCCCCGGCCCGGCGCCCAACACCCGCGCCGCCTCGACAAACGGCCGGGTGCGCAGCGAGAGCACCTCGCCCCGCACGATGCGCGCCATCGTCAGCCACGAGACCGACCCGATGCCCAGCAGCAGGCCCGCCAGCCGCGCCCGGCCCGGGTCCACCGGCACCCCGGCGGCTTCCCATTTGGCCAGGAGCCCGTTGAGGCCCGTGACGATCACGATCACAAACACCAGCGTGGGCATCGCGTACAACACGTCCACCGTGCGCATCATCAGCCCGTCCAGCCGCCCGCCGGCGTAGCCCGCAACGGCGCCCCAGAGCACGCCGATGACCAGGCTCAAGACCGCGCCCACCAGCCCGACGCCCAGCGAGAGCCGCGCGCCGACCAGCACCCGCGCCAACAAATCCCGGCCGTGCACGTCCGTGCCCAGCCAATGTTGTCCCGAGGGCGGCTCGAACTGTCCGCCCACAAACGCGTCGGGAGCGTACGGGCAGAGCCACGGCCCGAGCAGCGCAGCCAGGATCATGGCCCCCAGACCCCACGCCGCCCACACGGCCGCGCGATGTCGGCGAAACCGCCGCCAGGCGCGCGCCGCCGGGGATGGGGAACGGGGGGAGTTCATGGCGAACAGAAACCTCAAAGGAGTGCGTCAGGCGGGGAGATTTTTAAGTCCGAAGCTCGGACTTCGGACTTCGGACTTCGGACTTCGTCTTCATCGTTCATACCTCACCCGGGGGTCGAGCACGGCGTAGAGCAGGTCCACGATCAGGTTCAGCACCAGCAACAGGCCGGCGTACAGCAGCACCAGCCCCACCACCATCGTGTAATCGCGGTTGAGCGAGCTGTTGACCATGAAGACGCCCAGGCCGGGGATTTGAAACAGGTTCTCCACCACAAACGAGCCGGTGAGCAGGTCCGCCAGCAACGGTCCGGAATAACTCACCACCGGCAACACGGCCGGGCGGAAGGCGTGCCGCCAAAACACCGCGGCCTCTGAAAGCCCCCGCGCCCGGGCGGCGACCAGGTAAGGCGCGGGCAGGGTGTTGAGCATCCCTTCGCGCATGAGCCGGGCCACGCGCCCGGCGAAGTACAGTCCCAACGTGAGCACCGGGAGCACGGCGTGCGCGGGCGAGTCCCACAACGCCACCGGGAACCAGCGCAGCTTGACCCCGAACACCATCACCAGCAGCGGCCCGGCCACGAACGTGGGCACGCACAGCGCCGCCAGCGCCAGCAGGTTGCCCGCCTGTCCCGTCCAGCGCCCCTGGCGGATGGCCGCGTAAAACCCCAGCGGGATGCCCGCGCCCAGCGCGAACACGAAGGCCAGCCCGCCGATGGTCAGCGACACGGGCAGGCCCGCGGCAATGAGGTCGGCCACGGTGTGGTTGCGGTAGCGCATCGAAGGGCCGAGGTCGCCCTGCACCAGCCCGCCCAGGTAGCGCAGGTACTGGCGCCAGAGCGGCTCGTCCAGGTGGTAGCGCGCGTTGAGCTGGCGCTCGACCTCGGGCGGCACCTGTCGTTCCCGGTCAAACGGCCCGCCCGGCGCCAGGCGAATGAGGGCGAAGGCCGCGAAGCTGATGACCACCAGCAACGGCCCCAGAAAAGCGATGCGCCGCCACACCCAGTTCATGGTCCGGGGGAGACTTTGCGGACGGCATTGAGCGGGTGCACGTCCAGCAGGTTTGGGTAAATGCCGCTCACGCGGTCCGGCCGGAAGAAGTGGAAGCCGCTCGAGAAATACACCGGCGCCACGACCGCCGCCTCGCCCACCAGCCGTTGCTCCGCCTCGGCCAGGAGCGCGGCGCGCCGGCGGGGGTCCGGTTCGGCGTTGGCCCGCGCCAGCAACGCGTCGTAGGCCGGGTCCGCCCAGCCGGTGCGGTTGTTGCCGTTGCCGCTCAGGAACAGGTCCAGAAACGTGTTCGGGTCGTTGTAATCGCCCACCCAACTGCTCTGGCTCAGGTCGTAATCCAGCCCGCGCTGCGCGGCGATGAAGACGCGCTTTTCGCGGTTGTCCAGGTCCACCCGCACCCCGAGCACCTGCGCCCAGAGGGCGCGCAGTTCGACGGCGATCTTGGCGTGCTCCTGGCCCGTGCCCGCGCCGGCGGTCCAGTACAGGTAACGCAGCGGCCGCAGGCCCGCCCCGCCCGGGTACCCGGCCTCGGCCAGCAGGCGACGGGCGGCCTCGGGATCGAAGCGCACCGCCTCGACCGGTTGGTGGTGCGCCGTGCCCGGCGGCACCAGGCCGGCGGCGGGTTGCTCGCCCCCGCGGGTGATGCGCTCGACGATGCGGCGCCGGTCAATGGCCAGCGACAGCGCCCGGCGCACGCGCGGGTCGTCCAGCGGCGGTCGGGTGGCGTTGCAGCGCACGAAGTACACGGCCAGGAAATCGAAGCGGTGGCAGTCCGGCCGGGCGCGCAACAGGTCGAGCAGTTCGGCGGGCACCAGGTTGCGGTCCCAGATCACGTCCGCGCGGCCGGTCTCGTACAGGTTGAAGGCCGTGGTGGGGTTGGCGATGGTCAGCAGGTCCACCACCTCGAGCGCGGTGTGGGGCGCGTCCCAGTATCGCGGGTTTTTCCGCAGGCGCACGCGGTCGTTCAGCCGCCAGAATTCGAGCTGGTAAGGCCCGCTGGCGGGCAGCGGCCGGGCGCGAATCCACTGCTCGCCCAGGCGTTCGATCACCGCGCGCGGCACCACGGCCAGCGTGGGAAAGGCGCACAGGTCCAGGAAAAACGGCGTGGGTTGGCGCAGCCGCACCTCGAAACGATGCGCGTCCAGCGCGCGAAACCCCAGCCGCTCCGGGTCGCGGAGCCGGCCGGTGTGCCAGGCCTCGGCGTTTTCGACGAAGAAAAGCTGGCTGGCGTACCCGGCGCCGGTGCGCGGGTCCAGCACCCGTTGCCAGGACCAGGCCACGTCGGCGGCGGTGATGGGTTCGCCGGTGGACCAGACGGCGTTGGTGCGCAGGTAAAACCGGTAGGTCCGGCCGTCGGCCGAGAGGTCCCAACGCTCGGCCAGGCCGGGCACGGGCGCGGCGGTCACGGGGTCGTTGCGGGTGAGGCCCTCGAACAAGGGCTGGGTCACGCGCAGGTCCTCGATGCTCAGGGCCAGGGCGGGGTCGAGCGACTCGGGCTCCGCGCCGTTGATGACGGTCAGGTCGGCCGGTGGCAGGCTGGGCCCGCAGGCGGTCAAGCCCAGCAGGACCAACCCGGCGAGGAGCGCGCCCCCGGCCCGCGCGGGCGGCGAAAAACAAAACGCCCTCGGTGAAGGACCGAGGGCGTGGCGGACAACGAACATGGGCCTTACTGCGCCGGAGCCGACGTCGGCGCCGGGGCCGGCGCCGGGGCCGGGGCGGGCGTGGCCGCGCCGGTACCCGGAGCATTCGTGCCGGGCAGGGCGGGCAACGCGGGCGTGGCGGCCGGGTTGGTGAGCGTGAGCGGCGCCGCCGGGGCGGCAGCCGCCGGGCGGGCTTGGCGTTCCAGTTCGCTGGCGATGTTGCGGCCCACGGCGCGGGCCTGGTGATTGCGCATGACCGAGAGCACCAGCGAGAGGATCAGGAACGAGGTGGTGCCGTATTTGGTCCAGCGGCTGATCACAGTGCCGGAGCCGGCGCCAAACAGGGCATCGGCGGCGGACCCGCCGAAGGCCATACCCAGACCGGCCTCTTTTTTGGGCAGTTGGATCAGGACCAGCAGGATCAGGAGCAGGCAGTTGAGGACCAGCACGATGGTCAGCAGACCGATGAAGAGCGAGGCAACGTTCATGGCAGCGCAGGCAGGAGGCTAGATCGAGTTTTTGATGATTTCGGAAAAGCTGCGGACTTCGAGCGAGGCGCCGCCCACCAGTGCGCCGTCCACGTCCGGCTGTTCCATGAGTTCGCGGGCGTTGTTGGGCTTGACGCTGCCGCCGTACTGGATGCGGACCTGGCGGGCGGTGGCGGCGTCAAACATCCGGGCCAGCAGGCCGCGGATGAAGGCGTGGGCGGCCTGGGCCTGCTCGGCGGTGGCGTTGCGGCCGGTGCCGATGGCCCAGACCGGCTCGTAGGCGATGATGGTTTCCTCCATTTGCTCGCGGGTCAGCCCGGCAAGGCTGCCGCGGACCTGGGTCTCGAGGACCCGCTCGGTGAGGTTGGCCTCACGCTCGGCGAGGGTTTCGCCCACGCAGACGATGGGCTTGAGCGCGGCCGCGTGGGCCGCGGCGGCTTTTTTGGCGATCAATTCGTCGCTCTCCTTCTGGTACTGCCGGCGTTCGGAGTGGCCCAGGATGACGTAGCGGACGGAGAACTCCTTGAGCATGACGGCGGCGATTTCGCCGGTGTACGGCCCGACGTTGTGCTCGTTCATGTTCTGGGCGCCGAGCCGGAGGTTCGAGTCCAGGATCGCCCGCGACACGGACTCGAGGGCGGTGAAGGGCGGGCAGACCACGATGTCCACCTCCTTCACGCTGGCCAGCTCGCGCTTGAGGCCGTTGACCAGGTCCAGCGCCTCGGCCACGGTTTTGTTCATCTTCCAGTTGCCGGCGATGATGAGCTTGCGGTCTTTGTTCATGGGGCGGGGGGCTTCCGGGGGTGCGCTCCGGGGGTGAGGCCGCGGTTCAGGGCTTGTCGGTCAGGGCGGCCACGCCGGGCAGGATTTTGCCCTCGAGGTATTCCAGGGAGGCGCCGCCGCCGGTGGAGATGTGGTAAACCCGGCCTTCGGCGCCGAACTTCTCCGCGGCGGTCGCGGTGTCGCCGCCGCCGACGATCGTCATCGCGCCGGCCTCCGTGGCCCGAATCAGGGCCTCCACCATGGCCCGGGTGGCGGTGGCGAAGGCGGGGAACTCGAAGACGCCCGGCGGTCCGTTCCAGACGATGGTGCGGGCGCGGGCGATGGCTTCGTTGAACAGGGCCACCGACCGGGGCCCCACGTCCATGCCAATCCAGCCATCGGGGATGCCGGTGGTGTCGTCGGCGGTCCGGACCGCGGCATCGGCCGCGAACTTGTCGCCGCAGACGTAGTCCACCGGGAGGAGGATTTGTTTGCCGAGCTGGCGGGCCTTTTCGAGCAGCTTGGGCACCTCGCGGGCGCCCTCTTCGTCGAAGAGCGAATTTCCGATGGCCAGGCCGTGGGCGACCTTTTTGAAGGTGAAGGCCATGCCGCCGCCGATGATGATTTCGTCGGCCTTGTCGAGGAGGTTTTCGATGAGCTTGATTTTGTCGTTGACCTTGGCGCCGCCCAGGATGGCCAGCAGCGGGCGGCGGGGGTTTTTGAGCACGGTCTCGAAGGTGTCCAGCTCCTTTTTCATCAGGTAGCCGGCGGCGCGCAGCGGCAGCGCCACGCCGGTCATCGAGGAGTGGTCGCGGTGGGCGGTGCCGAAGGCGTCGTTCACGTACACGTCCCCCAGGCGGGTGAGGCTGGCGCGAAAGGCTTTCACCTGCTCAGGGTCGGCCTTGAGCTTGGTCTCGGTGCCGTCGGGATTTTTGATCTTGGCCTTGCCCTCTTCCTCGAGGTGGAAGCGGAGGTTCTCGAGCAGGATTACGTCGCCGGGGCGGGCCTGCGCGCAGGTGGCTTCGACCGCCGGACCCACGCAGTCGTCGAGGAACTTCACCGGCCGGTTGAGGAACTTCTCCAACACGGCCGCGACCGGCCGCAGGGAGTACTTCTCCACGCGGCGGCCGTTGGGCCGGCCCAGGTGGGACATGAGGATGACGGCCGCGCCCTGGTCCAGGGCGTACCGGATGGTGGGCAGGGCGGCCTCGATGCGCTTGGTGCTGGTGATGGCGCCGGTGGCCTTGTCCTGGGGGACGTTGAAGTCCACCCGCATGAGCACCCGCTTGCCCTTGAGGTCGAGGTCTTCGATGAACAGCTTGGCCATACTCAAAAACGAAACCGGACCGGCAGCTTACCGGGCGATGAACCTGAGTCAAAACCCATTTGGGCCGCCGCGCCCACGGTTTCTTGGTGTTGGACACGGTGGCGTTGTGCGGCGGCTGCCTTGATGCTCGGCCGCCGACACAAAAAAGCCCGGCCAAACGGGCCGGGCGGGCGAGCGGGGGCGCGTCACCCCGGGAAGCGGTTCAGTCCAGGCGCTTCACGCGGATGTTGCGGTAGCGGACCACGCTCTTGGGGTCGTGGGCTTGGAGGGCGAAGGTGCCTTCGCCCAGCTTGCGGGCGAAGTCCGGATTGGCCTGGGCGCCCAGCGGCTCGGTGTACTGAAGCACGGTCTTGCCGTCCACCTTCACGGTCACCTGCCGGCCCTGGACGATGATTTCCTGGAGCCACCACTTGTTGTCCTCGCAGGCGGTGAGGCCGGTGTTCACGATCCCGTACAGGCTGCCGGTTTTGATCCAGTCGCTGTGCGAGACGTTGACCTGCGACTCGAAGCCCGCCCGGGGCCAGTCACGCTCCTGGTATTTGGTGTGGAAGTAAATGCCCCCGTTCGAACCGGGCGTGGTCATGACCTCGACCTTGAGGTGGAAGTTTTTGAACGGCCGCTCGTCGCCCACGTAAAACAAGTGGCAGCGCGGCCCGGCCGCCACGAAGGCACCGTCCTCGATTTTCCAGGTGCCGGGGTTTTCAGCGGCCGGCTTCCAGCCGTTGAACGTCTTGCCGTCCATGAGGGGGACAAAGCCTTCTTCCGATTCCGCGGCGCGGGTCAGACCGCAGGCGAGGGTGACGACCACAAAACCAAGCAAGGTGTGTTTCATGGGCCGGGACGGTACCGCGGTCGCCGCCGCTCCGCCAAGCGGCAAAAATGCCCGGTGCAGGCAGACAGGGGCCAGAGGCCAGAGACCGGACGCCGGAGGCTGGATGCCAGATACCAGATGCCAGATACCAGATGCCAGATGCCAGATGCCGGAGGGGGGGCGCGGTGAGCGGGGTGCGCCGGCTTGCTGCACTTCGCCTTGCGCAGGCAGGCCGGCTTGCCGGTGCGCTCGGGCGCGGTGCGTCGGCACAAGAGCGCGCGCCTTTTTGAACGGCCGAGTCGCGGGTTTTGCCCCGCAGGGCGAGCGGCCTGTTATGTGAAGCCGTTACGGCTTCCGGGTCCGGGTTTCCAACGCCAAGATTTGGAAAAGGCGCGAACCCTAAGCTGGCGAGGACGCCATTGCTCCTCGCCACAACACGTCGGGGGATTTCCAATCCGCGAAACAACAGGCCGCCAGCCGCGCGCCCACCCAGGCCATCCGCCTGATGGCGACGTTCCGGCGCTTCAGCAACAGCCTGTTCCCGGAAAGGCGCAGTTGGCAGAAGCAGCCCCACCATAAACCACCAGCAACTTTTTTCGGGGCGATGAACACCGCCCCTCAGCGCCTTGCCTTCCCCAGCCGCCAAACCCGTCCCCTCTCTCCACACGCCTTCGGGAATGGGCCATTTCGGGGTGTGGGAAAGCGAAACACCGCTGGGCGGGTGGATTGTTCTGTGGTACGTTGTGCTCGCGGGCGATGCCGGTATGGAAAAAATCGTACGCCGTTTCCACTCGTTTGCCGAAGCCGAGCGGGCGGACCTGGAATATTGGTCCCAACGCACCGGGGAGGAACGGCTGGCGGCGCTCCTGGACTTGATCCAGCCCGAAAACCCGGATGAGGCCGTTATCGAGCGATCTGTGCGAGTTTATCCGCTTGCTCGCCAAGGAGGGAGTTGAATACCTGATCGTGGGTGCTTGGGCGGTGGCTTTTCACGGACGGCCCCGGTACACCGGCGACTTGGATTTGTTTATTCGGCGCGACGCCGCCAACGCTGATCGGCTGATCCGCGTGCTTGAACAATTCGGGTTTGGCTCCGTGGGCCTCAGCCGGGAGGATTTTCTCCAGGAGGATTTTGTGGTCCAACTCGGCGTCGAACCCAACCGCTTGGATCTGCTAACCGGCATCAGCGGAGTCACCTTCGAGGAGGCTTGGCGCACGCGCGTGGCTGGCACGCTGCACGGACTGCCGGTCTGGTTTATCAACCGGAACCTGCTCATTCAAAACAAACGGGCCAGCGGGCGGGACCAAGATTTGGCAGACATCCGCCTCCTCGAGAAGACTCGGAAGCCTGAGTAAGTCTGCCCCGCAGAATGCACCTCTGTTTCCGCGCTTTTTCATCGCAGGAAATTGCGCGTCCTTGTATTCGCTTGCCGCCATCCATGCGGCTTGCTGGTTCTGCGCCTGACCACGCCCCGGGGTCGGTCCCGCCGACCACCCGGCGGGGCGTCCACGGCTTCGCGCACACCGCCACGGCGATGCTCGGCTTGGGAGTTGCCGCGGCGCTGGCGGCCGCCGAGTGGCAGACCGTGCCCGGCGGGCGCTGGCTTGAATTAATCGTGCCAGCCACGGGCCGAACCGGCTTCACCCTCCTGCCGCCGGAAACCACCGGCGTGACCTTCACCAACCACTTGGCCGAAACCACCTCCGCCCGCAATCGCATCCTCGAAAACGGTTCCGGCGTGGCGCTGGGCGACGTGGACGGCGACGGCTGGTGCGATCTCTACTTCTGCCGGCTCGAGGGCGACAACGTGCTCTACCGCAACCTGGGCGGCTGGCGCTTCGAGGACATCACCGCCCGCGCCGGAGTGGCCTGCCCCGGCCAGTACTCGACCGGCGCGGCCTTTGCCGACCTGGACGGGGATGGCGACCTGGACCTGCTGGTCAACGCCCTGGGCGGGGGCACGCGCGCCTTCCGCAACGACGGCACCGGCCGGTTCGAGGAAATCACCGGCACGCGGCTGGACCGCCGCCTGGGCGCAACCTCGCTGGCCCTGGCGGACATTGACGGGGACGGCGACCTGGACCTGTACGTGACCAACTACCGCACCACCACCTACAAGGACCGGCCGCCCGGGCTGGTCGTGGAGGCCCGGCAAGTGGGCGACCGCATCGTGGTCACGCCCGAGGACCGGTTCATCCCCCTGATGCCGCGAGCCGGCGGGGTCGAGGTGATGGAGCGTGGCGACCGGGATTACCTGTACGTGAACGACGGCACCGGCCGCTTCGCGCCCGTGGCTTGGAACACCGCTTCGTTTCTCGACCCGGACGGCCGTCCGCTGGCCCGCCCGCCCACCGACTGGGGCCTGACCGTGCTCTTCCGCGACCTCAACGGCGACGGCGCGCCGGATATTTGGGTCTGCAACGACTTTTTCTTCTGGCCGGACCGGGTCTGGTTCAACGAAGAGTCCCGCCGTTTCCGCGCCGCGCCGCCCAACGCCTTCCGTTGCTGGAGCGTCTCGGCCATGGGCGGCGACGTGGCGGACCTCAACCGCGACGGGCACCCGGACGTGTTCATCGCGGACATGGTCAGCCGCACCCACGCTTGGCGGCACCGCCAGCGCCCGCAAATGATGCAGGGCCTGCTCCAACAGGACCTCGAAAACCCGAGCAACGTCCCCGAGGTCGCCCGCAACACCCTCTACCTGGCCCGCGGCGACGGCACCTGGGCCGAAATCGCCCAGTTCGCCGGCGTGGACTTCACCGAGTGGTCCTGGGGCGCGGTCTTCCTGGACGCGGACCTGGACGGTTGGGAAGACCTGATCATCCCCACCGGCAACAACCACGACGTGCAGGACGCTGACGCCCTCCGCGCTCAGGACGAAATCCGCCGCCTGCCGGACACGCTGGAAAACCGCCTGCGCGGCTGGCGCCTCTTCCCGCCCCTGGCCACGCCGTTGCTGGCCTACCGGAACAACCGCGACCTGACCTTCACGGACATGACCGCCGCCTGGGGCTTCGGCGAACCGGGTCCCTGGCAGGGCCTGGCCCTGGCCGACCTGGACAACGACGGCGACCTGGACCTGGTGGTCAACCGCCTCAACAACGCCGCCGGCCTCTACCGCAACGACACGCCCGCGCCGCGCCTGGCCGTACGGCTGGCCGGCACGCCGCCGAACACCCGCGGCGTTGGCGCCCGCATCACCGTGCAGGGCGGACCGGTCTCCCAGTCCCAAGAAATGATCGCTGGCGGCCGGTACGTCTCGGGCGACGATTTCCTGCGCGTCTTTGCCGCCGGCGCGCTCACCAACCGCCTGCGGCTCGAGGTGGTTTGGCGCGACGGCACCCGTACAGTGGTGGAAGACGTCCGCCCCAACCGCCTGTACGAGGTCAGCCAGGCCGCCGCGCAAATCGTCCCCGCCGCCCCGCCGCCGGCGCCGCCGCGCTGGTTCGAGGACCTCACCGCGCCGCTGGCCCACGTCCATGCAGACACGCCGGTCAACGACTTCGAGTTCCAACCACTCCTGGCGCGCAAACTCAGCACCGGCGGCCCCGCCGCGGCCTGGTTCGACCTGGACGGCGACGGCTGGGACGACCTGATCCTGGGCGCGGGCCGCGACGGCGCGCTGGCCGTGTACCGCAACGTGCCCGGTCCCGCCGGCCACCGCATCGCGCGGCGGCTGGTCGGCTCCGCCCTGCGGCCGGCAGGCTTCGACACGGCAGCCGGCACAGCGGCGGTGCTGGCCTGGCGCGACCCGCAATCCGGCCCCGCCCTCCTGCTCGCGCGCCCCGCCCGCGGCACCAACCCGCCGCCCGCCGGCGTGCACGAGCTGGCCCTCGACCCCACCGCCCGGGCCGCCCAATTGCCGGACTTCCCCGGTCCCGCTGGCCCGCTGGCGCTGGCGGATGTGGACGGCGACGGCACGTTGGAGCTTTTCGCCGGCGGTGCGGCCATGCTCGGGCGTTACCCCGAGGCCGCCCCGAGCGCGCTCTGGCGGCGCGGCGCCAAAGGCTGGGAACGCGACGCCGCGACCACCGCCCTGTTCCAAAATCTCGGCCCGGTCAACGCCGCGCGCTTCACCGACCTGACCGGCGACGGCTTGCCGGAGCTGGTGCTGGCCGGCGATTGGGGCCCGCCGCGCTTGTTCCGCAACGAAGCCGGCCGGCTCGCTCCGTGGAACCCGCCGCTGCGCGCCGAGGGGCTGCTTTTCCAGCCCGCCCGGCTAGACGAGCTGACCGGCTGCTGGAACGGCGTGGCCGCGGGCGACTTTGACGGCGATGGCCGGTTGGACCTGGTGCTCACCGGGTGGGGTCGCAACACGCGTTTCCAGCGTTACCTCGCCCGCCCGCTGCGCTTGTACTTCGGCGACTTCGACGAGGACGGCGTGGTGGAACTGCTGGACACGTACTTCGTGCCGGAACTGGGCCGGTACGCGCCCTGGCGCGACTACGAAACGGTCACTCGCGCCCTGCCGTTTGTGACCGCCCGCGCCCCCACCTACCGCGCTTACGGCGAGGCGGGTGTCGAGGAGTTGCTCGGCGAGCACCGCGCGGCGGCGCGGTATCTCGAGGCGGCCACGCTGGACTCGCTGGTGCTGCTCAATCGCGGCGACCATTTCGTGGCCCGCCCGCTGCCGCCTGAGGCGCAGTTCGCCCCGGCCTTCGGCGCGGCGGTGGCGGACTTCGACGGCGACGGCCGTGAGGACCTGTTCCTGGCGCAAAATTTCTTCGGCGTGGAACCCGAGACCTCGCGCTACGACGCCGGGCGCGGACTGGTCTTGCGCGGCGACGGCACGGGCGGCTTCACGCCGTTGAGCAGCCGCGAAAGCGGCCTCGCGCTCGACGGCGAACAACGCGCCGCGGCGGTGGCGGACTTCGACGGCGACGGCCGCGCCGACCTGGTGGTGACCCAGCACCGCGGCCCCACCGCCCTGTTTCACAACCTCACCGCGCGGCCCGGGCTGCGGGTGCGGGTGGCCGGGCCGCCAGGCAATCCCACCGGCTTGGGAGCGGTGCTGCGGGTGGGCCGCGACGGCCGCTTCGGACCGGCCCGCGAGCTGCACGCCGGTTCGGGCGGTTGGGCGCAGGACTCCGCGGTGCCGGTGCTTGCCCTCCCGGACGGCGCCAATCAACTGCAGGTGCGCTGGCCCGGCGGGAAGAGCGCCGTGTACGACCTGCCCGCGTCAGCCCGCGAAGTGAAGGTCAGCCCGGCCGGCTTGGAGGTCCTGGCGCCCCGGCCGGGCGGGTGAGGTGGCGAAGAACTCTGGTTGCCGGGCGTTGAAGTGGTCCCGGGTCGAGCCGCTGGACGGGGGCAGTGGTCCGGCTAGTTTGGCGGCGTGCGCAAGCTGGGTCGCAACCACGGCGGCTACCGCGGCGAGACCATCGCCCTCGAGACCGTGCTGGCGGACCTCCGGGCCGCGGCGCGCGCGCAAGGTTGGCGCGAGGAACTCTTGCCCGTGCCCGGCGTGGGGGCGTTGGTGACGTTGCAACGTCCGGCCCGGGACAACGCCGCGCCGGGGTCCGGGCCGGGGCGCGCGGCCGCGCCGCGCGTTTATCTCTCCGCCGGGATTCACGGTGATGAGCCGGCGGGGCCGCTGGCCGTGCGCGAGCTTTTCGTGAGCCGCCGCTGGCCGGAGGCGCTCGAACTCTACGTGTGCCCGTGTTTGAACCCGACCGGCCTCGCGCTCAACCGCCGCGAAAACGCCTCCGGCGTGGACCTTAACCGCGATTATCGTGACCGCCGCACGCCCGAAGTGCGCGCGCACACCGCCTGGCTGGAGCGCCAGCCGGCCTTCGATTTGGCCCTGTGCCTGCACGAGGACTGGGAGGCGCAGGGCTTTTACCTCTACGAGCTGAACCCCGACGGCCGGCCTTCGGCGGCGGAACGGGTGGTGGCCGCGGTGGCGGAAGTCTGCCCGGTGGACGACTCGCCGGTCATTGACGGCCGGCCCGCCCGGGGCGGCATCATCCGGCCGGCGGTGGACCTGGCGGGGCGGCCGGACTGGCCCGAGGCGTTTTACCTGCAGGCGCACAAGACCCGCCACGGCTACACGCTCGAGGCGCCATCGGATTTTCCGCTGGCCACCCGCGTGGCTGCCCTGGTGCGAGCGGTCGAGGTGATTGCAGCAGCAGCGGCGCCGGACGCCGGCGCGCAAACGGTTGCCGGCGGGCCGGGGGCTGGCTAGAGTCCGGTCATGGTGTATTTGACCCGGCAGGAACAACGGGTGCTGGCGGTGGTGCTGGGCCTGTTGCTGGTGGGTCTGGCGGTGAAGGTCTGGCGCGCCACCCATGCCCCCGCGCCGCTCGCGCCCGTGACCGCCTCCGGTCGTTGACGCCCATGCAAACGCAGAGTTTCGACGTCGTGCTCGATGAGGTCCTGGCCAAGGACCCGCGCTACGCCCGCGAGGCGTATCACTTTTTGCGCGAGGCGCTGGACTACACCCAACGCACCCTCAGCAAGGCCAACCAGGGCAAGATGCGCCATGTCTCGGGGCAGGAACTGCTCGCCGGCATCCGCGCCTACGCCCTCCAGCAGTACGGCCCGATGGCCCTGATGCTCCTCAACGAGTGGGGCATCCACCGCTGCGAGGACTTCGGCGAGCTGGTGTTCAACCTGGTGGACGCCGGCGTGCTCAGCAAGACCGAGAGCGACAGCCGGGCCGACTTCGCCAACGGCTACGATTTCGACGAGGCCTTTCGCAAACCCTTCCTCCCCTCCCGGCCGCGCCCGGCCGCCGAAAAGCCCACCACCACCCCGGCCGCCTGAGCCGCGCCCGCGTCGCCCTGCCCCGATGAACTGCCCGCACGAACCGTCGCCCGCACCCGGGGCGGCCGCCGTCCTGCCCGCGCTGCCGCCCGGCGTGCGCCTGATCACCCTCGAACACGGCCTGACCCTGATCGTGGGCGAAGACCCGAGCGCGCCGGTGGTCTCGGCCCAGGCCTGGTGCCGGGCGGGCAGCATTCATGAAGACCGCTGGCTGGGCGCGGGCCTGTCGCACGTGCTCGAGCACATGCTTTTCAAGGGCACCACCACCCGGCCCGGCAGCCGCATTGACCAGGAGGTGCAGGAGGCCGGCGGCGCCATGAACGCCTACACCTCCTTCGACCGCACGGTCTATTGGATCAACGTGCCCAGCACCGGCACCCGCGTGGCCCTGGACATCCTGGCCGACATCATGCAGCACGCCACGCTCCCGGAGGAGGAACTGGCCAAGGAGATGGACGTGATCCGCCGTGAGATGGACATGTGCCGGGACAACCCCGCCCAACACTCCGCCCGGCGGCTGTTCGAGACCGCCTACACCGTCAGCCCGTACCGCTACACCGTCATCGGCTACCCGGAGATTTTCAACCAGCTCACCCGCGCCGACGTGCTGGGCTACTACCGGGAAAAGTACGTGCCGAACAACCTGTTCTTCGTGGTGGTGGGCGACGTGAAGGCCGACGCGGTGGTCGAGCAACTGCGCGCGGCTTTTGCCGGCGCTCGCGCGCGGCCCTTGCCGCCGGTGGTCCTGCCCGTCGAGCCGCGCCAGGTGGCCCCGCGCGAGCTTTTCGAGGAGGGCGCCACCGAACTGGCGCACCTGCACTTCGCCTGGCACATCCCGGAAGTGCGCCATCCGGACGTGCCGGTGCTGGACGTGCTCAGCGGCCTGTTGGGGCAGGGCCGGAGTTGCCGGCTCTACCAGCAGGTGCGCGAGCGGCGCGGCCTGGTCACCAGCATCGAGGCCTGGACCTACAACCCGGGCGGCGAGGGCCTGCTGGGCATCAGCGCCACGTGCGAAGCGGACAAGTTCCCCGCCGCCAGCGCCGCGATCCTGGCCGAGGTGGACCGCCTCCAGCAGGACCTGGCCGACCCCGCCGAGCTGACCAAGGCGGTCAAGCAGTTCGTGGCCGCCACGCTGGCCACGCGCAAGACCATGCAGGGCCAGGCGCAAGACCTGGGCGGCAATTGGCTGGTCGCGGGCGACCTGAACTTCTCGGCCCGTTACCTCGAACGCGTCAAGGCGGTGACCGCCGAGGATGTCCGGCGCGTGGCCCGCACCTACCTCACCCCGGAAAACCGCACCCACTACGCCTTGCTCCCCAAAGGCCACGCCCCGGGCGCGGGCGCGAGCGTCAGCGCCCCCGCCGAACGGCCGGTCACGCTGGTCCGCCTGCCCAACGGCCTGCGCCTACTGCTCAAGGCGGACACGCGCCTGCCGTTTGTCGAGTTCCGCCTGGTCCTGCTGGGTGGTGTGTTGACCGAGACCCCGGCCACCAGCGGCGTCAGCCAACTCCTGGCCCGCATGTGGATGCAGGGCACCACCCGCCGCAGCGCCGAAGACCTGGCCC
>Ga0272446_1001523_pt1 | contig 33564 bp, 21 predicted proteins | sample YNPCB0061_FD_194587 | JGI IMG/M metagenome (GOLD analysis project Ga0272446, IMG submission 194587) | Hot spring microbial mat communities from Yellowstone National Park, WY, United States - YNP-CB-006-1 | ecosystem: Environmental > Aquatic > Thermal springs > Hot (42-90C) > Sediment | place...
AAATCTTCCCGCATGCTCCGCAGTTGTTGACGTCCGTGGCGACGTTCTGCTCGCACCCGTCGGTCTGCTTGTTGTTGTTGCAGTCGGCATAGCCCGCGGCGCACGTGCCGTTGCACACGCCCGCGGTGCAAGCTCTCGTGGGGATGTTGTTCGACGAGCAAATCTTCCCGCATGCTCCGCAGTTGTTGACGTCCGTGGCGACGTTCTGCTCGCACCCGTCGGTCTGCTTGTTGTTGTTGCAGTCGGCATAGCCCGCGGCGCACGTGCCGTTGCACACGCTTGCCGAGCACGTGCGGGTCGCCATGTGGTTGTTCGAGCACACGGTCTTGCATGCGCCGCAATTGTCCGGGTCGTTCGTCGTGTTGACCTCGCAGCCGTTGACGAGCTTGTTGCCGTCACAGTCGTCGTATCCGGCTTGACAGGAGCCGTCACAGAGGCCGAAGGTGCAGCTAGGTGTGGGCACGTGGTTGTTGCTGCATGCCTTTCCGCAGCCCCCGCAGTTCAGCGGGTCGGACGAGATGCGGGTCTCGCAACCGTCATCGTTGTTGCCCGGCTGGGGCCCGTTGTAATCCGCCCAGCCGTCGCTGCACGCGGGCGCGCAACGCCCGTTCTGGCACGCGACGTTCGCCGCGTTCACCGTCGAGCACCCACCGCCGCAAGCGCCGCAGTTCGCCGTGTTCGTCTGCAGGTTCGTCTCGCATCCGGTGTCGTCATTCGAATCGCAGTCACCGTAGCCGGTGCTGCATGTCTTGATCGCACAGGTTCCGCCGGCACACGTCGCCGTCGCGTGCGCCCTGCTGCACGTTGTCCCGCATGCACCGCAGTTGGCCAGGGTCGTCAGGTCCGTTTCGCAGCCGTTGGACGGGTTCCCGTCGCAATCCGCGGTCAGAGGCTGGGTGCACTGGTCCACCTTGCACTCGCCGGTCGCGCACGTGTACTGCGCCGGTCCCGGGCCCTGGCAGAGCACGCCGCACGCGCCACAGTTGTCCATCGAGTGCAGGTTCGTCTCGCAACCGTTGGCGTCCACACCGTCGCAGTTCTTGAAGGGCGTCACACACTGCAGGATCGAGCACTGCCCCGCCGAGCAATCCGCAACCGCATTGTTGCGCGAGCACGTCTTGCCGCATGCCCCGCAATTGTCGATCGTGTTGATCGGGGTTTCGCAGCCGTTCGAAGGGTTCCCGTCGCAATCGGCCCACAGCGCTTCGCACGCCCCCAGCGCGCAAGCGCCATTGCGGCACTCCACTTCCGCGTGGGCGTAGTGCGGACAGGGATCGCATTCGTCCGCGTTCGGCGAGCAACCCATGATGAACGGGTCCGGAAAGTCGCAGACCGACCCGCACAGCTTCTTGGGCGGAAAGCACGGGACATCCGGTGGAGGCGGGATGTCCGGGATGGCGTCTTCCGCGCTCACGTCGACCATGACGTCGGGCAGCGCCCCTCCCATGCCGCCGCCCATACTGGCGTCGTCATCGAACAACCCTTCGCCCTCGGCGTTGAGGGCGCAACCGCTCCAGCACGAAGCAAGCCCCGCCGCCAAAGCGACGGCCACAATCGAGCGGACCGACGGAACCGGATGACGCATGACAGCTCCTTTCACCCACGGCGCCAGGGCCAGCGGCTGGCAATCCGAAAAGCTTGCCGGATAGCATACAACGGCTCCGGGCCCGCCACGAGCCGGCGTTGCAGCGGCAGCCGGTGATTGCGTGCCTTCAGGCCCATGACGCACTATCCTTTCCTGTCACCATGCCCTACCGCGCCGTTGCAACAGCTTGCTTCCTCACGATCGCGTCCGCCTGCGCCGGTTGTAGCGCCGACAGCCAGGTGTCGTCTGACCTCAACCCCGGCCTCCACACGGGTGGCAGCCCCGGCGACGCATCCAGCGGCGGTTCCGGAGGCAGCGCCGCTGCGGGTGGCTCCGGCGGATCCGCCAGCTCGACCACCGGTGGCAGCGCTGGCGAGGCAACGGGCGGAACGGCGGGCGACGACGCGGGCGGGAGCGCGGACGACGGCGGAAGCAACACCGGCGGCACGGGCGGAAACAACACCGGCGGCACTGCCGGAAGCAACACCGGCGGCACGGGCGGAAACAACACCGGCGGGAGCAGCGGAGACGCCGGTTCCGCGGTGCCCTGCACTACCGACGCCGAATGCGCGGGCGGCACGTCGTGTCAGGTTGTCGTCGATGACACGAGCACGTCCCTCGCGCTTCGTTGCATGCCGCTCGCCGGCGCCAACGGGAAGGGAATCGCCTGCGCTTCCAACGCGGACTGCCGGTCGGGCACGTGCCTCTACGGCTACTGCGCGACCCCATGCTCGACGTCCGCCGACTGCTCCCAGGCGGGCACATGCCGCGCCGAGTTGGTCAGCGTCGGCGGTCTGTCCGCGAGCTTTCCGATGTGCGCGGTCTTGCCCTGCACGTCCAGCACGCAGTGCGATCCGGGAGAAGTCTGCAGCGACATCCGGCTGATCAACGGGGCGTACGCGGCCTACTGCAAGCAGGCGAACCAGGGCGCTTCGCCGGTCGGCGCTCCCTGCTCGTCCGCTGCGGACTGCGCATCCGCGCTTTGTCCGCCGTGGCTCGGCACGTGTACGGCTGTCTGCTCGGGCGACGCCGATTGCGGCGGGAACCTGGCGTGCGTCGACGTGTACGGCAACGGCACCTCGGTTGTGCAAGGATGCGCAATCGGCTGCGATCAGAGCTCGGACTGCACCACGCCGGCGGTCTGTCAGATTGCCACGGACAGCGCCGGCAACGAGCATCAGTTCGTTTGCGGCACGGGCTACGGCACGGATCCGGTGGGCGCCGACTGCTCCACGGCCAATCACTGTGCGAGCGGGCTTTGCCTGCAGAACTATGTCAACGGGCAGCTCGTGAGCCAGCTCTGCACGGCTCCGTGCATCCATGGCGCGGCCGACTGCCCTTCGGGCTATCAGGTCTGCGAGGAGGTGAACATGCTGGTGCCCGACGGGAGCGGCAGCCAGCTTCTGAGCCTGTGCAACCAGTGAATGCTTCCAGGCGCGGACAGGTTTTGCCACGAGAAGGAGAACAACGATGATCGTGCGTTCCATCCTGTCGGTTTGGGCAGCGGCTGTGCTGCTTGCGTGTGCGGGATGCGGTGGTGGTGGAGGTACGGAGCAGGGCACGGGTGCTGGTGGCGAGGGCGGCGCGGCCGGCACGTCGGGCCAGGGGGGAACCGCCGGCGCCGGAGGCACGGCAGGTCTTGGCGGAAGCGGCGGAAGCGGCGGGTCTGTCGGTGGCTCGGGAGGGACCGGTGGGACGCAGGTCGACGGCGGCGAAGATGCCTCGGTCGACGCCGCACAGGACGCACCGGATAGCGCCGTGCACGACGGTTCGGTCGACGCCGAACCGGACGCCTCCCTTGATGCAGCGGAGGAGCCGGATGCGAACCCTTGCGGCTGTGACCCAGGGGAGCTCTGCCACAACGGCGTGTGTCTGCCGGTCACGTCGTGCCACGCGAACGACGATTGCTCTTTCGACCATGCGTGCAAGAACGGGACATGCGTACCGTGGGAGAACGTACCGCCAGGGTTCGATCAGTCGTGCGTGCACATCGCGCCGGTCGGTGTGTTCGCACCCAGGACGCGCTGCGAGTTCGCCGCGGCTCCTGCCGGCGATCCGTTCCCCGCTCATGTGGACGTGCAGGGCACGCCGGTCGTGGCGACGTTCGACGGGGTCATCGAGGGGCCGTCGAGTATTGCGGCGACGTTCACGGCGACTGTGGTTTCGAACTACACCGAGGATCTGGGCGTGATCCGAGTGATCTCGGGCCAGGACTGCACGCTGCAGCAGAACCTGGGCGGCGGCGTGGTGACGAACGACTATCTGGTATCGAGCGCAACGCTTGCGACGGCGGACCTCGATGGTGACGGGGCACCTGAGATCGTGGCGTACACGGCCGATGGGGGGACGATCGCATTCACGCTCAAGAGCGGAACGTGGTCCGTGCTCTGGAAAGCGCCGTACCCAGCGGGCGCGCCGTGGTCGCCATGCAACGCTTCGAACCACCGCTGCTCCCTGGGCTGGGCTGGACCGTCGCTGCACGACCTCGACGACGACGGTCTGCCGGAAGTCATCCGGGAGGGCGTGGTGTACTCACCGGCGGGGGTACTGCTCTCGATGCAGCCGGCCGGCTATGCGAGCTACAGCGCGGGTCTGTTCCCCGTGCTAGCCAATCTCGACGACGACGCCGCGATCGAATTCACCAACGGCCAGTACATCTGGGCGTGGCAATCGGGCTCGTGGGTGCGGGAGACGGGCTTTCCAGGGACGTCTTCATCGGCCCCCGGGCATGTGGCGCTTGCCGACTTCGGCGCGTATGGGACCGGCCCGGACGACGATCCGGAGATCGTGGTCGTGCGCTCGGGTACCGTCATGATCTACGCGATGGACGGGAGCCTGGCGATGGTGCCGCGTACGATCCCGGGCGGAGGTGGTGGACCGCCGACCGTGGCGGACTTCGATGGCGACGGGCTCCCGGAGGTGGCTGTCGCAAGCCGTTCCTATTACACCGTTTTCGACATCGACTGCGGGACGGCGCCGCGAGCGGGCGGCACATGTTCCCTCGGCACCTGCGATCACCTCAGCGGTGCATGCACGCCGTCGGGCTTCATCTCGTGGTCCAGAGCCACCCAGGATCTGTCGTCGGCCACCACAGGCTCGAGCGTTTTCGACTTCGAGGCAGACGGCAAGAGCGAAGTCATCTATGGCGATGAATGCTTCACCCGCGTGTACGACGGCCGGACGGGCGAGGTCGTGTTCAGCCAGTACCGGTCTTCGTGTACCTGGTACGAGAACCCCATCGTGGCCGACGTCGACGGCAACTATCGCGCCGACCTCGTCATTCCGTCCAACAAGGCCTGCTCGCCCACCGGACAGGGAATCGCCTGCCAGACGCTCGATGCCAACGGCGTGGACGCACAGTTCGCGGGCGTGCACTGCAAGACGGCCGATGATTGTCCTTCGGGCACGTGCGATGCCGGGCTGTGTCGGTGCACGACCACGGCGCAGTGCTGCGGCACCGCGGACGATGCGTCGTGCATCGAGATGGGGCTGAAGTGCGCTCCGCCTCCGGCGGGCACGCCGGGCACGGGCAACACGTGCAGGGCCTCGCATCCGCACGGAGTCTCGGGTATTCGCGTGTACTCGGATCGGAACGACCAGTGGGTTCGCTCCCGCAGGGTCTGGAACCAGCATGCGTATCACGTGACGCATGTGAACGAGAACGGCACGGTACCGCGGTCGAGCGAATGGGAGAAGAACTGGCTGTCGCCGCTGCTGAACAACTTCCGTCAGAACGTGCCCGGCACGCCGAACACGACGGCCATCGGCGACCCGACAGCGGGGGTGGCCCGGGGCGCAGACTGCGTGAACGGGGCCGCGGAGTTGAAAGTCGAGGTTTGCAACCGTGGTTCCGCGCCCATCGGTGCAGGTCTGCCGGTTGGATTCTACGTATCCGGCGCGCTGGTATGCGCCACGGCAACCACCCAGGTGCTCGACGCAGCGGAGTGCGAAACCGTCACGTGTTCCTGGCCGAATCCCCCCGTGCAGCAGTCCGAGGCGGCAACTGTGGACGTGTACGCGAACGACGGCCATTCCATCACCGAGTGCAACGGTGGCAACGACACCGGCAGGATCGAGGAGGTGTATTGCCCCTGACCGAGGCCGTCGCCGGATGGCGCGGGTGCTCGCGGAGTCGTTGTGCCCTGGTCTGCGGGTCTGGGGGCGCGGGAGTTGGGGTGCGCGGCATCGCGTTGCGGATCATGGGAGCATCCCAGGCGGTCGCGCTCTATGATGGTTCGGTCGTTTGCTGGAGGTCCGCCATGCGCGCCGTTGCTTCGCTCTGTACCTTGCTGGTTGCCTTCTCGACCCTTGCCGCCCCGCTGCGCGCGGCCACGCCAGCGATTCACTCAACGGTTCGGACCGCGATCCGGACAGGGTTGATGGGCCCCGTTTCCGCACGCCTCGCAGCGCCCACACCGGGGTTGGTGCCCGTCATCATCGAGCTGGAAAGCGAGGCCACCGAGACGGTGCTCGAGCGCCTCGAGCAAGCGGGCGCGTCGCTTCGCCGTGTGGACGGGAGGCCGCTTCGCTACCGGCGGTTCGTTCCGGCGCGGGTGGACGCCGCGGCGCTGACACGCCTGTCCAAGACGAGCGGTGTCGTCAGCGTGTCGCTCGCACCGGTGCGTTCTCCGCACCCGATGGACCGGTCCGCGGAGCTCATCGGGCTGGCTGCAGCCAGGGGCGCCCGCCCTGCCCTGGACCTGCTCACCGGCAAGGGCATCGTGATCGCCGACCTCGACTCCAACGCGGATGTCTATCACCCGCAATTCTTCCGCGCGGACGCCGGCTACTTCGACTGGATCGACGTCAACGACAACGGCCGGTTCGATCCTGGTGTCGACGCGATCGACCTCGATCGCGACGGCATGGCCGACCCGGCCGAGACAGCGAAGGCGATCATCGCCGAAACGCTCTACACGTTCTACGGCACACCGGTCCCCGCCCGCGAATTCACCTTCGACCCGTCGATGGACTGGTTGTATCTCGACGAGAACGGCAACGGCGAGCGGGACTATGGCGCCAGCAAGGGGTTCGACGACACGACCCCGGCTTTCGGCGAGCCGATCTTCGTGCCCGACGACGTGAACCGGAACGGCCTACTCGATCCGGGGGAGCGAGTGGCGCGCCTGGGGAGCTCGAAGTTCCGCAAGGTGTACGTCCACATCGAGTACTACGGGAACGTGGACCATGTGTTCGAGCGCGGGGTAGACCTGAGCTCGCTCAAGCTCGACTACACGGGCGGAGTGCTCGGCTACGGCGATGCGCTCCACGCTAGCGGCGTGTTGTCCATCGTGGCGGGTGACGTTGCGCTGCCTGGGCGCCGTTGGGTCGGCATCGCGCCCGACGCGGACCTGCTGTTGGGCTTCGAGGTCGCGCAAGACTCGTCGTCGTCGATCACCTGGGCTCTTGGGGAAAAGCCGGACGTGATGTTGCACGAGACGGCCGGGTGGACTGGGTATCCACTCGACGGGTCGGACTCGTACTCGCAGATGGTGGACGACTCGATGGCGAAGGACGGGGTCACGCACACTTGCCCGATGGGGAACACCGGGGGCGCGCGGAAGCATGTGAATCTCTCGGTCCCTGCGGGGGCGGAGAAGGAGGTACCGTTCGACGTGCCGGACATGGGCACGGGGGCGTTGTACTACGCGGAGGTGTCGTTGAACTTCCGCGGCGCGCAAATCGGTGGCCTGAAGCTGAGAGACCCTGGGGGCAAGGTCTACGACGTCACGGGCGGGCCCGGATACCAGGCGCTTACCGGGGGCGCGTACCTGTACGTATCCCGCGACCAGAGCGGGCGTGGAACCGACTTCATCGACCTCACCCTCTACACCGACCCGCAGCAGGCAGCGTCGCATCCCATCGCGGTGGGATCGTGGCAGCTCCAGATCACGGGGGCCGCGCAAGACGCTGTCACCCTCGACGGGTATCTGGCAGACAACGTGTCGGGGTGGGACACGGGGGTGGCGTGGCCGGCGAGCCTGGCGACAGACGATCGAACGGTGGGGATCCCTGCTGTGTCGGACCATTGCATCGCGGTTGGTGCGCACACGGGGCATCCTGCATCGGCGAGCGAACCGTGGTTCTACCTGCCGGAAGGTCCGGGAGAGGTGCGAGGGTATTCGGGTCGCGGGCCGCGCATCGACGGTGTGCAGAAGCCGGACGTTCTGGCGCCGGACAACCCCTGGTCCGCGGCGCCCGCGGGCGTGGGGTATCCGGGGGGCGACGAGGTACCGCACGGCGCGATGTGGTCGATGGGTGGAACGTCGGGGGCCACGCCTCATGTCACGGGGGTAGCGGCGCTCCTTGCGCAGGCGTCGATCCGCGGAGACGACGCGCGCACGGCCATCCGTTCGGGCGCCGTGTCGGACCAGGTCACGGGCCCGGTGCCGAACATGGTGTACGGCTGGGGCAGGCTCAACGCGGCCCGTGCGCTGGGCGTGTCCTCCGACGGCGCACCGCCCACGTTGACGCTCGAGGCGACGCCGTCGGTGGTGCTGCCCAATTCGCTTGCGACCATCACGCCCACCGCGAGCGACCCGGACGGTGACGAGACGAAGCTCGAGCTGAAGTGGGACGACGGCTACGATGGCGAGTGGGACACGGCCTACGGAACGGTGGCGGCGCGCGGTGTCAAGCGAGCGGAGCCGGGCCGTTATCCGTACAAGGCCCGCGTGCGTGATGCGCAGGGGCGCATCGCGGATGCGGTCGTGTGGATCGAGGTGACCAACGAGTTGCCGCGGCCGGACGCCGGGGTGGAGCCCGAGGCGGGGGCGGACGCGGGTGCAGACGCGGGCAGTTCGCAAGCGCAAGCAGCGCCGGGCGGTGGTGGCGGAGACGACGGATGCGGGTGCAGAGCGGCCGGGGGTACGACGCAGCGAGGCGCAGCCGTGCTGGGGCTGCTCGCCGCGACGTGGCTCGTCACCAGGTCGAGGCGTCGGCGATCCCAGTAGGGCTTTGGGTCACATACCTCTCGACATTCGCGGCGACCGTTGCCATACCAGCGCCCCGGAGAAGGCAATCTTCCGCTTCGAGAGACCATGGCCATCAAGATCCTCTGCGTCGCCGGCGCTCGTCCCAACTTCATGAAGATCGCGCCGATCCTGCGTGCGCTGTCCGCGCGCCCGGCGTTTCGTCCCCGCCTCGTTCACACGGGTCAACATTACGACGACCGTCTATCCAAGGTCTTCTTCGAAGATCTGCACATCCCCAAGCCGGACATCGAGCTCGAGGTCGGGTCCGGATCCCACGCCGTGCAGACTGCGGAGATCATGCGTCGATTCGAGCCTGTGCTGCAGGCGGAGCAACCTCACGCGGTGCTCGTGGTCGGGGATGTGAACTCCACGATCGGCTGCGCCCTGGTGACATCCAAGTTCATGCTCGCCGAGCCCTTCCGGTGCGCCTCCGGCATACGACGGCGCCCATTGATGATCCACGTGGAAGCAGGCCTTCGAAGCTTCGATGACGACATGCCGGAGGAGATCAACCGCAAGCTGACCGACGCCATCTCGGAGGTTCTGTTCGTGTCCGACCCGGCGGGCCTGACCAACCTGGCTCGCGAAGGCGTCCACGACAGCCGCGTGTTCTTCGTCGGCAACGTGATGATCGATACGCTGCTTGCAGCGCGTGACACCGCGATGCGGTCCACGGTGCTCGAGACGCTCGGCCTGCGGGCCGGACAGTACGCGCTTGTCACGCTACACCGTCCGAGCAACGTCGACGACCCGGCGACCTTGGCGCCGCTGCTCCGTGTGCTCGACGAGCTGGGGGAGCGGACCCGGATGGTGTTCCCGGTGCATCCGCGCACGCGCGCCCGCATGTCCGCGCACGGCATCACGCTCGATCCATCGCGGTGGGTGGTCACCGATCCCATCGGCTATCTGGACTTCATCAAGCTCACGGCATGCGCGAAGGTCGTGCTGACCGACTCGGGCGGGATTCAGGAAGAAACCACGGTGCTCGGAGTTCCTTGTGTCACGCTCCGCGACAACACCGAGCGGCCGTGTACCCTTCATGAAGGTACCAACGTGCTGGCGGGGACGCGGCCGGAGGCCATTCGCGCGGCATTCGAACGATCTCTGGTTGCGCCGACGCCGGACCGCCGTCCCAGGCTCTGGGACGGACACGCTGCGGAGCGGATCGCTGACGATCTGCTTCGAATTTTCGAGGGGTTCGATGCACCCGCTCGGACGGTGTGATCGGGCTGGGGAATCCGTCGCCATGTCCGCTGGCAAGACGCGCGTATTCATCACGGTGGATGTCGAGTGCGCGGAAGAGCGCATCGTACGGGGCCGGGTGCAGCCTCCGATGGGCTACGACCTGCGCATGTGGGGACGGTTCGAGAACCTCGATCGGGAGGTTGGCCTGCCGTTGCTGATGGAGGAGTTGGAGGCGTACGGGTTGCGAGCCACGTTCTTCGTCGAACCCCTCGGCGCGTCGTACTTCGGCATGGACGGGCTTGGGGAAGTGGTGCGGGCCATTGATCGGCGCGGGCATGACGTACAGCTCCACCTGCACCCGGTTCAGAAACTCGTGGACTGGCATGCACGGGGGATGGCTCGTCCGTCCGACGACATGGCCGACTACACGGTCGAGGAGCAGGAGGCGCTGCTACGGGAGGGGTGCGCGAGGCTCGAGCAAGCGGGGGCGCATCCGGGGTCGCTGCTGGCTTTCCGGGCCGGCAACTTCGGCGCCAGCAACGAGACGTGGGAGGCTTTGCGCAGGGCCGGCATGGTGCTGAGCTCCAGCTACGACCCCGGGTACTTCGACGTGAGCTGCCGAATGCGGCACCCCGACGCGCGGGTCGGGTTGTTTCCTGCCTGTCCGGGCGTGTGGGAGCTTCCGATCACCTGCATTCGGGAGCCTTCGGGCAAGCTGCGTCATCTGCAGATCACGGCGGTGTCGGTACCGGAGATGGAGCTTGCCCTTGCGCAGTATCACGCCATGGGCGTGCGCGAGGTGACCCTGGTGACCCACTCGTTCGAGATGTGTCACATCGATTCGATCGAGGGTCGGCTTGGCCGGGTCAATCGCGTGAACCTGGCGCGGCTTCGAGGCCTGTGTCGTTTCCTGCGCGACAACGACGATCGATTCCAGGTGATGACGGCCGGTGAGCTTACGCGCGTGGTCGACAGCCAGGTTGCGTGCACGGTGACCGACCCTCCGCAGGGCAGTCGCCGGTTGCGGATCAGGCGTCTTGCCGAGCAGGGCATGAAGCGTGTGGAGGCAAGGATCGGCGCGAGCGTCCGCGCGGCAGGAGCGACGACGCGACGAGCCGAAGAGACGATCGGAGACGGCATGCGCGATCAGAACATCATCTGCTTTGCGAAGGATTGGACCGAGGATCCGACGAGCAACAACCACGTGATGCGGCTGCTGGCCCGAAACAACCGCGTGCTGTGGCTGAACTCGATTGCCGCGCGCACCCCGACCTTCTCCAGCGGCCGCGACCTGGGCAAGATGGCACGCAAGCTCCGCAGCTTCACCAAGGGCTACCGGGAGGTGCTGCCCAACCTCTTCGTGTACACGCCCATCGTGCTGCCATTCCCGCACAGCCGGGCTGCGCAACACGTCAATCGACAGATCCTGAAGGCCACGGTCGGTCTGCTGCGCCGCCGCCTGGGCATGCGCGACTTCCAGCTCTGGACCTTCCTGCCGACCTCCGTCGAGTACGTCGACGATCTGGGGGCGTCGCTGCTCGTTTACTACTGCACCGATGAGTTCTCCCAGTTCAGCTACCTCGACCGGGAGCGCATCATCGAGCAGGAAACGCGCTTGCTGAGGAAGGCCGACATCGTCTTTGCCACAGCCCATTCGCTGGTCGAGAGCAAGGGTCGATACAATCCGAACACCCACCTGGCTTCGCACGGAGTCGATCACGAGCACTTCGCCCGCGCGCTCGACGACACGACGCCGGTCGCTGCCGAGCTGAAGTCCTTGAAGGGTCCGGTGCTGGGCTTCTTCGGGCTCGTCCAGGACTGGATCGACGTCGACCTCATGGCCTGGTTGGCCGAGCAGCGACCGGGCTGGAACGTGGTCGTGATCGGAAAGTCGATGGTGGATCTGTCCACACTTCGGCGCTTGCCGAACGTGACCATCCTCGATCGCCGCCCCTACGAGGCACTGCCTAGCTACTGCAAGGCCTTCAGCGTTGGGCTGATTCCCTTCCGGATCAACGAGCTTACGTCGCATGTCAATCCGATCAAGCTGCGGGAGTACTTGAGCGCAGGGCTGCCGGTGGTTTCCACGGACCTGCCGGAGGTCCGGCACTACGCGCATCTGTGCGACGTGACCGCGACGCGGGAGGAATTCCTGCAGGCGTGCGAGCGAGCCATCGCGTCGGATACGCCAGAGGCGAGGCGCAGGCGGTCCGAGTCGATGCGGGAAGAGACCTGGGAAAAGAAGGTGGAGGCGCTGGGCAACCGTGTGATGGAGACGCTGAAGGCACGGCGCGACCGATGACTGCGTCGCGGGGTGGTGAAGGACGATCGGTCGGACGATCTGGAGCTCACGCGGACGGTGGCAGGGCGGCATCGGGCCCGGGCGGGGTTCGTGCCACGACCTCGTCTACCAGATAGCGGCGGGCGATTTCGCGGAACGCTTGCACCTGCGACTCCTCCCAGGCGCGGTCGTGTCCCAGCTCGATCGCCATCACGTGGGCGACGTCGGGAGCGCATTCGATCGCCGCGCGCGCATCCAGAAGAAGGCTCCTGGTGCGGCGGGCGAGGACGTCATCGACGGTCCTGGCCATCTCTTCGCGAACGGCCCAGACGATCTGGCCGACCATCAGGGGCAGCCGGAAGTGGGGCCTGCGCTGGTACTCGGGGATCCTACGCTGGAGATCCTGGATGGCGATGGCATCGGAGCCGTAGGAAGCGAGCGCGCCGAACTTGCCTGCGCTTCGGTGGTAGCCATGAATGCGGAGCTGCTGCGTGACACAGGGCTGGTGACGCAGGCTCGCCACCATCGCCGCGTTGTTGACCAGGTCCTCGGCCATGTGCCGGCACGTGGTCCACTTGCCTCCCGCGATCGTGATCATGCCGCTCCGCCCCACCACGATCGTGTGGTCCCGGCTGAGCTGTGACGTGTTGGCGTCATCCGCCGACTTGACCAGCGGACGGATACCCGAGAACACGCTCAGGATGTCATCGCGCGTCGGCGATCGCTGCAGGTAGCCCTGGGCGTTCTCGAGGATGAAGTCGATTTCCTCAAGCGTAGGCCATGGCTCCAGGTCGACGTCCTTGGTGGGAACGTCGGTGGTGCCGATGACGACGCGATCGTGCCAAGGGATCGCGAACATGACGCGGCCATCGGCGGTTCGCGGCACCATGATCGCGTTGTTTCCGGGCAGGAAGGATCGGTCGAGCACGATGTGCACGCCGGTGCTGCCGGCAATCATCCGCGGGGCTTGGGGGTCGTCGAGGCGGCGGAGGATGTCGGCGAAAGGTCCGGTGCTGTTGATGACGACCTTGGCGTGCAGCTCCAGCTCGCGGCCGGATTCCAGGTCTACCGCCACCACGCCGTCGACGAGGCCGTCGGCGTTTTTCAGGAGGGCGTGGGCACGGCAGTAGTTCACCAGCGTGGCGCCTTGCTCGGCAGCGGTCTGCGCCATGTTCACGAGCATGCGGGCGTCATCGAACTGGCCGTCGTAGTAGGCCACGCCGCCCCTGAGCCCCTCGAGTTGGATGGTTGGGATGCGCTCGCAGGTTTCCTGGATGCTCAGCACGCGGCTCAACCCGAATCCGTAGCGTCCCGCGAGCAGGTCGTAGACCTTCATGCCAACGCCATAGAAGGGGGCTTCCCACCATGTGTAGTTCGGGACCACGAACCCGAGGTCATGCACCAGATGCGGGGCGTTCTGACGCATGATCCCGCGTTCCTTGAGCGCTTCCATGACCAGCGGCAGGTTGCCCTGCTGCAGGTACCTGACGCCTCCGTGGACGAGCTTCGTGCTCCGGCTGCTCGTCGCCTTGCCGAAATCCGACTGCTCGATCAGGAGCACGTCATAGCCGCGCGAAGCAGCGTCGAGTGCGCCGGCGACACCGGTGGCGCCCCCACCGATGAAGATCATGTCCCAGGGACCGTGATGGTCCTCGATGCGTGCGAGCATCTCGTCGCGTTTCATGCGGCACTCCAGACGCGGAAAGAGAGTGGGATGCTAGCACGGGAGGGCGCAGCGCAAGGAGGCGGCGGATGGTCACGTCGAACGTCGAGCGTCGGGCGACGTACCGTTTGCGCTGGCTTTTGACCAATGCGTGACCACGTCGGGGCCTGTCACCCAGCGCAGAGAGACCGCTTCGGCTCGTGTTCCGCCGCGGCCGCGACGTAACTACGCGCCGAGGTTCCGTGGACTGCCGCTTGGTCATCGTGTACAGTGTCGGCGGGTGATCATCCGATGCGGTTGAGCAGACCCGAGCTTGCTTGTGCTGTTGGGGGGAGCGCTTTCGGATTCGGTATGACCGGGCGGGAAGGCGGGCAGGGTCTGGCATGATGACCGACTTGCGCCAGCCGTCGCTCGCGTTGCCGCCGCGGTTCATCCTGCATCGCAAGCTCGGCGAGGGAGCCTTCGGCAATGTCTACGAGGTGCACGACCGGGAGCAGCAGTGTCGGGTAGCGCTCAAGTCGCTCGAGCGGCTCGATGCGAACTCGCTGTTCCGGTTCAAGCGTGAGTTCCGCGAGCTGGCAGACATCATCCACCCGAACCTGGTTCGTCTGCACGAGCTTTTCTGTCATGAGGATCGCTGGTTCTTCACCATGGACCTGGTGAAGGGCGTGAGCTTCATCGACTATGTTCGACCGGGGCTGGGCTATTCGCGGGAGGCTCCGACCCTGACGCCGGAGGACGCCCTTCTGGCGGCGTCGACGGAGGCCATCCCATACGGGACCGCTGTGGACGAGCTGCGCTTGCGGTCGAGCTTGCCGCAGCTTGTCGAGGGTGTGGCGGCGCTGCATGCCGCGGGCAAGCTGCACCGTGACATCAAGCCGCAGAACGTGCTGGTTCGCGAAGACGGCCGGGTGGTGGTGTTGGACTTCGGGCTGCTCGACGACATCGAGGCCGAGAAGCGGAGCGTGGACGGGTCTCTGGAGGTGGTTGGGACGCCGGCGTACATGTCGCCGGAGGCTGCGGCGGGGCAAGGCGAGAGCCCAGCATCGGACTGGTACTCGGTGGGCGTGATGCTCTACGAGGCGCTGGTGGGCCAGCTACCTTTCGAGGGTCCGCCGATGTCGATGCTGCTGCGAAAGCAGACGTGCGATCCAGTGAACCCCGAGCCGCTGGTTCCCCGCTCGTTGCAGGATCTTGCACGACTGAGCGCCTGGCTGCTTCTGCGCGATCCCGACGACCGACCCACCCTCGAGGATCTGCGCGTCGCGCTGCGCAGTGGGCCCGCCATCATGGTCGACGGCGGCTTGGAGAGCGATCCGGCGCGCCGCGACCGCGATCCATCGTCGTCGTTTCTGACGCGGCAGCCGGCCGAATTCCTGGTGGGGCGCGAGGTGCAGCTCGCGCTGATGGCGGAGGTGTTTCGCGGCGTGACGGACGGCCAGGGCGCGATGCTTCGCGTGGTGGGGCGTTCGGGCATGGGCAAGAGCGCGCTGGTGCGGTTCTTCATCGAGGACTTGTGTCGCAGCCGCAGGGTCATGGCGCTCATGGGGCGGTGCTTCGAGTGCGAGTCGGTGCCGTACAAGGCGCTCGATGCGCTGGTCGACGCCCTCACGCAGCAGATGATGTCGCTGGGTGAAGACCAGGTCTCGGCCCTGCTACCCGCCGGCCTGGCCCATCTCACGCGCTTGTTCCCGGTGCTGCGTCGTGTGCGTCTCATCGCCGAGGAGACGTCGACCGACGACGGCGCCGCCGTGGATCCGCACGAGGTGCGACGGGCCGCATTCGCTGCGCTTCGGACCATGCTCCAGCGGCTGGCGGAGCGTGTCCCGCTGGTGTTGTGGATCGACGACTTGCAATGGGGTGATGAAGACAGCGCCGCGTTCCTGGTGGATCTGCTCCAGCCTCCCGACGCGCCGAGGCTGCTGCTCATCGTGAGCTATCGCGCGGAAGACACCGAGACCAGCCGCATGCTTCGGGTGTTGAGCACCTCGCTGCGTGACGCCCGGTATCCTCATCGGGACATCGAGGTGGGCCCGCTGCGGCCCTCGGATTGCAACCGGCTTGCGATGCTGCTGGCGGGGAAAGAGAGCGCCCGGGAGAGCCATCCGCTGGAGGGGTTGGCAGAGGAGTCGGGGGGCAGCCCACTGTTCCTGATGCAACTCGTCCGCCACGCAGCCCGTGCCGGCGTCCGCCAATCGGACGAGTCCACGGGCGTCAAGCTCGACGATGTGCTGTGGGAGCACGTCGGCATGCTTGCGCCGGCTGCGCAGCAGCTATTGTTCGCGGTTGCGCTGGCCGGCCGGTCCATCGAGCTGGGCGTGGCGAGATCCGCCGCGTGCGTTGGTGATCAGCTACACGCATCGCTCGACACGTTGCGCATGCAGCGCCTGGTCCGGGTGCAGGGCATGCGGTCGTCCGATCTCATCGAGCCCTATCACGATCGGATCCGCGAAGTGGTTACGGCGCGGCTAGACGCCACGACACGGTTGACGATGCACAAGGCGCTGGCGGAGGCGCTGGAGGGTTGTGGCCGGGCGGACCCAGAGGCGCTGATGGTTCACCATCGGGCCGCGGGCAACAAGGAGGCTGCGTGGAAGTACGCGATCGCCGCGGCGGACCGGGCCAGGAACGCCCTGGCATTCGGGCGCGCGGCCGACCTGTATCGCGCGGCGCTGGAGATCGATCCAGGACGCGACGCGCACGCGGTGCAGATCAAGCTGGCCGATGCGCTTGCCGACGCGGGTCACGGGGCGGAGGCCGTGATGCTGTATGAGGCTGCGCTGCCAGCGGCTGAAGCCTCTGAAGCGCTCGACCTGCGACGCAGGGCGGCGGAGCAAGCGCTTCGCGTGGGACAGATCGAGAAAGGGTTGGCGCTGCTGGAGAACATGCTCACCCCCGCGGGGCTGTGGCTGCCCCGGCACAGGTGGCTCGCGGCGCTGCTGCTCTTGGCGTACCGCGCGTGGCTGCGAATCCGGGGGTTCGGCTTTCGCGGTCGCTACGACTACGACCCGGACGCATTGCGGCGGGTCGACATCGGGTGGGCGCTCGCGACCGGGTTGTCCAACGTGGACGCTGTCCGCGGCGCCTACATGCAGGCGCGCACGCTGCTGCTCGCGCTGGCTGCGGGGGAGCCCTCGCGCATCGCGCGCGGCCTGGCCCTGGAGGGGGCGTTTCACGCGGCAGCCGCGCACAGAGATCGCAAGCATTACGAAAAGCTGCTCCAGGCGTCGGCGGCGCTCGCGAGCAAGCTCGGCGACACCTACTCCACTACTTATGCCGAGTTCGGAGCCGCCGGGGTGGCGTACTACGAGGGGCGATTCAAGGATTGCTTCGAGAAAGCCGACCGAGTGTACCGTCAATTCGCCCTCTGCAGCGGCGTTTCGTGGGAGCGCACCACGATGCGTCACTACGCGATCTGGTCCCTCATGTGGATGGGGCGTATCCGCGAGGCATCGCACCGCGTTCGATCGCAGTACCGCGCGGCCAACGACCGTGGTGACCTGTACTCGGCGGCGGACCTGCGACTGTTCCTGAGCAACCTGGCGTGGTTGGCGGACGACGACGTCGCCGGAGCGCGTGAAGCGGTTCGCGAGGCGATGAGCCTGTGGACCCACCGGGATTTCCACGCGCAGCACTACTATGCGATGTACGCGACGGGTCAGATCGACTTGTACGAGGGCGATGGCGTGGGCGGCTTGCGCAGGATCCAGGAGGTTTGGACGGGGCTCAGGAGCTCGTTGCTGCTCGAGGTGATAACGGTGTCCACGGAGACGGCACACCTGCGGGCGCGATGCGCGCTGGCTGCGGCCTGCCAGGATCCTGCCGGCCGGGACCGCTATCTGTCGCTGGTGGCCGCAGACGTCCGCTGGCTCCGGAGCCGCCATTCGGTCCTTGCGCCGGCCTTCGTGGAGCTATTGATGGCAGCGGTGGACCGGCTCCGGGGCGACGACCCGAGCTGCGCATCCAGGCTGCGCAACGCTGTCTCGATGTTCGAAGCGCTCGACATGGCCATGTACGCAGCCGCCGCGGCTCGACGCCTTGGAGACCTCGAATGCGCGGCCCCGTCGGACATCGATCGAGCGGAGGCAGCGACCGAATTCATGCGGTCTGAGGGGATCGTGAACGTGGACAGGTGGACGGACATGCTCGCGCCGGGGTTCGATCGGTCCGCGAGGCGTGCGCTGGCTCCCTGATCGGCTACTGGGCGAGCCAGCGAAGCACCTTGGCGAACGCCCGGTTCGCGCGACTCCGGTGGCCGTCGGGCGCCAGGTAGATGACCTGCTGGAGCGGCACGAGGGCGGAGCGTACGGCTCTGATCAACCCTGATTCGGGTTTGAATGGGAACTGGACCGAATCCATGTATGCCGCTGACATATAGAACAGGTTGCCGAAGTAATGATTGGCGTCCAAACCGAAGTTCGCCAGCATCGACAGCGCCATGGGCACGTTCAGCCACGGATGGTACAGCGTGGGATCGCCGGTCACCGTCAGCTCCGGTTTTCCGAACGCCTTCAAGGCTTCCTTCATGTACCTGCTGATCTTGGGGTCGATGCCCATCTTGCTCGCACCGACCCAGTCCACCGCCACCAGATCCGCGCCCGCGATGATCGTGTGCGTCGGATTCGGCTCGGAGTCTGCGAAGATTCCGAAAGGTCCGTCGGCGCTCAACCAGGCGTCGATGATCCCAAAGTGCACGGGGAAGGCTTGCAGATACTCGACGGTTGTCGCGTAGATGTCCCGGTCGCAGTGGTACTCCTTGTACTTGTTACCGAGCGCCAGCGCCCCGTACACGTTCTTGATCGTCAGCGTGTAGAACGCGTAGCAGTGGGTCTTGTTCTTCGCGAACGAGATCCGGAAGTCGGCGTCGCGCCAGGTGAGCGGCACCGGGTGGAACCCGAGGGCCGGTCCGAAGTGTCGCATTTCCTGCGCGTCCAGGGTCAGGTCCACAAGCTTGTACTTGGGGCTGCTCTTCGCGTATCCGAGGTACGTGGCGACGTCCACCACGCCCCGGTTGTAGAAGTATTCTCCGTAGGTGCTCTGGGCTTCCACGACGGCGATGTTCGTGTATCCCTTCGCGTATAGAGCGTCGACGAGTGCCTCGACCAGCTCCGGGTCGGTGTAGGTCGAGTGATCGTGCTTGTTGTAGGCGAACATGAAGTTGGGCTTGATGACGACGGCGAAGTCGGAGGGCTGCTTGCCGGAGGCGGCCCGGGCCCGGTCGATGGTGCCCCAGAAGTCGCTCTTGTCGAGCGCGTCCGACAATGCATCGAGCTTGCGGTCGGCTCGGATGGCGGCGACCGTGGCCTTGTGCGCGGAGTCGATGGGCTCGCGGCGAAGGGTATCCATTGCCTCCTCGAGGCCGAGGCACACTTCGCCCGAGGGGTCCAACACGCGGATCACGCGCCGATGGAACACCGCGGTAGGGAAATGATCGTTTCTCACATCGATGATCGGCGCGCCCACGCGCTCGAAGAGCTTATGGGGATGGCCACTGTCGGGCGGCTCGGCCAGGTTGGTCACGGTCACGCCGCCTGGCCCGATGTCGAGTTGCCTGGAGGCGAAGCGGGAGACCGCGGCGCCGAACAGGGAATCCACCCGATCTTTGCCCCAGTACTCGCGCTCGTTGCGCAGGCTGCTCGTGTGGAACTGCACACGAGCCGCCCCGGCCGCCCGGCGGATCGCACAGATGTAGCCGTACAGCAGCGTGGGCTCGCGAATGTTGTGGATCGTCGTGTCTTCCGCTTCGCCCGTGGTCGCACCGGTCACCACCGACAGATGCTGTGGAGGCCCCCCCATGGCCAGATCGATCGAGCCCGTCACCTGCGTCACCGTGCTCGGCACGATCTGGAATCCGAACAGATGCTCGCTCGGCAGCAGGCGCCGCAGCGTCTCGCGGACCTGGTAGGCCAACCGGTCGAGCACCGAGCTGTTGATGCGGAAGGGAAAAGCCGCCAGCGGATGCACGATCGGCCTGAAGGTAGCGTGGATCTTGATCGCACCGGAGGGGATCGTGCAGTGGGGATCATGCAGCTCGTCGAACGACACGGACGCAAGCCCGGTTACGTCGTAGATCGGTCCGTCGTAGTCGATCGTGCCTGCCTTGATATCGACCGCATGGTTCATGAGCCGCCGGTCGGTCATCGCGTAGGTACGCGGCGCGCCAGCCGGGTCACCCACTACCAGCAGCACGTCTCCGAACGACTCGCCGTCACCCCAGGGGAAGTCTTTCGTGTGGATCCCCGTGACGAGAAAAAACGGCTGCGTGGCGCCGGCGGCATCGACCACGCTGCCGGACAGCACCACGTTCTGGTACGAAGCATCATAGAGGGGATTGACGTCGGCGAGGTAGGTGTCGCGCAGTGCGCCGTAGCAGAATGACAGAAACGCGACCTTGGCGCCGAGGGCTTGGCCGAAGTGGGGATTGCCGGTGACCTTCATCGACGCGAGCATGGCCGGCGCGTTCAGGAGCTTGAAGCGGAGTTGCCCTGCCCCGAAGACCGGTCCCTGGTCGTCGACGCCCTCGTAGATCGTGGTGAACAGGGTTGTCATGTCATCGAGCACGTCGAACCCGGGATCGTCGTGAATGTGCTTGACACCTCGAAGAAAGTACGTCTTACCCAGGCTCGACACGAACTTCGTCTCGTAGACCATGCGACGCTCGCCCGTGCGCGGGTCGACCACGAACACGTTGAAGATCCCGCCCAGCATCTGCATGTCGACACCGAGCGGCCCGAAGGTGATCGTGCCGTCGAGCTTCGAAGCGTGGTCGGGCTGCTCCAGGAAGCGCGTCAAGCTGTCGATCGTGATATGCGACCGCATCTCGATCGCGGTGCCTTGCACCTGGCCGTCGTGCTTGCCCTCGACCGGGTCGGTCTTTCCGACACCGACCCAGCCGGAGAGAGACTCATCGAGTGTCAAGCCGATGTGATCGTACCTACCCATGTGGCGCCTCCTGGCGAGAAGAGCACTGCGGAATCCCCGACGACAGCGCGGCGCATCGTACCGAGCCATGAGCCATCGAAGCAAGCGGTCGCTCGAACGGTGCGAAGGTTTTCGCGCGACGCAGGCCACGGGCGCCCAGGCGCATGGGTGGCAGACGGTCGCCAGCGATCCGGCTCCGGTCCCGGTTACGATGCAGAGCCCGGAACGATCAAGGGGCTGCGGAGGCGTCCCCTGCCCTACCGCGGATCCAGTCAAACACCTCTTCGAGCACCTGGTTTCCTTGTGGGCCATACTGCCCGTGGCGGGCGCCCGGCAGGGAGAAGAATCGCACCCGCAGCCCTGCTCCCTGGAGCAACCGTGTCCCCTCGCGCATCGGCCCTTGCGCGTCCAGCGTCCCCACCAGGGTCGCAACGGAGTGCTCCGCGAGGAACCCGTCGGGTGTGGGGCGTACCGGGCTGGCAATCAGCACGACCCGGGGGAACTCGTCAGGAAAACGCTTGGCGAGGGACTCGGCGCGCAGCGCTCCCTCCGAATAGCCAATGATGGTCATGGCCGAGGAATCCAGCGTCCTCCCCTCGGATTGGGCCACGGTTTCCACGGCCGCCCGGATGCGCCGCTCGATGTGTCGCAGGTCGGTTCCCCAGCGGTGCAGCCGCGGGTTCTTCCGGCACGGAATGTCCGCCTGCACCGAGATGGTCGTGGCGCGGGCCGAGGCGGCCTCTCCGAATGCCTCGATGCCGGCAAGCGGATTGCCGCAGCGGCCGTGCAGGTAGACGATGACCTCGCGGGACGGCGACCGCGCAGGCAGCACGTAGGCTGGAAGGTCATGGGGGATGCGCACCGTCTCGTAGGACGCCTGCTGCGCGGGTGCGTTGGCCAAAGCTGGGACCGGCGCGCTCGCGGCCAGGGCGACGAGCAGAACCGACAGGGACAAGGCGGTGGCGCGCATTCGTTCTTGAAGCGTGGCTCTCTTCTGACCTCTTCTAGCGCCATGGTGCAAGCCGCTCAACAAAGCGACAAGGGGCCACGACAGGCGCACGACCGGAGCGATCGATGCGCAGCACTGCATGGCCGACGGGGTCGGACGATGCGACGCGGAGGAGTCAACCGCCGCACACGGCGACCGACGAGTCCTTGACGGTCGGGGCGCGTGATGGCCGGGCGTGGGGCGTCGCGACGCCGTGGCCGGGTTCCTCACGCAGGAATCGCGCGCGCAGGTTCCAGCGAAGCCAGCCGGCCGAGACGGACGACACCACCAGCGCACAGAGGATGAACGCGCCGGTGAACGTCGGGGGAGCTCCACTCAGCGCCGCGGCTGCTCCGAGCGAGCTGCTCGCGGCGGTCAGGGTGCCCAGCACCAACCCGGTATGGGCAAGCAGCCCATGTTTGCGCTGGAACTCGTTCTCGCACCGGATGCACCATGATGTCCGGCGGGGCTCGTGTGCTGGGCAGAGCCACGACCCGCAACGGGGGCACGATGCAGCGAGGCTGGGCTCCCCACAGATTGCGCAGGGTTGGTCGCCGGGCTCCTCCCAGCTTCGCCGGGACGGTCGCCTGGATCGTAGCGGCGGGACGCTGGGCACACGGCACGAAGGCGCACCGGCCGGCATCTCCGGCGGTGGTGGCGCACCCGGCCAGACGGCCGAAAGCATCGCCGCGGTCAAGCCCAGGGTCACAGCCTCTTGCGACTCGGCGTGGCGTTCGAAGAAGTCGGCGTCCGGACGGGAATCGGCCGACCGGGCGAGCCGGTCCGCGAGGTTGACGACCAGCACGCGGTCGCCGGCGTCGCGCTTCGACGTGGCAGCGACTCCGTGGTGCGCACCGACAGCGCGCGCGATGTCCGGTGGAATGAGCCAGTCCGCCAGAAGCTGCCCGGCCACGATGCCGTGGTCGAAGCCGAAGCGCTCCCGCTCCTGAACGTGAAGCGCGCCGTCCGCGTCGTCGTAGCGATCGAGCATCGAGGCGTAGCCAGGCCCCTCGGCGTGCAAGAGCATCAGCTTGCCCAGGTCGTGCAGCAACCCGCACGCGTACATCTCTTCGGGCGGAAGGCGGAGCGGACGCGCCAGCTCGCGGCACACCTCCGCCACGGTCACGCTGTGCGCGATAATCCGGCAGGTGCGGGCGTCGTCGTCGGCGAGCCCGCCGCAACGCACCGCGGACAGGGTCACGTGCCGCAGGCGACGCGGCCCGACGATCTGCACGCCTTCATCAATCGAGGAGCACGTGCGGGACTCCGCCAGCTTGATGGCGTTGGCGAGGTGCAGGGTGGACGCTGCCAGGGCGGGGTCGGAAGCGACGACGCGCGCCAGCTCCGCCAGGTCGGTTGAGCGCTCTGTCGTAAGCTGGAGCACGCGACGCGCCGTGGCCGGGAAAAATCGCAGACCGTGGATGCGCGCGACCGCTGCTGCCTTGCTGACGGCGGCGGCTTCTCGTGCGGCCACGTCGGACATGTTGCCGAACCAGACCATGTCGAACAGATCGAAGCCCATGTCGCCCGCCTGGCAGCAAGAATCCAGCCAACGGATCCGGGAGACGACGGAGGTTCGTGACGTCAACCGCCGGCCAGCCATCCGGCCTGGCCGAGCACGGACAGGGTGCGCTGTTCGAGGGCCAGGTAGTGCGCTGCACAGGCGGCCCGAAGGTGCCGTATGCCAGGACCGTCCGCGCCGTCGATCATCGCGCTCAGCGCGTGACAGTCATAGTCCTGACACAAGAACGGTTTGACCCGCAACGAGCAGCCGGACGGGCCGAGGAATGCGCACGTCGGTCGTCGGTCCGGCAACGCTGCGGGCTGCCAGCCCAGGAGCCCATTGACGAACAGCAACATCGCGTCGGACTGGTCAGCTACCCATGCCCCGCAGCAACCGCCGTCGGCTCGTCGACCGCAGGCGGCGCACTGCGCCGTCATGCCTGATGTGGACAGGAGGGATTGCAGCGCCTGCGTAGCCGCGGCCAGCTCTGCGACGAGGGTTGCGCAGGCGGCGTCTTGCATAACGAGGTGAGCGCATGATCGCAGCAGCGTGGCGGCCACCTCGACCTTGGCGGCAATGGGGCCGAAGTAGAGGGCTTCGAGGGTGACAGCGGGCTGGCTTGGGTTTGGGCCGAGCAACGTCATCGCAATGGAACTTGACCACGGGCGGTTGCGCGACGGCAAGCGCCAGCGCACGCTGCGACGAGCCACGGCCAAGAATCGGACCCCGCGGCCTCCTCGTGGCGATGATGGTGGCGGGCGTGTGGAGCGTTCGGCGCCGACGCGTCAGGAAGGCTTGCGGTCGAGCAGGATGACATTGACTCGCGATCGCGATTCGCCCACGCTGGTGACATAGATGGCGGGACGGTCCTGGACGGGGCAAACCTTCTCGCAAGCACCGCAGCCGATACAAAGCGAAGGGTCGACGTGGGGGCGTTGGAGCTTGACGGTTTTCATGGCGGGTGCGCCCCCGTCGGGTGAGGGCTTGCTGTCGCGCAGAGGGACCTCCACCTGCTCGGTCCAGATGGCCTTGGGCGAGGTGGGGCAGAACTCCTCGCAGACGATGCACGGCGTCTGCATGGCCCAGGGAAGGCAACGGCCGTAGTCGTAGAACGCGGTTCCCATGCGCACCGGGGGCTGGTCGACGCCGGTCTTCTCTTTCTCGGTCAGCCGGCGGATGGCACCGGTCGGGCACACCTGTCCGCAAAGAACGCATGAATGCTCGCAATAGCCGATGCGAGGGATGAGGATGGGCGTCCAAATACCTTCTATTCCTGCTTCCAGCAGGGCCGGATGCAGCGCATTATTGGGGCAGACCTTCATGCACTCGCCGCAGCGGATGCATCGGGCGAGAAACTCCCGCTCTTCCACGGCGCCGGGCGGACGGATCAGCCTGGGCTCGTAGTTGACGTCGAGCGAGTCGGCCGAGCGAGCCAATGGCACCATGGTCGCGCCGGCGGCCACGCTGGCGAGCGCGGTGCGGCGCCGCGTGTCGGGCCTGGTGGTGGTGCTCTCGCGGCCCGGCAGGAAGCGAAAACGGATGACACCTTCCGGGCAGGCATTCTCGCAATTGAGGCATACGTGGCACTCGTCCTGCCGCCAGTTCACGCCGCCCTGCGGGCTGTCGGCGCCCTGGCAGTGGACCAGGCACAGGTTGCAGTCGGTGCAACGGGCGTGGTTCTTCTCCATCCCGACCAAGGCGTGCCGTGCGGTCACGCCCAGCAGAGCGCCCAGCGGGCACAGCACGCGGCACCAGAAGCGCGGGATGATCCGGTTGAGGAACACCAGCGCCACGAAGGCGACGCCGAGGATCCAGCCGTCGTGGTAATGGAACTGCGAGGCCTGCCACAGGGTTCTGGACAGCACGAACTGGGCGACGTCGGCCGCGCCTTGCAGCACGCGGACGTTGGAGTCGGCCAGGAGGCGCAGGACGGCGCCGACGGCGTACTGCAAGCCGGGAAGGACCGACAGGCCGATGCCGCGCACGGCGAGGGCGATCGGGTCGAAGGCGCCGCCGAAGGCGCTGCCCGCGGCTGCTGCGCCGAGGAAAGCGTACAGCAGATAGTACTTGACGCGCTGCCGAACGGGGTGGGTCCGGTTCGCCGCGACCCGCGCCGCGCCCCTATTCTTGCGCGACGGCAGCAACCACCCGAAAAAGTGGTGCAGCGTTCCGAAAGGGCACACCCAACCGCAGAACGCGCGTCCGAAGATCAGCGTCACCGCGATCGTGGCGAGCGCCCAGAGCAGCCCCCGGTACACCGTGTGCGAGGTCAGCAACGTCACCAGCGCTGCGTACGGGTTGATCAGGAAGAACAGCTCGACCGGGAAGGGAAGGCGCACCGGCATGTCGGCGGCATCGTTGAAGGATCCGCGGTAGGTGGTCTGCGTGAGGAAGAACAGGAACAGCCCCAGCGTGGTGGCCTGGGTGATGCGACGGGCCCACCGCAGGATGCGTATGCTGCGTCGAGGTGGAATGCCGGTCCCGGGCAGCTTCCTGCCCGGTGGCTTGTCACGGCGCTTGTCCGAGTGCGTGGCTGTCGGGTGTTCGGATGGCATATCGATCGCGTTGAGCACGGCAGATTAGGCGTTGCAGCCGCGCAATGGAACGGTCTGCCTGCGGAGGGCCTCCTTCTCAGACCTGCCGGACCTTGAGGCTGGCCCAGTCCATCGTGCCGAGACCCCGGCGCTGGGCGATCTTGAGGTACCCGATGTCGTCCGGCTTCTGGTTGATCAGCGTGCAGGCGTAGGCGTCGGCAGCGACCTGGTCGAGGCTGGCGATGACGGTATCGAGCTGGCGGGTGTCGCCCAGGTTTCCGCCCTGGGGGCCGTTACGGTACAGCACGCGCGTGGCGTCGACGACGGTCAACGTCGGACGCATGAACGTGGCGAGATCGGCGATGGACGTGTCGATGTCCTGGTGGAGGCGGTTACGTCGGCCGCCGAGCAGGCCATACCAGTTCTTCATGGCGCAGGTGAGCTTGGCGAGGCCGTGGTGCTTGACGATCGGCACGTTGATGACCTTGTCGGCCTCGATGATGGGGATGAGGATGGGCCACTCGTCGAGCACCTCTCCGTGCATGCGGAGGGTGCGCAGGTGGTTGTCGGCGGGGAGGACCACCTGGGCTCCGACGGCGGCGGCTTTCTCCCAGATGCCCGACCGTTGGAAGGACCGTTGGGGTTCGTTGCAGGAGTTGTCGGTGACGACGACTCGCTTCGCGCCGGCGTCGAGCGCGGCTTTGACCAGGGCGGCGACGACATCGGGGTTGGTGTTGGCTGCCTGCGAGGGGGTTCGGTCCCAGCCGATGTTGGGCTTGATGGCGACGACGTCACCGCGAGCGATGAAGCGGGCCATGCCGCCCATGGCGGCGAGGGCTTTGTCCGTGAGGGAGGCGGCGTCGGAGGTGCCGGAGGCGACGACGAAGTCGGGCTGGTCCGACGCTCCTGAGACGCGGAAGTCGCGGACCTGCCGGGCGGAGGTGTCGCGGGCCTGGGCGTTGGCGTGGCGGTCCCAGCGCCAAAGGCCCACCGTTGCGACCGCGGCGAGGGTCCCGGCGGCGGCGCCGACGCGGGTCAGGGCTTCGCGGCGGGAGATGCTGTCAGCCATGAAGGCTACCTAGCGCGGCGTGTGTCGGCAGGCCAGTAACTGGAGCGCGCGGCTTGGGGGGATGGCCCACTCGATCGAAGCCCGTTCGCGTGGTCGTCTCGCCGGGTGGCGACGCCCCAGGCACTGGACATTTTTTCGGGTACGGGCGGCGATGGCCTTGCGAAGGCCGCGTCCGCCGCGTATGCTGCGCAGCCTTCCGAAGGCCGATTCGGAATCGTTCCGCTAGAAAGTGCCTCGTAGCTCGAGGCGGTGAGGTCGCAATGAAGGACAAGATTCACCCCAAGTACGTGCCCGCCAGGATCACCTGCGCTTGCGGCGCGGTCTACGACACTCGCTCCACGCACGGCGACTTTTCGGTCGACGTTTGCGCCGCGTGCCATCCATTCTACACGGGCCGCATGAAGCTGGTCGACACGCAGGGCCGCGTCGAGCGCTTCCGCCGCAAGTACGCCGCGAAGGAGTCTTCGTAGGCCTCCGGCGCGTCGTCGGCGCGCCCTTCCCATCCGCCACTTCCGGTCTCAGACGGTAAGCATGTCATCGAACGGGTCTCCGACGTCGAGCGACGCCCGCCCTTACATCGGCGGGCAGGCGGTCATCGAGGGCGTGATGATGCGCTCCCCGCGCTCCTTCTCCATCGTGGTCCGGCGCCGCTGGGGCGCGCTGTCCGTTCGCGAGCGCGCCATGCCCAACGCTCGCACCGGGCCGTGGTCGTGGCCTCTGCTGCGAGGCGTCGCCACGCTCGTCGAGGCGATTCGGCTGGGCTCCCAATCGCTGCGCTACTCCGCGGAGAGATTCGAAGCCGATCTGGAGGCGGAGGAGCAAGGCACCTTGCCCCCGGCGGGGTCCACCCGACCGGGGTCGGGCGGTCCGGGCGTGCTCGGCATGTTGACCGCCTGGATCGTCGGCCTCGCCACCGCCGACATCGACTCGTCCCAGGCGCCCGAGCCGTCGGGCCGCCGCGGCTCGTTCACATGGGTCGCGCTCGTCGCGGCGATGCTGCTGTTCGTGGCGCTCCCGCAAGCTGCCACGGAGGGCGTCAACAAGCTGCTGCACCTCGGCCTCGATGTCCGGACGCCGCTGTTCCAGGTCATCACGGGCGCGTTCAAGCTCAGCATCGTGCTGGGCTACATGTTGGCCATCCGCAGGATCCCCGAGATCAGGCGCGTGTTCCAGTATCACGGCGCGGAGCACAAGGCGATCGCGACGTACGAGGCGGGCGAGGACCTGACGGTCGCCAACGCGCGCGCGAAGTCGCGGCTGCACCCGCGATGCGGCACGACCTTCTTGGTCATGGTGGTGTTCGTGTCGATCCTGGTGTTTTCGGCCATCGGGCCGCTGCTGCCCAGGATGGAGGTTGGCAAGGTCGCCGAGAACGTGATCTTCTTCTTGATGAAGCTTCCGTTTCTGCCCGTGATCGCTGCCATCACCTACGAGATCCAGCGGCTCACGGCGCGCTACTGCCTGACCGGTCCCTTGCGCGCGACGCTGTACCCTGGGTTCGCCGTGCAAGGCATCACCACCATCGAGCCCGACGATTCGCAGCTCGAAATCGCGCTGGCTTCGCTGCGGGCGACGCTCTGGCGCGAGCAGGCGCCGGCCGGCCAGGAGCCTCCCGAGGTCGACACCACCTTCGGCAGCTTCGACGAGCTGATGCACGCGCGACAGCGCACGCAAGATAGACCTTTCGCACCTGTCCGGGAGTCCGATGCTACCGCGTGACAAGCTCGACGCGCTCGTGCAGCGCAAGGAAGAGATCGACCGGCTTCTTTGCGAGCCGGATGTGATCGCTGACTACGCGCGGATGCAGAAGCTCAACAAGGAGCGGGCGTATGTGCAGCCGATCGTGGATGCCTACACGCTGCTGCGGTCGACCGAGCAGCGGCTGGCCGACGACCGGGCCTCGATGTCGGATCCGGAGCTTCGCGAGCTGGTGGAGGCCGAGCTACCGGAGCTCGAGGCGCAGCTCACGAAGCTCGAGGGTGAGCTCGAGCTGCTCTTGCTTCCGCCGGATCCGAACGACCAGCGCAACACGATCATAGAGGTGCGAGGGGGCGAGGGCGGCGAGGAGGCGGCCCTGTTCGCGGCAGACCTGTTCCGCATGTACCTGCGCTACGCCGAGACGAAGAGGTGGAAGGTGGAGATCCTCAACCTGAGCGAGGCGTCCGCCGGCGGTTACAAGGAGGTCATCGCCCTGATCAGCGGCGAGGCGGTCTACTCGCGTCTGCGCTTCGAAGCGGGTGTGCATCGCGTGCAGCGCGTGCCCGTCACCGAGGCGCAGGGACGCATTCACACGTCGACCGCGACGGTGGCGGTGCTGCCCGAGGCCGAGGACGTCGAGGTGCAGATCGACGACAAGGACTTGAAGATCGACATTGCGGCGTCGGGCGGCCCTGGCGGTCAGGGGGTGAACACGACGAACAGCGCGGTGCAGATCACGCACCTGCCGACGGGCATCATCGTGAAGTGCCAGGACGAGCGATCGCAGATCAAGAACAAGTCCAAGGCGCTCAAGATCCTCAAGAGCCGTCTGCTCGAGCTGGAGCGCGAGAAGCGCGATGCGGAGCTGAGCGCGGAGCGACGCGGCATGGTCGGGTCGGGCGAGCGGGCGCAGAAGGTCCGCACGTACAACTTCCCGCAGAATCGCGTGACCGACCACCGCATCGGCCTGACCCTGCACAAGCTCGATCGCATCATGGAAGGCGATCTCGACGAGCTCATCACGGCGCTGCGGACCCACCATCAGGCGGCGATGCTGCGCGCGACGGCGGAGCCGCGTCCGCAGGCGGGACCGTGAGGCGCAGGCGGTCGCAAGCCCCTGGTCGACGGCCCGAGGGAGTATGCCCCGACGGCTTGCTGTGCGCGCTGGCGCTGGACCCGTGCAGCATTCCGCGCAACCGTTACTTCCTGCTGTACACGGCGCCGGACGCGCGAGCGGCGCACCGACGGGCAGCCATGCTGCGCCGGGTGCGGACGCTGGTGGAACGGGTGATGGACGCTGGGTCGACGTCGATGCAGGTCGAGCAGGACGCCGACGGGCTGCGCTTGCAGTATCGGGACGAAGCGCTCGCGCTACAGCGCTCGATATGGCTCGGTCCGCTGGAGGCGTCGCTGCTGCGCTGCATGCTGGCGCGCGACGAAGGGGAGCTGTGTGTGGTGGACGAGGACCGCGCGCGGGTCCGGCAAGCGTTGCGGAGCCTCGACGCCCGGTTCGGCATCGACGCCGAGGAGCTGGTAAGACGGACTGGAGGCAAGCGAGGATCGGATGTGCATCTTCTGTCGCATCGCGGCGCATGATTTGCCCGCGAGAATCGTTTTCGAAGACGACGACGTAATGGCGCTGCACGACGCGCACCCGCAAGCGCCCACGCACCTTCTCGTCATTCCGCGAAGGCATGTGGCATCGCTAAGCGACGCAGACGAGGGCGACGCGGCGCTGCTGGGCAAGCTTCTTCTGGTGGCGCGCAAGGTGGCGCTGGAGCACGGCTTGCGCACGCGGGGCTACCGGCTCGTGGTCAACAGCGGCCCGGACGCCGGGCAGAGCGTGTTTCACATCCACGTTCATGTGCTCGGGGGCCGGGCGATGTCGTGGCCGCCGGGGTGACGGCGTCCGCGAACAGGTGCCCCACGCATCGGGTGCATTGCGCCGGTCCGGGTTCCTGCCCTTGCCCTTTCCCCTGCCCCTTCCCTTTCCCGACGCACCGACAAGGGTGCGGCTAGCCGGGCTGGCTGCGTCGTGTGTTGTTCGCGCCCTGGCCTGCCTTCAACCCATCGAAGGGGCGCCACACTTACGTTTTTGATGGACGACTGGGGCTCCGACCGATCGCGCCGGCAACGACGACCTGCGATGGTTCGAACAGGCCGGTACCGAGGGGCTCGCGGCGTTGGGGGAATATGCCGAAGCCTGGTCGGTGTTGGTCGCGATTTTTGAAAAAAGTCTTGACCCAGGCTAAATTCGCGCCCATGCTCGATGTAGGCTTGTCGAGTTGGGCGCGCGGATGGAGGAGGCTGATGAGGCTATTGTACCGCAGGACCGCAGGACCGCAGAACCGCAGGACCGCAGGACCGCAGGACCGCAGGACCGCAGGACCGCAGGGGCTTGGTGACTGGATTCGGGCGACCGTGTGTCTTCTCGCGTCGCTCGCCGTCATCGGCTGCGTGAACAGCGAACCCAACCCGACGACATCCGAGCCGGTGGCAGAGACGCAGCAGGAGTTCTCGAGCTTCGGCATCGAGCGTGTCATCCCGCTGCGAATCGTGGAGGTGACGAACGACTGTCATATTCATCCGGTGATCGACGACGTGTACGCGACCCCGCCCCCGGGCGGACCGGGAGTTCAGCCCGATCCGAACTGGAACGTCTGCAGTCCGTGTTCGGATGACGCGCCGAACTGCATGGCGACCCAAACCTGCAACTGCGGCCCTGACACCGTCAGCTTCGACGCCATCAAGCAAGCGGTGGAGCGTGCGAACTTCGCCCTACGCGCCGTGAAGGTTCAGGTATATGTGAGCAGGATCGAGAAGTACGCGATGCCGACCTTCTACACAACCTGCAATCCGCCGCAAATGTGTAAGCCAAAGTACTGGAACGCAGTAAGCGCGGACCTTCGGAAGGTCTTCCCGAACGCGACGGATGACTCCGGGCAGCCGTTCGCGGAGATCGCCTGGATCACCCGTGCGAAGCAATCCTCCGGTGACCCGACGCGAATCGACGTGCTCGTGAACCACTACAACAACGGTGGTGAAGGTCGCCGTGCTTGGGAGGGCCCTGCCACTCTCACTTGCGACAGTTGGCTCTTTGACAGGCCCCAGGCTCTGGCCCACGAAATCGGCCACATGATTGGCCTCGAGCACCCCATGGAGCCCGAACAGACAAGGGTTCGGGATCCCAGGGTACCAGGAGGACGTGCCGCTGCCCGGCCTCGAGTTCGACGGCAATCCGAGTACGAAGGAAGTAGCAGTATACCGGCCTAGCAACGGTACGGTCTACTGGAAGGTCGTCGGAGCCGAAATGGGGTGGTACATCGACACGAACGTCAGGTACAATCCCGCCTTTGCCCACTTGCACGGGTTGTATGACAGCGACAACAAGACCGACCTGGTCTTCTACAGCCCCCAGCACGGCAACTTCCTGATGCTGCTTTCCACGCTCAACTGGGACTACCAGCAGCAGATCGTGCGCAACCCGACGTCCGCGCTCGCGCCGAACGCCGAGGCCGCGTCGGATGCTGGGGCCAACGCCGCGGCCGTGCGCTTCGGCGGCGTACCGGTGGTCGCGGAGAAGTCCGGCCGCAGGGTCTTGCGGGTGTGGGATGCGTATACCGCTACCTGGTACACGAATTGGTCCCCGACTACTTCGTCGAGCTTCCAGGCATGCACGTTCGGCTTGGCCGGCGATGTTCCGCTGGTCGGCCCCATCGACTCGGATCTCGACTACCGTACGGATCTCGCGGTGTACCGTGCGACCGGCAACTACACACCCTTGATCTACGTCCAGCGCACCAACGAAACCACGTGCAACTTGGGGACAGCGCTTGCCTTCCCCGGCGGGTCGCGGCGCAATGTCGTGGCCGCTGTTCGCGACCTGGCGGGCAGCATGGACGGTCGTGGTGATTTCCTGATCCTCGATCCGGACAGCTCTCAATGGACTCGGGTGCTCTCGCAGGCCAACGGCACGTTCTCGGTTCAGTCCCGGATCACCTTCGGGCACGTCTGGGCCATGGCGCTATCATCCCCGGGAGACGACCAACATGAGATACGGAGCTTGCGTGAAGGTGGTTGGGTTGACGATGGCTGTCGTTGCGTGCAGCCGTGTACCAGAATCGGAGGAGACGCGCCGTGAGGTCGGAGGCATGACGGCTGGCAGCAGGGGAGGTCTGGCGGCGTCGGAAGATGCCGCCGCAGGCGCCGCGACACCGTGCAAGGGCAAAGCGGGGGCCCAGATGGTCCTGCTATCGGCCCCGGGAGGCTCCGCGTACTGCATCGACACCATCGAGGTGACGCAAGCTCAGTACGCGCAGTTTCTCAAGTCCTCGACGGCGACACCTGGATCGGAGCATCCCCGGTGTGCGGATAACCGATCGTACGAGCCGAATGTGGGCCCATCCTACCCGTACGAACCAAGGGACTGCGATCTGAGTCTGTGGACGCCGGACGCCACACCCGAAAAGCCGGTGGTGTGCGTGGATTGGTGCGACGCCGTCGCGTACTGCCAGTGGGCCGGAAAGCACCTCTGTGGCAAGGTGGGCGGAGGGGATCTCGCGATCGACCAGGCGGATGATCCGACATCGAGCGAGTGGTTCAACGCTTGCTCGTCGGGCGGCACCTTTGCTTACCCCTATGGAGATAAGTACGAGCCGCAGACCTGCCTTGGCGCGGACAGAACGAATCAGTCGCACGCCGGCGACCCGGTGTCGGCGGTTGGACCCGCCAGCGAGCATCGGGCCTGCGTGGGGAAAGCGGGCGGAAATGCGTCGATCGTGGACCTCAGCGGTTCGGTGGAAGAGTGGACGGACGAATGCACGTGGTACGCGACATCGGAAGGGGGAGGCTGGCTGTGCGCGCTTCGCGGAGGGGACTACCTATCGGATGCTGATGGCCTGGCGTGCAAGCTCACGAGCAGGCGGAACATCGGCGCGACCAGCGCTCACTTTGGCTTCCGCTGTTGCAGTGAACCGCGCTGAGACACACTCTTTTCGGACGCGACATGCACGCGGACGCAGTGGACGCGGCAGTGGACGGTGAGGCAACGAGGAGAAGCTCACATGAAACCACGACTTCTTGGCGGGGGCCCTGGGCTTGCACTTCTGGCAGCATCGCTGGTACTCTCCTGCAACGCGTCGGATGAGCCGTCGTCGCCAGCG
>Ga0272446_1001524_pt1 | contig 33542 bp, 29 predicted proteins | sample YNPCB0061_FD_194587 | JGI IMG/M metagenome (GOLD analysis project Ga0272446, IMG submission 194587) | Hot spring microbial mat communities from Yellowstone National Park, WY, United States - YNP-CB-006-1 | ecosystem: Environmental > Aquatic > Thermal springs > Hot (42-90C) > Sediment | place...
GCCGCGCCGCAGCCGCCAGCGAAGAGGCGCGCCGGGAAGCCCAGCAGCGGCTGGAGTTGGTCGCGGACAGCCTCACGGAGATGGTTCTCGCCTATGACATGAAGGGCCGGCTCACCTACGCCAACCCCGCGGCGGAGCGCATCACGGGACGGCCTCTTGCGGCGCTGGCCGCGGAGGGGTACGGCTGCTGGGTGCACCCTCGGGAACGGGAACGGCTGGAAAAGCGCTGGAAGCGGTGTTTTGAAGGGCACGAATTCCAGTTGGCGCCGTACCGCCTGCTCACGAGAGCCGGACAGACGCGCTGGATGGCGGCTTCCTGGGGGCCCTTGCGGGATGCATCCGGACTGCAGGTCGGCGTGCGGGGCAGCGAGCGGGACATCACGGAGCTGATGGAGGCGCAGGACGAAGCGCGGCGGCTGGCGGAAGCGGTGCGGCAGACCTCGGATTCCGTGGTCATTACGGACCGCAAGGGATCGATCCTGTTCGTGAATCCGGCCTTCGAAAGGGTAACCGGCTACAGCCGGGAAGAGGTGCTGGGCCGCAATCCGCGCATTCTGAAAAGCGGACGGCAGCCGCCCGAAACGTACGAGGAGCTGTGGCGGACGATCCTGGCGGGAAAGCCTTGGTACGGCAGCCTCGAAAACCGGCGGAAAGACGGTTCACTTTTCATTGAACAATGCACCATTTCTCCCGTTTTCAACCAGGAAAGCGAGATCGAATATTTCGTCGCCGTCAAGCGGGACATCACGCGGGAAGTGGCGCTGGGCGAACAGGTGCGGCAGGCGCAGAAGATGGAGTCGATCGGCAAACTGGCCGGCGGCGTGGCGCACGACTTCAACAACCTGCTCACGGTCATTAACGGCAACTGCCAGCTCGCGCTGATGCAGACCGGCGCGCAGCATCCGGCGCGGGCGCGAATCGAGGCCGCCCTGCAGGCGGGCAGCCGGGCGTCCGAGCTGACGGGCCAACTGCTCGCCTTCAGCCGCCGGCAGCCGGTGCAGCGCGAGCGCATCGACATCGCGGACGCCCTGGCGCGCATGGAGCCGGTGTTGCGCAGCCTCCTGGGAGAATCGTGCGAGCTCCGCCTGCGCATCGAGCCCGGCGTGCCGCCGGTGCGGCTCGATCCCTCGCAGTTCCAGCAGGTGATCCTGAACCTGTGCGTGAACGCGCGGGACGCGATGCAGGGGCAGGGCGCCGTGGAAGTGCGGGCGCGTTCGGAGGGGAGCAAGGTGGTCCTGGAGGTGGCCGATACGGGGCCGGGCGTTCCGCAGGCGATCCGCGCGCAGATTTTTGAGCCGTTTTTCACGACCAAGCCCAAGGGCAAGGGCACGGGGCTGGGGCTGTCTGTGGTCTACGGCATCGTGACCCAAAACGAAGGCAGCATCGAGGTGGCGAGCGAGCCTGGCCAGGGCGCCTGTTTCCGCATCGAATGGCCGAGCGCGGAAGCAGGCGCCGGCGCCGCTAAGCCCCAGTCGACCGAGAGGGTTGCCGGAGCGATGGACGTGGAGGTGCTGGTGGTCGAGGACCAGCCCGAAGTGCGGCGCTTTGTGGCGGAGGTGCTCCGCGCGGCCGGCTGCCGCGTCCACGAGGCCGAGGATGCCGAGGCGGCGCTGCGGGCCGCGGCGGAGCACCCCGGTGTGCGTCTGTTGCTCACCGACGTCTCCATGCCGGGGATGGACGGCGACGAATTGGCTGACGAGATCACCAGGCGTTACCCCCAGATGCAGGTGCTGCTGATGAGCGGCTATCCCCGGCGCGGGGATGCGCTGGCGTGGCCGGTGCTCGCCAAGCCGTTCACGCCGGACAGGTTGACCGAAGAGGTCCGCCGCATGCTCAGCCGCCCGCTGTGATGCGGCGTGGTCGCTGCGGGAAGCTGCGGTATTCTGGGTATTTCCATCACCACCGTGAGCCTGAGCCACACATTGCGAGAGATGGGCGTCGTGGGGGCGGGCGGCGCCGGATTCCCGACGGAAGTGAAAGCCGCCTCGCGCGCCGAGTTTGTGCTGGCCAATGGCGCCGAGTGCGAGCCGCTTTTGCACAAGGACTACGAGCTGATGAAGCGCTATCCGGAGGAGATGATCTCCGGCATGAAGCGCATGATGGAGGCCGTATCGGCCGCGGAAGGGCGGTTCTGCCTGAAAGAGAAGAATCGCGCCGCAGTGGAAGCCGTCGAACCTGCCGCGCGCAAGGCGGGCATCGGCGTCACGCTGCTCGGAGACTTCTATCCCTCCGGCGACGAGTACGAGATCGTCTATGCAGCCACGGGGCGGCTGATTCCGCCTGCCGGCATCCCCTTGCAGGTGGGCTGCGTGGTCAATAACGTCGAAACGCTGCTGAACGTGGAACGGGCCGCGCGCGGCGAAGGCGTGACGCGCAAATTCGTTTCCATCAGCGGCGCGGTGAAGAAGCCGTGCGCGTTTTGGGCGCCCATCGGAGCGAGCTTCGCCGACCTGATCGAAGTTGCCGGCGGCATGACCGTGGATCGCGCGGGCGTGTTCGTCAGCGGCCTGATGATGGGCACGCTGACATTCGACCTGAACGGCGTGGTGACCAAGACCACCTGCGGGCTGATCGTGCTTCCCGAGGACCATATGCTGGTGCGGCGCAAGAGCCAGCCGGCGCAGGCGATGGCGCATATCGGCAAGAGCGCGTGCGACCAGTGCAGCTACTGCACGGAGTTCTGCCCGCGCTACCTGCTCGGCTACGACGTGCAGCCGCACAAGGTGATGCGCACGCTGGGCTTCACGCTCACGGGCAGGGAAAACTGGAGCCAGTGGGGCGAGCTGTGCTGCGCCTGCGGCCTGTGCACGCTCTATGCATGCCCGGAAGACCTGTTCCCCAAAGAGGCGTGCGACCAGGCCAAGGCCGACCTGCGGGCGGCGGGCATCAAATTCGTGCAAACAAAGCCGGTGCGCGTCCACCCGATGAAGGAATACCGGCGCGTGCCGCAAGCGCAGTTGCGGCAGCGGCTGCAGGTGGAGCGCTACGAGGCGCCGACGCCGTTCACCAGCGCCGAGCCGCAGCCCGCGCGCGTGCGGATCCTCACCAAACAGCACGCGGGCAAGCCCGCGGCGCCGTGCGTGAGCGAAGGGCAGGCGGTGAAGCGCGGCGCAGTGATCGCGCGGATGAACGACGGCGAACTGGGCGCCTTTGTGCACGCAAGCATCGACGGGCGCGTCGCGCGCGTGACTGCGCAAGAGATTGTGATCGAAGCCTGAGGGAATGCAAGGAGCGGCCCGTGGCGAAGAACTCCATCGGTTTGATCGAACTCTCCAGCATCGCCGCCGGATTCGAGGTGTGCGACGCCATGCTCAAGGCGGCCGACGTGGAACTGGTGCTGGCGCGGACCATTTGCAGCGGCAAGTACATGGTGCTGGTGCGGGGCGATGTGGCGGCGGTGCGCGCCGCGGTGGAAGCAGGCTGCCAGGCAGGCGACTTCTCGGTGATCGACACGTTCGTCATCCCCAACGTGCACGAGGACATCTTCCCGGCGATCAGCGGCACTGCGATGCCGGACCAACTGGAGGCGCTGGGCATCGTCGAGTCGTTCTCGGTGGCGAGCCTGATCGAGGCCGCCGACGCGATGGCGAAAGCCGCCAACGTGCGGCTGGTGGAGGTGCGGCTGGCGATGGCGCTCGGCGGCAAGGCGTTCGCCTCCTGCACGGGCAGCGTGGCGGCGGTGCGCGCGGCGGTGGAGGCGGGCGCGCAATCGGTGGCGCGCAAGGGGCTGCTGGTGAACAAAGTCGTGATCCCGCAGCCGCGCCCGGAGCTGCTGCGCGAGATGATCTGAACGCGCGGCCGCGCGCCCCGTTATACTAAGGGGCGCCATGAGAATCACGCTCTTTGTCTGCTGCCTGCTCCTGCTCTGCCTGCTGCCGCTTGCCGCGCAACAACAGCAGCAGGCGCCGAAGCCTGAAGACTGGATCCAGCTTTTCAACGGCAAGGACCTGGACGGCTGGATTCCCAAGATCACGGGCTACGAAACGGGCGAGAACTTCGGCGACACCTTCCGCGTGGAGAACGGCGTGCTGAAGGTCGCCTACGACAAGTACGACCAGTTCAACAACCGGTTCGGGCACCTGTTTTACAAGGAGCCCTTTTCCTATTACCGCATCGCCGTCGAATACCGTTTTGTGGGCGAACAGTGCCCCGGCGGCCCGGCGTGGGCGACGCGCAACAGCGGCATCATGATCCACGGGCAGCCGCCGAAGACCATGCGCAAGGACCAGGACTTCCCCATCTCGATTGAAGTGCAGCTCCTCGGCGGCTTGGGCAAAGGGCCGCGCACCACGGCCAACCTGTGCACGCCCGGCACAAACGTGGTGATGAACGACAGGCTGGAGACGCGGCACTGCATCAACTCGAGCTCGAAGACCTTCGACGGCGACCAATGGGTGCGCGTCGAAGCGGAGGTGCACGGCGACGGCATGATCAAGCACTTCGTCAACGGCGAGCAGGTGCTCTGGTACGAGATGCCGCAGATCGGCGGAGGCAACGTGAACAACCACGACCCGCAGGTGAAGCGCGACGGCGTGCTGCTGCGCGGCGGTTCGATTTCCCTGCAGGCGGAGAGCCACCCTGTCGAGTTCCGCAAGGTGGAGCTGCTGAACCTGGCCGGCTGCATGGACCCGAAAGCCGTCAATTACAAGCCCTGGTACATCAAGGCGGAGAATCACCTCTGCCAGTACACGAAGTGAGCGGCGCATCGGGGGCTGGATGAGCGCGGAACCGGGCGAGAGCCTGCGCGTGCGGCGCGAGCCGGTGCAGCGGCGGGGCGCGTCCACGGTGGAGGCGATTCTGCGGGCGTGTTCCAGGCTGCTCGAGCGTCTGCCGCTCGAGGAAGTCAACACGACGCGCATCGCCGCGGAGGCGGGGCTTTCCGTGGGAGCGCTCTATCGCTTCTTCCCCGACAAGCAGGCGATCCTCGACGCCGTGGCGGTGCGCCACATGGAAGAGTTCCGTTCCGCGATGGCCCGGGTGCTTTTGCGGAGCGCCTTCCGTTCGGGGCCGGAGTTTCTGGGGCGGCTGCTGGACGCCTACATCGAGTACCTCGACAACCACCCCGATTTCCGCGCGTTGGCTCTCGGCGGCCACATTTCAGCCCTGGCGCGCGAATCGCAGACGCGCCCCGGCGCGGGGCCGGCGGGACTGTTGCGCGCCTTCATGCGGAGAAAGCTCGGCGTGAAAGATTCCGCCACGCTCGACCTGCGGCTGCGCATGGCCATCGAAACGGGGGAGCGGATGATCGCCTTCGCGTACGAGAAGGAATCCGAAGAGGAACGGCGGCGAATTCTCGGCGAGTTGAAACGGATGCTCGCGCGGTATCTGTTTGACTGAGCCGGGCCGGGGCTGCCTCAGCGGATCAGGCGGCGCAGATAGGCGGCGTTCCGCTTGAGATCTTCCTCCTTGTTCTTGGACGGGGCGCCGGTCTCAAGGACAAGGTGGCCGCGCCAGCCGATCTCGCCCAGCACTCTCACCGCGCCCGCCACGTCCACGGCGCCTTCGCCGAGATAGCCCTTGTCCTTCACGTGAATCTGGCAGATTCGCTTGCGGCCGAGCAGGCGCAGTTCTTCCAGCGGATTCACGTGATAGAGATGGGTGGCGTTGCCGATGTCGTAGTAAATTTGCAGGGCAGGCGAGCCGACGGCGTCCAGAATGCGCATGTCATCCTCGGCGCGGATCGTGTTCTCGAATCCGAGGATCACCTTGGCGCGCTCGGCCTCGCGCGCCAGCTCCTTGAGCGGCGCAACGACCGCGTCCATTTCCGCGCGGGTCTCGAGCGCGCACTTGCCGAAGAACACCAGCATCAGGATGCGCGCATCGAGCTGCCTCGTGATCTGGATGCCCTCCGCGGCCCACCGCAGCGCTTCACGGTCATTCTTGAGGCAATGGACGTGGAGGATGTCGATGTACGTGGAGATGACGGGCACGCGGTGGATTTTGGATGCGGCGAGAAACGCGCGCTGCCGTTCAGGAGAGGCCATTACGAGATGGCCGGCCGTTGTCTGGCGTCCGAGCGTGATTTGGATGCCTTCGCAGCCGGCGCGCGCCGCGACGGCGACCGAATCCGGGTCGGACGGCGCGAGCGCCACGCCGTCCATCACGCCGATGCGCAGGTTCGCGCCGCGCGCCAAAGCGGCGGCGGGCGCAGCAAGAAGAGCGCGTCTGGTGAGCCGCATGGTTCAAAACTAGCGTTTCCTGCGGACCAGCGCCACCCAGTCGCGAGAGCGCTCCGCCGGAGGCAGCCCCAGCCAGCGCCGTCCCTTGCCGCCGCTGAGTTCGCGCACTTCGCCCTGCAGGAGATCCCCGCCGGCGCGCGGGTTGAACCAATGCACCGTCCAGGCGCCTTCCGGCAGAGCGATCTGCGCGGAGCCGCCGCGCGGGAAATAGATGGCGTAGATCTCGCCGGCCTTTGCCAGAATGCGCGCGGGCGAGCCTTCGGCGACGCGGAACGGCGGCACAACCGGTTCCATTTCCCAAAACGGCAGATAGCGGTGGAAGAAATCCAGAGCGATGCGCGTCTGCTCCCACATGCGGTCGCGCGAGCGCCAGTCCTCGCAATTCAGGTCCATGTGCGGGAAGCGGTAGCCGAAATACCACTCGACGCCGGAGCCGCCCCCCATGAGATTGCCCCACAGCGCCTCGATGCGCGGGATGTCATGATCCGGGTCTTCGCTGTCGGGCAGCACGCCCATGTCGGCAGGGGACTGCTCATCGTGGAAGATGGCCCACTTGCGGCCGGCCTCGGCGCTGCGGCGGCGGAGTTCGACAGTTTCTTCGTGGTAGTACGCCATGTCGGACTGGATGGACGTGACCTCGAAGTGCGGGTCGCCGAGGATGCCGTTGTAGAACGTGCGCGCCCGGTTCAGGTGCGTGTGCACGCCGATCGGGTGATCGTAGGGGTCGAGTTCGCGGATCCAGGCGGCGATGGCCTTGCGGTCCGCATCGGGCGTGTTGTTCTCCTCGCCGAGGTTCCAGATCAGCGCCGGGTGGTGGGCGAAGCGGGCGATGAGTTCGCGCAGGTAGAGCTTGCGGATGTTGTTCAGGCCCGCGCTGCCGCCGAGCTTGCGGTCGTTCTCGGTCTCCTGCGTGACCACGTGCAGCATCAGTCCGAGCCGGTCCATGTGGGAGAAGACGATCTCCCACTGGGCGAGCTTGCTTGTGTCGAAGCGGTCGCGCACCTCGGGAGAGGCCCACGGCCAGACGTCTTTCCCGTCGCCGCCGTCAATGTTGTAAGTGAGGAAATAGATGCTATTCATCCCCTTGGATGCGAGATAATTCAGCGCTCCAAGAATGCCCTTGCCTTTCGTTTTCTGCCAGACCGGATCGCCGGGCTTCCAGTCGCGCACGTGCGGCTCGTAGCGGTGGAGGAATGGTTTCCCGGTGGTGTTCTCGCCTTCGTTGAAGCGGGCGTCGAGATCAGCGGTTCCGTCGAACTCAAAATAAGCAAGGAAATTCTCCGGGCTGTCGGCGCCGCCTTTCAGAAAATACTCGCCATTTTCGGCGAATTGAAGGTAGTGGCCGCCGCTGTATTTCAACAAGCCCCGGGCGCGGAAATCCGGCGCTTTCTTGTCCGAAGCGGCGATGGCGAAGCGGCCCTCGGCGCCGTCGAAGGCGGCGGGTTCGCCGGCGTCAGCGGCAGGCTCGATGGCGACCCGCGGTCCGCGGCGGAACGAGGCGCGGAAGCGCCATTCGCCCACGGCGTCCGGAAGGAAGTGCGCCTGCCAGACGCTCCCTTTCGCCGCAGATGTCTCGGCGGCGTTGCCGTCGGCGGCATAAAAGCCGGGCACTCGAACGATGCGCCCCGTGGGCTGGTGGCGAAACTCCACGGTCAGGCGGTAGTCGGTGAACGGGTTGGGCGTGGCGTCCTCGGCTGTCTCCGGGCCTTCGAAGGAAAGCGTGACACGGTGCCAGAGTTTGGGTTCGCCGGAAATTTCCTGCGCGGCAAGCAGCAGGGGCATGGCAGCAGGGATCAACAAGAGAAACCGCATTGACGCTCCTTTTGTCTCTTGCATCGTATCGCGCCGGCCTCCTGCCTGTCGTCTTTCAATCGGGCGCCCGGCGGCCGGAGCGCCGGGGAGGATAGACTGGCGATGCGATGCGTTGTCTGGCCAAGGGTGCGATGATCCTGCTGTCTGTTTCCGCAGTGACTCGGGCGCAAGCCGTCATCACGCGGGCCGATTACGAGGCAACGGAGCATCTGGTCGTGCGCAGCAAACACTCCGAGTGGTGGTACGACGCGGCCGGCGGCGGCTTCAGCCGGATCGTGGATCGCAACAGGCAGGACTGGGTGGGGTTCAGGCGCGAGCCGTGGAACGTTTTGCCCGCTTCGGCGGCGTCGTCCTACCGGGGTTTGCCGAATCTCGTCTTCGGAGGCGAGCGAAACGGGGCGGGACACCCCGGCTTCGACCGCTGCATCAGCCGCGTTGTCGACGGCTGCATCGTGACCGAGACGCGCGACGGGACATGGCGGTGGCGGTGGACCTTTCATGATGATTACGCCGTGCTTCATATCGAAAAGAAAGGCGAGGAGCCGTATTGGTTCCTGTATGAAGGCGTGCCGGGCGGGCGCTACGAGCCGCAGCGGTGGTATTGGGGGCATGACGGCGGCGGGCCGCTTCGCCTGATGCCGGACTTTGCGGCAGGCGAACGCGCAACCGGCCCATGGCGCTGGGCCTATTTCGGCGCCGATGACTCGCCGCGAGTCTTTTTCGTGGGGCATGTGTCCGGCGATGACAGCCCGTCGTCCTTTGGAGTGATGGGCAACACGCGCCAGGGGTTGGCATCGCCCGATGGCATGACGGTGTTCGGTTTCGGACGCGCGCGCGAAGCCAAACCGCTGCTTGCGGGCGCGCCGGCCGTGTTCGTCTGCGGCTTCCTCGAGCGCCGAGTGAAAGACGCGGGCGGCCATTTGCGGACAGCGCGCCTCATCGGACAATTGGCGGCGCGGCTCGACAATCGCGGCCGGAGCCGCCACGGCAACCGCTGACAGCGGGAGAGGAACTCCGGGCCGGTCCCGGCGGGTTCAGTCCTGCGGCGCGTAGTAGCCGCGGCGGACCTGCACCCGGTAGTCGCGGTTCTTTGTCTTGACTTCAATCCGGCGGAAGCTGCCGTCGCGCGCCTGGTTGGATGGCGCGAAGGCGATCGAGTACTGGCTGCGCAACTCGGTCTGGATCGTGTCGTAGATGTCGTCGAGCGATTCCCGCCGGCTGACGCGGAACACCCGCCCGCCGGTCTCCTCCGCCATTCGCCGCATCGCCCCTTCGCCGGACACCCCGCCGTACTGCCAGGACGTGTAGCGCGGGTCTTCAAAGAGAATGACGTAGACGATCGCGTCGGCGCGCTGCGCCTCTTCGATGGCTTCCTGCAGCTTGACCCGGCTGCCAACGTCCACCCCGTCGGTGATCACGACCAGCGCCTTCCGGCCGACCTCGCCGCGAAGTTTCTCTTTGGAAGCCAGCCACACGGCGTCATAGAGCACCGTCCCGCGCCCGCCCCCGGGAAGAGGCAGCGGCGAGCCGGTCGGCGACATGCCACTCACCCCTGCGTTCAGCCGCAGCTTCTCGAGCCCGCTCGCCAGCGGCGCCGGCGAACCGGTGTAGTCCTGCAGCAGTTCCGCATCCACCCCGAAGCTGATCAGAAACGCCATGTCCTTCTGCCGCAGTACGCGCTGGAAGAACCGGATCGAGGCGCTGCGCTCGACTTCGATCAGCGCTTCCTGGCTCCGGCTCACGTCCACCAGCAGGCCGAGCGTGAGCGGTTGGTCCGTCTCTCTCGAGAAAAACCGGATCTCCTGCGGCTTGCCGTCCTCGAACACCGTGAAGTCGTCCTTGCCGAGCGTGGCTACATAGGCGCCTTTCCGGTCGCGCACGCTGAAGAAGAGGTTGACCAGGTTCACATCCACGCGGATGACTTGGTCCGAGGGCGGCGGCTCGGGCGGCTGATCTGCGACGGCCCCGCCAGCCAGCAGCGGCGCCATCACGGCGGCAAGCAACAAGGCTCTCATGCTCAACAGCATGGATGCGATCCGCAGCAACCTTGTTACCTCAATTCCGCGTCATCGCCTGGCAGGCGGACGGCCTCCCCTCGGAGGCAGCCCCGCGCAGCGGCCACCGGACACGGCCCGATCCCGGCACGGCGATTCACCTCTCCCCATCACTCGCACCCACCCCTGAAAAACCCGTCTTTCAGCACCCCCGGCCGGAAACACGCCTCCGTGCCTTCCTGCCAATCCAATTCTGTTGTATCCCGCAACAGTGGGCGTTGGAATTCTCAACGGCTCACCTAAGCGATTGAAACCCCATGGTTAACCTCCGAGTCGCGCGTTACATCTGCTCTTGCGCCGTTGAAATTCGCAACACCAGCCTTTTGCCGCATAGACAGAATGCCTCACTAAATCAACAAGTTGCGTTAAACGGCAGACTGGCACGCCAAATGCCCTAGTAAAGGTGCGAGCCGGCCGCGAAACGGTGCCGGCAAAGAGTTCTGAAAAAGGAGAAATACCATGGTCGTCCTGCTCGTTATCATCACTTTCGCAGTCTTCATCGCTATTGACCTTCTGTTGAGCCGGCAGAGGGTGCCGGTGGCCGCCACTGCCGCGCAGGAAGCCACGAAGGCGGCGGTGGGTCAGGAAGTTCTCAGCGGATTTCACATCCCCGCCAACCTCAAATATCATCCGGGCCACGCCTGGATGCTGAAAGAGCGCAAGAATGTGCATCGCGTGGGCGCCGACGAGCTGGCGGCGGTCCTCGCTGGTCCGGTCGACCGAATCGAGCTTCCGAAGCCCGGTCAGTGGGTGCGTCAGGGCCAGAAGGTCTTCTCCTTCTTCCGCGGCGGCGAAAAGATCGAGATGGTCTCTCCCGTCGAGGGCGAGGTGGTCGAGGTGAATCAGGAGCTTGCGGAGAACCCGCGGCTGCTGCTGGAAGACCCTTACGGCCGTGGTTGGCTCATGACCGTCTTCTCGCCCGACGAGGAATCCCCCACCCGCAACCTGCTGCCGAGTTCGCTGGTTCCGGCCTGGATCCGCGAGTCCGCCGAAGTGTTCTACAAGTTCCAGCCGCAGCTTGCGGGCGCCACAGCCGCCGACGGCGGGCGGGCGTCGAAGGATGCCACGGCCGCGCTGCCGGTGGAGCGCTGGAAAGACGCCGCCCGGACGCTGTTGCTCAGTTAATCCGGCTTCATTGCAGAAATTCAGTACAACAGACCTGAAATTCTGGTATAGAATGAAGCCGGAGGCGAACTGAGCCGCATGGCCCGAGCGATTCTCTTCGACAGTACTCAATGTATTGGATGCCGTCAGTGCGAGCAGGCCTGTTCGGAAGGAAAGAATCTCCCTTACGACGACAAGATCGCCGCCGAGGAGAAGACCTCCGCCCACAAGCTGACTGCGATCCGCACTTACGGCGAGCGGTTCTCCCGCAAGTTGTGCATGCACTGCCTGGATCCGGCGTGTGCATCGGTTTGCCCGGTGGCGGCTCTCCAGAAGACCGCCGCCGGGCCCGTCGTTTATCTGCCCGAACGCTGCATGGGCTGCCGCTACTGCATGGTGTCCTGCGTGTTCGGCGTGCCCACCTATGAATGGAACTCCCGCCTGCCTTATGTGCGCAAGTGCGACCTCTGCGCGGACCGGGCGCCGAAGGGCGAACCCACCCGTTGCGCCGAGGCATGCCCGACAGGGGCGACCATCTCCGGCGACCGCGACGAACTGATCGCTGAAGCCCGCAAGCGGCTCGCCGAAAACCCCGAGGGCTATTACCAGCGCATCTACGGCATTGAAGAGGCCGGCGGCACCTCCGTGCTCATCCTTTCGGCCGTGCCCTTCGAACAAATCGGTTACCCCGTGAACATCGAGAAGACCGCGCTGCCGCAATACACCTGGGCGGCGTTGAAACATATTCCCGATGTCGTGGTGATGGGCACGGTGCTGCTCGGCGGCATCCACTGGCTGACGCACCGCAAGGAAGAGGTCGCACGGAAGGAGGGCAGGCCATGATGCCGCTCGTGCAACGCTACTTCTGGCGCGCCCTGTTCGCCGTAACCATGGCGGCGGGCGCTTATGCCACCTTCCTGCGCTTCTGGGGCGGGCTCGGCGCTTCCACGAACCTCAGCGACCGGTTCCCCTGGGGTATCTGGATCGGCTTCGACGTGTTGTGCGGCGTCGGCCTCGCCGCGGGCGGCTTCACGCTCGCGGCCACGGTTCACATCTTCAACATCAAGTCCTATCACGCCGTCGTTCGGCCGGCCATTCTCACGGCGTTCCTCGGATATCTTCTGGTCGTCGTCGCCCTGATGTTCGACCTCGGCCACCCCTACCGCATCTGGCATCCGCTCATCATGTGGAACCCGCGCTCGGTGATGTTCGAGGTAGGCTGGTGCGTCACGCTGTACACCACGGTGCTGTTCCTCGAGTTCCTTCCCGTCGTGCTCGAGAAGTTCAAAATGCATGCGGCGCTGAAGGTGATGAAGGCCGTGACCCTGCCCATCATCATCGCCGGCGTGATCCTTTCCACCCTGCACCAGAGTTCGCTGGGCAGCCTGTTCCTCATCATGCCGAACCGGCTGCACCCGCTGTGGTGGACGCCGCTGCTGCCGGTGCTGTTCTTCATCTCCGCGGTCGCCACCGGCCTGGCGATGACGATCTTTGAAAGCTGGCACAGCGCGAAAGCTTTCGGCAGACAGCTCGAATACGGCCTCATCTGCCGCATGACGCGCGTGCTCGCCGTGATCACCGCCGTCTATCTCACCATGCGGTTCCTCGACCTCAGCCACCGCGGGGCGCTCGCCACGCTGAACCAGCCGGGCATCGAGCGCTGGATGTTTGGGCTTGAAATCGTGCTCATGGCCGTGCCCATGCTGATGTTCTTCCGCGAGAAAACGCGGCGTCACCCGCTCGCCGTCTATCTCGGCGTGGTCATGTTCCTGCTCGGCTTCGTCGCCAACCGCATGAACGTCAGCGTGACCGGGCTCGAGCGCGCCGCCGGCGTCTCCTACATCCCCAAGTGGACCGAAGTCGCCGTCACCCTGGCCATCATCGCGGCGGGCTTCGCCATCTTCCGCCTGGCGGCGCACTACCTGCCGGTCTTTGAGGAAGAGCGCCACGAGGAGGCTGCAGGCCCAACCTCCCCGCGGATTCCCACCCTGCAGGGCGCAACAGCGCAGGGAGACTAGGAGCGGCCCGTGACGCTCCGTCCCGTCCGGCTCCCGAGGTTCGGCCTGGCGGCGAAGCTCGCCGCCTGGCTCGTGGCCGGGGTGCTCGTCTGTTTCCTCCTCTTCAGTTACGCGCACCAGCGGCTCGAGCAGCGCCATCTCGAGTCGCTCGTGTCGCTGTCGGCGCAGCGCGTGGCCGACGTGGTGCATTTCTCCGCCTGGCAGGCGATGCTGCGCAACGACCAGCAAATGCTCTACACCATGATCCGCGACATCGGCCGCGAGCCGGGCATCCGCCGCCTGCGGATCATCAATGAAGTCGGCCTCGTGCGCTATTCCACCGATTCGGCCGAGATCGGCACGATGGTGGACAAGCAGGCCGAGGCCTGCTACGCCTGCCACGCGCAGGCGCAGCCCCTGGCGCGGCTCCAGCGCAAGGACCGCACGCGCATCTTCCACAGCGAGGGCGGCCACCGCGTGCTCGCCGTCATCCTGCCCATTGAAAACCACCCCGATTGCAGCTCCGCCGCCTGCCACGCCCATCCGCCCTCCCGGCGCATTCTTGGCGTCATCGACGCCCATCTTTCCCTCGACGCCGTCGACGAACAGCTCGCCGAACACCGCGCGCAGATGTACGGCTTCACCGCCGCCGCCGCGGTCTTTGGCTGCCTGATGGCCACCCTCTTCGTCTGGTTTTTCGTCCACCGCCCGGTGCACGACCTTGTCCTCGGAACCATGCGGCTGGCATCCGGCGACCTGAGCTGCCGCATCCACGTCCACTCGCGCGACGAGCTGGGCGCGCTGGCCGTGTCGTTCAACGACATGGCCGAGGACCTCGAGAAAACGCATCGCGAACTCACAGAATGGGCCGACACGCTCGAAGTGCGCGTGCGCGAAAAAACGGCCGAGCTCGAGGCGGCTCAAAAGAGCCTGATCCACACCGAAAAGATGGCTTCCCTCGGCCGCCTCGCCGCCACCGTCGCCCACGAGGTGAACAACCCGCTGTTCGGCATGCTCACCTACGCGCGGCTGGTGCTCAAGGATCTCCAGAAACCGGATCTCGACGAGGCCGCGCGCCAGCGCATGATCGACAACCTCCGCATCATCGAGCGCGAAAGCCGCCGCTGCGGCGACCTCATGAAGAACCTGCTGGCCTTCGCGCGGCAATCCACGCCGCAGCGCACGCGCGTGCAGGTGAATCACGTGGTGGAGCGCGCCGTACGGCTGGTGCAGCACCAGTACGAGCTCTCGCAGACCGCCTTGCGGACGCATCTCGATGAGTCGCTCCCCGAGATCGACTGCGACCCCGGCCAGATCCAGCAGGTGCTCATCGTGCTGCTGGTCAACGCCCAGGAGGCGCTCGGCCGCGGCGGCGAAGTCGCCGTCGAGACCCGCCGCGGCGATCAGGGCGTCGAACTCGTGGTGCGCGACAACGGCCCGGGCATCCCCGAAGCGCTCCAGTTGCAGATCTTCGAGCCGTTCTTTTCGACCAAGGACGACCCCCATCGCACCGGGCTCGGCCTGGCCGTCGCCAAAGGCATCGTGGAACGCCATGGCGGCAGGATCCGGTTGCATTCGCAGCCCGGCCGCGGCGCCGAATTCATCATCGAGCTGCCTCTGGAAGCCCGCGAGCCAGAGGGCGTACCCGAGGCTGCAGTGAAGGGAGAGGCGTGATGAGCGAGCCAAGCATCCTCATTGTCGACGACGACATTGTCGTGCGGGATTCGCTCGGCAAGTGGTTCGAGAGCGAAGGATTCCGCGTCTCCATTGCACCCGGCGCGTCGGCCGCGCTCGAAATGCTGGCCAACCGCCGCTTCGACCTGGCCCTGGTCGACATCAAGATGCCGGGCGTCGACGGCATTGAACTCCAGGTCAAGCTCCGCGAAATCGACCCCTCGATGCCGGTCATCATCATGACCGGCTTCGCCAGCGTCGAAACCGCCGTGCGCGCCCTCAAAAACGGCGCCTACGACTACATCACCAAACCCTTCGACCCCGATGAACTCGTCCACCTCGTCAACAAGGCGATCTCCCACAAGCGCGCCGAACGCGAGGTATCAAAACTCAAGGAGAACCTTGACGAGATCTTCCCCGAAACCCGGCTGATCGGGCAGAGCCCGGCAATGAAGCGAGTCATCGAACTCGTGGAGACCGTCGCGCCCACCGACGCCACCGTGCTCATCACCGGCGAAAGCGGCACCGGCAAGGAGGTGGTGGCGCGCGCCATCCATGCCCTCAGCCCGCGCCGCTACAACCCCATGGTCGTCATCCATTGCGGCGCGCTCACCGAATCGCTGCTCGAAAGCGAGCTCTTCGGCCACGAGCGCGGCGCGTTCACCGGCGCGCAGGCGCGCAAGAAGGGCAAGTTCGAAGTGGCCGACGGCGGCACCGTGTTCCTCGACGAGATCAGCGACATCAGCCTCCGCGTCCAGACCGACCTGCTGCGCGTGCTCCAGGAGAAAGAGATCGTGCGCGTCGGCGACACCATGCCCGTCAAGGTCGACTTCCGCGCCATCGCCGCCACCAACAAGAGCCTCGAGAGGCTCGTGGAAGAACGCCTCTTCCGCCCCGACCTCTACTACCGCCTCAACGTCTTCTCCATCAACATCCCGCCCCTGCGCGACCGCAAGGAGGACGTCCCCCTGCTGGCGGCGCACTTCCTCGAGAAGCTCGCCCGCCAGATGAACCGCCCCCTGCAGCGGCTCGCCCCCGAGACGCTGGACCTGTTGATGCGCTACGACTGGCCCGGCAACGTGCGCGAGCTCGAGAACGCCATGGAGCGCGCCCTGCTCATGCGCCGCGAGGGCGACCTCAAGCCCGAGGACTTCCCCTTCCAGTTGCACCCCTCGGCGCCGCTGATCGCTTCGGGGCAGCGGCTCGAAGACGTCGAGAAGGCCCACATCGAGCGCGTGCTGGCCGAAGCGCGCTGGAACCTGTCCAAAGCCGCGCGCATTCTCGACATCGACCGCACGACGCTGTACAACAAAATCCGCAAGTACGGCCTGCGCGAACCCGCCAGCCGCTGAGGCCCGCCGTGGTCGAGTCGCTCTCATTCGTGAGGCTCGGACTCGCCAACTCCGACGGCCTCCCGCCGGTCGAGCTGCTCGACCGCCTCGCCGCGGAGGCCGCGCGCCTGCTCGGCGCTTCCTGCCGCGTTGAGCCGGCGCCGCTCGACATCACCTTCAGCTATGACGAACTGCGCCGCCAGGCCTGGTCCACCCCCGTTCTGGCGCGCCTGGCCGAGCGGCCCCGCCCGCCCGGCTCCGTGATCGTCGGCGTGACCGCCCTCGACCTGTTCGTCCCCGTGTTCACCTTCGTCTTCGGAGAAGCGCAGGTGGCGGGCCATGCCGCTGTCATCAGCTCCTGCCGGCTGCGCGACGAATACTACGGGCTGCCGCCGAACCCGGCCCTCCTGCTCGAGCGGCTCATGAAGGAGCTGCTCCACGAGCTCGGCCACACCCAGGGCCTGCGCCACTGCGGCGACTGGCGCTGCGTCATGAGCAGCGCCCACACCGTCGAGCGCATCGACGTCCGCCAGGCCGCCTTCTGCCCCGATTGCGCCCGCTTCCTCTCCGCGCGCCCGCGCCCCCCGGACCGCGATCCCGATTTCGGACGCCTGTGATTGAATAAGAGCATGGCACAAACAGCAATTCTCGTCGCAAACGGGGACCTCCGCCTCTCGGCCAACCAGGTCTGCTGGCCCGCCCAGCAGGCGGCCGAGCAGAAAGTGATCGAGGCGGTGCGCAGCCTCGGCTATTCGGTCGAACGCGGCCATCCTTACGATGAAAACAAGAAGCACGGCTTCATCGACAGCCAGAAATACGGCATGGAGGTTTTCCGCAACATCCCTCCCTCGGCGCCGCTCATCGTCGTCGAGGCCGTCTGGCAATACTCGCATCATCTCCTCCACGGGCTGTACACGCACCAGGGCCCCATCCTCACCGTCGCCAACTGGAGCGGCCAGTGGCCCGGCCTGGTGGGCATGCTCAACCTGAACGGTTCCATGACCAAGGCCGGCATCCCTTACTCCACGCTTTGGAGCGAGAACTTCGACGACCAGTTCTTCCTTGAGGGGCTCAAGCGGTGGCTGCAAGGCGAGAAGCTCGTCCACGACACGCGCCATGTGCGCCCCCTCGGTTCGTTCCGCCTTCCCGCCGATTGCGAAGAGATGGGCGCCCGCATGGCGCGGGATCTTTACCGCAACAAGGCCATCATGGGCGTCTTCGACGAGGGCTGCATGGGCATGTACAACGCCATCATCCCCGACGAGCTGCTCCACCGCACCGGCGTGTTCAAGGAGCGGCTGTCGCAGTCGGCGCTTTACGCCGAAATGCTCTCCGTCAGCGATGAAGAGGCCCTCGCCGTGCGCCGCTGGCTCGACGCCAGAGGCATGAAGTTCGTCACCGGCCCGGATCCGGAAACCGATCTCACCGACGACCAGATCCTCCAGCAGTGCAAGATGTACATCGCCGCCCTGCGCATCGCCGACGACTTCGGCTGCGACGCCATCGGCATCCAGTACCAGCAGGGGCTCAAGGATCTGGCGCCGGCTTCGGATCTCGCCGAGGGCCTCCTGAACAACGTCGACCGCCCGCCCGTGGCCGCGCGCGGCAACGGCCGCATTCTCTACGAGGGCAAGGCGCTGCCGCACTTCAATGAAGTGGACGAGTGCGCCGGGCTCGACGCGCTTGTCACCAACCGCATCTGGACCGCGCTCGGCTACGATCCCGAAACCACGCTCCACGACGTGCGCTACGGCGAGGAGTACAACGGCGAGTACGTCTGGGTGTTCCTCATCTCCGGCGCCGCCCCGCCGCAGCACTTCATCGGCGGCTACGCCGGCGCCTCCAGCGAGCGGCAGCCGCCCATGTATTTCCGCCTCGGCGGCGGCACGCTGAAGGGCATCTCCAGGCCCGGCGAGATCGTCTGGAGCCGCATCTTCGTCGACGCCGGCGTGCTGCGGGCGGACCTCGGCCGCGCCAGGGTCGTCGAGCTGCCTCGCGAGGAGACCGAACGCCGCTGGCGGATCACCACGCCGCAGTGGCCCATCATGCACGCCGTGCTGTACGGCGTCACCCGCGACCAGATGATGGCCCGGCACAAGGCCAACCACATCCAGGTCGCGTATGCGCCCGACGCCGCGGCAGCCAACCGCGCCCTCGCGGTGAAAGCCGCGATGCTGCGCGAAATGGGCGTCGACGTTTCCATCTGCGGCGCGCGCCACGGCCTCGACTGAGCCCGTTCCGGGTTTCTGTTCCGGGCGGCAAGCGGGTTTTACGGCGCTTTCCGCCCGGATTCGTCTTTTTTGGTGCGCAATTGCCCGCAAAATTCCCGCTGAATCACACGGCGCCTGCAATAAAATAAACGGATGGGAGGAGTATTCCGCATGATCGAGACGGGGCTCCACGGCAAGGTGGTCGTCGTCACCGGCGCGGCTGCCGGCATCGGCCATGCCACGGCCATGCGCTTCGCGCTGGAAGGCTGCCGCGTCGCCGCCTGGGATGTCGTCCTTTGCGAGCATTGCCCGCCGGACTGGTTCGGCCTCCAGGTCGACGTCAGTGATTCCGCCGCCGTGGATGAGGCCGCCAAAACGGTGGCGGAAAAGTTCGGCCGCATCGACGTGCTCGTCAACAACGCCGGCATCCTCCGCGACGGGCAGCTCGTCAAGTGCCGTGACGGCGCCCTGCTCGGCCGCATGACGGACGAAGATTTCGACCGCGTGCTCGGCGTCAATCTGAAGGGCGTTTTCCATTGCACGCGCGCCGTGGCGCCGTACATGATCCGCCATGGCGGCGGCGTCATTTTGAACGCCTCCTCCGTGGTGGCGCTGTACGGGAATTTCGGACAGACCAGCTACATCGCCTCGAAAGCCGGCGTCATCGGCATGACCAGGGTGTGGGCCCGCGAGCTGGGCCGGTTCAACATCCGCGTCAATGCAGTGGCCCCGGGGCTGGTGGAGACGGACATCCTCAAGAACATGCCGGAGAAAGTCCTCGAGGAGATGAAGCGGCGCACGCCGCTCGGCCGGCTGGCCAGGCCTGAGGAAATCGCCGAAGCGTACGTGTGGCTGGCCTCGAATGCCGCGTCCTTTATTACCGGGGCTGTGCTGTCGGTGGACGGCGGCATTGTGACCGGAACATGAGGAATTCGGACATGAAAACCATCTATATAGCCGCTTATCATCAGTCGAAATTCGGCAAGCTGATGGGCATGACCGTGCCCGAAATCCTCCGCGCCGCCGTGGAAGGCGCCTGCGGCGGGATCGGTGCCGCGCCCGAAGCGCTCGACGTCGCCAGCGTCGGCGCCGCCTGCAACCAGACCCTCAACCAGCAGGGCCTGCTCGCCGGGCTGCTGGCGGAAACCCCGGGGCTGGCCGGCAAGATGATCGAGAGCGTCGAGAACGCCTGCGCCTCCGGCGGGCAGGCGGTCCTCAGCGTGGCGCAGAAGCTCCTGCTCGGCTTTGGGGAAACCGGCATCGCCGTCGGCTACGAGAAAATGCGCGGGCCGGACGGGAAAGTGGACGGCAAGCGCATCGGCGAGGTGCTCGGCTATTATTCCCACCCCGATGAAAGGCCGGGAAAAGTCTTCGTTTTTCCGCATATTTTTGCGGAAATCATGCAGCAATACATGGCCGCTTACGGCGTCAGCGAAGAGCATTTGGCCCGGATCGCCGTGGAGGAATATGCCTGCGCCCGGCACAACCCTTACGCGCAGATGCAGGGCGTCGAGCTGACGCTGGAACAGGCCATGCGCATCGAAGGCGTCAACCGCTATGTCGTCGGCGGCCTCCCGCTGAAGACCTACGACTGCTCGCAGATCACCGACGGCTACGCCGCGCTGATCCTCGCCACCGAAGAAGGGCTCGCGCGGCTCGGCGTGCGCCGCCAGGACGCCGTCGAGCTCGCCGGCTACGGCCAGGCCACCGATCCCCTGAGCCGCTCCGGCCGCGACGTGCTGAAACCGCAGGCCGCGCTCAACGCCATGCGCCAGGCCTACTCGATGGCGGGCGCTTCTCCGGCCGACGTCAACATCGCCGAGATCCACGATTGCTTCACCGTCATGGCCGCCCTCGGCGCCGAGGTCATCGGCATGGCCGAACCGGGCCGCGGCGCGCAGTTCTGGGCCGACGGCCACGCCCGCGTCAACGCCCGCTGCGCCATCAACTCCTCCGGCGGCCTCATCGCCAAGGGTCATCCCGTAGGCGCCACCGGCGTGGCCATGATCGGCTGGTGTTTCTGGCAGCTCACCGGCCGCGCGCCCGCGCCCCTCCAGGTGCGCGAGCCGCGCCTGGCGGCCACCTTCAACATCGGCGGCCCGGTCTGCGCCAGCGTCTGCACCGTCCTGCGGCGGGCCGCATGAGCTCCGCCGCCGGAGCGCGCTAGACTCGGTGTCATGAAGGTCTTTGTCACCGGCGCCACCGGCTACATCGGATCCGCCATTTGCGATGCCTTGCGCGCCGCCGGCCACCAGGCCATCGGCTTGGCGCGATCGGAAGAAAAGGCTGCCGCGCTTTCCGCCCGCGGGGATCAGCCCCTCCCGGGCAGCCTCCAGGATCACGACAGCCTCTGCAAGGGCTGCCTCCAGGCCGATGCGGTGATCCACACCGCCATGTCCTTCACCCCGGACGCAGGCGCCGTGGACCGCGGCGCGGTGGAGGCCATGCTGGCGGCGCTCGAAGGGTCGAACAAGCCATTCATCTACACGAGCGGCGTCTGGGTCTACGGCGACACCGGCGACCGCATGCTCGGCGAAGTCGCCCCGCTCAATCCGCCTCCGCTCGTCGCCTGGCGGCCTGCCGTCGAAGAGCTCGTTCTCGACGCCGCCCGGCGCGGCATCCGCTCCATGGTCTTCCGCCCCGGCATGGTCTTCGGCCGCAAGGGCGGCTTTCTCCGCGGCTTCTTTGAGGACGCCCGCTCGCACGGCGCTGTCCGTGTCATCGGCGACGGGAAAAACTTCTGGTCTTCCGTGCACGCCGATGATTTGGCCGACCTGTACCTGCGCGCCGTCCTGCGCCCCGCCGCCGGCCAGCTCTTTGTCACCTGCGGCGGCATGCCGCAACAGGTCAACCGCATCGCCGAAGCCGTTGCCGAAGCCTGCGGCGTGCCTGGCAAGATAGAACACATCCCGCTCGAGGCGGCGCGGCAGCAACTCGGTCCCATGGCCGACTGCCTGGCGATGACCTCCAAGGCGGGCTCCACCAAACCCGCCCGCTTCTTCGGCTGGACCGTCCGCCACCCGTCGGTGTTCGACGAGATCGCCTCAGGCTCCTACCTGTGACCCGCACCTCGCTCCGGGCGTGAGTCCTGCCCGGGGCGGTTGTGTGCAATCTGCCTCCTCCAGGCAGAGATTGTCTGAGAAATTTCTTTCGCCTCCCCCACTGTTACTATGCACCTGCATGAGACATTCCCGTTTTCGCCCGCCCTTCGCTTGGGCGGGCGGGAAGAGTGCCGCCGTGCGATGCAGGGAGGAACCGCGATGACGGGACTATACTGGGACGAGGATGATTACCAGGAGGGTCTGTTGACCCGGAGGTCGCCGGAGAACTGCCTCTCCGAGCAGGAGATCGAAGACTTTCTCTTTCAGCGGCTCTCCGGCGTCAGCCGGGAGGCTGTGGAGGAACACGTCCTCTTCTGCGAGGACTGCCGGAAGAAAGTCGAAGCCGAGCAGGAGTTCGCCGACGCCGTCCGCGGCGCCGCGCAACAGCTCGAGTTGGAAGCCATCGAGCGCCCCTTGCAAGCAGAGGTTTCCCGCAACGAACCCGGGAATCGCCCCGTATGGTCCAAATGGGCCGTGGCGGCCGTGGCGGTTGTCGTTCTCTTGGCGGCCTCGGTCAGCCTGCGCATTTTCAGCCCCTCCGGCGTGGCCGAGGTCACCCTGCGCGCGGAGCGCAGCGCCGAAGCCTCGATGCAAGACGCCGCCCCGGAACGCCAGAGCCTGCTGCTGCGCGCCGATCTCCGCGGCCTCCCGCCGCTGCCTTCCTTCCGCTGGTTGATCGTCGACCGGACCGGCGCCCCCGTGACCGAAGGCACGGTGCCCCCTGAGCCGGAAATGGCCCGGATTCGCCTCCCCCGCGGCCTGCCCGCCGGCCTCTACTGGGTCCGCATCCAGGATCCCGAAACCGGCATGCTGTTGCGCGAATTCGGCCTTCAGGTCCGGCCCCGTGGCCAGGCCCCCGCGCAGCGGCCCTGACCCCGGCCTAGAACACGCGCCGCTTCAGCCGCGCTACGTTGAACTTCGCTGTCTCCGCCACCGCCATCACCGTCATCACCCCCGCCTGCACCGGGTCGCTCACCACCAGATCGGCCGCATCGGGCACGCTGCCCGCCATGTTCAGGCTTACCACCAGCAGCCCCTGCGCCCGCACCTCGCGCACCGCTCTTTCGATCTCCCCGCCCATCAGCGATCCCGCCAGCACCAGCGCCTTCGCGCGCGGCAGCCGCGCCACCGCCCGCACCGCAGCCGCCAGCGCCTGCTCGCCCACCAGCGGGATCGTGTCCACGCTGATATGTTCGCCCCGGATGTTGTGCCGGTCGGCCTCGCTGATGGCCCCGATCGCCACCTGCCCCACCTGCGCTCCGCCTCCCATGATGATGATCCGCTTGCCGTAGATCTTCTGCAGGCTCGGCTCCTGCGTCGCGCTCAGCACGCCGCTTGCCGCACCCAGCTCGGCCAGCAGCGCCTCCGGCTGCCCCACCTCGTCCAGCTCGAAGTAAATCCGCGACAGCCCCGCCACCGGGCTGCCCAGGATCTCCACGCTGGCGATGTTGGCCCGGTGGCGCGCGATCACGCCCGTCAGCTCGTGCAGCACCCCCGGCTCGTCCCGGGCTTCGATCACGACGCCAATCCGCTCCGGCTTCATCGCTCAAATCGCTTCATAATGGCGCAGGATTCCCTCCCACAGCCCCTGCGCGTCCAGAATCAGCTCCGCGGCTTCCCGCAGCGCCCCCGAGCCGCCGGCGGCCGACGTCACATAATGCGCCATCGCTTTCACCTCCGGCACGGCGTTCGCCACCGCCACGGCCAGCCCCGCGCGTTTCATCAAAATGGCGTCCGTCAAATCGTCGCCCACGTAGGCGATTTCTTCCGTTTTTAGCCCGGAATCGGCGAGAATTTCCTCGAAAATCGGCAGCTTTTCCGTGCTGCCCATGTAGCAATACGCCATGTGGCTCGTCCGCGCCCGCTCCCGCGTTGATTCCGCGTCGCGCCCGCTGATCAGGCCCGTGCGGATTCCCGCACGGTGCAGCCATTGCAGCGCAATGCCGTCCTGCGAGTCGAACATCTTCACCTCGAACAGCCCGCCCTGCCCGTCCGGCACGTGGAAATACTTGCCGTCGGTGAGAACGCCGTCGACGTCCATCAAGACCAGGCGGATGCGCGATGCGCGGCTGCGGATTTCCTCATTCACTTGCGGCGGCATGGTGGCTCGGTTTTCCTCTCCGGCTGAAGGCCGCTCTCCCCGCCGGCCCGGGCTCCCGGCCGGCTTCGGCCTAGAATGGGATCGGGTGCTCGTCGAGAGAGTTCGAGGGACTATTCTCCGTTATAACATGGCGCCGCAAGGCGCCCGCCTCGGCGTCGCCGTCTCCGGCGGCGCCGATTCCGTCGCGCTGCTCGAAATCCTCTCCGAACTCGGCTACCCCCTCCGGATTCTCCACGTCAACCACGGGCTGCGCGGCGCCGAATCCGACGCCGACGAGCAGTTCGTCCGCTCCCTCGCCGCCCGCCGCAGCCTCCCCGTCGAGGTCTTCCGCGCCGGTCCGCCCCAACCCGGCCAAAACCTCGAGCAGGCGCTCCGCCGCATTCGCTACGCCTTCTTCGATCAGGCCCGCCGCGCCTTCCGCCTCGAGCGCGTCGCCACCGGCCACACCCTCTCCGACCAGGCCGAGACCCTCTTGCTGCGCCTCTTCCGCGGCGCCGGCGGGCAAGGCCTGTGCGGCATCCACCCCGTCACCCGGCACGGCGTCATCCGTCCCCTGCTCGAGGTCGGCCGCGCCGAGGTCCGCGCCTGGCTCGAACAGCGCGCCATCCCTTGGCGGGAAGACTCCTCCAACTCCGATCTGCGGCCCCGCCGCAACCGCCTCCGCAGCCAGCTTCTGCCCCTGTTGCGCGAGGTTTTCCATCCCTCCGTCGAAGAAGCCCTCGCCCGCACTGCGGCCCTGGCCTGGGAGGACGAACAGGACTGGCAGAGGCGCGCCGCGGCGGCCATCGAGCCGCTGGGCCCTCTGCAGCCGCCGTTTTCTGTCGAAACCGGCTGGCTCCTCTCTCTGGGCCCCGCCCTCGGCCGCCGCGTCATCCGCCTTCTGCTGGCCGCCGCTTCCGGCTCGGACCGCCGCCTCGCGTTCTGCCACGCCGATGCGGTCTGGCGCCTGGCCGCCGCCAGCGAGGGCAGCGGGCGCGTCAGCGCCCCGGGCGCCGAAGTCTGGCGCTCCCTCGGCTGGATCCGCTTCTCTGCAACGGCCGCTGCGCCGTCCCCAGCCTCCCAGGCGGTCCTCCCGGGCTGCGGGCAGGCGCAGCTCGGCCCTTGGCTGCTCTCTGTCAGCGAAGCCCCTCCCGTCGGCTCGCCCTCCTGTTATGCTGAAGTCAGCGAGCTCGACCCGGAGGTTGTGAAGTTTCCCCTCGTATTGCGCTTTCGCCGTCCCGGCGACCGCTTCCATCCGGCAGGCCGGAGCGGTTCCGTCAAGGTAAAAGATTTGCTGCAGAGGGCCGGAATCCCCTCATGGGAAAGGGCCGAATGGCCGATGGTGGAATCGGGAGGGCGCCTCGTGTGGTGCCGCGGCTTCGGCCCGGCCGCATGGGCCCGTCCCGGCCCGGCCGCCCGGCGCCTCTGGCTCGCCGCCGCCAGGCTGAATCGTGAGCAGTAAGTATCGGCTTCAAAAACCCTTGCGAGGGCAAGGCGATGAATCGCAATCGCTTCCGGCGGCGTCTGAAGTGGTGTAGAGTTCTAGGAAAGGCGTCTCGATCTTCGTTTCTCGCGGGTCCGGCGCTGGAGCAGGGATGAATTCAAACGTCAAAACCGCTATTTTCTGGGTCGTCCTCGTCTGCATCGCCGTGTTGCTGTGGACGGTCGTCAAGACCAACACGGGGCGCCAGGTCAATGATCTGTCCTTTACGGATTTCATCAAGCAGGTCGAAGCCGGCCGCGTCGTCGAAGTCACCATCGCCGGCACGGAAGTCTCCGGCAGGCTGCAGGGCAACGCAGAAATCCGCACCGTCATCCCGCCCGGCTATGACAGGGTTTACGACCTGTTGACGGAAAAGGGCGTCACCACCCGCATCAAGGAGCCAAGCACCGGCAACTGGGTCACCATCCTTGTCAACGCCGTGCCTTTCGTGCTTCTGCTCGCTTTCTGGATCTTCATGATGCGCCAGATGCAGAGCGGCGGCAACAAGGCGCTCTCGTTCGGCAAGAGCCGCGCCCGCATGCACAGCTCGCAGCAGAAAAAGGTCACCTTCAAAGACGTGGCCGGCGTCGAGGAAGCCAAAGAGGAGTTGCAGGAAATCATCGAATTCCTGCGCGAGCCGCAGAAATTCCAGAAGCTCGGCGGCCGCATCCCCAAGGGCGTGCTCCTGATCGGCCCGCCCGGCACCGGCAAGACGCTGCTGGCCCGCGCCATCGCCGGCGAAGCCAACGTCCCCTTCTTCTCCATCTCCGGCTCCGACTTCGTCGAGATGTTCGTCGGCGTCGGCGCCAGCCGCGTGCGCGACCTCTTCGAGCAGGGCAAGAAGAACGCCCCCTGCATCATCTTCATCGACGAAATCGATGCCGTCGGCCGCCATCGCGGCGCCGGACTCGGCGGCGGGCACGATGAGCGCGAACAGACCCTCAACCAGTTGCTCGTCGAAATGGACGGCTTCGAGTCCAACGAAGGCGTCATCCTCGTCGCCGCCACCAACCGGCCCGACGTGCTCGACCCCGCGCTGCTGCGCCCCGGCCGCTTCGACCGCCGCGTCGTCGTCAGCCTGCCCGACGTCAAGGGCCGCGAACTGATTCTCAAGGTCCACACGCGCAAAATCCCGCTCGGCGATGACGTCGATCTCTCCATCATCGCCCGCGGCACGCCCGGCTTCGCCGGCGCCGACCTCGCCAACCTCGTCAACGAAGCCGCCCTCCTCGCCGCCCGCCAGAACCGCAAGGTCGTCACCATGGTCGACTTCGAGCTGGCCAAGGACAAGGTCCTCATGGGTGCCGAGCGCCGCTCCCTGATGCTCACCGACGAGGACCGCAAGGTCACCGCCTATCACGAGGCCGGCCACGCCCTCGTCGCCGCTCTCCTGCCCGACGCCGACCCGCTCCACAAGGTCACCATCATCCCCCGCGGCCGCGCCCTCGGCGTCACCATGCAGCTTCCCACCGGCGACGTGCTCAACCGCACCAAGGTCCAGCTCGAGGCCCGCCTCACCGTCGCCATGGCCGGCCGCATCGGCGAGATGCGTTACACCAACCAGCTCTCCACCGGCGCCCGCAACGACATCGAGCAGGCCACCGAGCTCGCCCGCGCCATGGTCTGCGACTACGGCATGAGCGACCTCGGCCCCCTCAGCTTCGGCCGCAAGGAGGAGCAGATCTTCCTCGGCCGCGAGATCGCCCAGCACCGCGACTACAGCGAAGCCACCGCCATCCGCATCGACGAGGAGATCCGCCGCCTCGTCGACAACGCCCACAAGCGCGCCGAGTGCCTCATCAACGAGTACAGTTGGGCCCTGGAGGAAATCGTCCGCACGCTGCTCGAGCGCGAATCCATCGACGGCGCCGAGGTCAAGGCCATCCTCGAGCGCGGCCCCGCCGCGGCGCAAGCCGAGCCGCCCGCCCGGTCCGCCGAGCCGGCCCCTGTCCCGGCCTCCGAGGAAACGCAGGAAGTGCTCCGCCCGGAATCGCGGCCCATCGCCCCGGGGCTCATCGACGGCGAGCACCCCCAGCCGGCGTGATCCCGCGCTTCCAGCTCTACCTCTTCGACATCGACGGCACCCTCGTCGACTCCGCCGCCGACATCTGCGCCGCCGTCCGCCAGGCGCTCGCCGAAGAAGGCATCGACGGGCTGACGGAACCATACTTGCGCAGCTTCATCGGCCACCACCTGTTCGATCTCTTCCGCGAAGTTCTCCCGGAAAGCACTCTGCAGGACCACGAGCGTCTCCTGGCCCGCTACCGCGCCATCTATCTCGCCCGGCGCCACGCCTCCACGCGTGTCTACCCCGGCGTCGAACCCATGCTCGCCGCTCTCGGAGGACTCAAGTCCACCGCCACCACCAAGAGCAGCGAGACCGCCCGGCAGGTCCTCGATCTGTTCGGCCTCGCCCGCTACTTCGACCACGTCCAGGGCACCGACGGCTTCCCCTCCAAGCCCGCGCCCGACGTCATCCTCCGGTCTCTCGACCGGCTCGGCGTGCGCCCCGAAAACTGCCTCCTCGTCGGCGATGCCGCCCCGGACATGGAAGCCGGCCGCCGCGCCGGCGTTTGCACTTGCGCCGTCACCTGGGGCTACGGCGACCGCGATGCCATGCGCGCGCACCAGCCCGGCTTCTGGATCAGCTCCCCGGCCGAGTTGCTATCATAACGGGCGGAACACGCCCATGACGCCAATCTCGCGCAGAACGCTTCTCTCTTCTCTCGCCGCCGCCCCGCTCGCGGCTGCCGCCCCCGCCCCCGGACGATTCAAGGTCTCCCTCGCCGAGTGGTCCATCCACCGCCTCATCCAGCAGGGCAAGGCCACCAACCTCGACTTCCCCCGCATCGCCCGCGATCACAATTGCGAGGGTCTCGAATTCGTCAACACGCTCTGGGCTTCCCCCACCGCCGGCTACATCGCCCGGCTCAGGAAACGCATGGCCGAAACCAACACGAAAGCCGTGCTCATCATGGTCGACGACGAAGGCCAGCTCGGCCACTCCGACCCGGCCGTCCGCCGCAAGGCCGTCAGCAACCACCACAAGTGGGTCGACATCGCCGCCGAGCTCGGCTGCCACTCCATCCGCACCAACATGCACTCCGACGTCGCGCCGAAGTCGTCCGCCGAAAACGAAACCGTGCTCGGCTATTGCGCCGACAGTTTCCGCGCACTCTGCGAATATGCCCGGCCCGCCAATATCTCGATCCTCATCGAAAATCACTGGGGCCTTTCCTCCGATCCCGACGCCGTCCTCGCGCTCATGAAAAAAGTGAACCTGCCGAATTTCGGCACTCTGCCTGATTTTGGCAATTTCCCGCCGGAAATCGACAAGTACCAGGCCGTGGCGAAACTCGCGGCATACGCGAAGGGCATGAGCTTCAAGTGCTATTTCGAGGGGCCGGAAGCAACCGAAGATAAATACGATTTCGCCCGCATGATGAAAGTGGTCGAGGACTCGAAATATTCCGGATATATCGGAATCGAGTACGAAGGCAACAAGCTCGGCGAACTGGAAGGCATCGCCAGGGCGAGAAAATACCTCTCCGATTACGGCATTTAGTGGCGTAAATTCCGTAGCGTTTTACTCGCTCACCGCGCCCAGCTCGTCCCGCCGCAGGCGGATCCGCAGCTTCGTCCCCGCAGGCGCGTCGGCCGCTTCCCTCACGATCCGTCCGTCGGCGCGCCGCACGATCGCATAGCCGCGCTCCAGCACGCTCAACGGGCTCAGCGCCTCCAGCCTCGCCCGCGCCAGCTTCTCCTTCTGCCGGCACTGCTCGAAATGCCTCTGCACGGACTCCGGCAACCGCGTCACCAGCAGCTCCAGCGCCAGCCGCCGTTCGTGCAGCATCCCCCGCATCCGGTCCGCCGCCCGCCGGTCGAGCTGGTCGAGTTGCGCCCGCCCGGATGCCAGGCGCGCCCGCGGGTCGCTACGCCGCAGCCGCTGGTCGGTTTCGTCCAGCTCCTGCCACAGCAGCGCCACCCGCCGCCGCGCCAGCATCGCCGCCCGGTCCACGCCCTTCTCCTGAAGCCGGCTGCGCGCCGCGCTGGTCCGCAACTGCACCGCGCGCCACGCCCGCCTCAGCATCTCCCCAAGCTGTCCGAGCAGGTCTGCCCGGTTCTTCACCACCAGCTCCGCCGCCGCCGACGGCGTCGGCGCCCGCAGGTCCGCCACAAAATCCGCAATCGTGAAATCCGTCTCGTGCCCCACCGCCGAGATCACCGGCACGCTGCACCCGGCGATCGCCCGCGCCACCGCCTCTTCATTGAACGCCCACAGGTCCTCGAGCGAGCCTCCGCCACGCCCCACAATCACCACATCCGCCCACGGGTGCGTCGAGAAGTACCGCAGCCCCTCCACGATCCCTTCCACCGCCCCCTCGCCTTGCACCGCCGTCGGGTACAGCCGGATGTGCAGCCCCGGAAACCGCCTCCCCAGGATGTTCAGCATGTCCTGGATCACCGCCCCTTGCGGCGATGTCACAATCCCGATCCGCCGCGGAAACGGAGGCAACGGGCGCTTGCGCGCCGCATCAAACAGCCCCTCCGCCGCCAGCTTCTGCTTCAACTGCTCGAACGCCACCTGCAGCGCCCCTGCCCCCTGCGGCTCCAGCGACGTCACGATCAGTTGATACTCGCCCCGCTCCTGCCTCACCTCCACCGCGCCCCGCGCCACCACCGCCATCCCGTCGCCCGGCGTGAACTTCAGATACCGCAGCACCTGCCGGAACAGCACGCACCGGATCTGCGCCCCGTTGTCCTTCAGCGTGAAATACGCATGCCCGGACGTCCACACCTTGTAGCCCGAGATCTCGCCCATCACCCGCACGTCGTCGAAATGCATCGACAGCACGCGGTGGATCGCCGCCGTCAGGCTGCTCACCGTGTAGATCTTCGGTTCGATGCCGAAAAGCTCCTGCTGCGCCATCCCTGCTAACAGCCTCTCACAACCCGCGCCGCCTTGCTCCCCCAACGATGCATCCTGTATGATTGAGTCCAGCCGAAAACAGGAGGTGCAGGTCTGAAAAGAAGAATGTTCCTCGCCGGCTCTCTCGGCGCGGCCGCCGCCTGCGGCCGCAAGCCCGCGCCCGCCCCCGGCTACCGCTTCTTGACACAAGCCGAAGTGGAAACGCTCGGCGCATGGGTCGACACCCTGATCCCCCCTGATGAAGACCCGGGCGCGCGCGACGCCGGCGTCGTCCGCTACATCGACATCCAGCTCACGCGGTGGTTCCGCCGCCACCAGCAAGACTATCGAGACGCTCTCGCCGCGCTCGACCGCTGGGCGCGCTCGCGCACGGGCTACGGCTTCGCCCGCGCTCCCGCCGGCGAGCGGGAGGAAATGCTCAGGCTGATGGAACAGGGCAAGGCCGATGCCGCATGGTTTCCCGGCGGCGGCAAGCAGGCGTTCGAACTCGTCCTGGCCCACGCCATGCAAGGCTTCTACGGCAACCCGCGCCATGGGGGCAACGCCGGCTACGCCTCCTGGAAGATGATCGGCGTCCCGCCCATGCCGGTGCGCGGCCGCGAGCATTACCTAGCGGCCAAAACCTTTCCGGAGAGAAGCTGATGCCTCTGCCCAAAGTGGATGCCGTGGTCATTGGCGCCGGCGCCGGCGGCCCCATCGTCGCCAAGGAGCTCGCCGCCGCCGGCTGGCGCGTCGTGCTGCTCGAAAAAGGCCGCTGGCACACCCCCGCCGATTGCCGCAAGGACGATCTCCGCAACCAGCGCAACGCCACCCTCGGCTACCCGTTCGGCCCGGAAGAGGAGGGCAACCCCCGCGTCTTCGTCGATCTCGACGGGCGCGAGCGCATCGTCAAGCCGTCCGAGCCCGGCTACAACAACAACGCCTTCTGCGTCGGAGGCGGCACCCTCTCTTACGGCGCCATGGCCTGGCGTTACCATCCGGACGATTTTCGCATGCGCAGCACCTACGCGGCGAAAATCCCGCGCGCATTCGAAAATTCCACTTTGGATGATTGGCCCATTTCTTACGACGACCTCGAGCCGTATTACGAAAAAGCCGAATGGGAAATCGGCGTCTCCGGCGACGTCTCCGGCGATCCGTTCAAGGGCCCGCGCCGCCGCCCGCTGCCCATGCCCCCGCTGCCCCCCACGCGCGAGCACGAGATCCTCGAAAAAGGCGCCCGCCGCCTCGGGCTGCATCCCTTCTCCATTCCCATGCTGCGGAATTCCGTGCCTTACAACGGCCGCCCCGCGTGCATGCGCTGCCGCTGGTGCGTCGGTTTCGCCTGTGAAGTCGACGCGAAAAACGGCACTCAGAATACCGTAATTCCAACGGCTTTGGCCACCGGAAATCTGGAACTCCGCACGGAATGCTCGGCCCGTGAAATCCTGCTCGATGAAAAAGGCAACGCCGCAGGCGTCGCCTATTTCGACCGCGATGGCCGCCTGTGGGAACAGCCCGCCCGCTATGTCGTCGTCTCCTGCGGCGCCATCGAGAGCGCCCGCCTGCTGTTGAACTCCCGCTCGCGCCTCTATCCCGCAGGCCTCGGCAACCGCTTCGACTGGGTGGGGCGCAACCTGCAAGGCCACACCTACACGGGCGCCAACGGCCTGTTTGAAGAGATCGTGTACGACGACCTCGGCCCCGGCGCCAGCATCGCCGTCTGCGACTGGGTCCACGGCAACCCCGGCCTCGCCGGCGGCGCCATGCTCGCCAATGAATTCATCCGCCTCCCCTACCAGTTCGTCTCCGGCATCCGCGCCCCCGATGTGCCCCGCTGGGGCCGCGCCCACAAGGAATTCGTCCGCCACGCCTACCGGCGCATCATCCCCGTCCAGGGCCCCACGCAGGAGATCCCCGTCTTCGATTCGCGCGTGACGCTCGACCCGCGCGTGCGCGACAAATTCGGCATCCCCGTGGCCCGCATCTCCGGATACCGCCACCCGCACACCATCGAGGTTTCCGAATCCATGGCCGGGCGCGCCGCCGAGTGGCTCCGCGCCTCCGGCGCCGTCAATGTGTGGCTGCGCCGCGCCGGCCGCGGCGTCAGCGGCGGCCAGCATCAGGCGGGCACCTGCCGCATGGGCGCCGATCCCAAAACGTCCGTCGTCGATCCCTGGTGCCGCGTGCACGACACCGACAATGTCTACGTCGTCGATGCCAGCGTCCACGTCACCAACGGCGCCTACAATCCCGTTCTCACCATCATGGCCATCGCCTATCGCGCCGGCGAGCGCCTGGCGCGGGAAGGGAGGCGCGCATGAAAGCCGCGGCCGCCGCTCTCGTCATCGGCCTCGCCGTCCTGTTGATGATCCCTGCCGCCAGTTTTCTTTATGAAGCCGGCGGGCCTGAAGCCTGCGCCCGCTGCCACGAGATGGGCGCGCCCGTCGGCGAGTGGCGCCATTCCACCCACCGCGGCGTCCCCTGCAGCGCCTGCCACGGCGACGCCCTCACCGCCGACCCGCGCTTCCATCTCACCAACGCGCGCCGCGTCGTCCAGCACTGGCGCGGCCAGGCCGGCGAGCGCGCGCAAATCGCAACGGCCGAAATCCGCGCCATGTTGCCCCGCTGCCGGAAGTGCCACCAGCAGGAGTTCGCTTCCTGGTCCAGCGGCCCGCACGCGATCACCTACCGCAGCATCTTTCTCGACGACAAGCACAACTCCTCGCGCCACCTCATGGACGATTGCCTCCGCTGCCACGGCATGCACTTCGAAGGCGGCATCCGCGACCTCGTCGAGCCGCTTTCCACCAAGGGCCCGTGGCGGCTCCGCCGGGCCGAATTGCTCGAAGAACCCGCCATCCCCTGCATGGCTTGCCACTCCATCCACCGCCGCGGCGCGCTCCACGAGGAGCGCCGCCTGGAGGCCAAGATCGCCGGCCCGCGCCAGGAGAAGTTCCGCCCCTCGCTCGCCTTCTTCGACCGCCGCTCCATGGCGCCCGTGGAAGCCGCGCTCCTGCCTTTGCCCGCCATGCGCGAAGGCGCCCGCCCCGTAAAGATGAGCCCCGATCCTCGCCAGACCCTCTGCTACCAATGCCACGCGCCCCTCAGCACGCGGCAGATCTTCTCCGGCGACGACCGCACCCCCGCAGGCGTCCATGAAGGCATCTCCTGCCTCGGCTGCCACGACAAACACCGCCAGACCACGCGCGCCTCCTGCTCCAATTGCCACCCGCGCCTGTCCAACTGCGGCCTCGACGTCGAGAAAATGGATACGACTTTCGCCAACAAGAACTCGAAGCACAACATCCACACCGTCAAGTGCGCCGATTGCCACCCCAAAGGCGTTCCCGCGCGCCGCACCCGCCTCGAAGCCGCCGCCGACAACTGATTCCCTTCGCTCGCCCGCGGCCGCGCTTTCAACTCCGCGAGTGAACCGTCTTCAGAGCCGCGAGTGAAGCGGCCGAAGGCCGCGGGAACGAGCGGCCCCAACGCGGCCTCCAGCAAACCCGGTTTCCCCTCGCGCTCGCGCCATTCCCCTCGGCCTTGGCCGAGGGCCCCTGCGTTTCCCGGCCCTGCTCTCTCCCCCCGCGCTCTTCCTCCAGGTC
>Ga0272446_1001525_pt1 | contig 33518 bp, 28 predicted proteins | sample YNPCB0061_FD_194587 | JGI IMG/M metagenome (GOLD analysis project Ga0272446, IMG submission 194587) | Hot spring microbial mat communities from Yellowstone National Park, WY, United States - YNP-CB-006-1 | ecosystem: Environmental > Aquatic > Thermal springs > Hot (42-90C) > Sediment | place...
TCGCCGTTTCGGGATGTTCCGACCCAGGAGAGTGACCCCGTCAGCGGGAGGTGGCGGCGAGGAGGGCGACGGGGAAGTCGGCGAGGAGGGCGTCGGCGGCGAGGCGCGGGGCGGGGGTGCGCGCGACGCCGGTGACGACGTCGACGAGCGGGGCGAGCTCGTCGGCGAGGCCGGGCGGGAGGCGCAGCTCGGCGCGCAGCGTGAGCGGGCCGCGGTCGCCCTCGCCGAGCGCGCCGGCGACGAGCCGCGGGGCGACGCACAAGACCGCGTGGCCGTCGTGGATGCGGGCGAAGGCGACGAGGCGGTGGGCGTCGGGGCCGGCGACCTCGATCGGGAGATAGCGCCCGCGGCGATAGAGCGCGCGATGGGCGCGGCGATGGCGCAGCCCGCACGCGAGCAGGAGCAGCTTGGCCCGCCCGTCGGAGAGCGCGCTCACGCGGCCGACCTCGCGCGCGAGCTGCAGGCGCGCCGCCGGGCCATCGGCGAGCCGCGCGTCGAGCGCCCCGAGGAGCGCGCGGCGGCGCTCCCAGTCGACGGGGCGGCGGTTGTCGGGATCGACGAGCGACAGATCCTCGACCTCGCACCCCTGATAGACGTCGGTGATCCCGGGCGCGCACAGCTTGAGCGCGCACAGCGACAGCGACGAGACGCGCCCCACGCGGGCGCAGCGCGCGGCGAGCGGGCGCAGCGTCGCGAGGAAGCGCTCGTTGCCGAGCACGCCGCGCACGAGGCGCGCCATCGCCGCCTCGTAGGCCTCGTCCGGGTTGGTCCAGCTCGTCTCGACCTTCGCCTCGCGCAGCGCCTTCTCCATGTAGGCGACCAGCCGCTCGACGACGTCGGGCGGGACCGGCCCGCCGGCCAGCGTCTCCTCGGGGAGGACGCCCAGCGCCGCCTGGAAGAAGGCCAGCTCGTCGTTCGCCGACGGCATCGGCTCGCCCCCGTCGCGCTCGACCTTCCACGGCCGCGCGAGGTCGCCGAGCCGCGCCAGCGTCTCCTCCCACGCGTCGGGGAGCTGCGACAGCGCGGCGATGCGCAGCCGCACGTCCTCGCTGCGCTTGGTGTCGTGCGTCGACGTCGACGAGAGCGAGCCCCCGAAGCGGCGCGTGCGGTCGACGGCGAGCTGGTGGAAGGCGGCGGGCGTCGAGCCGAAGCGCTCGGGATCGCCGCCCACCTCGTTGAGCGCGACGAGGCGGTGATCGCAGTAGAAGGCGGTGTCCTCGATGGCCTTGGCGGTCACCGGCGGCGTCACCTGCTGGAGCTTGCGGACGAGCTCGATCTTGTCGTCGTTCGGCTCGACGAGGAGCAGCACGTCGCGCAGGAAGTCGAAGACGCTCGGGTTGAGCGCGCTGGCGTGGCGGCGCGCGCGCGATGGCCGCCTCGATGGTCTTGCGATCGCGCGCGTCGACGTCGGCCGCGGTCGTCCCCTCGACGTAGGTGCGGTAGATCGGCAGCGCGGCGATGTACTCGATGATCGCGGTGGTCAGCGCCGTGAGCGTGAAGTCGCGCGTGCGGCGGTTCTGCTCGCTGATGCGGTTGAGGCGGCGCCCGAGCATCGCCACCTCCGACGCCATCGAGCTGCGCATGAGGTAGAGCTTCTTTTCGCGCACGAGCGCGTGGAACGGGCGGTGCTCGCCGACGAAGCGCGCGGTCAGCTCGTCGAAGCGGCGCGCGGCGGTGGCGTCGACGAAGAGGCCGCTGGCGCAGGCGAGGAATTCATAGCCGGTGGTACCGTCGACGTCCCAGCGGTCGGGCATGCGCTCGCCCGCCTCGAGGATCTTCTCGACGACGATGAGCGCCTCGGGGCAGCGCGCGCGCAGCCGCGCGAAGTAGCGCGACGGCGTGTAGAGCCCGTCGGGGTGATCGATGCGCAGGCCGGTGACCTGCCCCTCGTCGACGAGGCGGAAGACGAGGGCGTGCGAGTCCTCGAAGACGCGCTCGTCCTCCATGCGGATGGCGCCGAGGCCGTTGATGTCGAAGAAGCGGCGGTAGTTGATCTCCTCGCCGGCGACGCGCCAGTAGGCGAGGCGGTAGGCCTGGTGATCGAGGAGCCCCTCGAGGAGATCGAAGCTGCGCGGGTCGCCGGGGGTGCCGTTGAAGAGGCGCACGTTGTCGTCGACGTGGGTGCGGACCGGCTCGGAGTCGACGCAGAGCGCGCCGAGGCGGCGCTTGGCGACCTCCTTCTCGCGGGCGCGCTCGGCGACGGCCTCGGGGTTGGTCTCGCTGCGCGGGGCCAGCTTCTCGAGCGCGGTGATGATAGACAACAATTCGTGCAGGTCGACGTCGTCGCCGCCGACGCGCGCGGTGAGCTCGTCGAGGCGGTGGCCGAGGATGCGCGGGACCGAGCGCGGCGCGACGGGGAAGCGGTGGTCGTAGTAGTCGATGAAGAAGCTGCCGCCGTCGCGGACGAGGCGCAGCTCGCCGCGCTCGAGGACGGCGCCGAACTGATCGCCGAGGACGGGGACCAGCACCTTGTGGAGGAGCTCGTCCTTGACCGGGGTCCAGTCGACGTCGAAGTAGGGGGCGTGCACCGACGAGGGGCCGTTCTCGAGGACGTCCATCCACCAGGCGTTGGCGGCGCCGAGGCCCATGTGGTTGGGGACGACGTCGAGGAGCTGGCCCATGTGGTGCTGCACGATGGCGGCGGAGAGCGCGGCGTAGCCCTCCTCGCCGCCGAGCGAGGCGCGCAGGCGCTGGTGGGAGACGACGTCGTAGCCGTGCGTCGAGGCGGGGGCGGCCTCGAAGGGGGGCGAGAGGTAGACGTCCGTCACGCCGAGCGCGTGGAGGTAGGGGACGACGCGCGCGGCGTCGGCGAAGGAGAGCGTGGGGCCGAGCTGGAGGCGATAGGTCGAGGCGGTGAGGTGACGGCGCACCTCGCGGTTCTAGGCACCGCGCGCGGCGGTGCACGGCGTCAGCGACGGCGCTTGGCGGCCTTTTTCTTGGGCTTGGTGGCGGCCTTTTTCTTGGGCTTGGCGGCGGCCTTTTTCTGCTTGACGGGTTTCTTGGCCGGCTTCTTGGCCGGCTTCTTGGCCGCGACCTTCTTCTTGGCGACGGGCTTCTTGGCCTTTGCTTTGGCCTTTTTCGGCTTCGGCTTCGGCTTCGACTTCGGCTTCGGCGGCGACGGCGGCGCGAGCTCCTCGGTCTCCTCCGACGCGATCTCGGGCTCGAGGTCGTCCGGCGTCTCCCCCGGCGGCGCCACCACCGACTTGAAGTAGGCGTGCATCGGCTGGAAGTAGTACTCGCGCCACCCCGTCTCGAAGTCGGCGCCCTGGCCCGCCGGGATGCGCCGGTGGTGCAGCGTCAGGCGCGTCTTCCCCTCGCCCGCCGGCTCGAGCACCACCTCCACCTCCGAGTCCTCGTGCTCGTCGGAGAAGTCGGTCGTCCGCCAGGCCATCACCAGCCGCCGCTTCGCGGGGTCGAGCGCGACGAAGCGCCCGCGGATGTAGCCGTCCCACACGTCGATGTCGCCGCCCTCGCGGGCGTCGAGGGCGGCCGAGCTCCCCACCATGCGGCCGTGCTCCTCGCTGTCGGTCCAGGCGCGGAACAGCTCCTCGGGGAAGGCCTGGAAGATCTCCTCGAGGGTGAACGCCTCTCGTCCCTGCTCGTCTCGATCCATGCCCGCAAGGGTAAGCGAACGTTTCGGTCGTGTGAAACCTTGACGACCGTCACCGATTGGGATTGCCAGCCCCCTCGCCCTCTCGCTATGACCCGCCCATGACGTACGCATCACGGGCGGCCCTCCTGTTGGCGGCCGCCAGCCTCGCCGCCGGCTGTGTCGCGAGCGCGCGCCGCACGCCGGCCAGCAACGAAATCTCCGACGAGGATCTGGCCTCCGCCCCGGTCGATCTCGGGGCCCCGCGCCGCGATCTGTCGTTCGTCTCGCCCGATTTTTCGACGCCGCCGTCGTCGACGCCGCCCGACCTCGCCGCGACGTCGACGCTCGCCGCCACCGACCTGGCCCGCCCCGCCGACCTCGCCCCGACGACCCCGTCGTCGACGACCGACCTCGCGCCGGCCGCCTGCGCCATCCGCATCAACGAGCTCGCCACCGGGACCGCCACCAGCGGCTACGAGGAGTTCCTCGAGCTCTACAACCCCTGCCCGACGGACATCGACCTGCGCGGCTTCGCGCTCGTCTACCGCTCGGCGGGCGGCGCGGCGAACATCAACCTCCTCGCCGACGTCGGCAAGACCATCCCGTCGCTGGGCTTCCTCCTCTTCGCCGGCAGCGGCTACTACACCGCGACCCGCGACGGCGTCCTCGCGACCGGCATGGCCGAGAACGGCGGCGGCGTGGCGCTCGTCGACTCCGGCGGCGCGGTCGTCGACTCCGTCGGCTGGGGCACCGCGACCAACGCCTTCGTGCAGGGCGGCGCCGCGGCGCCGGCCCCCGGCGATCGCGTCTCCCCCGGCCGCTCGATCGCCCGCTCTCCCGACGGAAAATCGACCGGCAGCTCGTCGACCGACTTCACCATCACCACCAAGCCCACGCCGAAGGCCGCCAACCAGCTCATCGCTCCGTAGCACCTGTCGGACAAGTGCTATGGTGGCCCTTTCGGGGGGAGCGCATGTCCACGGGGGCCACGCGGCGCCGAGCGATCGGGCCGTGCATCGCTGTCGTCGCGTTGGGGATCGTCGTCGCGACGACTCGTTCATGCCGGAGGGGGCGCGCGACGCGTCCGTCGATCTGAGCGCCGTCGCCGACCTCGCGTCGCCGCGGCTCGACGATCTGGCGCCGGTGCCGCCCGTCGACGGCGCCGTCGCACGCGTGACCATCTGCCACGATCCGATGAGCCCGACGATCGTCGACGTCCCCGCGAGCGAGGTCGCCGCGCACGTCGCGCACGGCGACCCGATCGGCGTCCCGAGCGCGCTCCTCTTCGTCGACGCCAACGCCGCCGCCGTCGGGCTCGGCACGCAGAGCGCGCCGTTCCGTCGCGTCACCGACGCGCTCGCGCTCATGCGCTGCCGGACGCGGGCCACCGGCGAGACCGGCGACATCCGCCTCGCCGCCGGCGTCCACACCGTCAGCTACGACGCCGCGCTCCTCGCCGCCAACCCGACCTACGAGCCCGGGCCGATCATCGTCGACTTCCCGGTGCGCCTCCGCGGCGCGACCCAGGTCGCGCTCGACAGCGACGGCCATCCGCGCCCCGATTACAGCCTCTACGGCGCGTCGAACGCCACCTTCGTCGTCGCCCAGGCGCCGCTCGGCCCGGAGGACTCGCAGTCGCTGATCTTCGTCGCCGACACGACCGACGTCACCGTCGAGGGGCTCGTGCTCTCGTCGGGGCACTGTCGGGTCGCCTCGCTCTGCCCAGGCAGGCCGACGGTGATGACCCGGGGCGGCGTCGCGCTCCAGACCGTGCGCGCCAATCGTGTCACCCTGCGCGGCAACGTCATCCAGCCCGGCTTCCAGAGCGGCGTCGACACGCGCGGCTCGAGCGTCTCGCTCCGGACCACCTACGCGTCGGACACCGCCATCTGCGTCGCCTGCATCAGCGGCCCCGGGACGGTCGAGGTGGTCGCGAACCGGCTCGACAACGGGCTCGGCGGCGTGTTCGCGGCGCCCACGCTCGGCAACACGCCCTTCTCGCTCGGGACGCAGGCGTCGGCCTTCACCATCCCGCCGTTCACCGCCGCGGCGGCGCCGACGCTCGACCTCACCGTCGACGACAACGTCCTCAGCGGCCACACGCGCAACGTGACCGCCTTCGGCGTGCGGCTCGCCGTCTATGGCCGCGACACCACCGCCGCCGTCACGCGGCAGGTGATGACCGCGCGCGTGCGCAACAACCGTGTCGCCGCCGACAACGGCGGCGTCGGCGCCAGCCAGGGGCTGATCGTCGACTCGGGCTTCTCCGATCGCCTGGCGACCGGCGTCCTCGCCGGGACCCTGTTCGTCGTCGCCACCGGCAACACCTTCACGGTGTCGGGCGCCAAGATCTCGGCGATGACGATGCGGCAGCAGCCGCTCCTCAACGCCAGCAACCTGGGCCAGTGGAAGACCTTCGCGCCGCTCGATCGCGGCACGCTGGTGATCGACTCCGACCTGACCTATCCGACGGGCTTCCGCGTCGACCTCTTCGCCGTCGATCCGCTGGCTGACAAGACGCTCTCCGGGACCGCATGCACCACCGACGCCGACTGCAGCAGCGCGACCTATCGCGGCCAGGCGCTGCCCGGCTCGTGCAACGCCAGCAAGCTGTGCGAGTGCCTCCCCGGCCTCACCGACGTCGGCGGCACCTGCACCGACGCGAGCCCGCCGGCCAACGTCGTCGTGATCAACGGCGCGGTCATCGCCCCCGGCACCACCGTGCCCTGACCGACGCCGCGATCCTCGGCTACGATTGCGCTCGTGAGCTCTCCCGTGCGTGCGTTCCAGCGCGCAGGCTTCCTCCGTCGCACCGCGCCCTTGGGCGTGGCGGCGCTGATCGCGCTCGTCCTGCTGCTCGTCTTCGGCCCCAAGCGCGACCTCGTCCTCCTCGCCAAGATGGCCTCGGCGTTCGTCGTCGTCTGGGGGCTCGCCTTCGTCGCGCCGTGGGACCGCCTGCCGCGCGCGCTCGACGTCGCGCCGCCGCTCATCCTCCTCGTGCTGCTGTCGATCCTGCGCCTGCGCGTCGAGCCGGGCTTCCCGGTGATGGCCTTCGCGCCGCTCTTCCTCGTCCCGATGTTCTGGGTCGCGCTCTATGGCGATCGGCGCGACGTGGTGGTGCTCACCGTCGCGCTGGTCCTGGCGCGGCTCGGCCCGTCGGTGGTGCGCGGCGACGTGAGCGACGCGGCGCAGGGAGCGGCCTCGGTGCTCGTCTCGAGCGCGACCTGCCTGCTCACCAACCGCGTCGTCGTCCGCGCGCGCGACGCGCAGCTCGCGCTGCAGGCGCTCATCGATCGGCTGCCGCTCGGCTTCGCCATCCTGCGCGGCGAGCGCATCACCTACGCCAACGAGCGGCTCGCGCGCACGCTCGGCTGGCCGGCCCCGCGCGAGCTCCTCGGCGTCGACGTGACGTCGCTGGTGCAGGAAGACCAGCGGGCCGGCCTGCGCGAGCGCCTCGACGAGGCGCGCCGCGGCGAGGAGTCGCCCGGCGTCGATCGCCGCTTCGTTCACCGCGACGGGGGCGAGGTGATCCTCGAGGCGCACGCGGTCCGGCTGCACGTCGACGACGAGCCGGTGGTGGGGGTGATGGCGCGCGACGTCACCGACGAGCGTCACCTCACCGCCGCCGAGGAGCTCGCGCGCGAGCGCATCGCCCGCGAGCACGAGCAGCTGGTGGCCATCCTCGCCGCGATCCGCGACGGCGTGGCGATCCTCGACGGGGAGCGGCGCGGCGTCTTTGCCAACGCGGCCTACCTCGAGCTGTTTCGCCTGACGGAGCGCGCCTTCGTCGGCATCACCCGCGACGCGTTCGTGCGCCACGCGGCCACGCTCTCCGACGATCCGGCTGGGTTCTCCGAGCGCCTCGCGCCGGTCACGGTCGCGCCCGGGCACGAGGAGGGCACCTTCACCTTCGCGCACCCGCGCCGCCGCATCATGCAGCGGACGCTGCGGCCGATCACGCTCCCCGACGGGCCGGGCTTTCTGGTGGTGTGGCACGACGTCACCGCCGAGCGCGACCTCATCGGCGAGCGCGAGCACCAGGCGATGACCGATCCGCTGACCGGGCTCGCCAACCGGCGCGGCGCCGACGAGGCGCTGGTGCGCGAGGTGGCGCGCGCGCAGCGAGCGGGGACGTCGCTGACGGTGGCGATGCTGGACATCGACCACTTCAAGCAGGTCAACGATCGCCTCGGGCACGCCGCGGGCGATCGCGTGCTCGTCACCATCGCCGGGCTGCTCACCGCGGAGGCGCGGGTGACCGACACCATCGCGCGCTGGGGCGGCGAGGAGTTCCTGGCGATCCTCCCCGGCGACGTGGCGGGGGCGCGCACCTACTGCGAGCGCGTGCGCGCGGCGCTCGGGGGGCTCGAGATCGCCGGCGTCGGGCCGATCACGCTCTCGGCGGGCGTCGCCGGCGTCGACGCCGACGACGACGTGAAGGGCGCGCTCGAGCGCGCCGACCGGCGGCTCTACGAGGCGAAGCAGGCTGGGCGCGATCGCGTTGTCGGCTGACGCGCGGCGTCGCGGTGGTGGTGACGCGTGACGCTTCCTTTTACGGGGAGGAGGGGAGGTGGGGAGATCGGAGGGAGGACAGAGTTTTTTTGTATAACGGATATCCTCCTTCTGATCTCCCCTCCTCCCCTCCTCCCCGTAAAAGGAGGCGCTACGCGCGTCGCCGCGGCTACGGCTTGAGCACGGCGGTGAAGCGCTCCAGCAGGTGGCGGTCGAGCGCCTCGGAGATGGTCGGGTCGGGGACCATGTGGGTGAGCCCCGGCAGCGCGAGGATCTCGACGGGGCGGCCGGCGCGGAGGAGCGCGTCGGCGAGCTTGAGCGTGTGGAAGAAGAAGACGTTGTCGTCGCTGGTGCCGTGGATGAGCGCCAGCGGGCGGCGCAGGCCGCCGGCGAACGAGAGCAGCGACGAGGCCTTGTAGCCGTCGCCGTTCTTGTCGGGGAGGCCGAGGTAGCGCTCGGTGTAGAAGGTGTCGTAGTCGCGCCAGTCGACGACGGGCGCGCCCGAGACGGCGACGTGGAAGACGTCGGGGCGCTTCAGCGCGGCGAGCGCGCTCAGCCAGCCGCCGAACGACCAGCCGTAGACGCCGACGCACCCAAGGTCGAGCTCGGGGTAGCGGCGGCCGAGCTCGACGAGCGCCTCGACCTGATCGTCGAGCGTGCGGGCGAAGTCGCCGCGGATGTGGCGCTCCCAGGCGCGATCGCGGAAGGGCGTGCCGCGGCCGTCGATGGCGACGACGATGAAGCCGTGGTCGGCGAGCCACTGGCGGCCGAGCATGCGGTGGAGATCGCGCGTGACGTGCAGGTGGTGCGGGCCGCCGTAGACGTCGACGACGACGGGGTAGCGCTTGCCGGCGGCGAAGGTGCGCGGGCGGACGAGGGCGGCGCGGTACTGCGGCGCGCCGACGCGGACCAGCTCGGCGCGCACCGGGAAGGGGGCGGCCTCGGCCACCTGGGGCAGCTCGCCGACGGCGCGCGGCGGGCCGCCTTTTCCGTCTAGCGTGAACACGGCGCTGCGGGCCAGCGCGTCGAGCGTGGTGGTGCGCACGACCGCCGTCCGGTGATCGCGGCCGATGACCGCGGCGTGGACCGCCGCGCCGTCGGTGAGGCGGGCGGGCGCGCCGCCGCCGTCGAGCGAGACGTCGTAGAGGTGCTGCTCGGTCGGCTCGGGCCCGCCGGCGAAGCGCAGCCGCCGCGCCTCGGCGTCGACGTCGACGATGGCGCGGTAGCCGTCGGCCGGCGCGGTCAGCGCGCGCACGAGCGCCCCGTCGGCGCCGCGCAGCTCGAGGGCCCAGCCGCCGCCGCGCTCCGTCGACCAGAGGAGCTCCTTGCCCGTCTTCCCGACCCAGCGCGGCGCGCTCTGATCGAGGTTGAGCCAGGCGTCGTCGTGCTCGGCGAGGAGGCGGCGCGTGGTGCCCTTCCCGTCGCTGACGAGCAGCTCGAGGTCGCGCTGATCGCGCGACATGACCACCAGCGTGAGCGGCGCGCCCTCGTCCCAGCGGACGCTGCACAGGTAGGGGAGGCGCGCCGCGTCCCAGCCGATCCAGGTGATCGCGGCCTTCGGGGCTTTCTTGTCTACCGCGATCACCCCCAGCCGCACCTTCGCGTTGGCGCCGCCGGCGCGCGGGTAGGGCGTGGCGACGGGCGCGCGCTCGGGGTGGAGCGCGTCGCCGAGGTGCAGCGTCTCGACGGGGCGCGCGTCCGCCTCCTCGAACGCCAGCGCCTTGCCGTCGGGGGCCCACCAGAAGCCCTCCATGCGCCCCATCTCCTCCTGGGCGACGAACTCGGCCAGGCCGTTGGTGACGAGCGCGTGCGCGCTGGTGGTGAGGCGCCGCTCGCGCCGCGCCGCGCGGTCGTACACGTACAGGTCGCGGTCGCGCACGTAGGCGACCTTCGTCCCGTCGGGCGAGAGGCGCGGGTCGAGGATGGGCGCCCCGTCGGGCAGCGCCTCCGCCTTCAGCGTCGCGCGGTCGACGAGGAAGACGCGCCCGCCGAGCGGCAGGAGCAGGGTGGCGCCGTCGTCGGAGAGCGCGAACGAGGTGAAGCCGCGCCCGGTGACGCGCATGCGCTCGCGACGCGCCTTCTCCTCGGGCGAGAGCTGCTCCTCGCCGCCCGCGCCCCAGCCGGCGACGAGCGTCGCCGGCGTGAGCAGCTCCTTCGTCTCGCCGCTCGCGACGTCGAACTGGTAGAGCGACAGCTGCGGCGAGCGCGCCGGCGAGCGCAGGAAGAGGACCGCTTTGCCGTCGGGGGTGGGCAGCGGGCGCTGCGGGCGGCCGTGGGTGAAGTTGCGCGTGACGGCGCGCAGGCGGCTGAACTCTTCGGCGCGCGCCGGGCCGCCGGCCGCGGCGGACAGGGCGAACAACGCGAGGATCGTCGCGAAGGGACGCATGGCGGCGCAGCTTAACGCTAGAATCGAAGCTCCCCCATGCTGATCAAGGTCGAAGACGACCGCACCGGGACCGATCCCCAGGCGCTTCGTCGCGCGTTCAACGATCACCTCCACTACTCGCAGGGGCGCGCCCTCGGGCACGCCACCGCGTATGACCGCTTCTTCGCGCTCGCCCTCACGGTGCGCGATCGCCTGGTGAATCGCTGGGCGCAGACGGTGGAGGCCTATCAGAAGGCCGATCCCAAGCGGGTCTATTATTTGTCTGCGGAATTTCTCCTCGGGCGGATGCTCGGCTCCAACCTGATGGCGCTCGGCCTCCACGACGAGATGCGCAAGGTGCTGGCCGACCTGGGGCTCGAGCTCTCCGACCTCCTCGAGCAGGAGCCCGACGCCGGCCTCGGCAACGGCGGCCTCGGGCGCCTCGCCGCCTGCTTCCTCGACTCGATGGCGACGCTGGGCATCGCCGGCTACGGCTACGGCATCCGCTACGAGTTCGGGATCTTCGATCAGGAGATCGTGAACGGCCAGCAGGTCGAGCACCCCGATCAATGGCTGCAGTTTGGGACACCGTGGGAGATCGTCCGCCCCGAATATTCGGTGGCGGTCCATTTCGGCGGGCGCGTGGTCGACGAGGTCGGCCCCGACGGCAAGTGGCGCCCGCAGTGGGTCGACACCCGCGACGTGATCGGCGTCCCCTACGACTGGCCGATGGCGGGGTACGGCACACCGACGGTGAACACGCTGCGGCTGTGGCGCGCGCGCGCCACCCACGACTTCGATCTGCGCGTCTTCAACGCCGGCGACTACATGCGCGCGGTGGAGGACAAGAACAACTCCGAGATCATTTCCAAAGTCCTCTATCCCAACGACCAGTCCGACGCTGGGCGCGAGCTGCGTCTCAAACAGCAATATTTCTTCGTGGCCTGCGCGATCAGCGACATCGTGCGCCGCTGGCTGCGCACGCACGACGACTTCGTCGGCTTCGCGCAGAAGAACGCCATCCAGCTGAACGACACCCACCCAGCCATCGCCGTCGCCGAGCTGATGCGCATCCTCATCGATGCGATGCGGCTCGAGTGGGAGCCGGCCTGGGAGATCACGCGCGCGACGTTCGCCTACACGAACCACACGCTGCTCCCGGAGGCGCTCGAGCGCTGGCCGGTTTCGCTGTTCGAGCGGTTATTGCCGCGCCATTTGCAAATCATCTACGAAATCAATCGCCGCTTTCTCGGCGAGATGACCCAGCGCTGGCCGGGCGACGCCGCGCGCGTCGCGCGCATGTCGCTCATCGAGGAGGGGAGCGACCGCAAGGTGCGCATGGCCCACCTCGCCGTCGTCGGGTCGCACGCGGTGAACGGCGTCGCGGCGCTGCACACGCAGCTCCTGCAGCGGCTGGTGCTCAAAGACTTCGCCGACCTCTGGCCCGAGCGCTTCTCGAACAAGACCAACGGCGTCACCCCGCGTCGCTGGCTGCTGGCCTGCAACCCGCGCCTCGCGCAGCTCATCACCGACGCGATCGGCTCGCGCTGGGTGACCGAGCTCGACGAGATCGAGCGCATCGCGCCCCTCGCCGACGACGCGGCGTTCGTCGACAAGGTCCGCGCGGTGAAGGACGCCAACAAGGCCGACTTCGCCGCCTGGCTGAAGCGCACGCTGCGCGTCGACGCCGACCCGACGGCGCTCTTCGACGTGCAGGTCAAGCGCCTCCACGAGTACAAGCGCCAGCTCCTGCTCGCGCTGCACGTCGTGCGGCTCTACCTCGACCTCAAGCGCGATCCGTCGAAGGCCATCGTCCCGCGCGTCGTCCTCGTCGGTGGGAAGTCGGCGCCCGGGTATCAGATGGCGAAGCTGATCATTCGCCTGCTCTGCGCGATCGGCGAGGTGGTCAATCGCGACCCCGACATGCGCGATCGGCTGAAGCTGGTCTTTCTGCCGAACTACCGCGTCAGCCTCGCCGAGAAGATCTTCCCGGCCGCCGACCTGAGCGAGCAGATCTCGACGGCGGGCACCGAGGCCTCGGGCACCGGCAACATGAAGTTCGCGCTCAACGGCGCGCTGACGATCGGGACGCTCGATGGCGCGAACATCGAGATCCGCGAGGCGGTGGGCGCCGAGAACTTCTTCCTCTTCGGGCTCGACGCCGAGGGCGTGCTCGCGCGGCGGACGGCGGGGTACCAGCCGCGCCGCATCTACGAGGAGGACGCGCGCGTGCGCGAGGTCCTCGACGCGATCGCGCTGGGGACCTTCTCGCCGCCGGGGGAGCCGGGGCTGTTCCGCCCGATCACGGATGCGCTGATCGCGTACGACCCCTATTTCCTGCTCGCCGACTTCGCCAGCTACTGCAGCGTGCAGGAGGAGGTCGAGCGCGCGTTCACCGACCAGGCGGCGTGGCACCGGCGGGCGGTGCACAACATCGCCAAGATGGGGCGGTTCTCGTCGGACCGGACCATCCGCGAATACGCGCGCGAGATCTGGAAGGCCGATCCCGTGCGGTTCACGCTGCGGCCGTACGAGTCGCCGTAGCGGCGTCACTCTTCGTCGTGGGCGCGCGCCTGCTCGAGGGTGAGGTGGAGGCGCGCCCACATCGGGTCGTCGGCGCAGGCGGGGCGCGCGTCGAGGAGCTCGGCGGCGACGCGCAGCGCCTCGCCGTCGCGGTGCCGCTCGTCGTAGGCGATCAGGCGCTCGACCTCGTCGATCTCCTCGGGGTGGAGGAGTCGGCGGCCGCTCCGATCGAGCGCGACGCGCGCGCGGCCGTGTAGCTCGGTCAGCGCGGGGGAGCCGAGGCCGGCGGCGCGCGCCTCGTCGATGACCCGCAGGACGTCGAGCGCGCGATGCTCGAGGTCGTGGTCGCGGAGCTGCGCGACCTCGCGGAGGATCGACGGCCGCGCCCTCGCCTCGGCCCGCGCGACGGCGACGACGGCCCAGGCGGCGGGCGGCGCGAGCGAGAGCCCGATGACGACGGTGGCCAGCCGCAGCCATCGCCGTCGGACGCCGCGACGGGCGGCGCAGGCAGCGCACTGCGCGCCCCAGCCGATCGGGATCGCGCAGGGCTCGCACAGGTCGCGGCGGCAGCGGTCGCACGGCGCGGCGGCGGCGGCGCTCGGGTGGCGGGCGCACGGACGGGAGGGACGCACGTCGCGGTAGGCCATCGCCCGAAAGACACCACGGTCGCGCGCGAGTTCCGCCGTCTTTTGGCTATCCGCAGGGGTGTCCCCCTCGGCCGCAGGCGGCGATGGCGAGCGCGCCCGCGAGGCGACGCCACACGAGCACGCGCTGGCACTCCGGTCGTTTCGCGATCAGCGCGCGCGCCGCATAGGCCGTCGTCAGGTCGTCGCTCACCGTGGCGACGACCACGAGCCACTCGAAGGCGTCGAGCTCCGCCGCGAGCGCGTCGGGCTCCTGTCCGCGCGAGAGCGCCGTGCGCGCGCGATCGCGCAGGAAGAGCTCGGGCGAATCGAGCCTCTCGCGCCGCGCGTCGTCGATGATGCGGAGGAGCGCGACCGCCTGCGCCGACACCTCCTCGTCGAGCCTGCGCTCGCGGTCGAGGCGGGCGGCGTGGGTGCGTTCCGTCGAGATCGCCGGCGGCGCGAGCGCGACCGCGCCGGCCGTGTAGATCGTCGCGGGCCCGAGGCCGATCGCGACCGCGACGGCCACGAGGCCGAGCCACCGCCTCCGTCGAGCGCCGACGCGGTCGCAGGCGGCGCACTCGGCGCGCAGGCGGCGCGTGGTCATGCAGGAGGCGCACAGCGCGCGGTGGCACCGCTCACAGGCGGCGACGGCAGGCGCGCCGGTGTGGCGGGCGCAGGGGCGGGTGGGGAGCGCATCGCGGTAGGGCATGCCGGACCGACACCGCCCCGGTCGCGCCGGTTCCCGTATTATACTTGACCGACCGTTCTGGAAGTGGCAGGGTGAGTCCTATCGATGGGCCGGCCACGCGAATTCGATCCCGAGAAGGCGCTCGAGGCGGCGATGGAGGTCTTCTGGCAGAAGGGCTACCAGAACACCTCCGTCGGGGAGCTGCTCGACGCGATGGGGATCAATCGCTGGAGCCTGTACCAGACGTTCGGCGACAAGCCGCAGCTGTTCCTGAAGGCGCTCGAGCTCTACCGCCAGCGCTGGGCGGCGCACATCCGCGGGCACCTCGAGGCCCACGCCTCGCCGCGCGCGGCGCTCTTCGCGCTCATCCGCGCGATGGGCGACCAGATCGTCGCCGATCGCCTGCACCGCGGCTGCCTCATCGCCAACTCGGCGTTCGAGCTGGCGGCGCTCGAGCCGGAGGCGGCGCGCGTGGTCACCGACGGGCTGCGCCGGCTGGAGCAGGCGATGACCGACCTCGTGGCGCGCGCGCAGGCGGCGGGCGAGCTGACCACGCGCGACGACCCGCGCACGCTGGCGCGCTTCCTCATCGCCAGCGTGAACGGCGTCCGCGCCGCCGGGCGCCTCGAGAGCGAGGCGCGCCGCGCGCGCCTCTCCGAGCTCATCGAGGTCACGCTCTCGGTCCTGCGCTGAGGCGCACGGCTTTTTTTTGCACTGTATCGGAACGGTCGTTCAGAAAAGGAGCACGAACATGGCGATGGCGGCGAAGATCCTCGTGGGGTTGCTGGCGCTCGAGCACGTGTACGCGCTCGTCCTCGAGATGTTCCTGTGGACGCACCGCATCGGGCTGCGCGCCTTCGGCAACACCCTCGAGCAGGCGCAGACGATGGCGGTGCTGGCGAAGAACCAGGGGCTCTACAACGGCTTCCTCGCCGCCGGGCTGTTCTGGAGTTTGTGGACCGGCGCCACCGACGTGCAGCTCTTCTTCGCCGGCTGCGTCCTCGTCGCCGGCGCCTACGGCTTTGCCACGACCGGCAAGGTCCCGCGAACGCCGCAGTGAGGAGCGGCAGCGACTCGGCGAGGTAGCGCGGCTCCGGCACCGGGATCAGCGACCCGATGGCGAAGGCGCGCGCCGCGACGTAGAGCGCGATCGCCGCGACGAGCGCGCGCGCCGCCGGCCGTCGCCACCCGAGCAGCGCGAGCCCCAGCGCCCCGACGATCACGAGGAGGTGCTGATAGACGATCACCAGCGGGCGCAGCAGCGTGAGGACGCCGAGCGTCCCGAGGCCGAAGCCGTCGAGCGGCGCGAAGGTCATCGCGGCGGCGCGCTGAAGCGGCAGGCCGATCGCGACGCGCAGCGGGTGCGCACGGGTCCGCTCGTCGGTGAGGCGGGCCAGCGTGGCGTTGATCGGCCTGGTGAGCTGCGCGGCGGCGGCGTTGTAGCGCGTGAAGAGCGCCATCACCTCGGCGCGCTCGCGCGGCGTGTCGCCCACCTCTGGCGGGAGGTGCTCGAGCTCGATGGCGTGGTTGGGGATGCGCCACCAGAAGAGCGTGTGCGACTCCTTCGTGGCCCAGGTGCGCGTCCACGCAGCGACGGCTTGGCGATCGATCGTGCGGCCGTGCTCGTCGAGCCCGTCGCGCCCGGCGAGGAGGTGCGTGTCGCCGAAGCGCAGCTGGTTGCGCACGCACCACGGCGCGACGACGACGGCCCAGCCGGCGAGCGCGATCGCGCCGAAGCGCACCGTTGCGCGCCACCCCACCGGCCCGCCGTCGTCGCGCTCGTTGCGACGGAGGAGGGCGACGAGCGCGATCGGCGGCAGGAGGAGCAGCGACTCCGGACGCGTGAGCTGGCAGGCCCCGGCGGCGAGGCCGGCGACGAGCGCGCCCCACCCGCGCCGTCGCAGCGCGAGCGCCGCGAAGCAGGCGCCGGTGAGCGCCATCGCCAGCACGTCGCTGAGCGGGTGGACGGCGAAGAGCGCGGTCCACGGTTGCAGCGCCCACGCCGCCGCGCCGACCAGCGCGCCGGCCCGCCCCGCGAGGCGCCAGGCGACGAGCGCGACGAACAGCCCCGCCAGCGCGTCGACGACGACGTTGGCGCGCCGGGCGGCGGTCAGCCAGGCCGCGGCCAGCGCCGCCTCGTCGGGGCGCTTGCGCATGTCGACGGGCGAGGTGGTCAGCCGCAGGAACAGCGGATAGCCGGGCAGCCGCGCGAACGTCGGCGTCGCGCCGTCGAAGGAGAAGACGCCGCTCTCCTTCCACTTCAGCGCGAGGCGGAAGTACTGCGCCGCGTCGCCGGTGATCCCCGACGGCCGCGCGCGGTACGTCCAGCCGGCGCGGAGGCCCCAGCCGGCGACGAGGAGCGCGACCAGCGCGCCCGCGAGCAGAAATCGTCTAGCGGAAAATTCCGCCACTCAGGGGCCGGTCGAGAAGTCGCACGACTGCCCGGGGCGCGACGCGCAGGAGGGCGGCACGTCGATGCGCGCCCCCGTGCCGGCCCACACCGAGCGGAGGAAGGCGGCGATCTGCTCGCGCGCCGCGACCCCGGCGGGCGAGTCCTTGGCGGCGAAGCCGTGGATGGCCAGCGCGTCCGTCACCGTCGACGGGACGCGGAACTGCGTGATCGCGGTGCGGGTCGCGCCGCCGCCGCCGGCGATCGGCGTCACGCCGTCGATGGGCACGATCACCGCGCCCACCTGCACCGCGCCGCTCGAGACCGCGACCAGCTCGGACCCGACGTTGGGCAGCACCGGATCGCCGATCGACTCCTGCAAGAGGAACAGCTGATCGGCGCGCGTCGAGAGGGCGCGCCAGGCGGCGCCGTCGACGGGGTCCCAGCTCGACTGCGTCATCACCATCCCCAGCGAGACGTCGAGCGTCGACGGCGCCACCGCCAGGAGGAAGCCCTGCAGCCGCGACCAGAGATCGGACGCCGGCGCGAAGTGCGTCCAGCCCGCGCCGGGGACGTTGAGCACGGCGTTGCGGATCCCCGGGTCGACGAGCGAGTGGACGTAGCCCATCGTGCCGCCGAGAGAGCCGCCGGCGTAGACCAGCCCGCGCGCGTCGGGGCGCCGGCCCGCCGCCGGGTTCGCCACCCCCGCCACCGTCGGTGCGGCGAGCGCGTCGCCGAGCGCCCCGGCGAGCGCCGCCTCCATCGCCGCGGCGTCGGCCAGCGACTGGAGGAGGTGCGCCGTCGAGAGCTCGGTCCCGGTGATGAGCTGCTGCAGGCCGAGCAGCGTCGAGAGCACGGTGTCTTCGGTCCAGCCCGCCCACTCGAGGTTCAGCTTGCCGGCGCCCTCGGCGACGATCTCGCGGTCGAAGGCGTCGTCGTTCACCGTGCCGCCGGTGCCGTGGCCGTAGACGACCACCGGGTAGGTGGCGCCGCTCCCCGCCGGGGCGACGAAGCGGAAGGGCGCGGTGTGGCTGCCGATGGTCGTCGGGATGCCATTTGCGTCAAGCGTGAATCCGGCGTCGCCGGCGAAGCGCGGCAGGCCGTCGACGTGGCCGCGCACCTCGAGGGCGCTCTGGCCGCTGAAGACGCGGGCGCTGTCGACGACGACGGTGATGGCGCCGCTGGTGACCGCGGCGATGGCGCGCGCGCGCATCGCCTCGAGCGGCGCCGAGACGCTGGCCGCCGAGCGCGTGGTGAAGTCCCACACGCGGACGACGCGCTCGCGGGCGACGCCCACGTCGGCGAGGAGCGCGCGCGTCGGGGCGTGGTCGGCGCGCAGCGCCTCCTCGGCGTCGGTGGTGGGCGGCGTGAGGCCGAGCGCGACGCGGACCGCGCGCGGCGCCTCGAAGCGGGCGCCGGTCGAGTCGGTGAGCTCGTCGAGGACCACCGCCACGTAGTCGGTGGCGTAGGCCAGCGGGCGCTTCGGGTAGGCGAGGAGGAGCGCGGCGTCGCTCTCGGTGTCGCTGGTCGTGGAGAGGCGCAGGGGGATCTCCTCGCCGCGCGTCGCGCCGGGCTGCGCGACGAAGAGGCGCACCGCGGTCGTCGACTTGGCGCCGTCGACGGCCGGGTCGAGGTCGCGCGGGAAGCCGACGGCGAGCGGGGTGGCGACGGAGAACCCATCCATCCGGTTCATGGGGGCGGGGTCATCCATCACCGGGAGCGATGGGGCCGCGAGCGCGACGCGCACCCCCGTCGGTGACGTCGCGTCGGCGACGGTGAAGGTGCTCGACGGCCAGGGCAGGAGGCAGCGCGTCTCGTCGAGGACGTCGCACGTCGCCGAGAGGGGCGCGCGAACGCCGGGCGCGCGATCGGGCTGCGCGCGCGGACCGCAGCCGACGCCGAGAAGCGCAAGGCTGATGAAGAGGCCCCCGCATCGAAAGAGACGCCGCATGGGCGGCGAGTCTAACGGACGAGGCGCCTCAGTAGATCGGGTTGCAGTAGCTCTGGACGACGACGTCGTTGATGGTGGCGGACAGCGAGAGCGTCCCGCCGCGCACCAGCTCGAGGTCGAAGTTCTTGCCGCCGGTGGCGTTGGGGATGGGCGGGTTCGCGCCGTAGGGCGTCGACCACCCGTCGGTGATCGCCGACCACGGCTTGCGCCGCCCGGTGCCGCACTTGTTGAGGTCGAGCGTGCCCGGCGCCCTCAGGCGGGTGAACGAGAACACCCGCGCGCGCTGGTCGCGCAGCGCCTGCACCGCCTCGGGGACGGTGAAGCGCGCCGGGTAGTCGCCCTCGCGCGGGAAGTCGGTCTTGTCGGTGCGCCCGTCGCCGTCGCGGTCGCCGTAGTTGTCGGGGCGCTCGAGGAAGGTGTCGTCGGTGACGGCGATGACCACGCGGGTGGCGTTGGGGCGCCAGGGGAACTGGCTGGCGGCGTCGGCGAGCGCGTCGAGCGCGTTCTCCTCGCAGATCGGGTTCTGCTGCGTCGGACCGGTGGGGCCGTCGCCCGGGTTGCGGTTGGGGTTGGTGTAGGTCGTCTTGGCGGCGCGGAAGGCCGCCTGCAGCGTCGCGGCGGCGGTGTGGACGCGCCCCATCTCGAGCGGACCGGTGGCGTCGAGGTGATCGTTGTCGACGAAGGTGATGAGGCCGAAGTGCGCGTCGGGCTGCAGGCGGTTGGCGGCGTCGACGACGGCGGCGATCTCGGCGTCGAGCTTGTCGAGGACGAAGCCCATCGAGCTCGACACGTCGAGCACGAAGACGACGTCGACGACCTCCTCGCAGGGGCCCAGGTCGTCGGCGTAGACCGGCAGGCCGCCGTCGCTGGCGCCGCCGCCGAGATCGGTCACGCCTCCGCCTCCGCCGCCGCCACCGCCGCGCCGTCCGGTCTCCGAGCAGCCCACCAGCGACAGCGCGAAGATCGCGAGCGAGAGCGCCATCGACCCGATGAGTGCCACGCGCATCACCCGTCTGTTGCCCGACTCGTCGAACGGGGTCAGCGATGGGCCTCTACGGCGGCAGCGCGTTGAGGAGGCGCACGACGGCGCCGTCGTCGTAGAGGTCGAGCACGCTGACGGCGGCGTAGGACTGATCGAGGCGGAAGAGCGCGTCGCGCGGCAGCCCGAGCGCGTCGGCGAGGATGGCGCGGTTGGTGCCGCCGTGGGCGACGACGGCGACGGCCTCGCCGCGGTGGGCGGCGCGCAGCTCGGCGACGACGGCGGCGGCGCGCGCGGCGAGCTCGGCGACCGCCTCGCCGTCGGGGAAGCGCACCAGGCCCGGCGCGCGCAGGAAGTCGCGCGCCAGCTCGGGCCAGCGCGCGCGGACCTCCTCGAAGGGGAGCCCCTCGCAGACGCCGAAGTCGAGCTCGGCGAGGCCGTCGCGCACGCGCGCCTCGAGGCCGAGCGCCTCGGCGAGCGGGCGGGCGGTGTCGCGGGCGCGGCGGCGCGGGCTCACGTAGAGCGCGGCGGGCGGGTGGCTGGCGGCGATCCAGGCGCAGGTGGCAGCGGCCTGCTCCTCACCGACGGGAGAGAGGGCGTAGTCGAGCCGTCCGTAGACGCGCCCGCGGCTGGCCTCCTCGGGCTCGCCGTGCCGCACGAGGAGGAGGCGCGTCCCCTCGCGCCCGAGCGACGGCAGCCTCACGCGGGCACGCGCGCGCCGCGCTCCTCGGCGCGTGGCTGCGTCACCCCGCCACCAGCGCCACCAGGAGGACGCCCGCCTCGACGACGACCACGTGGGCGCCGAGCGTGTCGCCGGTGTAGCCGCCGATTCTCCGCTTGACAAAAAAGGCGTTGTGCAGCGTCAGCCCCGCCGCAGCGACGGCGGCGATCGCGCCCCACCAGCCGCCCAGCGCCACCGCCGCGCCGACCGCCAGCGCCACCGCCACCGCGACCGCGCCCGCGCCGAGCTGCCCGACCAGCGCGCCGCCGAGCCCGCCGTCGCTGCGCGCGTAGGGCAGCGCCGCCGCCAGCGGCACCACGCTCGCGCGCGAGAGCGCCCCCGCGACGACCAGCGCCCGCGCCGCGCGCTGGACGTCGGCCTCGACGAGCCCGGCGATCAGCGCCACCTCGACGACGATCGCCAGGATCAGCGCCACCGCCCCGTAGGCGCCGATGCGGTGGTCGCGCATGATGCGCAGCGCGTCCTCGCGGGTGCGCCCGCCGCCGAGGCCGTCGGCGGTGTCGGCTAGCCCGTCGAGGTGCAGCGCGCCCGTCCACAGCGCCGCCAGCGCGACGGCGAGGGCGCCGTTCACGAGCGGCGTCACCCGCGCCGCCAGCGCCAGCACGACCAGCGCCGCGAGCCCGCCCACCACCGCGCCAGCGACGGGAAACAGCGGCGCCGCGCGCCCGACGTCCTCCGCCCGCGCGCCGTCGATCCAGCGCGCCGGGACCGGCAGCCGGGTGAGGAACGCGAGCGCCACGCCGAGCCGTCGCAACATTCTTGTCTAGCGCCCGCTGTCGGTGACGCCGGCGGCCTCGAAGGTCGCCATCTCGTCGAGGATGCGCACCGCCGCCGCGATCATCGGCATCGCCAGCGCCGCGCCGGTCCCCTCGCCGAGGCGCAGCCCGAGATCGAACAGCGGCCTCAGCCGCAGCGCCGACAGCACCAGCCGGTGCCCGACCTCGACGGAGCGGTGCGACGGCAGGAGATAGTCCGCCGTCCGCGGCGCCAACCGCGCCGCCGCCAGCGCCGCCGCCGACGAGATGTACCCGTCGATGACCACCGGCACGCGCGCGTGCGCCGCCCCGATCACCACGCCGGCGAGGCCCGCCAGCTCCAGCCCCGAGAGCGCGGCGACGATCCCCAGCGCGTCGCCCGCGTCGATCACCGCCCGGTGGCGCGCCAGCGCGGCGCGCACCACGCCCACCTTGCGCGCGTAGGTCGCGTCGTCGACGCCGGTGCCGCGCCCGGTCGCCTCCTCGGCCGCCGCGCCGGCGAGGGCACAGGTGAGCGCGCTCGCCGCGGTGGTGTTACCGATGCCCATCTCGCCGATCCCGAGGAGCCGCACGCCCTCGTCGGTGAGCCGCCGCGCGATGGCCACGCCCGCCGCGATCGCCGCCAGCGCCTCGTCGCGGCTCATCGCCGGCTCGCGCGCGAGATCGCGCGTCCCCGGCGCCACCCGCACGCTCACCACACCGGGCGCCTCGACGGGGACGCGCACGCCCATGTCGACCACCTCGACCCGCGCGTCGGCGGCGCGGGCCAGCGCGTTGATCGCCGCGCCGCCCCGGGCGAAGTTCGCCACCATCTGCGCCGTCACCTCGGGCGGGTAGGCCGACACCGGCCCGTCGGGCGACGCCGCCACGCCGTGATCGGCGGCCATCACCACGATCGCGCGCGGCCCCGCGACGGGCCGCTCGGTCGCCTGCATCGCCGCGAGGCGGCACACCAGCTCCTCGAGGCGCCCGAGGCTGCCGCGCGGCTTGGTTTTGTTGTCTATCCGAATTTGGACGGCGCGCGCCGCCGCCTCGTCGAGAGGGGGGATCTGGGCCGCCAGCTCCGCGAGCTCGCGCTCGCTGATCGTGCGCGTCATCGTGCGGGCGACCCTACCGCCGGAAGAGCGCGAACGCCAGCGCCGCGCCGACGAGCGACAGCGCCCCCGACGCCACGAAGTGTCCAACGTACCCCAGCGCCTGCGCCGAAAAGCCCGACAGCGCCGACGCCGCGCCGGTCGCGATCACCACCGCCGAGGACTGCACCGTGTAGTCGGTGGCCGCGGCCTCCTTGCGCGACCAGTCCATCATGCAGGTGAAGAGCGAGACGGTGGCCGTCCCCGTCGCGAAGTGCGAGAGCGCGACGACACCGACGAGGAGCGCGCGCTCGCCGCTCCAGATCGCCGGCAGCGCGTAGGCCGCCGTCGCCACCGACTGGAAGAGGCCGAAGGCGCCGAGCGCGGCGCGCCGCCCGATGCGGTTGATGATCGCGCCGCCGGCGACGGCGCCGAGGAGCCCGGCGACGAACCCCACCGTCCCGGTGATCCAGCCGACGTCGGCGAGCGAGAGCCCGAGGTCCTTCAGGAACGGCCGCAGCATCCCCGCGCCGAGCGCCTCGCCCAGCTTGTAGACGACGACGATGGCGATGAGCCGCCACGCGCCCGGGCGCGCCAGGAAGTGCGCGAGCTCGGCGCGCGGCCCCTCGGTCGTCGTCGCGCGCGCGCGCGGCTCCTCGCGCGCCAAGAGCGCCGGCAGCGTCGAGGCCAGCACCAGCGCGGCCATCGCGTAGAAGGCGTAGGCGAAGCCGATGGTCCCGATCCAGACGAGCAGCGCGCCGCCGCCGACGATCATCCCGACGCGATAGGCGGCCACCTGCACCGCGTTGCCGAGGCCGCGCTCGTCGCCCGCCAGGAGCTCGACCGCCCACGCGTCGGTGGCGATGTCCTGCGTCGCCGCGAGGAGGTTGCAGGCGAACGTCGCGACGAGGAGCGGCACCAGCGAGCGCGCGATCTCGTCGGCGGCCAGCCCGAGGCCGACCAGCACCAGCGCCGTCGCCGCCTGCAGCGGCAGGATCCAGGCGCGGCGCGCGCCGTAGCGATCGACGAGCGGCGCCCAGACGAACTTCGCCCCCCACGGGATCGCCAACAGCGACGAGAGCCCGATCGCCGCCAGCGACACGCCGCGCTCGCGCAAGAGGACCGGCAGCGCCTGCGTGAAGAAGCCGAACGGCAGCCCCTGCGAGAAGTAGAGCCCCGACAGGAGCGCCAGCTTCCCGGCGGTGTCGCGCGCGATCACGTCAGGCGCGCTGCGGCTGCGGCTGCGGCTGCGATGCGTGAGCGCGGCCGCGCTCGAGGACCCAGCCGATGATCTGCAGCGCCAGCACCTCGGCGCCGACGCCGGCGGCGCGCAGCGCGAGCGGCAGCCGCGCCGCGAAGAGCATCAGCGAGACGCCGCCCGCGACGACGAGCGCGAAGGCGACCACCAGCCACGGCTTCGCGGTCGCCGCCAGCGGCGGGTCGTACTTCGGCCGCGTCTCGAGCGGCCCCGTCGCCGCCGGCTTCGCCAGCCCCTCGGGCGTCCAGGCCGGCCCCTTCCACGGCACCAGCAGTTTGTCCCGCCAGCGCGGGGCGTCGCGCATCATGCGCGCCATTTCGACCCAATAGTGGAGCTGCGCCCAGAGCGGGTTCCACGATGAGAGCGGCTTGGTCAGACCATAGACCGGCGCTTCGTCCTCCTCTTCATAGGTCCCAAAGAGCCGGTCCCAAACAATCAGAATCGCGCCGTAATTTTTGTCCAGATAGCGCGGGTTCACCGCGTGGTGGATGCGGTGGTGCTCGGGCAGGTTGATGAGCCAGTTCAGCGGCCCGCGGATCGTTCCGACCAGGCGCGTGTGGATCCAGAACTGGTACAGCGTCGAGAACGACACCATCGCCGCGTACACCAGCGGCGGAACGCCGAGGAGGGCGAGCGGCAGGTAGAAGGGCAGCGAGGTCCAGCTCGACAGCACCGCCTGCCGCAGCGCCACCGACAGGTTGTACTCCTCGCTCGAGTGGTGGACGACGTGCACCGCCCACAGGAGGTTCACCTCGTGGCTGAGGCGGTGCCACCAGTAATACGCGAAATCGACGCCGATGAAGGCGATCAACCACGGCCAGACCGCATTCGACCAGGTGACCAAACGATATTTGTCGTAGATCGACTGGAAGATCCCGAGGAGCGTCGTGGTCCAGAAGAGGATGACCACCTGCTGCATGACGCCCGCCGACAAATCGCTCAGCGAGTCGTTCAGTCGGTAGAGCGCGAGGCCGCGCCGCCGCGCGATGACGAGCTCGATCCCGATGAGGATGAAAAAGAACGGGACCGCGAGCGCGATGTAATTGACCCGCTCCATTACTCCTTCGGAAAGCCAAAGCCGGGATCACCGGCGACCGACCAGTGCGCCTGCACCATGCGCCACAGGCCGCCGTCGTTCAGGTAGACCGCCAGCGTCCGCACCGGCACGCGCGCCTTCGACGGCGTCGTCAGCTCGACGTTGGCGGCCACCCACCCGAGGCGCCCGTTGGGCGTCACGCTGGCGTGCGCCGGGCTCAGCTTGCGCAGCCTGACGCCGAGCTGGTTGAACTGCTCGCCGAGCACGTCCTTGATCGACGTCCCGCCCTCGATGCGCTCCTCGGTGGCGACGCCGAGCATGAGCGCGTCGGCGCGCTCCGACACCGCGGACAGGAAGTCCTTCGTCGACGTGAGCCCGCGCTCGAACTCGTCGACGACCGGCTGCGCGCCGGGAGACACGCTGGCGACCACGTCCTTCAATTTGGGCGCCTTGGGCCCCGGCGTCGAGAGCTTCTCGACCGGCGTCCCCTTCGACCAGTGGAGCGCGACGATCCACCAGGCGGACGACTGCTCGGCGAGCACGGCGGTGAGCCGCGCCGGCACGACGGTGTGCTTGTCGCCGTGCTCGAGGGTGAGCTCGACGATGTCGCTGGCCCAGGCCGCGCGCGCGTCCGACGACAGCGCGACGGTCATCGCCGTCGACTTCGCGGTGAGCTTGCCGCCCGCCTTCACGTAGCGCCCGAGGAACGCGACCACCTCGTCGCGCGACGGCATCACGTCGGTGGGACCGGCGCCGAACGAGAAGACGTCCGGCATCAGCTGCTGCGCCCAGCCATTCGCGTCGCCGCGCTCGAGGGCGACGTACTGCTCGGTGAGCACCTTGGCGACGGCCGCGCGCGCCGCCCCCTCGTCGACCTTGCGCACGGTCGCCGCCGTCGTGGTGGTCGTCGGCGTCGCCTCCGGGCATGCGCACAGCCCAACCGCCGCCGCTAGCGCCACCCCCCGCATCACAAGACTCATCTCGGCCCCCCTCCTGCAGCTCGGGATCATGGAGCTCCGCCTGTCATCATACACCGTCTCCCGCCGCGCGTCTTCGACGTCGTCGCGTCGCGATGGCGAGCCCGACGAGGATGGCGACCGCCAGCACGCTCACCGCCCCGCCGACGCGCAGCGGCCAGTCCACATAGGTGAGGACCACGTCGTGCTTCCCCAACGGGACCGGCAGTCCGACGAGCGCGTAGTCGACGCGCGCCACCTCGACCGGCCGCCCGTCGACGGTCGCCCGCCAGCGCGGCGTCCAGGGCTCGCCGACGACCAGCACGCCCGCCGCCGGCGCCTCGACGCCGAGCTCGAGCCGCGTCGCCTCCTCGCGCACCAGCGTCGTCGTCGAGACCCCGGGCCGGGCGTCGCGCGGCGGCAGCTCGTCGCAGTCGAGCGCGGGCACGTCGGGCAGCCCCGGCCAGGCGACGATCGCCGCCTTCGTCGGCGCGAAGTCGTCGCGCGCGATCGCCTTCGCCTCGGCCGCCTCGCCGCTGCAGGCGCGCTGGTGGAAGACCACGAACGCGCGCGGCAGCGCCTCGTCGTTGCGCCAGAGATCGATCCCGTCGCCGCCTCGGCGCGCCCGCGTCCAGCCGCTCCCGTCGGGGGCGCGGCCCGCCGGCGCCAGCAGCCAGCGCACCCCCAGGAGGTCGACGATCGGCGACGAGAAGCGCCACAGCCCCTGCGCCGTGAGGTCGTGCCCGAGGCCGCCGTCGGGGTAGGGGCGCCCGTGGTTGGCCATCCAGTAGAGGTGCAGCGTGCGCCACAGCGGCAGCGACGAGTAGCCGCCGGCGCTCTCGACGGCCCAGGTGAGCCCGGCGTTGTGCAGGCGGTGGTCGAGATGAACGTCGTTCACCATCCGCTGCCCGGCGCCGAAGAACCCGGGATCGCGGAGCAGCGACACCACCTCCGGACGGCGCGCGACGTCGGCGGCGCGCGTCCCCGGGTTCTCGCTGCGGAAGGTGACGCCGATCTCCAGCGCCGCCCCGACGAGGAGCGCGGCGACGACGGCGACGCGCGCCCGCGGCCCGCGCCACGCCTCGAGGCGCGCGGCGATCGCGTCGAGCCCGTCGGCGGCGAGGAGCGGGGCGGCCAGCGTCCAGATGAACAGCGCGCGCGCCGGGCAGCGCAGCGCGCCCGCCAGCGGCACCAGGCGATAGACGAGCGGATGGAGGAGCCCCGCGCCGCCGCGCGCGAGATCCATCGCCAGCACCACCGCGACGATGAGCGAGATGCGCTCGGCGCGCCGCCGCCCGCCGCCGAGCCCGACGCCGACACCGACGAGCGCGAGCGCCGTCGCCACGCCAAGGACGCCCCAGCCGCAGAGCTCCCACTGATCGGGCGCGCCCACGTAGGTGCCGCGCGCGTCGTCGCCGTACCAGGTCGGGAAGACGAGCGAGATCGCGTAGCGCAGCGACGGCCAGGCGTAGCTCGAGGCGAACGCGTAGGTCGTCCCGATCGCGCGCGGCGAGAGGCGCGCGTGGGCCAGCGCCGGCGCGAGCTGCGCCGCCCCGAGCGCCACCCCGACCAGCGCCACCGTCGCGAACGGCGACACCAGATCGCGCCGCAGCCGCGCCAGCGCGTAGAGGGCGATCACCACCGCCGCCGGGACGAGCAGCGACCAGCCGCCGCCGAGGATGCTCATCCCCAGCGCCAGCGCCCCGCCGGCGACGAGGCCCGCGCGCGCCGGGTCGTTGCGCTCGGTGTGCGACAGCTTCTCGAGCTTCGACAGCAGCCACGGCAGCCACGCCGCCGTCGCCAGGAACATCTGATGGCGCACCTCGAGCACGAAGAAGGCGCCGCCCGCGTAGACCAGCGCCGCCAGCGCCGCCGCCTCGCGCGATCGCCCGCGTGCGCGCACGAGGCGCGCCATCCCGACGGCGGCGAGCGTCGCGTGCGCCAGCGTCAGCCACGCGTAGAGCACGACCGGCGACAGCACCAACCAGGCCCAGGACAGCGGATAGAGGACGCCGACCTGGGGATCGCCGAGGAGCGGGTGGCCGCTCCAGGCGCCGAGGTCGTACGACGGCAGCACGCCCGCGCGCATCTGCCGCGCCGCCGCCGCCCAGTGCGGGACGAAGTAGCTGGCGACGTCCTCGAACAGATAGACGCGCCCGAGGAGCGGCGCGCGGTACAGCCAGCCGAGCGCCAGCCCCACGACGACGAGCGGCCACCAGCGCCGCAGCCAGCGGCCCGTTCGGAGGATCAGCGCGCGCATCGGCCCATTGCTTGGACACAAAACCACGTGGTAGGGTGCGCGAACTCTTTACACCGTCTGAGCCCATGGCGATCACCCTTCGCACATACACGTTCCTCGACGCGCTCCAGCCGCAGCTCGCCAGCTTCATGGGCAAGACCGCGCGCGGCTTTCTCCCGGTGCCGGGGGTGGCGTCGCTCTTCGTCGAGATCGCGCCCGGCATCGCGATCAACCGCGTCACCGACGTCGCCCTCAAGGCGACGCGGGTCGTCCCGGCCATCCAGGTCGTCGAGCGCGCCTACGGCCTGCTCGAGGTCCACGACCCCGATCAGGGCGAGGTCCGCCAGGCGGGCAAGGCGATCCTCGATCACCTCGGGGTCTCCGAGGACGAGCGCCTGAAGCCGAAGGTGCTGACGAACCAGATCATCCGCGCCATCGAACCCTACCAGGCGCAGCTCATCAACCGGAACTCGCAGGGCATGATGATCCTGCCCGGGCAGTCGCTGTTCATCCTCGAGACCGAGCCCGCCGGGTACGTGGCGTTCGCGGCCAACGAGGCGGAGAAGGCGGCGCGCGTGTTCCTGGTGAGCGTGACGCCGTATGGCGCGTTCGGCCGCCTCTACATGAGCGGGCCCGAGGCGGAGATCGACTCGGCGGCGAAGGCGGCCATCGACGCCATCGAGAGCGTCACCGGGCGCGCGCCCGAGAAGTTCGTCGACAAGTAGTAGACAACGAGTCATTCACGCTAGACAACAAAGCGCCGGGAAAATAGGAGAACGGTTCCATGGCTGATGCGCTGGGGATGATCGAGACGAAGGGCTTCGTCGGCATGGTCGAGGCGGCCGACGCGATGGTGAAGGCGGCCCGCGTCGAGCTCGTCGGGTACGAGAAGATCGGCGGCGGCTACGTGACCGCCATCGTCCGCGGCGACGTCGCGGCGGTGAAGGCGGCGACCGAGGCTGGCCAGCGCGCGGCCGAGCGCGTCGGCGAGCTCGTCTCGGTGCACGTCATTCCGCGTCCGCACGTCAACATCGACCTCGTGCTGCCGCTCGGTCGTCAGAAGGACGCTGGCGAAGGCAAGTAGCCCCCTCATGACCAGCGAAGCGGCGCGACACCGCGCGACCAAAGCGGCTCGTCCTTGCAGGGCGTGGGCGCGCGGGGGCGCGCGACGCGAAGCGAGAATCTAATGGTCCTCGGCAAGGTCATCGGGACGGTCGTCTCGACGAGGAAGGAGGAGGAGCTGTCCGGCCTCAAGTTCCTCCTCGTCAAGGCCTGCGACGCCGACGGGAACCCGACCGGCTCGACGGTGGTCGCCGTCGACGCGGTCGGGGCCGGCGTGGGCGAGGTCGTGCTCTACGCCTCGGGCTCGTCCGCGCGCCAGACCAAGGCGACCAAGGATCGCCCCGTCGACGCCACCATCATGGCGATCGTCGACGAGGTCGAGCAGGACGGCAAGCGCCGCTACGTGAAGCAGTAAGCCATGTCGACGCTGGACGAAAAGCGGATCCAAGAGATCGTCGACAAGGTGATGGCGCGGCTCGGCTCGGGCTTCCCGTCGTCGCCGGCCGAGGCGGTCGAGCGCGCGGCGTCGAACCCGCGCCTCTCGACCACCACGCGCACGGCGTCGGACGACGGCGCCCGCAAGCCGCCGCTCCGCATCCCGACGGCGCGCCACGGCGTCTTCACCGACGTCGACAGCGCGGCGAAGGCGGCGCGCAAGGCGTTCGAGGAGCTCGACCGCACGCCGCTCGACGTGCGCCAGAAGATGATCGACGCGATGCGCGCGACGACGCTCAAGCACGTCCGCGAGCTCGCCGAGCTCGCCGTCGCCGAGACCGGCCTCGGGCGCGTCGACGACAAGATCAAGAAGAACACCCTCGTCGCCACGAAGACGCCGGGGCCGGAGATCCTCCGGCCCATCGCCTACTCGGGCGACCACGGCCTCATGATCACCGAGCGCGCGCCCTACGGCGTGTTCGGGTCGATTACGCCGACGACGAACCCGACGGAGACGATCGCCAACAACGGCATCGGCATGCTGTCGGGCGGCAACGCCGTCGTGTTCAACACGCACCCGTCGGCGTGGCGGGTCTGCGCCTGGCACGTCCACCTCCTGAACGAAGCCATCATGGCGGCGGGCGGGCCGGCGAACCTCCTCTGCACCGTCGCCGAGCCGACCATCCAGTCGGCGCAGGCGCTGATGAAGCACCCGCTGGTGCGCATCCTCGCGGTGACCGGCGGCCCGGGCGTGGTGAAGGAGGCGATGGCCTCGGGCAAGCGCGCCATCGGCGCCGGCCCAGGGAATCCCCCGACGGTGGTCGACGCCACCGCGCACCTCGAGCTCGCCGCGCGCGGCATCGTCGAGGGCGCTGGCATCGACAACAACATTATCTGTACAGCAGAAAAAGAGGTCATCGCGGTCGCCTCGATCGCCGACCGCCTCAAAGAGCTCCTCGTCAAGGAGGGCTGCTATCTGCTGAACGATCGCCAGGTGCGCCAGCTCGAGGGCGTCGTCCTCGAGGGCGATCACGTGAACAAGAAGTTCGTCGGCAAGAACGCCAACGTGATCCTGAAGCAGATCGGGGTCCACGTCGGTGACGACTGCCGGCTGGCGATCTGCGAGGTCCCCGAGGAGCACCCCTTCGTCCAGCACGAGATGCTGATGCCGGTGCTGGGGATCGTGCGCGTGCCCGACATCACCACGGCGATCACCGTCGCCAAGCGCGTCGAGCACGGCTTCGGCCACACCGCCGTCATGTACGGCACCAACGTCGACACGCTGTCGGCGATGGCCCGCAGCATCAACACCAGCATTTTTGTCAAAAACGGCTCCAACCTGAACGGCCTCGGCTATCGCGGCGAGGGCTACACCTCGTTCACCATCGCCTCTCCGACGGGCGAGGGGCTCACGACGGCGGTCAGCTTCACCCGCGAGCGCCGCTGCACCCTGCAAGGCCACTTCCGCTTCGTCTGAATGACCGAGCGCGATCCTCGATCGGCCTCACGCGAGCCTGGCGGGCCGAGCTTCGGACTACGTCCTCACTCGCTCGGTCGAAATACCGACGGGTATTCCTCGGTCGCTCGTTCCGGTCGCATCCGAATTCGACTCCACCATTCTCACGCGATCCCTGATCCAGGATCGCGCTCGGTCATTCCGTGACCCCGGCCGTCCTCACCGGTCCGCTCCTCCGCCGCGACGGCGAAGGCGTGCGCGTCGCCGGCCCGGCGCTCGGGCTCGTCGAGACCTCGTCGATCGCGCGCGGCCTCGTCGTCGCCGACGCGATGGTGAAGAAGGCGCCGGTCACGCTGGTGCTCGCGCGCCCGGTCTCGCCGGGCAAGCACCTCGCGCTCGTCGGCGGCGACGTCGCCGACGTCGAGGAGGCGATGCAGGCCGGCGTCGCGACCGCCGCGCACACGCTCGTCGATCGCCTGATGCTGGCGCAGGTCGCGCCCGAGGTGCTGGCGGCGCTCGGCCGCGCCGGCGTCGAGCCCGCCCCCGACGACGCTGTCGGCATCATCGAGACCTTCGCCGTCGCCGCCGCGCTCCTCGCCGCCGACGCCGCGTGCAAGGCGGCGGTGGTGCGCCTCGCCGAGCTGCGCCTCGCCGACGGCCTCGGCGGCAAGGCCTACTTCGTCCTCACCGGCGACCAGGCCGACGTCGAGGCGGGCCTCTCCGCGGCCGAGGCGGCCATCGCCCCCGGCCTGCTCCTCGCGCGCGAGCTGATCGCCCGCCCGCACGCCGACCTCCTCGGCGCCCTCCGCCCCGCGCCCGCGCGCTGACGGCTTCACACACGGTGCAGCGCGTCTCTCCTTTGTTGACGGAGGGCACGCCCCCGTGTCGTACTGGCACAATCGGGAGTAATCCTTGCGTTCACTTCGCTTGAGCCTCGCAGCAATGGCCGTGGTGTCGTCGCTGTCCGCCTGCGGCGGCGGCGACTCGACGGGCGACGGTGGAGGAGGGGGCACCCCCGACCTCGCCGTGCCGCCCGACTTCGCCGACGATCCCAACCGCGTCCCCGTGATCACGCCGTCGCCCGCGTCGGTGCGGCGCAACGGCACGCTCACCTTGAGCGCCGACGCGCCGGTCACCTGGTCCGTGCGCGAGACCAACGGCGGCGCGATCACCGCCGCCGGCGTCTACACCGCGCCGTCGCTGGTGGGCACCTACACCGTCGTCGCCGCGCGCCAGGACAACCCCAGCGTCACCGCCACCGCGCCGGTGCGCGTCGAGTTCGGCGAGCTCGTCGTCCTCGCGGGCGCGCTCGGTGGCGGCGGCACCGCCGACGGCGTCGGCACCGAGGCGCGCTTCAACTTCTTCGTCGACAAGCTGCAACCGCTCGCCGCCGACAGCGCCGGCAACCTCTACGTCATCGACGGCGGGAGCTTCACCATCCGCAAGATCGCCGCCGGCACCGACGCGGTCACCACCATCGCCGGGAAGGCCGGCGTCGCCGTCACCACGGACGGTGTGGGCGCGCAGGCGCGCTTCGACGGGCCGAGCGGGATCGCCGTCGATCCCGCGGGCACGACGCTGTTCGTCTCCGAGTGCCGGAGCAACGTGATCCGTCGCATCGACCTCGCCACCAACACCGTGACGACGTTCTCCGGTGCGGTGGGGATGGCTGGACAGGCCATCGGCACCGACGGCGCGTCCGCGCGCTTCGAGTGCCCCACCGGGCTCGCCTGGGACGACGTGGGCGGCTGGCTCTACGTGTCCGATCAGGGCAACTCCGTCGTCCGTCGCGTGAAGACCTCGGCCGGCGCCGATCAGGGCAAGGCCGAGCTCTTCGCTGGTGATTTCAGAGTCGTCGCCGCGACGGAGACCCCGCCCCGCTTCAACCACCCTGGGCCGTTGTTTCTCGACCGCACCGGCGCGCAGCTCTACGTCGTCGACACGGCGTCGAACAAGATCCACCGCATCTCGACGGCGACCGCGCCGGCCACGACCGCCCCCGCGATCCCCACGCCGGGGTACACGTGGAACCCCGAGCCGCGGGCGGTCGCGCTGTTCCAGGGGCGCGTGCACGTCGGGCAGGCGCCGATGCTCACGCGCATCGAGGACAACAACAGCCTCGGCCCCGTGGCCGGCGTCTCGAACGCGACCGGCTACGTCGACGCCACCGGCGGTGCCGCGCGCTTCTTCAACGTCAGCGGGCTGGTGACGATCTCGAGCGACGCCTTCATCACCGACACCGAGCCGACCTATGACCTCTTCGACAATTCGGACGGCGCCTTCGGCGGTGCCGTCATCCGCAAGGTCACGCTCCCCGGCGGCGTGGTCACCACGCGCGCGGGGCTCCCGCGCCGCGGCGGGTACGTCAACGGCGCCGGCGCCGACGCGCGCTTCGAGGTCCTGAGCGCGCTCGCCGTCGACAACGACAGCACCGTCTTCGTCGGCGACGAGCTCAACTGGCGCGTCCGCAAGCTGACGCTCGGCGCGGCTGGCGCGGTCACCACCTCCACCGTCGCTGGCGACGGCACCTGCTGCCTCGCCAACGCCTCGCCGGCCGCCGGGACCACCGTCGAGCTCGCGCAGGTGCGCTGCATGACGATCACCGGCCGCTCGCTCATCACCTGCTCGGGCGGCAGCACCTCCGTCGCCAAGATCGATCTCGCCAGCGCCACGTACGACACCCAGCACATCGTCATCTCGGGCGCGTCGCCCCGCGGCGTCGCCGTGAAGGGCGGGCGCACCCTGTTCGTGTCGACGGGCAGCGACAAGTGGAGCGGCACGCGCGCGACCGATCACGGCATCTTCACCGTCGATCTCCAGCAGCCGACGACGCAGGCGCGCCCCTACGGCAACGCCAGCGGACAGTCCGATCCCGGGTCGG
>Ga0272446_1001526_pt1 | contig 33511 bp, 27 predicted proteins | sample YNPCB0061_FD_194587 | JGI IMG/M metagenome (GOLD analysis project Ga0272446, IMG submission 194587) | Hot spring microbial mat communities from Yellowstone National Park, WY, United States - YNP-CB-006-1 | ecosystem: Environmental > Aquatic > Thermal springs > Hot (42-90C) > Sediment | place...
TCATGGAAGTCCCGGCCATTCTGGTGTCCATCATCATCGCCCGCCTGCAGAGTCGTGAGGATTCGCTGGACGCCGGGGAAGGCGGGACGATGGGCGAGGTTCTGCGGGAGTTGCTGGCCGGGAAAAGTACCCTGCTGCTCATCGGGTTTCTCATCGTTGGTTACGTTTCGGGGAAGCGTGGCTGGGACCAGGTGGCCCCGTGGTTTGACACGCCATTCCGGGGCGTCCTGACCCTGTTCCTGCTTGAAGCCGGTCTCGTGACCGGGCGGCGTCTGGAAGACCTGAAGAAAGTCGGTCCGTTTCTCGTTGCCTTTGGCATTCTGATGCCCATTGCCAGCGCTGTGGCAGGCATCTTTGCCGGTCGGCTTGCGGGAATGACCATGGCGGGAGCGACGGTCTTGGGCGTTCTGGCCGCCAGCGCTTCATATATTGCCGCACCGGCGGCGTGTCGCGTCGCACTGCCAAAAGCCAGCCCGACCTACTACCTCACGGCCTCCCTGGCCATCACCTTTCCGTTCAACATTATTGTCGGGCTGCCGCTGTACCACTTCATTGCCACCAGGGTCTATGGGCTGTAGGTCTGAAAAGGAGGACACCGATGAAAACATTCGAGATGAAGCTCGTGGTGATTATTACCGAAGACGAGCTGGAGCCGCGTCTGACGAAGGAAATCCTGGCTCTGGGGGCGCGTGGCTATACGGCCAGCCGGGTGCATGGCGAGGGTTGGCACGGCACGCGAAAGAGCGAGTGGGAAGGGGAGAACGTCCGCATCGAGACCATCGTGCCGGAGCCTGTTGCCAACAGCATTCTGGCACACATCGCCGATCGCTACCTGCCGCACTATGCCACCGTGGTTTACATGCAGACGGTGAGCATCCTGCGCGTTGAAAAGTTCACATAGCACTAGCCCCGGAGGTAACTGCGGGTGTGTGGATGTGCTGGCCAAGGGCTGGAATTTCTGTGCAGCTTTTGACTTGCTTTCCAACTGAAACTAGAATGTTGACAAGCCAAAAACGAGGCGGCTTTTCACATTCCTGACCGTTTATTCAGTTCACAGAAAGCAGTCGCATGGCATCCAATGATCTCCGGAGCAGTTCCTCCGGATCGCATCTCGCTCATGCTCCATCAAACCGTGGCCGGGTAGCGATCTTCATTGATGGCAATAACCTGTTTCACGCCGCGCGGTCGGCTGGCGTCGAAATAGACTACGCCAAGCTCCTGGCCTACCTCCGGGGGGAGGACCCGCTGCTGCGGGCCTTCTTTTATACCGGAGTGGACCAGCAGGCGGAGCGCCAGCAGGGGTTTCTGCTCTGGATGCGCCGCAACGGCTACCGTGTCGTACAGAAAGAACTCAAAACCTTCCCGGATGGCACCAAGAAAGCCAACCTCGATGTCGAAATTGCCGTGGACATGCTGTCACTGGCCGACAAGTACGACACGGCTATCCTCGTCAGCGGGGATGAAGACTTTACTTATGCCCTCAATGTCATTGCCTACAAAGGAGTACGGGTTGAGGTGGCTGGCTTCCGCGCCAACACCTCACCGCGCCTGATTGATGTTGCCGACCGCTTTCACGAACTGGACGGCATCGTGGCTGACATCAGCAAGTCTCCAAGCAAGCGGGACTCACAACAGACAGAAGCTCTGCGTCCAAGTGGAGAGTGGTCACTTTCGCCGGATCGCCCGGCTGAGAAACCCGAATTGAGTGAAGCCGCTGCCTCTCCGGCAGAAACCGGCAGCGTTGAAATGCTTGATGAACAACCCAGTCAGCCACCGGTTCCAAGGGGCACGGGCGAACTTGTCGGAAAACCCGCCCAGCCGACGGAAACGGCACCAGCGGGAACAGCACCCCCGGAAACAGTGCCGGCGGCTGTCGAACCACCGCCTGTCACCGTGGACAATATCGTTGTGGGGGCGCTCCAGTCCGGCGAGCATCCCGTTGTGATGGCTGACGAGGCATGGGCAGCATCGGAACTGCCAACCGAAATGATACCCAGTCCTGCCCTGGAACCGTCTGCCTTTACACCTTCAACGGAACTGCCTGAAGCCGATGCGTCAGAATCCGGCACTGAGGGCGATATGCCCGGCGGTGGCGTGCCAGGGACCGGGCAAAGCCCGGAGGTCGGGCACCACTGAACGGCGGCCGGCCTCGGGGTTATGACAGCCAAAGGCCCTACGGCAGGTTTCCCGTCAACACAAATGGCCCAAGGTGCAGCCCGGGCTGATTGAGACAGGTTTCAAGCGCCAGCCTGAGCAGCGGACGGAGGTCCTCCGGCGGCAGCACGGCATCGCAGAAACCGCGCGCTGCCGCAAACCGGGCATCGAGCTGCGCTTCGTAGGTGGCCCGAACCGCATCCATTTCCGCCTGCAAGTCCGCGTCCGGCGATTTTCCTTCCGCCTTGAGCCGTTCCAGTTGGGCTGAAAACAGCGCCATGACGGCCGATTCACCTTCCATGACGCCCATGCGTCCGGTGGGCAGCGAGAAGATGAAGTTCGGATCGAAACCCTGTCCGGCCATGGCGTAGTAACCGGCGCCCGACGCATGGTTGACCGTCAGCACCAGCTTGGGCACGGTGGCTGTCGCCATGGCTTCAACGAAGTGAGCGCCGGCGCGGATGATGCCGGACTGCTCGGCTTCGACGCCCACCATAAAGCCTGACACATCCTGCACGAAAAGCAGGGGCAGGCGGTGCCGGTTGCAGGTTTCGATGAAGTAGGCCACCTTCTCGGCACTCTCCCGATAGACAATGCCGCCAAAGCGCGGCGGCCGGTCGCCGGTGGACTTGATGAGGCCCCGCCGGTTGGCAATCAACCCAACCGGGATGCCTTCGACCCGCGCGTGGGCGCAAATCATTTCACGGGCGTAATCGGCCTGAAACTCGTCGAAGGAATCAGCATCCAGCAGGGTGTCGAGCAGGGCTTCAACATCGTAGGGAAGCCGGTGATCAGCCGGCAGGATGCGGTATGCCTCCCGTGGGTCACGCCGGGGAGGCCGCGCTGGTGTAACCGAAACGGCACGGGGCGGCGGTGGCGGCAGCTCCGCCACCAACCGCCGGAGCCGCGCCAGACAGGCCGCATCATCCGGCTCGCGGTAATGCGCCACGCCGGAAACTGTCGTGTGCATCCGCGCACCGCCTAACGCTTCCGGGTCCGAGGTCTGCCCCGTCGCTCCGCGCACGAGGTTGACCCCGCCAAGGCCCATGAAACTCGTGCCTTCAACCATGACGATGACATCCGACAGCGCCGGCAGATAGGCGCCGCCGGCAATGCACTGCCCCATCACGGCAGCCAGTTGTGGTATGCGCAGATGCCGGCGCATCAGCGAGTTGTAGTAAAACAGCCGGGCCGCGCCATACTGTCCGGGAAACACGCCTCCCTGATAGGGCAGGTTGACGCCGGCCGAATCCACCAGATAGACAATCGGCACGCGGCAGCGCATGGCCACTTCCTGGGCCCGCAGCATCTTCGTAATGGTTTCGGGAAACCAGGCGCCGGCCTTTACCGTGGGGTCATTCGCCACAACCACGATTTCGCGCCCGTGGCAGCGTCCGATGCCCGTCACCACACCGGCCGCCGGCGCCTGCCCGTCATACCGGTCATAGGCCACGAGCAGGCCAATTTCGAGGAAGGGGGAACCGGGATCGAGCAGCCCGGCAATGCGTTCGCGGGCCGTCAGCTTCCCCTGGGCGTGGAGGCGCTCGATTTTGGCTTCACCGCCGCCCAGCCGGAGCCGGGCTTCGAGTTCCCGCAGTTCGGCCGTCAGGTGTTCCAGACTCTGCGGCATCGTGGTTTTCAGCGGCACTCGCCCGCAATTTCGTGGTAGCGGTCGTGGAGTTTGTTGAGCGCCTGTTTGATCTCCCCGTCGCCGGCCTGGCGGGCCACAAGCTGGGCCACTTCAGCGGCCTCCCGTTCGAGCTTCGTCAGCAGGGGACGGAGTGCTGCTGCATCGTAGCCTTTGGGCGGTCGGGAGCGCGCCCACAGCCGGGCCTTGCGGGCCATTTCGGCTGCCCGTTTGCGTACCGGGCCAAAGTCGCCATCTTCCATCGGGTGAAACGTTCCGGCCAGGACGGAGTGAAACTCCTCCTGGGCTTTCCACGGGGCTTTGGGCTTGGGAGCGACGCCGGTCGTGGGTTCCTGCACCACGGCAGGCCCGACCGCCGTATGCCCGGCGGACATCTGTCCACTGATACCGAACGCCAGAACCAATCCAGTGAAACCGGTTGCAAAGGACTTGGTACGAATCATTCCTGATGAGACTCCATGAGAAATCACCCGCCCGGGCTGGTTGCCTGGCGGGAAAGGTAGTTGAAAAACTGCTCGCGCCACGGGCTTTCCTGAAAGCATCCCCGCATGACGGTGCTTTCCACAAAGCCGTCAGCGCGAACGCCGCGCATTTCCATGCACATCTGACGTGCAACCAGGCAGACGGCAACCCCTTGGGGATGACAGACCCGCTCGATGGCGGTAGCGACATCCATGGCCAGACGTTCCTGAAGTTGCGGCCGGCGTGCCGCATGCTCAAGCAGTTTGGCTGGCGCGCCAATGCCCATCGCCAGCGCGGCGGGGACGTAAGCCACGTAAGCTGCGCCGAAAAACGGCGTCAGATGGTGGGCGCACATCGAATGGAACGACATCCTGCCAACGGCAATGAACTGACCGGACAGCTCGGCGGCCGGGAAGGTTGAAACCGCCGGCGGTGGCTGGTCTGCAATGAAGGGCGCAAAAAACTCCGCCCAGAACTCCGCAACGTTTTCCGCCGTGCGCTCCAGATGGGTATCACGGTCTGCGGTCAGCCGCAGCGCCTCCAGCATGCGTTGCAGGGCGCGGGCTGCCGTCAGCAGTTCCATTCCATCGTTGCTCTCTGGCTTGGTTTGCTCGTCGTGCTTCGGCATGCTATTCCCACAATCGTGACAAGGCTCACGCTATCACAAGTTTGTCCCGTGATGCTCCCAACGATATTGAAACAACCATGACGAATCACGTGCGGATTGCTGATTTTGCCGCCAACCTTGGGCAGACCGTCACCATCAGGGGTTGGCTTTATAACGCCCGTTCGAGCGGAAAACTGCTGTTTCTCGAAATCCGTGACGGTTCCGGCATCGTGCAGGGGATCGTGGCCAAAAATGCCGTTTCCGAAGAAGTCTGGAACCGGGCGGCGGCGCTGACCCAGGAATCTTCCATCATTGTCACCGGAACACCCCGTGAACACCCCAAGCGGCCCGGTGTGTACGAACTCGACGTACACGACCTCACCATCGTCCAACTGGCGCAGGATTATCCCATCACGCCCAAGGAACACGGCATCGAGTTTCTGATGGACCACCGCCACCTGTGGCTGCGCTCGAAACGGCAGCACGCCATCCTGCGCGTCCGGCACGAAGTTGTCCGCGCGGTCCGCGACTTTCTCGACAATGACGGCTTCATTCTGGCCGACACCCCCATCCTGACGCCGGCGGCCTGTGAAGGCACCACGACCCTGTTCGAGCTGGATTACTTTGACGACGGCAAAGCCTACCTTACGCAGTCAGGGCAGCTTTACAACGAAGCCACCGCCGCCGCCTTCGGCAAGGTCTATTGCTTCGGCCCGACGTTTCGCGCCGAAAAGTCCAAGACCCGCCGCCACCTGACGGAGTTCTGGATGGTTGAACCGGAAGTTGCCTACGCAACGCTGGAAGACATGATGGTGCTGGCTGAGCGTTTCCTGAGCTTCATCGTGGCGCGCGTCCTGGAGCGCCGCCGGGAAGAACTCAAGCTGCTCGAACGCGATACAGGCAAGCTGGAAGCCGTCACCGCACCGTTTCCACGTCTGCCCTACGATGAAGCCGTGCGGATGCTTCACGAGGCGCATCTGGCCGGCAAGCTCGAACACGATTTTGTCTGGGGAGGCGATTTCGGCGCACCGGATGAGACCTATCTGGCGCAGCAGTTTGACCGCCCGGTGATCGTTCATCGCTATCCGGCGCAGGTCAAGGCGTTTTACATGGAGGAAGACCCGGAGCGCCCGGAACTGGCACTGTGCATGGACGTGCTCGCCCCGGAGGGCTACGGGGAAATCATCGGCGGCGGCCAACGCATGCAATCCTGCGACCGGCTTGCGCACCGTATCGCCGAGCACAACCTGCCCCGCGAGGCTTTTGAGTGGTATCTTGATCTGCGCCGGTACGGCACGGTGCCCCACGCCGGCTTTGGCATGGGCATCGAGCGGTGCGTCGCCTGGTTGTGCGGGCTGGAACACGTCCGCGAAACGATTCCTTTTCCACGCATGCTGTACCGGCTGCGACCCTGAAGCCCCGAAGAAACACAGAAAGGTGCGGCGAGACCCACGATGCGGCCGAGAATGACATCACTCTGGTTGGCGCTCTTTCTGGTGGGTTGGCTGCCGGGCGCCTTGGTTGCCCAGTCACCCACCAGTCCAACACCAACCAGCCCGACGCAGGCTTCTGCGCTGACGCCAACCGACACCGTCCAGACGTTTTACCGCCTGCTGCGGGAACAGCGGTTTACCGAGGCTTTCCAACTGCACGTCTGCGGCCCGGCCGTTGAAAAAATGACGCCCCAGCAGTTGGCCGAACTGGAGCCCGAATTTCTGAAGCTGATTGGGGGGATTCCCGAAAAGCTCACGACGAGCGGCGAAACCGTCACCGGGGACGACGCCACGGTGTTTGTCGTCGTGCCGGCCGACGCCACGCCGGGCAGCCAGCCGGCACGAACCACAACGGCCCCGGTGGGACTCATTCGCAGCAACGGCCGCTGGCTCATCGGCGACCGTGAGACCCAGGCGCTGGCCCTGGCCCACGGCGGAAACTTCTTCAAGCTGAGCGAGGAAGGCGTTTTCGTCAAAATGACCCAGAACGAAGACGCCATGGCGCGCCTGGTGACGCAGTTGGTGGAAATCGAGCAGGTATTTGCCCGCAACAACCGGGGGCAGTACGGCACGCTCCCGGAACTTGTTGCGTACCGGAACCAGTTCCGGGAAGACATCGCCCGCCTGCTGGCATCGCTCGAAAGCGGGGAAATCCTCGGACACACGATCACCATCGAGGTAACGCCCGACCGCCGGGACTTTGCCGTCTATGTCGTTCCCAAGCGGCACAACTACGACGGCCGCTACTCGTTTTATGCCGACCGCAGCGGCGTTCGTTACCGCAACTATGGCGGCGCACGCATCGAGAAGGACACGCCCGGCAACAAGACCCTCAACTAAGCGTTCACCGGCTGCCGAACCCAAAGCGATGACCAATCACGACTCCCGCCACATCGAAACTCTGGCCGTTCACGCCGGGCGGACGCCGGACCCGACAACCGGGGCCGTCATGCCGCCGATTCATCTGGCCACCAACTACGAGCGCGATGCCACTGGCACCTGCCCCCGTGGGTTTGAATACACCCGTGAGGGCAACCCCAACCGGCAGGCGCTGGAAACCAGTCTGGCGATGCTGGAGGGCGGCGCGGCTGCCGCCTGCTTTGCTTCGGGGAATGCGGCGGCGGCGGCCATCTTTCAGGCGCTGACGCCGGCGCAGCATGTCGTCATCGCGCAGGATACCTACTACGGCACGGCCGTGCTGCTCAAAGACATCTTTGCTGTCTGGGCGCTGGAAGCCACCTTCGTGGATGCAACCGACCCGGAAGCCATTGCGGCTGCCATGCGCCCGCAGACGGCGATGGTCTGGGTTGAAACGCCCTCCAATCCGCTGCTGTCCGTCGTGGACATTGCCCGCGCGGCCGCCATTGCCCATGCGCAGGGCGCGCGTCTGGTGGTGGAAAACACCCTGGGGACGCCCGTCCTTCAGCGGCCGTTCGAGTTTGGCGCGGATTTGGTCGTTCACTCGACGACGAAGTTCCTGGGTGGACACAGTGATGTGCTCGGCGGGGTGGTGGTGACGAACGTTGTGGACGAGTTCTTTCAGCGGCTCCGGCGCATCCAGGTCATTGGCGGCGCGGTGCCGTCACCCTTTGACTGTTGGCTGTTGCAGCGGAGTCTGAAAACCCTTCCCTGCCGGGTTCGGGCGCAGTCCGAAACGGCGCTCAAGGTGGCGCGCTTTCTGGCGACACACAAGCGCGTTGAACGGGTGCTGTATCCGGGATTGCCGGAGCATCCCGGCTACCTGACGGCCAAACGGCAGATGAGTGGCTTTGGGGGTGTGCTGTCGTTCACGCTCAAGGAAGGTGCCGCTGCCGCCAAGGCGTTGCCGTCACGTACGCGCATTTTCACCCACGCCACGAGCATCGGCGGGGTGGAGAGTCTCATTGAGCATCGCGCTTCGGCGGAAGGGCCCGACACCCGCGCGCCGCAAAATCTGGTTCGCCTGTCCATCGGGCTGGAGCATCCCGACGATCTCATTGCCGACCTGGCGCAGGCGTTGGGCGATGTGCCACAGCCGGAACCGAAGCCGGTCTTTCCGGGCGGGCGACTGCTCCGATCTCCCGGAAAGCCATAGGCGCAGTCTCCAGGGTACTGGCTTACCGGCTGGTGCCGGCCGTGCGCGCCGCCGCGCGCTCCATGACTTCGGCCTCTTCACAGAGTGAGGGGGACATCTCCGACCCCAGAGCCAGCGGCAGCGCGCCGCCGCTGTCGGCGGCTACCATCGAAATGATTTCTTCCTGAAGCGGCCGCAGGCTGTGCGGGGAGCCGCGCTCCAGAATGGCAAAGAACAGAAGCCCCCGCTTCTGGGTGTACAGAATGCCGGCCAGCGCGCTCGTGGAAGACAGCGTCCCGGTTTTGCCGATGACGGTGCCCATCAGGTCCGGGTTGGTGAAGCGGCGTTGCAGGGTGCCGTTGTCAATCCCGGCTATCGGCAGCAGTTCGCCCAGGGAGATGTTCCGCCTTTCGAGCCAGTTGACGGCATAGCGCATGAGCCTGACCGTCGCGCGGGGCGTGATGGCGTTTTGCCCAAGGCCGGAGGTCGTTTGCAGATAGACTTCCTGGGGCGGCAGCTTGACCTTTTCGATAAGGTACTGCCGCACGCCGGCTGCGCCGCCCACCCGCGCGCCGACGATGTGGGTCATTTCGTTGTGACTGTAGGCGTTGATGGATTTGAGAATCTTCAGAAGCGGTGACGAGCGGTACTCCAGCAAGGGGTAACGGGGCGTCGTGTGGTCATCGGCAATGGCCGTGCCGGGCGAGATTGTAATGCCGTGATAGACCGGCATCTGACCGAACGCCTTGACGCCACGCACCGCGTTCCAGACCGCTTCGGTTTTGGGCGTCCAGCGGCTCCGGTCAAGGGTGGTGAGAATTTCACTCCCAATAACCGCCGGCTGTGAGCGCAGATTGAGCAGCATGCCGGACCCAATCCGAAGGTTGCCCTGGATGTTGCGAATACCCATCTCGTAAAGCTTCTCGCCGATGAGAAACAGGCTTTCCGTCACGAAGGACGGGTCCTGTTCGCCGCTGAACACCAGGTCGCCCATGAGCGTCCCGGTGGACCAGTCTATCGCGCCGGTGTAGCTGATGCGGGTCGGATAGCGATAGTTGACTCCCAGGGACTCAAGCGCCGCCATCGAGGTCATGACCTTCGTGACCGACGCCGGGTTGTACATCAGCCCCTCGTTCAGGCTCAGAACCGGTGTGCCATCCAGCGCCTCGAAGTAGATGCCGTGCGGTTGTACCGAACGGGAATGGCTCAGCAGGCGGGCGGTGACGAGGTCAGGCAGCGTGAGGGGAACTGGCGGTGGCTGGACTTCCTCAAGGGGAGCGGCCGGCCCACTGGGGCTGCCGTGGACTTCACTGTGCGCCGCCCGCGCCGCCGGGGACCGGCGAAAGTCGTCGTTCGTGACGACGCGCGGACGCTGTTGCGCCATGAGGGGAAGAGTCAACAAACAGCAGGCGCTCCACAGAGCGAGCGACATCCGAACCAGGTGCTTCATGGTCGAAGGCTTCCTCTCGATGCGTTGGTTAGGTGGTGATGTCCTGGCTGACCCTGGCACAGAGGGAATGATACTACCGCTGTGTGCCGCCGACTGTCATCTCCGAAATTTTGATGGTCGGCAGGCCAACGCCGACCGGTACGCTCTGCCCGTCCTTACCACAGGTGCCGACGCCGAGATCGAGTTCCATGTCACATCCGACGGCGGTGACTTTTGTCAGGGCGTCGGGCCCGTGCCCGATGAGCGTGGCATCCTTGACCGGCGCTGTGATGCGGCCATCCTCGATGAGGTACGCTTCACTGGCCGAGAAAACGAACTTGCCGCTGGTGATGTCCACCTGGCCGCCGCCAAACTGTACGGCGTAGAGGCCGCGTTTGACGCTGCGGATGATGTCTTCGGGCGTTTCCGTTCCGGCCAGCATGTAGGTGTTCGTCATCCGGGGCATGGGGATGTGCCGGTAGCTTTCCCGCCGCCCATTGCCGGTGCGCGGCACGCCGAGCAGCCGGGCGTTCAGGTAGTCGTTGATGTAGCCGCGCAGGATGCCCTTTTCAATGAGGACGGTGCAGGAAGTGGGGTGGCCTTCGTCATCCATATTGAGCGAGCCGCGCCGGCCGGGAAGTGTTCCGTCATCCACGATGGTGCAGGCGTCACTGGCCACCCGCTGTCCGAGCAGGTCGGAAAAGGCGGAGGTTTTCTTGCGGTTGAAATCGGCTTCCAGCCCGTGCCCGATGGCTTCGTGAAGCAGGATGCCGGGCCAGCCATGCCCCAGGACGACTTCCATAGGTCCGGCGGGTGCTTCCACGGCGTCGAACTGCAACACAGCCAGCCGGACAGCCTCGCGCGCCAGCGCCTCCGGGGCCAGTTCGCCTTGGGTAAACATCTCGAAGCCACGCCGCCCGCCGCCGCCGGCCCGTCCGGCCCGGAGTTCGCCGTCCTGGTCGGCAATGCACACGACGCCAACCCGCGCCAAAGGTTGAATGTCGCCGGCCAGAATACCCTCGCTGGTGGCGACCATGACGACTTTCCACTCGTCGGCCAGACTGGCCTGCACCTTCTGAATACGCCGGTCGGCGGCGTAGCACCGTTCGTCTATGGCTTTGAGCAGCTCGATTTTGCGTTCTATCGGGAGATCGTCGCCGGCATCCGCCTGGGGATAGAGGTCATGGGCGTTGGTTTGCGGCGTTACGGCCACGGGGCCAACGGCCTGGGCCGCCTGGGCAATGCAGGCCGCCGTGCGCGCCGCCTGCCGGATGCTGGCTGGTGAAATGTCGTCGGTGTAGGCATAGCCGGTCTTTTCTCCGGCAATGACGCGCACGCCGACCCCCTGGGCCACCGACCGGTTGGCCGTCTTGATGAGGCGCTCTTCCAGGTTCAGGGCGTTGGTGCGGCAATACTCGAAATACAGGTCGGCGTAGTCCCCACCGGCGGCGAGAGCTTCGCCGAGCAGGGCATCGAGGTCGCCGGTGGTCAGCCCATAGCGATTAAGGAAGAAGGCAATGGCATCCGTGGTCATGCAGGACGGCTCCGGGTTACAGAAGTTGGGACCTCAGCCAAGGAAACGTTCAACGATGGCCGGCGTCGCCTGGAGGGCTTCAGGAAGCCTGGCGGCGTCTTTTCCGCCGGCTTCGGCGTAGTCGGCGCGACCGCCGCCGCCGCCGCCGACAATGGCCGCCAGTTCACGAACGATGTGACCGGCCTTGAGGCGGTTGGTGAGCGCATCAGCCACCCGTACGGCGAGCGAAACCTTTTCCCCACTGCGAATGCCAATGACGACCACGGCCGGCCCCAGCCGGCCCACGAGGTGTTCCGCCAACTGACGGACGCCGGATTTGTCCAGATCGGCGGCTTCAAGCGCCAGCACGCGCACATCGCCTATCGTCCGCGTCTCGTCCAGAGCGGCTTCGGCCCGCTGCCGGGCAAGCTTGAGCCGCAGGTCTTCGATTTCACGCTCGGCCTGGCGGAGGCTGGTCTGGAGTTTCTCGACTTGGGCCGGAATGTCGCCGGTGTCGCCGAGGCGGAACGTGGACGTGAGGCTGGAGAGAATGGCTTCATCGGCCTGAAAACGCTCAAAGGCCGCCTCGCCGGTCACGGCCACGATGCGCCGGACGCCGGCGGCAATCGAGCTTTCACTGATGATTTTGAAAAGCCCGATGTCGCCGGTGGCGGCAACGTGCGTGCCTCCGCACAGTTCCATGGAAAAGCCGGGCACTTCGACGACCCGCACGACATCGCCGTACTTTTCACCGAACAGGGCTACCGCGCCGGCGGCAACGGCGGTGTCGAGCGTCATTTCCCGCTTGGCAAGGGACGCATTGCGCCGAATCTGGGCATTGACGAGCCGTTCTATCTCGGCAATTTCGTCAGCCGACAGGGCCGCGTAGTGGGTAAAGTCAAAGCGCAGTTTGTCCGGCGCGACTTCACTTCCGGCCTGCTTGACGTGCGCGCCGAGCACTTCGCGCAGCGCCGCGTGCAGCAGGTGGGTGGCCGAGTGGTTGAGCATCGTGCGCCGGCGGCGGTCAGCATCCACGGTGGCCGTCACCTGGTCATTGGCGCGCACTTCACCGCGCAGGACCTCCACGCGATGCACGGTGAGACCTGTCACCGGCGCGACGGTATCCGTCACCCGCAGCGTGGCGGCTTCATTTTCGAGCAGTCCCGTGTCGCCGACCTGGCCGCCGGACTCGGCATAAAACGGCGTTTCATCGAGCACGACTTCGCCGGTTTCGCCAGCCCGGAGGACTTCGACCAGCTCGCCCTGCCGGATAACGGCCCGTACGCGCAGGTCAGGCAGGGAGAGATGGTCATACCCGCGAAAAACGGTTGGCCGGCCGTCGAGTGCGGCCTGGTAGGCCGGAGCCACGGCTTTGGCCGCACCGCCTTTCCAGCTTTCACGCGCCCGAATGCGCTCTTCCGCCAGTGCCGCTTCAAAGCCGGCTTCATCCACCCGCAGCCCGCGTTGCTCGGCAATGTAGGCAATCAGGTCAAGGGGCAGACCGTAGGTCTGATAGAGATCGAAGGCATCCGCGCCGGAGACCACGCCCTGTTCGGCGCGCCGGAACGCTTCATCGAGCCGCTTGCGGCCGGCGGCCAGCGTCGTCGAAAACAGCTTTTCTTCCGTGGTGACGACGCGGGCAATGACTTCGGCCTGGGTCTGGAGTTCGGGAAAGGCCGTGGCCATGTGCGCGACCACAAATGCCGTGATGTCGTGCAGGAACAGGTTGTCAATCCCCAGCCGCCGCCCGTGCCAGATGGCGCGGCGCATGATTTTGCGCAGCACGTAGTTGCGTCCCGTGTTGCCGGGATAAATGCCGTCGGCAATGGAGAACGCCGTGGCGCGGGCGTGGTCGGCGATGACCCGCATCGAAATGCCGTCCGGGCTGTCGTAGTGGTAGTCCCTGCCGGCGCGGGCGGCAATCTGTTCGATGATGGGCAGGATGAGGTCGGTGTCGTAGTTGGTCTTCTTGCCCTGCAGAACCGAGGCCAGGCGTTCCAGACCGGCGCCGGTGTCCACGGAGGGCTTGGGCAGCGGTTTCAGCGTGCCGTCGGCGAAACGCTCGAACTGCATGAAGACCAGATTCCAGATTTCGACGGTGGTATCGCCGGGGCCGTTGACGTACTCCGGCCGGTTGTCAGCCGGGTCATCGCCCAGAAAATAGTGGATTTCCGAGCAGGGCCCGCAGGGGCCGGTTTCGCCCATCTGCCAGAAGTTTTCCTTTTTGCCAAAGCGCAGGATGCGGTCGGCGGGCGCGCCGACCTTCTTCCACAGCGCAAAGGCTTCGTCATCGTCCTCGTAAACCGTGAACCAGAGCCGTTCCAGCGGCAGCTTGAACTCCCGCAGGAGCAGCTCCCAGGCGAAGGCAATGGCCTCTTCCTTGAAGTAGTCGCCAAAGGAAAAATTGCCCAGCATTTCAAAAAACGTGTGATGCCGGGCCGTTTTGCCGACTTCATCCAGGTCGTTGTGCTTGCCGCCGGCGCGGATGCACTTCTGGGATGAAGCTGCGCGGGTGTAGTCGCGGGTCTCCCGGCCCGTGAAGACATCCTTGAACTGGTTCATCCCGGCGTTGGTGAACAGCAGGGTGTCATCCGGCGGCAGCACGGGCGAACTTTTCACAATCCGGTGGCCGTGCCGGGCAAAGTAGTCGAGAAAGCGATGGCGGATGTCGTGTCCGGTCAGCATCGGGTCACTCCTGACGGGGCAGGCACAGACAGCTCTGAAATCCGTGTTTCACTTGGCAGAGGAAAACGCCGTCAGGGCGTTTTCGGCCAGGTGGTATGCACCTTGAAAACGCCGACGGCCGCGTTGTAGTCAGGCCAGGTCTTGTCACCGACCAGCCGCATCCAGCCTGCTCACAGGTACTTTTCGAGCATGCGGGCGATGGTATCCTTTGGATGCGCGCCGGTGAGCCGTTCCTGTTCCTGCCCGTTCTTGAACACGATTAGTGTCGGAATGCCGCGAATGCCAAAGCGGGCTGAGGTCTGGTTGTTTTCATCCACGTTGAGTTTCCCCACCCGCACCCGTCCGGCGTAGTCGTTGGCGAGGGCTTCAACCGTTGGGGCCAGCATCCGGCAGGGTGCACACCAGGCCGCCCAAAAATCCACAAGCACCGGACGATCAGACTGCAACACTTCGCGCTCGAAGTTGCTGTCCGTGATTTCAATGACGTTACCGCCCATGATAGTTCCTCCAGGAGTTTGAGTTCACCGTTCTTTGTATCATCTGAAAAACCGGGAACGAACTGACAGGTGATTACTAGCACACGCCTTTCGCCTTGCGCCAATAGCGAATGCTTCCGGCGGCGGGCGGCTTCCGGCGGAACCACCCGACTGAATACTGCCAAATCCGGCTGGAAAAACCTATGCGCCTGTGGGTTGCCAAACACAGCGAGGTGTCACCACGTGAACAGTTGGTGACGCAGTTCGTCTTTGCCATTGCCAGCCAGGAACTCAAACCCGGCGAAAAGCTTCCCAGCACCCGCGAGTTGGCGCGCCGCCTGGGACTGCATCCCAACACCATCAGCGCTGTCTTTCAGGAACTGGCGCGCCGTGGCTGGGTCGAACAGCGGCACGGGAGCGGCGTGTATGTCCGTTCGCTGGTGGGGAACCTGGCCGGCGGCGGCGCGTCCGGCCTTGACCAACTGTTTCTCGCCTTTCTCGATCAGGCGCGCCGGTCCGGCCATTCACTGGCGGCAATCCGGTCGCGCCTTGCCGCGTGGCTCGCCACCGCGCCGCCGGACCACATTCTCGTGCTCGAACCTGACCCGGAGCTGCGCCGGATTCTCATGCACGAGATTCAGCAGGTCGTGTCATGTCCGGTACGCGGCCGGGATTTCGAGAGTGGTCTGGTGCTGGAAGCCTGCCGGCAGGCCGTGCCGGTGGCGCTCTACACCTGGGCCGGCGAGTTGGCGAACCGACTCCCGCCCAGCGTGGACTGTCTCTGGCTGCGCACCCGGGTCGTGTGGCGGGAAGTCCCGCTCGACATTCTCCGCCGGCCGGAAAATCTGGTGACGGTGGCTTCCGGCTGGCCCGATTTTCTGCGTCTGGCGCGGACCATGTGCGCGGCGGCCGGAGGTGATCTGCTGGCCTGCCACTTCCAGGATACCCGTGAGTCCGGCTGGGAGACGCGCCTGGCCGGAAGCGCCCTGGTCATTGCCGACACCCTGACCGCGCAGCGGATACCACCCGCGCCCAACCTGCGCACCTGGACGGTTCTGGCCGACGAAACCCTTGAGGAGCTGCGGGTTTACACGGAGTGCTTCCCGGCGGACGGCGCGGTTGCCCGTCCCCCTTCGCCCACGTCGCCTTCAAACCCCTGACGCTCACGGACGACATACAGCGGACGGCGCTTGACTTCCTCGTAGATTTTCCCGACGTACTCGCCGACGAGGCCCAGGCTGATCAACTGTACGCCGCCGATGAGCAGCACGGTGACGAGCGTCGAGGTCCAGCCGGGGACCGTCCAGCGCAGGACAAAGAACACATACAGGGCATAGACGATGTAGAGCGCCGCGAAGGCGGCCATGCCAAAGCCCAGCAGCGTCGCCATCCGCAGCGGCCAGACGGAAAAGGAAACCAGCCCGTGAACGGCGAAGCGCAGCATGCGGGTCAGGGAATACTTGCTTTCGCCGGCGAAACGGGCTGGGGCGTCAAACGGAACGGCTGCCGTGCGAAATCCCAACCAGCTTACGAGACCACGGTTGAAGCGGTGGGTTTCACGCATGGCGCAGAAGCTGTTCACGGCCAGGCGGCTCATCAGCCGGAAGTCGGCTGCACCGGGGATGATCGGCGTTCCCGATCCCCAGTTGAGCAGCCGGTAAAACAGCCGGCTCGTGAGCCGCTTGCCGAAGCTGGCGTCGGCGGTTTCGCGGCGGACGGTGTACACGATGTCAGCCCCCTGTTCCCACGCCCGGACGAGTTCCGGGATGAGTTCCGGCGGATGTTGCAGGTCGCTGTCGAGCGTGATGACGGCCGCCCCCCGGGCGGCATCCAGTCCGGCCAACAGGGCTGCCTGGTGCCCGAAGTTGCGGGAAAAGGTCAGCGTCTTGACCCGCGCATCACGGGCGCGCAGACGGGCCAGCACCTGTGGCGTGGCATCGGTTGAGCCATCGTCCACGTAGATGATTTCCACATCATAGGGAAGTGATGCCACAGCCGTTGTGAGTGCTGTGTGAAAGGCTTCCAGCCCCTCGGCTTCGTTGAAGCAGGGCGCGACGATGGAAAGCAGGCGGTCGGGCGTCTGGTAGTTCATGGGCAGTCCTGGGTGAGTTCGGCCTGCCGTTGGGCGATGTCCGCCCGGTCGGGAGCCCGTTGCCGGGCCGCGGCATAGGCGGCCGCCGCTTCCGGGCAAAGGCGCAGGGCGCGCCGCGCCTCCGCCAGAATGAACCAGAGTTGGGCGTCATCCGGCGCCAGCGTGGCCGCGCGCTCCAGATAGGGCCGCGCTTCACGCGGGCGGCCGGTCGCCAGCAGCGCGTAACCGTAGTCGTAACAGGCAAGGCTCTGGTCGAGGGTGGTTTCGTCGCCTTTCAGCCATGGTTCAAGCGTCGTGATGGCGCGTTCAAACTGTCCGGCCTGGCAGTAGGCATTGCCCAGGGCGCGCGCCAGCCGGCCTTCGTGCGGGGCCAGGGCGTAGGCGCGTTCCAGGCAGGCAATGCCGTCGTCCAGGCGTCCCCGGGCCCGCAGGGCATCCGACAGATTGCCCAGGGCAAAGACGTTATCCGGGTGAAAGTGAAGAATCCGGCGGTAGAGCACGAGGTCGTTCTGCCAATAGGGGACGTACTGCGCCGTCAGCCAACCGTACCCTATCAGCACACCGGACATGGGCAGGAGGCTTGCCAGGGCCCTGGCTTGCGGGCTGGTGAGGCGCTCCAGCCACACCATGAAGCACCAACCGAGCAGCAGGGCAAACCCCAGTGTCGGGAGAAAAAGATAGCGGTCGTGGAGAAATTCCTGGGGGCGAAAGTGACGCAGGTTGAGCGTGGGCAACAGCGGCAAGCCAATCCAGACCAGCAGCGTCAGCGCCAGCGGAGAGCGGCGCAGCGCCCACGCCGCGCCGATGCTCACCCCCAGCAAACCCGCCAGCGGCAACCAGAACAGAGGGTCGGTCGGGCTGGTCACGTACGCGAGTTCGTACTCAAGCCGCAAGCCGACGGGCCACACGAGCAACTGCACGTACGTCCACAGCACGAGCGGAGCCGTCATGGCCACCGTCAGCCACGGGAGGTAGGGCGTCCCTTCAAACACCCCCGGCAGCGCCAGCCGGCGGGCCAGGAAGTATCCGGCAAGGGCGAAGGTCTGCGGCCAGAGGGCATGCAGCGCCGCACTGAAGCGCATCCGCCAGTTTCCGGTCCGCCGGGCCAGATGCAGCAGGAAGACCATCGGCCACCAGAACACGGCAAACTCTTTGGTGAGCAGGGCGGCGGCCAGCGCGCTGGCCGCCAGCCAGTTGCGCCCGCTGGTCAGTCCCCAAGGCCAGCCCCGGTGCCACGTGGCCGGAAGTGATGGGTCTTCGGCGCGGCCAAACCCATGGTGGGGATGCCAGCCCGCGGCCTGAAGGTGAAGGCCGAGTGCCAGCGTGAAAAACACCATCAGCATGGCGTCGGGAAAGGAAGCAATCCAGGCCACGGATTCGACGTGCGTCGGGTGCAGGGCAAAGATGGCGGTCGCCAGGACACGTCCGGGCCCGTTGCCCAGCAGGAATCCGGCGGCCCACCACACTCCGCCGATGGCGGCCAGATACAGCAGCAGGGAAGTCGTATGCCAGCCCCGTGGGTCCTCGCCGAAAAGCGCGTAGTTGGCCGTCATCCAGACCAGGTACAGCGGCCGGTACGAGTTCGTGAGCGCATAGCCGGGCTGCCCGCTCCAGACGTGGTCGGTGAAGGCGCGGCCAATGTAGGCCCACGAGCGGATGTGGAGGTTTTCCTCGATTTGCAGGTGGTCGTCAAAAACCCGTTCGTAGTTGACCGTCGGGGCATACAGCAGGGTGACGGACAGCAGTATCCCCAGCAGCCACCAGAGCTGATGGCTGGTCATGGATGCCGGAAGCCACGATTCGCGCCGCTGCATGGAGCTGTTCCCGGAGAGTGCGCCTGCCGGTTCGGCCGGGGTGGATTGCGTCGTGTGCGTTGGCGCGACTATACTACGCGCTTACCTACCCGTCGCCTGTGGCCAGAGACCTTACCGCAAACGTCACCGGCGCGGCACCTGCCTGCATCGTATCTGAGGACATCGCTTGAAATTCGAAGTCAATCACCTGTCATCGGTCAGAAAGGAACTCACCATCGAGCTTCCGGCCGAGCGTGTCACGCGCAGCTTCAATCGCTTCTCCAACGAGTTTGCCCGTCAGGCGCGCATTCCGGGTTTTCGTCCGGGCAAGGCCCCGGTGTCGCTGGTACGTCAGCGTTTTCAGGCCGACATCCACGAGCGCGTGCTGGCCCAGCTTGGCTCGGAGGCCATCCAGGAAGCCATCCGCGCCTCACAGTTGCAGGTGCTTGGCGAGCCGACCATCCAGGACATCCGCCTTACCGATCAGTTGCCCTTCGTGCTCAAGATTGCCGTGGACGTGTTCCCGGAGTTCACGGTTGGCCCGCTGGAGGGGCTGGAAGGCACGAAGCAGGTCGTCCCGGTGACGGAAGCCGATGTGGAGCGTGTGCTGGAGCAGCTTCGGGACTCCCTGGCGACGGTCACGCCGGTGGAGGATGGGCGTCCCTCCCAGCCGGGCGATCTGGTGACGGTGGCGCTCGCGGGGTACATCCTTGAAGACGGGGCTTCGTCTCCGCCGGAAGGCCGCGCGCCGGACATCACGCTGCGGCGCGAAACGCTGGAAGTCGGCGGCAAGACCACCCGGCGGGAGTTTGACGAGGCGCTGCGCGGAAAGACGGTTGGGGAACAGGTCGTCGTGGAGATTCAGTATCCGCCGGCCGCCCCGGGAAGTACGGCCGAAGCGGCTCCGGCGGCGGAGGGCGTTGGGGACCTCGCCGGCAGGCGCGTCCAGTTTCACCTCACGGTCGAAAGGCTGGTTCAGAAAACACGGCCTCCGCTGGACGATGCGCTGGCCCAGCAGGTCGCCGGGATGGACCTGGCCGCGCTGCGGACGCGGATTCAGTCCGATCTGGAAGCCGACGTGGAGCGACGCGCCCTGGATGCCCTGGACACCCAGTTGCTCGATCAGCTTGTGGCGCGGACGGGGGTGGAAGCCCCGGAATCCCTCGTGACACAGCAGGTCAACCGGCGGCTGGGCGAGTTCGTCGAACGCCTCCAGCAGCAGGGCATTGACCCCCGCAAGGTCAACTACGATTTCCAGAAAATGGGCGAAGCCCTGCGTCCCGGTGCGGAAACCGAGGTCAAACGGGCAATCGTTCTGGAGCAGGTGGCCCGCGAAGCCGACGTGCAGGTGACGGAAGCCGAGGTGGCTGAGTATCTGTCTGAGATGGCGGCGCAGATGGGCGTGGCGCCGGAAGCCCTGCGCGCCCGCTTGACAAGGGAAGACCAGCTCGATAATGTCCGGGCTACGCTGCGAAACCGAAAAGCTTTGGTCATCGTGCGCAGTGCTGCGCGGGTCGAGACGCAGACCGTTTTGCCAGCCGATGCCCCAGCGCCGGAAGAAACGGTTTCATTCCTGTCCGAAAACCAATAGAACCAAGACCAGGCATCTGCGCCCACGTGCAGGTAGCGCGTGGCGCACATCCCAACGGCCCTCAAGGCCAACAGCCCTCAAGGTACGGTTGCACTGCCATGATTCATCCGACAGCGGCCCTTGTTCCCATGGTCATCGAGCAGACCAGTCGCGGCGAACGCGCTTACGACATCTACTCGCGCCTGCTCAAAGACAACATCATTTTCATCGGCACGCCCATTGACGACACCATTGCCAGCCTCGTCGTGGCGCAGCTCCTGTTTCTGGAATCCGAAGACCCCGAACGGGACATCTCGATTTACATCAACAGCCCCGGTGGTTCCGTCACGGCCGGGATGGCCATCTACGATACGATGCAGTTCGTCAAGCCCGACATTGTGACCTTCTGCATCGGGCAGTGTGCCTCGATGGGGGCGCTGCTGCTGGCTGCCGGGACAAAGGGCAAACGGTACGCCCTTCCCCACTCGCGCATTCTGATTCACCAGCCCTCCGGCGGTGCCCAGGGGCAGGCGACAGACATCCTTATCCAGGCTGAAGAAATCAAACGTATCCGTGAGCTGACTTCCAACATCCTGGCCAAGCACACCGGCAAACCCTTTGAGGTCATCGAGGCCGATGTCGAACGCGACCGCATCATGTCGGCGACACAGGCTATGGAATACGGTATCGTGGATCAGGTACTGACATCTCGCACCTGAGTAGCCGGGTTTGCTGAAAACCGCTTGCTGACCGCAAGCCAACCCGCTACTGATGCGCCGTGGAGCCACCCGTGAGAGGACGAGACGACATGCTACGCTGCTCTTTCTGTGGGAAGAGCCAAAACGAGGTCAAAAAACTCATTGCCGGCCCGACCGTCTATATCTGCAATGAGTGTATTGACATCTGTAATGAAATCATCAACGACGATGCGCGCCAGGAAGCGGTTACGCAGCGTCCCTACCTGCCCCGCCCCATCGAGGTCAAGGCGTTCCTCGATGACTACGTGATCGGGCAGGATGAAACCAAGAAAAAGCTCGCCGTCGCCGTCTATCAGCACTACAAGCGGATCGACATGCTGCGCAACCGCACGGCCGGGGACGTGGAAATTTCCAAGAGCAACATCCTGCTCATCGGCCCGACGGGCACCGGCAAGACGCTTCTGGCGCAAACGCTGGCGCGCATCCTGAACGTTCCCTTTGCCATCGTGGATGCCACGACGCTGACCGAAGCCGGCTACGTCGGCGAGGACGTGGAAAACATCATCCTCAAGCTGCTCCAAGCGGCAAATGGTGACATTGAGCGGGCGCAGCAGGGCATCATCTACATTGACGAAATTGACAAGATATGCCGCAAGGACGACAACCCCTCGATTACCCGGGATGTCTCCGGCGAGGGGGTCCAGCAGGCGCTGCTCAAGATTCTGGAAGGAACGATTGCCAGCGTGCCGCCGCAGGGCGGACGCAAGCACCCGCACCAGGAATTCTACCCGGTGGACACCACCAACATGCTGTTCATCTGCGGTGGGGCCTTCTGCGGACTCGAACGCATCATCGAGCGGCGCGTCGGGAAGAAAGCCCTCGGTTTCAATGCCCAGATTGACCGGCGTCCGGCCTCGAAAACGGAAGGCACCTACAGTCAGGTACAGCCGGAAGACCTCATCAAGTATGGCCTCATCCCGGAGTTTGTCGGACGCCTGCCCGTCATCGGCACGCTCCACGAACTCGATGAAGAAGCCCTCATTGACATTCTGACCAAGCCCAAGAACGCCATCATCAAGCAGTACCAGCGGCAATTCGAGTGGGACAACGTCCGGTTGCGGTTTACGGATGAAGCCCTGCGCGCCATTGCCCGCATGGCACATCAGCGCAAGGTGGGCGCACGCGGGTTGCGGATGATTCTGGAAGAGTTGATGCTGGATGCGATGTACTTCCTGCCAAGCCAGAAGCGCATCCGTGAGTTTACCGTGACCCGTGAAATGGTCGAAGACCGGCGCGTTCACCTGCCGCTCCCGGAAAAGGCGGCGTGAGCGTTGGCAGACGGCTTGCCATTTCAGGGATCCCCCGCTGCCACAGCGGCTGGCCTGCCTCCTGTGTGAGTAACCTGTAGAGCTTTACATGGACGAGTTCCACGACAGTCTGCCCGACAATGTGGCGCGTTTTCCGACGGTGCCGGTTCGTGATGTAGTGGTCTTTCCCCACACGACCATCCGCTTCAAGATTGGGCGCAAGCCGTCGGTTCTGGCGCTGAATGCCGCCCTCCAGCGCGACCGCCTGATCTTTCTCGTCACGCAGCACGACCCGACGCTCGAAGAGCCCATGCCGGAGCAGGTGCACCGGGTTGGCACGGTGGCGCGCATCACGCACCACCTGCAACTGGCGGATGGCAACATCAAGGTCCAGTTTGAAGGTCTTGAGCGCGGGCAGGCGATTCGCTTTGGGGAAGTTCAGGGCTGCTGGATGTCCATGGTCAAACGCTTCCCGACCGACCGGGAACAGAGTCCCCGGATTGCCGCCCTGGTCGGCAAGCTCACGGGTCTCATTGACCAGTATGTGCGGCAAAGTCCGGACAACCCGGAAAACCTGCATGCCGACCTCCGCATCGAGGACCCGGCCCGGCTGGCCGACAGCGTGGCGAGCCACCTGAAAATTTCGGTCGAGGAAAAGCAGAAGCTGCTCGAAACCGTCTCCCTGTCCGACCGCCTGCTGCGCCTCGTGGATATTTTCGACATCGAGCTGGAAAAGCTTCAGATGGACCGCGTCATCCAGGGGCGCGTCAAAAAGCAGATGGAGCGGTCACACCGGGAGTTTTACCTCAGCGAAAAAATCAAGGCCATCCACAAGGAGCTGGGGCGCAAGGACGAACGTTCGGAGTTTGAAGAACTCAAGCGGCGCGTCGAAGCCGCCAACCTGCCGGCGGACGCCCATGAAAAAGCCATGAGCGAGTTGCGCCGCCTCGAACAGATGCCGCTGATGTCGGCCGAAGCTGCCGTGTCGCGCAACTATGTGGAATGGCTCATCAGCGTGCCCTGGCACGAGCGTTCCGAAGAAAACCGCGACTTGCAGGCGGCACAGCAGATTCTGGATGCTGACCACTACGGGCTGGAGAAAATCAAGGACCGCATCCTGGAGTTCCTTGCCGTGCGCCAGCTCGTCAATCGTCCTCCCGGTTCCATTCTCTGCTTCGTTGGCCCGCCGGGCGTCGGCAAGACGAGTCTGGGCAAATCCATTGCCCGGGCTACGGGACGCAAGTTCGTGCGGTTGAGTCTGGGCGGCGTGCGGGATGAGGCCGAGATTCGCGGCCACCGGCGCACCTACATCGGCTCGCTGCCCGGCCAGATCATCCAGATGATGAAAAAGGCCGGAACGGTCAACCCGCTGATGCTGCTTGACGAAGTGGACAAACTCACCGCCGACCACTACCGGGGCGACCCGGCAGCGGCATTGCTGGAAGTGCTCGACCCGGAGCAGAACGATACCTTCCGCGACCACTATCTGGACGTGGAGTACGACCTGTCGCAGGTGATGTTCATTGCCACGGCCAACGTCCTGCACACGATTCCACCGGCACTCCGCGACCGCCTGGAAATCATCCGTCTGTCGGGCTACACCGAGCGGGAAAAGCTCGAAATTGCGCGGCGGCACCTGATTCCAAAACAGCGCGAAAAGCACGGCCTGCAGGAAGCCCAGATTGATTTTGCCGAAGATGCGCTGGTGTCCATCATTCAGAACTACACGCGGGAAGCCGGCATGCGGAACATGGAGCGGGACGTGGCCGCCATCTGCCGTAAGGTGGCGCGGAAGCTTCTGCTGACCCCCGAAGGTGAGCGCGCGGACTACCGGGCCACCATCCGGGCGGCCGACCTGCCGGAGTACCTCGGCCCCATACGCTATCAGCCCGCCCGCCTGAAGGAGCGCAGCGAAGTCGGCATGGCCACGGGGCTGGCCTGGACGGAAGTCGGTGGCGAAGTGCTCTTCGTGGAAACCACCCTGCTGCCGGGGCGCGGCCAGATCATCCTCACCGGCAAGCTTGGGGATGTGATGCAGGAATCAGCGCGGGCGGCGATGACGTACGTGCGGGCGCGCGCGACGGAACTGGGCATTGCACCGGATTTTTACCGCCGGCAGGATATTCACATCCACGTACCGGAAGGCGCCATTCCCAAGGACGGTCCCTCGGCCGGCATCACCATGGCGACGGCGCTGGTGTCGGCGCTCACGGGGATTCCGGTCCGGCAGGACGTGGCCATGACTGGCGAGATCACCCTGCGGGGCAAGGTTCTGCCGATTGGCGGACTCAAGGAAAAGTTGCTGGCGGCACTGCGCCTTGGCGTCCGTACGGTGCTCGTGCCCAAGGACAACGAAAAAGACATGGCTGAAATCCCGGATGAAGTTCGGGAAGCCCTTGACATCCACTTCGTGGAACAGATGGAACAGGTGCTGCCGTTGGCGTTGGTCGAGTTGCCGGGTGCCCGTCTGGTGGATGACAAAAACCTGCCGGACAAGACCCTGGCGGATGAATTGCCACCCATCTGGAACACGGATGTCACGGACCACCTGTCATCGGTGCCTATCGAATGAAGGTCGTTGCGGCGACGTTTTTGAAAAGCGCGACGGCGGCCGCGGAGTATCCGCCTCCGACCTTACCTGAAGTCGCTTTCCTGGGGCGGTCGAACGTTGGCAAGTCAAGCCTCATCAACTCGCTGCTGGGGGTGCCGGGGCTGGCCCGAACCAGTCAGACGCCCGGCCGGACACAACTCATCAACTTCTTTGAAATCAACCGCAAACTGCGCTTCGTGGACTTACCGGGGTATGGTTATGCGCGTGTGCCACAAGCCGTCCGTGAACGCTGGCGACCCATGATTGAGGGCTACCTGAACCACCGCTCCGCCTTGGCCTTGTGTGTGCTCATCGTGGATGCCCGCCTCGAACCCCAACCGCTGGACCTGACGATGTACGAGTGGCTGGTCGCGATGTCGCGTCGTTTCTGCGTCGTCGCCACCAAGGCCGACAAGCTTTCCCGATCCCAGTTGCTGTCCAGGTTATCGGCTTTGCGCACCGTTTATGGTCCGGGCGTTGTGCCCTACTCCGCGTTGACCCACGCCGGTGCGGAGCAGGTCTGGGAGGTCATCCACGCCGCCATCGCTGCGTGGCAGCCCCGCCGCAACTCCCTGAAGCCTGAAACTGAAAGCGGAAACTGAAAGCTGAACCCGTCTGAACGCAGCCAATCGCCGAAGCCCATATCCCAAAAACCGATACGGCCGCGTATCGGATGCCTTGAATCCATATTCACCGTCATGACATTTGCCATGGAAGAAACGCTGGAACCGGTCGAATCTGTCGCCGTCGGGAATGGGGACGCTCCCCCGTCCACGAACGGCTTTTACGATATTGCGACACTCCGGGACATGCCGCTGTCCGACCTGGTGCGGATTGCCCAGGAACTGGAAGTCCCCGGTGCGGGCAGCCTGCGCAAGCAGGAACTGGTGTTCAAAATCCTGCAGGCCCAGACCGAACGCTCAGGCCTTATTTTCTCGGAAGGCGTCCTGGAGTGCCTGCCCGACGGATTCGGCTTCCTGCGTGCCCCGGATTACAACTATCTGCCCGGCCCGGACGACATTTACGTGTCGCCGTCGCAGATTCGGAAGTTCGATCTGCGCACCGGAGACACCATTTCCGGGCAAATCCGGCCGCCCAAGGAAGGCGAGCGGTACTTTGCGCTCATCAAGGTCGAAGCCATCAACTTCGAGCCGCCCGACCTGCGCCGGGAGCGGGTCCAGTTTGACAACCTGACGCCGCTCTATCCCAACAAGCGCCTGCGGATGGAGAGCACGCCGGAAAATCTCTCCGGGCGCGTGCTCGACCTGGTGACGCCGATTGGCCGTGGGCAGCGCGGGTTGATCGTCGCACCGCCCCGGACGGGCAAGACGATGCTGCTGCAATCCATTGCGAACTCCATCACGCGCAATCACCCGGAGGTCATGCTCATCGTGCTGCTCATTGACGAGCGGCCCGAAGAAGTGACCGACATGCAGCGCAGCGTCCAGGGCGAAGTGGTGAGTTCGACCTTTGATGAACCGCCGACGCGCCACGTCCAGGTGGCGGACATGGTGATTGAAAAGGCCAAGCGGCTCGTCGAGCACGGGCGGGATGTCGTCATTCTGCTGGACTCGATCACGCGCCTGGCCCGGGCGCACAATGCCACCGTGCCCCCTTCCGGCAAGATTCTCTCCGGCGGTGTGGATGCCAATGCCCTGCAAAAGCCAAAGCGGTTCTTCGGCGCAGCCCGCAATCTCGAAGAAGGCGGCAGCCTGACCATCATTGCGACGGCCCTCATTGACACCGGCTCCCGGATGGATGACGTGATCTTCGAGGAGTTCAAAGGCACGGGCAACATGGAAATTCACCTCGACCGGAAACTCATCGAGAAACGCATCTTCCCGGCCGTGGACATCAATAAGTCCGGCACCCGCAAGGAAGAACTGCTCATCCCGAAGGAAGACCTCAACCGGATTTTCGTACTGCGGCGTGTGTTGAGTCCGCTGTCGAGCGTCGAGTCCATGGAGCTGATGCTGAGCCATCTGGAACGAACGAAGACCAACGCCGAATTTCTGGCTTCGATGAATGCCTAGTCCCTGCAACCCATTCATCCATGGACATTGTCTTTGCTGTTTCTGAGCTTGCGCCGCACTCGAAAACCGGCGGCCTGGCCGATGTGGCCGCCGCCCTGCCCAAGGCCCTGGCCGCGACGGGGCTGACCGTGCGCGTGGTGACGCCACGCTATGGTTTCATCACGGCCGGTGAGTACGTCGGCGAGCTGGCGGTGCCCTTCGGCTTCGGGGTGCAAACCGCCTATGTGTTCCGGGAGCGCCGCCACGGAGTGGAGATATTCCTGATTGACGCTCCAGCGTATTTTCAGCGCGGACGCAAGTTGTACGGCGAGCCGGATGACCCCCGGCGCTTTGCCTTTTTCAGCCGGGCCGTCATCGAGTTGACGCGCTGGTTTGGCAAGCCGCCGGATGTCATCCACGGCAACGACTGGATGACGGGGCTGATTCCGGTCTATCTGCGTACGACCCTGCGTGGCGATCCGTTTTTTGCCCGGACGGCAACCATCACCAGCATCCACAACCTGGCGTTTCAGGGCTTTTTTGATTTGAACGACCTGGCCTACTTTGGCCTGCCCGGCGATTTGCGCCAGGGGCCCGACGGGCTGGAGTTCAGTGGCGCCGGAAGCATGCTCAAGGGCGCCATTCTGGCTTCGGACGCCCTGACGACCGTCAGCGAGCGGTATGCCCAGGAAATCCAGACACCAGAGTACGGCTTCCGCATGGACGGTCTGCTCCGGCTGCGGCGGCACGATCTGGTGGGCATCCTCAATGGCGTGGATTATGACGAATGGAATCCGGCTACTGACCCACACATCGCTGCCAACTACACACCAGAAGACCTTGGCGGAAAACGCCTGTGCAAAGCCGACCTGCTGGCGCGCTTCGGCATGCCGGTTGAGCTGGACCGTCCGGCCATTGTCATTGTCTCCCGGCTGAGCGACCAGAAAGGGATCGACCTGGTACGGGATGTCGCCTGGCGCATTCTGCACAGCGGGGCCTACTTCCTGCTGCTCGGTTCGGGCGATCCGCGCTATGAGGTCTTCTTTCAACACCTGCGTGACACGGCTCCCCGGCGCGTCGGCGTCTATTTCGGGCTGAATGAGCCGCTGGCGCACCAGATGGAAGCCGGGGGCGATATGTTTCTCATGCCCTCAGCCTATGAACCCTGCGGGCTGAATCAGATTTACAGCCTCAAGTATGGCACCGTGCCGATTGTACGGGCCACCGGCGGGCTGGATGACACCATTCAGGACTTCGACCGGGTGACTGGCACGGGCAACGGGCTGAAGTTTCGTGCCTACCATGCCAACCGCCTGATGGAAAAAATCTACGAAGGTCTGCTGCTGTATCGTCAGCCGCACGTGTGGCGCATGCTTCAGCAGAACGGCCTGCGGGCGGATTTTTCCTGGGCCCGGGCGGCGTGGAAGTACCGTGCCGTCTATGAGCGCGTCTGCGCCCTGTGAGTGTGCCTGTGAGTGTGTAAGCCAGGGTGGTGCATGTGGCGTGTCGGCATCCCATTGTCATCATTGGCGGGTTTCTCGTGGACTGGACGGCCTACCAGCCGCTGGCCACGACATTGGAAACGACCTGCCGCGTCCCGGTCGCCATTGTGCCCCTGACCCAGGCCAGTTGGCTCTATGCCTCGGTAACGGGCAGTTACCGCTCCCTTCTGGAACTGACGCACACCACGGTTGAAAAAGCCTGCCGCGAACATGCGGCCGGGCGGCTCAACTTCGTCACCCACAGCGCCGGCGGCATCGTGGCGCGCCTGTATCTGGGCGATGAGAACTACGATGGCGTTGCCTACCGCGGCCACCGGCGGACGGCAACGCTCATCACCCTGGGCTGTCCGCACGCCAGCCTGCTTTCCTGGACGCGCCGCACCATGGATTTCGTCAACGGTTGCTATCCGGGTGCGTTTTACGGAACCGTGCAGTATGTGGCTGTCATCGGCCGCGCCATACGCGGAGCTTTTCCCGGTACGCTGGCCGAGATGGCAGCCTATCAGAGCTACCGGCTGGTGTGCGGCGATGGCACGGTGTGGGGTGATGGCGTCGTCCCGGTCGAAAGCGGACAGTTGGACGGGGCGACGAACTACATCTGCGAAGGCATCCAGCACGTGCCCAACCGGGCTGATGCGGACTGGTATGACGCCGTGCTCGCCCGGTGGGTCCGGCATCTGGAGTAAGTCCGGCATGCAAGGGAAATCATAGCTTATGAACAAGTGGCAGCTCTTCATTGCCGGGGAGTTTCGTCCGGGAGGCCGGCGGGAGTGCTTTCCTGATTACCATCCGGCAACCGGCGCGGTGACGGCAGAGGTGGCGCTGGCAACGCCGGACGATTGCGATGCCGCCGTTACGGCCGCCAGACAGGCCCTTCCCGCCTGGCGGCGTCTTCCGGTCGCCGAGCGGGCGCGGTTGCTGCGGCGCGTCGCCGATGGGATCGAAGCGCGCAGCGCGGAGTTTTTGCAGGCTGAGGTCGCCGATACCGGCAAGCCATGGGCACTGGCGCGTACTCTGGACATCCCGCGTGGAGCAGCAAACTTCCGCATCTTTGCCGATCTGGCCGCCGGGTTGGCCACGGAATGCTTTGAAACGGCGACCGACGATGGCACCGGGGCGCTCAACTACGGCCTGCGGCGGCCGTTGGGCGTGGTGGGCGTCATCTGTCCGTGGAATCTGCCCCTGCTGCTGCTGACGTGGAAGGTCGCGCCGGCCCTGGTGATGGGCAATACGGTGGTCGTCAAGCCGTCGGAAGAAACACCGGCGACGGCGACGCTGCTGGGCGAGGTCATGACGGCGGCCGGTGTGCCGCCGGGCGTCTATAACGTCGTCCACGGCTTTGGCCCGGGAAGCGTCGGGGAATGGCTGGTGGCGCACCCGGATGTCGCTGCCATTACCTTCACCGGTGAGACCCGTACCGGGCAGGCCATCATGCGGACGGCAGCCGCCCGGACGAAGCGCCTTTCGTTCGAGTTGGGCGGGAAAAATGCCGCCATCGTCTTTGCCGATGCCGACTTTGACCGCGCCGTGGCCGGCGTGGCGCGGTCGAGTTTTCTCAACGGCGGGCAGGTGTGTCTCTGTTCGGAGCGGGTGTACGTCGAGCGCCCGGTGTTTGAGCGTTTTGTTGAAGCCCTGGCGCTGGCTGCCCGACAGCTTCGGCCCGGGCCGCCTGAAGACGAGACCACGACGCTGGGCCCGTTGATTTCAGCGGCGCATCGGGAAAAGGTGCTTGGTTATTATGCGGCGGCGCGGGCAGCCGGGGCGGAAATCCACGCCGGGGGCGGCTGTCCGGCGCTTCCACCGCCATACGATCAGGGTTACTTCGTCGAGCCGACGGTCTGGACGGGCCTGCCGGAAGACGCTCCCTGCATCGTCGAGGAAATTTTTGGCCCTGTCTGCCATGTCGCGCCTTTCGATACGGAGGAGGAAGCGGTGGCGCTGGCCAACGCCGGTGACTACGGCCTGTGCGCGGCACTCTGGACGCGCGACCTGGCGCGCGCCCACCGGGTGGCGCACGCGCTCGACGTGGGTGTGGTGTGGATCAATAGCTGGTTTTTGCGCGACCTGCGGACGCCTTTCGGGGGCATGAAACTAAGCGGTATCGGACGTGAGGGCGGGCGCCACTCACTCGAATTCTACTCGGAAATCAAAAATGTCTGCGTCAAGCTCTGACTATCCGGCGTTGTGCGCCGCAAGCCCCAACAGGAGGTTGTGCCATTGTGAGTGAGCATCCACAGGTTGCGTCCTGTCCGGTGGAACCCAAAACCGATGTTCAGCGCGAAGCGTTCGACCGCGCCCATACGCGCCGCCGCAACGAGTGGAAGCGCTTTTGGAAGGCCGGGATAAAAGCCTTTGAGGCGGGCGATTATGAAAAAGCGCAGTTTCTTTTTTCTGACGCCGTACGCGAGGCGCGCCGCTTTGGTGAAACCGACCCGCGCTTTGCCACCTGTCTCAACAACCTGGCGATGACCTTCGATATGCTGGGGGAAACGGCGCAGGCCGAGGCCATCTATCGCCGGGCCATCGAAGCCGACGCCAAGGCGCTCGAAATTCAGCACGGCGGCTTTGTCACCAGCCTCACCAACCTGGCGCAGATGCTGGCCGACGAAGACCGCATTGCGGAAGCCGTCCAGCTCTATGACCGCGCCATTGCTTTCCTGGAGGCACTCCATGGCCACGACACGCTGCACATTGCGCCCCTGCTCAGCGAAATGGCGCGGATGTGCGACCAGGACGGCGACTACGCCCAGGCGGAAGCGGCCCTGCGGCGGGCGCTGGCCATTCGTGAGCACGCGCACGGGCCCGACGATCTCTCGGTGGCGGTCACACTCAACAACCTGGCTGTTTCATGTGATTTGCGCGGCAAGTACGACGAAGCCCAGGCACTGCTGGAACGGGCGCTGGACATCTTTGAGCGCCGTCTGGGGGAAAACCATCCGAAGGTGGCCGAAACGCTCAAGAATCTTGGTGTGCTCCACGACCGGCAGGGGCGCCGCCTGCAGGCCGAAGCCTGTTTTGCCCGGGCGCGTTCGATTCTCGACCCTGCTGGCCGCAGTTAGTTCGTCAGACCTGTGCCAGCCGCCGTTGGGCTGGGCGTCTGGTCGCGGTCGGGTGGCAACGCTTCCGGCGTTTCGTCCACGGCGCTGATGGGCAGGGACACGGTAAAACTCGTCCCGACACCGGGCTGGCTTTCCACCCGTACATCTCCGCCATGGGCGGCAACAATGCTCTTGACGATGGACAGTCCCAGCCCGACGCCCACCCCGGAGCGGTTGTTGCGCGACTGCTGATAGACATCGAACACGTATGGCAGGTCTTCCGGGGGAATCCCGATACCGGTGTCCGTCACGCTGATCTCGATGAAATCGCGCCCGATGTTGACTCCCATGCCGTTGACCACGGCCGTGTTGAGCATGACCACCCCGCCTTTGGAGGTGAACTTGACGGCGTTGGTCAGCAGGTTGCTGATGACGCGCAGCAGCTTGCTGCGGTCGGCCAGCAGCGACGGGAGTTGACCTGCTTCTGGCAGTTCATACTTCAGGGTGATGTTTTTGCGGTCGGCTTCCGGGCGGATGCCATCCACAACTTCCCGGAGCAGGTCCGTGACATCGAATGGCGTACGGTTGAGCGTGATGCCGGTTTCCTCGCTGCGATAGACTTCCTGCACTTCGTTGAGCAGGTTGAGGGCCCGCTCCAGACTGTTGCGGGCGACACCGATCAGGTGCCGTGTGTCGTCATCGGTCTTTCCGATGGTCTCGAACAGTTCCAGTGCACTGTACACACAGCCCAGCGGGGAACGCAGATCGTGAACGAGCATGGCGGCAAAGCGCGCCTTGAGACGGTCCAGTTCGCGGAGTTTGGTGTTGGCTTCGGCAATCTCAGCGTAGAGTTTCTGGAGTTCGAGTTCGGCGGCTTTGCGGGCCTCGATGTCGCGCAGCCGGAACAGCAGTTCGGTGATGTTCTCGCCGCACCGGATGGGGGCCACGCGCCCGGCGCACCAGCGTTGATGTTCCGCGGTAAAGTGGAACTGCGCCTCAAACGAAGCCGCCTGCCCGGTGGTCATCACGTCGCGCATGGCCGCGCGGATGGCATTGGCATCGGTTGCATAGTCGAGCAGGTTCCGTCCCAGGAGGGTACTTTCCTGACAGCCCAGACCGGCATGGTTGAGGTAGGTCACTTCGCCGTCGAGGGTGGTGCAGATGAGGATGTCCGGCGCGTTTTCCACCAGTGAGCGAAAGCGGGCTTCGCTTTCGGTAAGCTGGCGGCGCAGGTCGTTGAATTCCGTCAGGTCGGTGGCGACGGCCACCACGCACGGGCGTCCGCCAATCGTCACCAGGTTGGCGGCGACGGTGACATCACGAATCTGGCCGGTTCGCGTCTGAATGGTCGTATCGAAGGCCTGTGGCACCGCCTTCTGGCGGAGGGCATGGAGCACCAGGGCGGGCAGCGTCGGGTCGAGCCACAAATTCAGCTTGCCAAGTGACTGGCCGAGAACCTCGCGGCGGGCGTATCCCGTCAGCTCCTCAAAGGCCGTGTTGATTTCGACCACCTTGCCCGTCCGCGCGCTGAAGATGCAGCTTGGCGACGGGTTGAGGTCAAAGAACTTCCGAAACCGCTCTTCGCTTTCCCGGACGGCATCCCCAAGACGCTTATAGGCGGTGATGTCTTTGGCCAGTCCGACCAGACGGACAGGGCGGCCGGCCGCATCCCGGATCGGGAAGATGCTCTCCCGCAGCCAGCGCACCCGACCGTCCGGGCGACAGAGGCGGTATTCTGTATCCGAACCGTTTGGATTGGTGTGGGCCGCAATCCAGCCGGCGCGGTCGTCAGGATGGACTGCGGCAGTCAGGCGGTCCGGCTCGTGGGTGGCCACTTCGGGTGAAATGCCCCAGACCTTTTCAAACTCCTGATTGGCATACAACAGCCTTTTTTCCGGCCAGGTGGCCACCCAGAAGACATGTCCCAGATGGTCAAGGCTTTGCCGCAGCAGCGCCGCTTCATCGGCCGGCAAGGCCGCACCCTGATGCGCTTCCGGGAGCGTGGTCGGGTGATCATCTGTATCGGTGTTCCGGGACATTGGTAAGCCGGGAAAGAGCAACATGGCTTGGCACCTCACCTTCAAAACGATGGGGTCGTTGGGTGGCTGCCAGCACAGTGTTTCCTGCTGCACTGTAGGCTCACTCCCCCGTCACTCCCAAAAGCGAAAAAAACCGCCCATGTGTGTCACGCCGCGCCGTTTTTTTGGAGGGCAGCCGGTGGAGGATGGAAACAGGGGGCAGGCGGCAGGTACGAAAGCTGAAAAAGAGGCTGGCTGTGGCCGGCGGGAAGTTTCCATGGTATCATCGCGCACGGCAAAACTTCTCCAGTTTTACGCCAAAATACAGTCTGCGTCTTTTCCAGGTAGTTTTCAGGCCGGAAGTTTTCAGG
>Ga0272446_1001527_pt1 | contig 33505 bp, 23 predicted proteins | sample YNPCB0061_FD_194587 | JGI IMG/M metagenome (GOLD analysis project Ga0272446, IMG submission 194587) | Hot spring microbial mat communities from Yellowstone National Park, WY, United States - YNP-CB-006-1 | ecosystem: Environmental > Aquatic > Thermal springs > Hot (42-90C) > Sediment | place...
GGAAACGGTCACGTATGAAGTCCAGGCAGGGGTCGCCGTCATCACGCTGCGGCGGCCGGAAGTGCGCAACGCCGTGGACGATCCCACGGCGGCGGCGCTGGATGCCGCTTTTGACCACTTTGAAGGTGATGATACCTGTGCGGTCGCCATCCTGACCGGCGCCGGTGGTCATTTCTGCGCCGGGGCTGACCTCAAGGCCGTGGCCGCTGGCGCCAGAGTCAATCTCCACGAGACCGGACTGGCCCCGATGGGACCCACCCGCCGTCGCCTCCCGAAGCCGGTGATTGCTGCCATTGAAGGTTATGCGGTTGCCGGGGGGCTGGAACTGGCCCTGTGGTGCGACCTGCGCGTTGCAGCCCGGACGGCGGTGTTCGGGGTGTTTTGCCGTCGCTTTGGCGTGCCCCTCGTAGACGGCGGAACCGTCCGCCTTCCCCGGCTGATCGGATTTGGGCGGGCCATGGACATGATTCTGACGGGCCGCCCGGTTGCTGCCGAAGAAGCTTTGGCGATGGGCTTGGTCAATCGCCTCTGCCCGGAAGGCAAGGCGTTGGAAACTGCGCTGGCTGTGGCGCAATCCATCGCAGCTTTTCCCCAAACCTGTCTGCGCAGCGATCGCCAGTCGCTGTATGAACAGGCCGGATTGGACTGGGAACAGGCGCTCCGAAATGAGTTCCGGCGCGGAATGGATGTGTTGGCCACGGGCGAAACCCAAGCCGGCGCCCAACGCTTTGCAGGTGGTGCCGGTCGCCACGGAGCCTTTGAATGAAGCGCCCAGCCTGGCGGAGCACCCAGGTCGTTGTTGTCGTTGGGTTGGCTCTCGCTCTGAGCCAGATGCTGGTGGCGCAGCAGCGTTTACGTTGGCGCCCTGCGCCGCCGCTGAATGGCCGGGTCGCCATCGCCCCCACCACACTTCCCACGGACTGGCTTTATCTCGACCCGGACAGCGCGCGCCAGGAACCGCTGGTGACGGAAAACGCGGTGTATGTTCCGCTGCGCACCGGGAAGGTCGTGGCCCTGGCGCGAACGGATGGCGCGCGACTGTGGGAAAGCGCGCCGGGCGTGGCCACCACGGCCAAACTGTATCGCTTGGGAGATACCCTTCTGGCTTGTGCGTCGCGTCCGGCGGCGGATGGCTCCCCGCCAGGCGGCATCGTCCGCCTGCTCGATCTGACGACCGGCGTGGTTCGCCGTGAAGTGACGCTGCCAGCGCCCATCACTTCGCGGGTGGTGGAGGATGGTGTCCGGCTCTATGTCCGGCTCGGAGCGGCAGAGATCGCGGCGCTTGACCCGCATGACTTTTCCTGCCGCTGGTCCGTTGCCGGGGACTTCACGGAGCATCTCACGTATGCCAGGGGAACGGTTTTCGTCGGCACTTCCGCCGGCGCGCTCTGGGCGTTGGACGCCGGGGACGGTCGTCGCCAGTGGGACTGTGCGCTGGGCGCGCCGCCCGGGCCGGCTGCCATCGGAGGGGAGATGGTGTACTGTGGCACGTCCGACGGCGAGGTGGTGGCAATTGGACGCGCCGATGGGCGCTTGCGGTGGCGGCGGCGAACGGGGGCTGCCGTGATGGCCCCGCCGCTCATCGCTCATCAGCAGGTTCTCGTTGCCTCGTATGATAACTTTCTTTACGCCTTCCATCCGCAGACCGGCGAGCTACGCTGGCAGCAGCAGATGGCAGGTCGGTTGGTGTCGCCCCCTTCCTGGCTGACGGAGACGACCCTTGCTGTGGCTGCCCTCGATGACCGTGAAATTACGGTCGTGCAGGCGCCGGATGGACGCATCGTGGCGCGGTGGCAGCTTGCCTCCGAGCGCATCTTTTCGGCGCTGCACGTGGAACAGGGGATGGTGGTGATGGCAACGGAACGGGGTATTGCCGCGGCCCGGCTCCAGTGACACTTCCAGATGGGTGGCGGCGTGCCGGAAGGGGAAATTTGCGGAGGCGCATGCGGTCCGGTGGCCGTCACGAACTTCAAATTCGCTGCGTCCGTGTGGCAACACGGATGGGTGGGTTCGACTCCCACACGCCTTCGCCCTGCTGATGCGCTTTGCTGAACGCCGGTTGCCGGAATCAGCAGGGTCCCGGAACTGGATTGCGGTCATGCGGCGTGCTAACGAATAATCGGCCGCAGGCGCGTACTTTCGACGCAGGAGTTATCCATGTCAAACGCCCTCAACCTTTCGCACCTGGTGGAAGACCCGGCAGCGGTAGCACGTCCGGGTTGGTCCCGGTGGTGGCGCTGGGCTGCCCTGCCCCTGTCACTTGTTATCTCCGCATCCTTGGGAGCGCTCACCACACTGCTGTTTCTGCAGTGGTTTGCCACGACGGATGACCAGCGGCAGGTAGCCGCCCTGGCCGACTTTCAGCCCAGTGTGGTGACGCGCGTGTATGCCGATGACGGGCGGACGGTGATTGGGGAATTTGCCTTGGAGCGGCGGGTTCCGCTGTCCTATGACGAAATCCCGTTGCGCATGCGCCAGGCCATCATGGCCATTGAGGACGCCCGCTTCGAGTACCACTGGGGCGTGGACCCGATTGGTTTGGCCCGGGCCGCCTGGAAGAACTTCCTTGCCGGGCGGACGGTGGAAGGCGGCTCAACCCTCACCCAGCAACTGACCAAGATTCTGTTCCTGTCGCCGGAGCGAACCCTCGAACGCAAAATTCAGGAAGCCATCCTGGCGCTGCAAATCGAACGGCAGTACACCAAAGAGCAGATCATGGAGTTGTACTGCAACCAGATCAACCTGGGTGGGGGCGCGTATGGCGTTGAAGCTGGCGCGCAGTACTACTTTGGCAAATCCATCAGGGACTGCTCGATTGAGGAATGCGCCCTGCTGGCGGCGATTCCCAAGGCCCCTTCCGGTTACTCGCCCATTTTGCGTCCGCAGGAAGCCAAGCGCCGGCGCAATCTGGTGATTACCAACATGCTCGAAGCGGGCTACATCACGGCGGCCGAGGCCGAAGCCGCCAAAGCCGCCGATCTGAAGCTCAACGTCACCTCGGCGCGGGAACTCAACACCAGTGGGCCGTTTGCATACGTGGTCGAAGAAGTCCGCCGCGAACTCGAAAGCCGCTTCGGAACGCGGGGAACTCACACCGGCGGCTTGCAGGTCATCACCACGATTGATGCTCCGGCGCAGATTCAGGCCGTCAATGCTGTACGGTGGGGGCTGCACCGGTATGAAGAACGCCACGGCGGCAGCCGGCGGGACATCCCCATCCCGAACGTGCTCGACGAACTCAAAGGCAAAGACCTCTCCACCTACCGGCACCCGGAATGGGCCTATGAGCCATTCAACGGCATGTATCTGCACGGGCTGGTGACGCGCGTCACCGGGCGGACGGCTGAAGTTTCCTTTGGCAAGTACCGGGCAACGGTCACGTCTTCACCCGACCGCCCTCTGCGCGAAGGCGACCTGCCGATGTTTCTCATCAAAAGCGGTGCGCCGCGCAACAACGCCATGGAGCCGGTGATTGATACCCCACTGCCGTCGGCACCGGCGTCAACTTCAGCGCCGGGCCGCAAGGGACGGCGCGAGTCAAGTCCGCCGCCTACGGTGCCAGCTCCCAACGGGGTCCTTCAGGTCGAACTGCGTTCCCTCCCGGCCGTGGCCGGGGCCATGCTGTGCCTCGATGCCAGGACGGGCGAGATCAAGACCATGGTCGGCGGCTATGACTTTTCGCAGTCAAAGTTCAACAATGCCACTCAGGCCAACCGGCAGACCGGTTCCTGCTTCAAGCCCTTCATTTACACCGCGGCCATCGAGAACGGGTGGACGCCGGATGATCTCGTCTCCGACACCCCGTTTCAGTCCGGCAACTGGTCGCCCCGGAACTATGATGGCGGCTTCACGGGGCCGATTCCGCTGCGTACGGCGCTGGCCAAATCCCGAAACATTCCGGCCGTCCGCTTGCTGGCCAGTGTCGGAATTCGGCGTGGGGCAGAAATGGTCCGGCGCTTTGGCATTACCAATCCCATGGCACCGTACCTGCCCTCGGCGCTGGGGGCGACGGAAGTGCCCCTCATTGAGATGGTTGCGGCCTATTCAGTCTTTCCGAACAAGGGCAAACGGGCCAAGCCCCACCTCATTCGGCGGATTCTCGATTATGATGGACGAACGCTCTTTGATTTCGACCGGGATGAAACGGAGCGTGAGACGCGGGTCATTTCGGATTACGTTGCCGCCCAGATGGTGGACATGATGCGCGGCGTCGTGGACGGCGGCACAGCCACGAAAATCCGCGCTGTGGCGGATGGCGACCTCAACAAGCGTCAGATCGGCGGCAAAACAGGAACCGTCAACGACTGGACCGATGCCTGGTTCATTGGCTACACCCCTTCCATTACCTGTGGGGTGTGGATTGGCTACCCCGGGGAAAAACGAACCCTTGGGAAAGGCGAAACCGGAAGTGAAGCCGCGCTGCCGATGTGGATCGAGTTCATGAAGGTCTATCTGCGTGGCAAACCCCTTGAGACCTTCGACAAAGCTCCGGCGCCGGACGCCGAACTCGAAAAACTCCAGGCCGAGCGTGACCGCCAGGAACGCAAGGAACTTGAAAGCGGGATTGCAACCCTGATGGAGGATACGGAGACCTCATCGGCCAAGCGGGCCATCACCGGTCGGGAGGCCCCGCCACGTGATGATGAACCGGCCCGGCCCCGCCGGGAACGGACGCTGATGGAGGAAACCACCGGGCAAACCGCCGTGGACGAAGCCCAGTCGGCGAAGCGCGCGCAGCGACAACGCACGCCAGAGCCGGGCGATGCGCCGCCAGCCCCAAAGTCGCCGGTCAAGAAACCATCATTCGTCACGGATGAACCACCCAGGCCACCCCGGCGGGAGCCCCCCGCCGCACCCCGGCGTAATACACCGGGAGTCAATCGTTGACGGCTTCGGTGCGAGAGACCATCCGTGTCCACGAAGGAAGACCATGCTGTTTTGGAGACGCAAGAAGGATGAAACGCCGGCTGAACGCGCCGGCCTGACGACCCTCTTTGGGAGTGAGCCGATTCCGGCCCCGTCAGCGCCACCAGCCGGGGTTGAGGTTGCGGAGCCGGTGCCAGCACCAGCACCAGCGCCACCCCGGTTGGACGCGGCCGTGCCTGAACCAGCGGCCCTCCCGCCCCGGCCTGTGGCCCCACCACCCCCGCCGGTGGTCTCGCCGGCGGCTGAACCGCAGCCGGTTGCTTCCGCGCCGGTGGAAGCCATGCCAGCGCCGGAGGTGACGGCCGAACCGGCCCGCCGTGGCCTGCTCTCCCGCTGGCTGGGATGGCCGGCACCGGCGGATACACCGGCCCCGGGTGGTTCGCCAGATGCGGCCCCCACGGGCCAGCCAGTCACAAACCTGCCGCCGGTTGCACCGCCGGCCGGCGTGGCCGAGCCGCCACGGGAGACCTTCCTGCTGCGGATGAAAAATGCCGTACGGCGAACCCGGCAAAACCTCGTGGGCCGGCTCGACACCCTGGTGCGCGGCAAAAAGGTCATCAGCCCGGAGGTGCTGGACGAACTGGAAGAAATCCTGATTGGCGCTGATATTGGCGTCCGCACCACCCTCGACCTCGTGGAGAAAATCCGCGCCCAGGTGGATCGGAAGCTGCTGAATGACACCGACGAACTCAAGCGGGTGTTGCGCCAGGAACTGCTCGCCCTGCTGCGGGCCCCGGTCAAATCTGTCTCCGGGCGCGCCGTGCGCTCGGAGCTCGATATTCCGACCGACATCCGTCCGTACGTCCTGATGGTCGTTGGTGTGAACGGGGTTGGCAAAACGACGACGATTGCCAAGCTGGCCCATCTCATCAAGCGCGAGGGCAATGACGTTATCGTTTGTGCTGCCGACACCTTCCGGGCTGCCGCCGCCGACCAGTTGACGGTCTGGGCGGAGCGGGTAGGCATCCCGGTCATCCAGCAGAAGCCAGGGACCGACCCGGCCGCCGTGGTGTACGATGCCCTTCAGGCGGCCAAATCACGCGATGCCGATGTGGTCATCGTGGACACGGCCGGCCGGCTGCACAACAAAGTCAATCTGATGAATGAGCTGGAGAAGATGTCCCGCATTGCGCGGCGTGAAGTGCCACAGGCGCCCCATGAGGTGCTGCTGGTACTGGATGCGGCCACCGGGCAGAACGGACTCGAACAGGCGCGCCAGTTTGCCAAGACGGTTCCCGTGACCGGACTGGTCCTGACCAAGCTCGATGGAACGGCCAAGGGCGGTATCGTCGTGGCCATTGCGCGGGAACTGGGGCTGCCTATCCGCTATGTCGGCACCGGTGAACAACTGGATGACCTGACGGTGTTTTCGCCGGAAGCCTTCGTGGACAGCCTTTTCGAGTAAGGGCGAATGACCATTCGCCCGTGACCTTCAGGTTGTTGGGTCGGTGAGGCGCGTTGTCAGTCACGCGCGCTGCGCCTCTACAGCATCTCGCCGCAGTGCGGGCAGAGGATGTCGCTTTCCAGTACCTGTCCGCCACAGTGCGGGCACGCCAGGGTCGAAACCGGTGGCGTGTTTTCGGTGGTTGGCGACGTAACAGCCACGATGACCGCACTGGCCAGAATGTCCGTGCCTGTTTCCTGAAGCAGCGCCACTTCTGCCGCTGGCAGTTCCTCCGTCGGCAGACCGTCAGAGGAAACATCCGCTTCATCGAGAGTTTCCGAGGCTGATGCGGGGTCTGTGGGAACTGGTGTGAGTTCCTGCGTGGCATGTTCCGGCAGTTCGACTTCCGTCACCTCGTAGAGTCCGCCGATATGGACGGCCGCATTGCGGGGGTCGAAATGAATGCTCAACCCGGCTGAAGGATCGGGCGGTGGAAGTTCAGAAGTGATGCGTTCCGGCACACTGAAGCTGATGTCCGAAGCCTCCTGCGTCGGGATGGGTGCGAAGATATTCCGGGAAGGGTAGGGGTCAGTGAACGGAATATCCTGCCGGATGAGGGTTTCCGTTTCAGCCGGTGGTGTGGCCGGGAAGCCATCCGGGGCCGGGATGGGTCTGGCAGTTGCCTGAGTGGCCTCCCGGTCTGACTCCGAGACGGAACCCTCTGCGTGATTGGATGGTTCATCACGGAAATACGTCGCGTAGTCACCGCTGGCGACAACGGAGTAGGGATCGGCCAGCTCCATCGTGGGGGTACGGTAGGTCGTTTCCGGTTCCGGGGGCGCGGTCGGCTCCGGTTCGTCCACCGATGTCACGGAAGCGTCTGCCGCGGACAGGGCCGCGGACAGCGCCGCGGCACCGGGGACGCTGGCCTCCGGGGAGGGGTGGGGGTGATCGGCTGGCGCGGGTTGCTCTTCAGCCAGGGGCGTCACCGCTTCCTGGCCGGTGAGCGGGGCCTCGGCCGGTAGCGGAGGAGCAACCGGCCCGCCGCCAAAAACCGCCTCCACGTCTTCTTCCTGGACTTCCTCGCCGAGACCGGCCGACTCCGCGCCCATGAGCGGGCGTCCATACTTGCGCCAGAGCGCATGCATGGTTTCAAGCAGCGCGAACGGGTCAAGGGGCTTGACCAGAGTTTCGTCAGCACCCACGCGCGCCGCCTCGTTCCGATCAAACGGTTCAACGTCGTGGTGAATCATCAGCACCGGAAGTTCCAGTTTGAGTACCTGTTTGATGTGCCGACAGGCTTCATAGCCGGTTTTTCCGGGCATCAGCACGTCCAGGATGACCAGGTCGGGATGCATTTCCCCGGCCCGGCGCGCGGCCAAATCTCCATTGCCAACCGCCAGCACCTCAAACCCCTGTTGCTGCAAAAAAGCTTGCAGGTCACGGCGGGTTGGAACGTGATCGTCGGCAATCAGAATTCGGCGGCTCATTCTGGGACGTGCGGTTGTCTCATGATGCCATCAAAGTCCCTTGGCAATGAACTTGACGCGCCCGTTGTCAACCGAGACGGAAAATGAAATGTGGGTACACTTCAGTTGATTTTTGATTTTCGCTGCCTGGTCGCACAAAATCTGGTGGAACCGCGCAAAGGTGAAATCCTGGAGCGACTCACCGCACTGGCGTTTGGCTGCGACGACAGCCTCATAGAGCTGCTTGGCAAGGGCTTCTTCGGCTGCCGGATCAGCGAATGTAACCCGGAACTCTCCCGGGACGGATGGCGGCAGGGCCTGGGTGGGCGGTGACAGCGACCCGGTGTAGGCCGGTGGCGGCGGCGAGATGTTTGGGTTGTATGCCGGCGGCAACGGCCCGGTCGGCATCACCGGGGGCACCGTAGGCTGCTGGGGCGCCTGAAGTGGGGGGGCGCCATAGTTGGTTGGAGGGGGGGAGGCGGAAGGAACATACGGTGATGACGGTGGCGGCGTGTGTCCGCCCTGTCCGTAACCTATCTGTCCGTAGCCAGCCTGTCCATAACCCGTCTGTCCATAGCCGGTCTGCCCGTAGCCGGCCGGTGGGTAGGTCGGTGGGGAAGGCGGCGCTGGCGGTTGTGCCGGATAAGCTGGCCCCGGTGGATAATAGGAGGGCGGGGCCTGGGGGGAGACGTAGGGGGCTTGGGGTGGGGCCTGCGGGGGCGCTTGCGGCATCGGTTGGCTGGGCGGGGCGAGATACCCGCTGCCACCGGGGTAAGGCTGGTTGGGCGGGTACAGGGCCGGTCCAAGCGGCGGATACACCGGCAGGGAAGTTGCCGTGGGCAGTGCTGCCGGACTAATCGGAGGCGGTTCGGCCGGGGTGGCTTCCCGTGGCGCCCAGAGCGCCACCAGTATGCGCAGAATGTCAATGTCGTGGTGGGCCTGCTCGATACACTGTCCGACCGTACGCTTGCCGTCAATCAGCGCCAGCACCTGACGCACCTTTTCTTTGGGGAAGCCGGACAGCCAGGAAACGTCAAAGCCCGGTGGGAGGTTGGCAAGTGTGTGGGACGGGGGCAGCGACGCCAGCAGGCTCTGTTCCTCGTCGTAGCGGTGCAGGGCTTCCAGAATCAGCTCTGAAGCCCGCATGTTGATGACATTCGGGCGGTTGACCGTCTGTTGCGTAAAGGCGTAGCTGCCCTCCGACCACTGCATCATGTGGATGATGGCGGCCATCCCCTGAAATGAGCCAGCTTCGGCATCCAGCGCCGTGCCGTCCTTGAAGTAGATCAGCCCTGTTTCCTGCTTGGGCGTGACAATCTTGACAACACCTTCCTTCCGTTCCCGCTCCATCTGGTTGAGGATGTCGGTGACGCTCGTGTGTGACAGTTGTCCCCCGATGCGGACTGCCGCCGGTTGGCGTTTGAGAATCCGTTTGACCTTGAGCGGGATTTCCTTGACGCTGAACGGCTTGGCCCAGTAGTCCTCAACGCCGAGTTCGAGCGCCGAAACCTTTTCGTCTTCCTGGGCCCGTGACGAAAGGCAGACAAAGGGAATCTTGGCCAGGTTCGGGTCGTCCTGAAGCGCCGCAAAAAGCTGGCTGCCGTCCATCTTGGGCATCATCAGGTCGGAGATGACCAGCGCCGGTGGGTGTTGCCGGATGATATTGAGCGCCTCCAGCCCGTTGTTGGCCGTCATGATTTGGCAGCCGAGAGGTTTGATGATCTTTTCGAGGATCATCAGCACGTGGGGTTCGTCGTCCACGAGCACGATGAGGCGATCGGAGAAGTCGTCCGGGTCCTTGTTCTGGAGCCGGCCCGTATTGGCCTCCGTCACCCAGGTGGCTTTGGCGCCCTGCATCCATTTCTCGCTGCGCTCCTGGATCATTTCGCGCAGCTCTTTGCGGTAATCGGCGTCTTTTTCTCCAAAACCCGGCAGCATTTTGAGGAAGCCCATGGCGGCTTCCGATTGCTGCTCGCCAAGGTAGAGTCCGATGACCTGCCGGGAATACTCGTAAGCCCGGTCAAACTGCCGTGTCTCGAAGTAGATGTTGACGATGTTCTTGAGAATGGTGGCGCGCTGGGACGGCTCAACCATCCGCTCCACCTTGCGGTAGAAGACCAGCGCCAGTTCGTACTGTTTGCTGCTCCGGTAGGCATCCGCCAGGCGCAGGAAGTGGCTTACGGCGGCTTCAAGATTGCCGCTTTCCTGATACGCTTCGGCCAGCCGCTTCAGGGCATCAACGTTGTTTGGGTTTTCGCGGACAGCAGCGGAGAGTTGCTCGATTTCCCGAGCAAGTTTCATCTGGTCGAGCTGGCTGGCAACCTGTTTCCGAACGTTTTTGAAAAGTTCCATAGTTCCTCACGGCTCCACCGGAACGGTCAGTGTAGTGCGGTTCCCTGACAGGTAAGGGGTAACAAACCCAAGCCAGCACCTCTGCGATGCTGTGACGGCCAGGTATCAGATTTTCCAGGACTGCGGGAGCATCTGACTGGTGTCATCCGCACTTGAAGCAGCTCGAAATCGCTTGCAGTCTAGGACAGGTTGGCCGTTGAAGCAATGTGCTACTGAGTAGCCAAATGGTTCGTGGGCTGGGGCCTGTCCGGCACCCTGCCGGGACGCGATTTGACCGGGGAAATGATGACCCACAGAAACACCGGTAACCGCAGCAGCGCCGCCGGCCGGTTTCAGGTGAAGTGGAGGATGACCAGGGTGACATCGTCTTCGGCTGTCAGGTCGCCCAGAAACGCACGTAGTGCGGTGAGGATAGCCGTTTGCAGGGCCGCAGCGGAACCGTTGCCATGGTGGGCCAGCAGGGTCTCCAGCCGTTCAAAGCCGAAAACTTCGCCGGCGGCATTGCGCGCCTCAATCAGTCCATCCGTGTAGAAGACGACCGTGTCGCCGGGGCGGTAGGTCAGGCACCGTGTCGGGTAGTGGCTGTGGCGACGGACGCCAAGCGGATAGGCCCCATGTTCGATGGCTTCCACGAGACCCGTGTCCGCGTGGTAGTGATAGGCTGGCGGGTGCCCGGCATTCGCCATGGCGATGGTTTGGGTTGCCGTGTCAATGACGCAATACGTCAAGGTCATGAGGTCCCGCCGGCTGCCCGAAACGGCAATGAGTTGGTTCATGGCCGCCATCACGGCTGAAGGGTCGGTATCGCTGCGAACCTGATTGTGCAACCCGCCTTTGGCCAGCGCCATAAGCAGCCCGGATGAAATCCCATGCCCGGCGACATCCCCAATGGCCACAGCCAGGCAGTGCGTATCGAGAGGCAGAAAATCATAGTAATCCCCGCCAACGTCGTTGGCCGGAAAGGAAACCCCAACCACGTCCAGTCCAGGCAATCTGGGTGGTGCTGAAGGGAGCAGCCGCTGCTGCATCTCGCGTGCGATTTCCAGTTCGCGGCGCAGGGTCGCTTCGGCAGTCAGCCGCCGGACGAGTTGGGCGTTGTCCAGCCGCAGCGCCACCGACTCGGCCACGGCCATCAGCAGCGCCTTGTCTTCGCTGGTGTAGGGTTCGCCGGACAACTTCGGCCCCAGACTGAACACCCCCAGCAGGTTGTCGCCGGAGACCAGCGGGATGAGCAGGTGTGAGTCCAGACGGCGCAGCGTCGGATGTTTTCCATAGGGAATACCGTCCGTGGATTCCGGTTCGAGGTCAAATGGTTCCGGTTCACGGCGCAGTCTGGTGATCAGCGGTGAGGTCAGAGGAAAGTACAACTCCGACTCAACGATGCCGGAGGTGTTGGGGCCAAAGCGACAGGCAAAGCCCCGCAACATGGGTCCGTTGCCGTTGACCACGGTTTCCGTCAGGTGGCCGAGCAGGCTGGGGTGCAGCAGAAAACCGATGGTTTTCACGTGCAGGGCGGCATCCACCGTGGTCGCCACACGCCGGAGCATCTCGTCAATGTTGGTGGCCTGACGAACCGAAGCTGCCAGGTCGCTGAGCACCTGCTGGACTTTGTAGGCTTCACGAAAGAAGCGCCGATCAATGGTCTTCTGGAGGCGCGGATTGATGAAGAAAGCCAGACCAAAGAATGCGCTCCCGGTGGCCACCATCCAGAGGCTGAGGCTGAAAAGTGTCGGCCGCTGCCCAATCAGGCTATGCCCCCAGAGCACAAGGGGAAACACCAGGTAGCGTGCGAGGAAGTAAAACACCAGGCATTCGAGAACGATGACCCCACGCGAAACGAACAGATACCGCACGCCGCTGCGCAGAATCTGCTGGATGCCGAGCACCCGGTGCCTGACGACGACATAGGCAAAGGAGAGGGGAAACAGCGGGAACAGGGCAATCGGCAGGACGTAGAGCCACGGGTAGTCTTCCGCGTTGAGCTTAAAGGTGTAGGTCGCCAGGATCAGCAGGAGCACCGGAATGACGCCCACGGCCGAGCCAACGGTGAACACCTTCAGGCGGCGGGCCTGCTCCGGCGTCTGGGTCCGGCGGCGGTCGAGGTACAGCCCGAATGGCGACGCCAACCCAATCCACAGCGTGATGACCCGGGCCGACAGGAGTTCGTTGACGAGCGGCACCGTGTGAAGCCAGTGCGTGGCTTCAAAGGAAGCGAGCCGCACAGTGAAGTTTGTGACACTCAGCAGACCGAGGAACAGCGTCACCCACCCGTAGCCCTGCTTCAGCAGGCGGGCCGGCCGGTTGAGCTGGGTGGGAGTGGGAAACTCCAGGAAAAAGCACAGGCACAGGTAGCCGACGGCACTGTTCCCGATGGTTTGCAAAAGGCCGGCCGGAATAGACACCCACGGCGGAAGGAGTGCTGACTGGGCGCTCCCAAACAGGGTGCCGAGAGAAATGAAGAAAAGCCCCCCGAACCGGGCCGTAGCGTCTTCCCACCGCAGCCAGCACACGGCCAGACCGACACCGGCGCACAACAGGACGATGAGCGCCGTCTCGATGGTGAAAAAAAACTCCAGCGAAAACCAACTGATCGTCGGGGGAAGCAGCCTGACCTCGACACGGTAAAACTGGCCGTCACGTTTTTTGACCAGCAGGGACAGAACCTTGGTTTGTTCGGCCATCCGCCGCAAACGGGCGTAGTCGCTGAAGGCTTTCAGGGGACGGCCGTCCGGCTGAAAGATTTCGTCGCCGGGTTCAAGTCCGGCCTGCTGCGCAGCGCTTCCCTCCTCGACAAAGTGCACGACGGGTTGGGTTTCCTCCAGAACCAGTCCGGCTGACCAACTGCGCAATTCGGTCACGCCGGAAGCAAGGCGCACCACGACGTAGAAGCCAACCAGGACAGTCAACAACCACAGGGAAAGTAACGAAAGGGTACGGTGAGCCATGGCAAAGGATGTCGTGAGCGGCCATAACGGGGAATGTAACAGCTTACCTTGGTCTCTGAAGCGACCGGAGCCTGGCGGAAGGTTACACTGATGATGGTGGCACAGTTCGTCTTTCTTGCACGTTGCTTGCGTACAATCTTACAATGAAGCCCCCTGCCAAACGCCAAGGCGATGTCGGCGGCAGGTCGGTCGCCCTGGCGGAATGTTCCCGGTGATGGCCCTTACATCTGGAAGAGGTTCGGCGCTTATGCGAAGCCGGTTGTTCGTCATCACTTACGCCCTTTTGCTCATTCTGTTCGGGCTCGTCAGCGGGCTGGAAGGGCGTGCCCAGCAGCCGCCGGCTGCGCCACGCCCGGACGAACCGCCAGTTGTCAAAACCACGACCAACCTGGTGACGCTCAACGTCAGTGTCACTGACCCGCAGGGACGCTTCGTGACCGGACTCGATGCCGAGCACTTCGAGGTGTACGAAGATAACGTCAAGCAAACCATCGAGTTCTTCAGTGACGAAGATGCGCCAGTTTCCATCGGCATTGTCTTCGACATGTCCGGCAGCATGCGCGGGCGGCTCAACCGCTCCAACATCGCCCTGCGCAAGTTTCTGGATGCCTGCCACGATGAGGATGAATTCTTCCTCGTCGGTTTCAATCATCAGGCCCGGCTGCTCGTGGACTACACGCCTAATCCCGAACGCATCAGCGGTGCGGTCATGCTGGCCGAGGCCAAAGGGCAGACGGCACTCTATGATGCCGTGTATATCGGGGTCGAAAAACTCAAGGAAGGCCGCCATGGCCGTCGGGCGCTGCTCATCATCAGCGACGGACAGGACAACAGCAGCCGCTATACGTTCCGTGAGGTGCGCCAACTGGTACGCGAAGCCGATGTTCAGATTTATGCCATCGGGATTGCCACAGCCTTCAACGACACCTCTCTTGACCTGCAGGGGCGGGCCATTCTCGACGAAATCACGCGCCTGACCGGCGGACGGGCCTTTTTCCCCAACAGCCAGATGGAGTTACAGGAAATCATCACCCGCATTGCGATAGAGCTGCGCCATCAGTACGGCATTGGCTACACGCCGACCAACCTGGCGACGCTTCCGGTCGGACTCAAACCCAACGAGAAACAGCGGTGGCGCAAGCTCAAGGTCAAGCTCAATCCACCAAAGGGGCTGCCAAACCTGACCGTCAATGCCCGCGAGGGGTACTATGCAACCTTTGCCACGGAATAAGTGTACCGTGCTATGGTCATGAAGAAGTTGTGTGCGCCGGCCGCTGGCTGCGGACCGGTGCCGCGCTGCATTCCATCCGCCCAATCCTGCTGAGGCCTGCCCAATGTCGTTCAAAGCCAAACTCGTCCTCGTTGCTCTCTCCACGGCGCTTGCCCTGTATGCCGTCATTGGTGGTTTGCTGGCCCGGCGCACCAGTGCGGTCGCAAAGGGAAATCCCTACGTCCAGCTCAAAATCTTCAATGAAGTTGTCAAGCACATTGCCAACGATTACGTGGACGAGCCGGACATGGGCAAGGTGCGCATCGGTGCCCTGCGTGGTCTCGCCGAGGGGCTTGACCCCTATTGCGCCTACCTGTTGCCGGAGCAGGTGCAGCGTTTCAAACCGACAACCATGACGGCCGTGCCCTTCGGGATGGTCGTCTCCAAGTACGCTGGCTTTGGCTACGTCCTGGCCGTTGTCCCCGGCTCACCGGCTGCCCAGGCCGGGGTCAAAACCGGCGACATCATCGAGTATGTCAACACCGTGGCGACGCGCGATGTGAGCCTCTATGAGGTCATGGAAATGCTGACAGGGGGGGCGGAAGGGGGTTCCATCGAGATTACGGTGTTGCGTCCCGGACGTACCAAGGGCGAGAAGCTGACCCTGAAACCCGGCACTTTTCAGTCTCCGGTGACATCGCGCATGGAGTCCCCCGACACCGGCTATATCAAGGTCGGGCTGCTGGCACGTGGCAAGGCGGAACAGGTCATGACGGCGGTGCGCCAACTGCAACAGCGCGGGGCGCAGAAGCTCATTCTTGACCTGCGGGAGTCGGCGCATGGCGAACTGTCCGAAGCTGTTGCCCTGGCGAGTGTGTTCGTCCCGTCGGGTGTTCTGGCGCGGACCATTGGCACGGCCAACACCGTCACCACATTGGTTGCCAAGCCCGGCGCTGTGACCTTTGAGGGGAAACTTGTCGTGCTGACCGACCGTTCCACGGCCGGCCCCGCCGAGGTGGTGGCGGCGGCCATCCGGGACCATCAGCGCGGGGAAATCGTTGGCGAGAAAACCTTTGGTGCGGGGTCGGAACAGGCGTTGTTCCCCCTGCGCGATGGTTCGGCCCTGCTGTTGACCACCCAGCGCTACGCTCCGGCCACCGGAAAGTCGTTTATGGAAGAGCCGGTCAAGCCTTCCGTTGAGGTGAAGGTAGCCACCATTGAGCCGTCTGTGCCGGACGTGGACACTGAGGCCCCGGCCCCGACCGATCTGCCGGAGGACACCAAAAAGGTCCCGCCGCCCAGTGAGGATGTCATCCTCAAACGCGCTCTGGAAGTGCTCAAAGGCGAATCCAAACAGGCCCGCCAGCCGGCACGTCCCACGGTTGCGCTTCCGAAAGCCGCATAGCAGTGGGAACCATCCCCGGCGCGCCTCCGGTTGGCAGCCGGATGGTTGCCAGCCGGATGACCGGGAAAGACGGGCAGGGGTGGCACGATGAAGCTCGATACCACGCGGCGTTCGCGGGAGGCCATGCGGACGTACCTTGCCGCGGCCTTGGACGGTTGCTACATCGGCGAACCGACCATTTCACCTATCGAAGGCGGACGCACGGCGGCGGAACGCCAGCTCGCCGCCTTTGACGCCCGGCGCTATGCCTCACGCAATCATGTGACCCGCGGCCATGTTTCGCGGCTGTCGCCCTACATTCGCCACGGCGTCCTGACCCTGCGGGAAGTGCGCGACGCCATCTTTGCCCGCTTTGGACGTTCCGGTGAAAGCATTTACAAATTCGTCTTTGAACTGGCCTGGCATCAGTTTTGGCAGGAAGTCTATGCCGCGCTGGGCGATGGCATTTACGCTGACATCGAGGACTACAAATTTTCACCGCCGGTCTGGGAAATGACCCTGCCGGAGGATGTGGCGCGCGCTGAAACCGGGCTGGTCTGCATGGATGAAACCCTGCGCGAGTTATACACGACCGGCTACCTGCACAATCACGCGCGGATGTGGTTTGCAGCCTATCTGATTCACCACCGGAAGGTGCACTGGAGCGTTGGAGAGCGGCTCTTTTTTGCGCATCTGCTGGACGGCAATCCACCCCCGAATGCCCTGTCCTGGCAGTGGGTGGCCTCGACCTTCGCCAGCAAGCCATACTACTTCAACCGCCAGAACATCGAGAAGTACACCGACGGGGTGTGGTGCCGGAAGTGCACCGCCGATTGTCCCTTCAACCGAACCTATGATGAACTGGCAGACATGCTCTTTGAACGGTGAGCGTGGAGTGCGCTGTCCTGACGCCACCGTGAAAAGCCGGCCATCCGGTAATGTCGTCCCGATGAGGTCATGATGCAACGTGTGCGATGGAGCGTCCTGCTCCTGACGGCCCTGGTCTGGGGGGCCGCTCTCGGCTGTGGCCATGTCCCCCGTGATGAAGAAGGAAAACTGCGGGTGGGGCTGGTCTTTGACATTGGCGGCAAGGATGACAAGTCCTTCAATGCCGCCGCCTGGGAAGGGGCCAAGCGCGCCAGCCAGGAACTGCCGATTGTGTTGCGCCATGCCGAGCCGGGCGAGCCCAACAATCTCGAACCCTGCATGCGCGCCTTTGCCGAACGGGGCTATGACCTCATCATCGGAATTGGCTTTGCACAGGGGCCCGTGTTGGCGACCGTGGCCAAAGAATACCCAAACCTGCACTTTGCCATTGTGGATTCGGTCGTGGACCTGCCCAATGTGGCGTCGCTGGTCTTCAAGGAACACGAAGGCAGCTTTCTCGTCGGGATGATGGCGGCCCGCGCCAGCCGTACCGGCAAGATTGGCTTTGTCGGCGGCATGGATATTCCCCTCATTCGCAAGTTTGCCACCGGCTACGAGGAAGGCGCGCGCTACGTCAACCCCAACATCACCGTTCTCAAGAACTTCGTCGGTATTACCGATGCCGCCTGGAACAATCCCGGCAAGGGCAAGGAACTGGCCAAAGCCCAGTATGAAGCTGGCGCCGATGTCATCTTTCAGGCGGCCGGCAACTCCGGCATCGGAGTTTTTGACGCCGCCGAGGAAAACCGCAAGCTGGCAATTGGCGTGGATGCCAACCAGAACTGGGTCAAACCGGGCTTCATCCTGACCAGCATGGTCAAGCGCGTGGATGTGGCGGTTTACACCATCATCAAGGAAACCCTCGAAAAACGCTTTCGTGGCGGTATCCACGCCTACGGTCTGGAAAATGAGGGCATTGCGTATGCTCTCGATGACTACAACCGGCCCCTGGTTTCCGAAGACACCCTGCGGGAGGTTGAAGCCGCACGGCAGAAGATCATCCGGGGTGACATCCAGGTCACGGATTACATGGCCAACCTGAAATAACCAGCCCGCATGACACAGACCTGTGATGCCATTGTGATTGGCGGTGGGGTCATTGGCCTGGCCATTGCCCGTGCGTTGGCCAGGGACGGGCTGCGCGTCACGGTTTTTGAACGCAATGCCCGTCCGGGCGGTGAAGCGTCGTGGGCCGCAGCCGGGATGCTGGCGCCCCAGGCGGAAGCTGATGCGCCGGGGCCGCTGTTTGACCTGTGCCTGAAAAGCCGTTCCCTCTACACCGACTTTGCCGCCGCCCTCTGGGAGGAAACCCGGATTGACATCGAGCTGTGCCCGGCCGGCACCCTGCTGGTCGCGTCCCAGCCGGAGGATGTGGCCGCCCTGCACGCCAAACTCGACTGGCAGACGGCGGCTGGCTGCCACGCGGAATGGCTGTCGCCCTCCGATGTCCAGAATCTCGAACCACTGGTCAGAAGTCACGGTGCGCTCTACCTGCCGGACGACTGGCAGGTGGAAAACCGGCGTTTGACCCAAGCGCTCATTGCTGCTGTGGCAGCGGCCCAGGTTCCCATCCACTGCCATAGCGATGGACTGACGCTGTGCCTTGAGAAAGGGCGTGTGGTGGGCGTCGAAGTACGGGATGAACGCTGGTCCGCACCGGTCGTCATCAATGCCGCCGGGAGTTGGGCGGCCCAGATGTCGGCAAACCTGCTGGGGCTGCCGGCGCGGGTGATACGTCCCATCCGTGGGCAGATGGTGGCGCTTCAGATGCCGGTATCCCTTCGGTTGCGGCATGTCATCCGCACTTCCCAGGTATATCTCGTGCCACGGCGTGACCAGCGCCTCATCATTGGTGCCACGGTCGAGGATGTCGGCTACGAAAAGGCCGTCACGGCCGGGGGCGTCTGTTCCCTGCTGTCCGGGGCGCTGGCGACGGCACCGCCGTTGGCAGCGGCGTCACTCATCGAAACCTGGGCTGGGTTGCGTCCGCTGGCGATAGACCACCTGCCCCTCATCGGGGAGACATCGCTGGCCGGGCTGTGGTGTGCGACGGGGCACTATCGCAACGGCGTCCTGCTCACGCCCATCACCGCCGAGATCATCCGCTGCCTCGTGCAGCAGCTTCCGCCGCCCTGTGAGGTGGCACCGTTTTCACCCAGACGGTTTTCTGCGTCGGCTATGGTATGTTCGGACGCCACGCCACCTGCCTGACTTCGACTGAGAAAAATCACACATGAAAGACACCTACGAAAAAGCCCTGGAAGCCGCCCAATTTCTTCGGTCAAAGCTGCCGGAAGTCCCGGAGATACTGATTGTGCTCGGTTCCGGGCTGGGGGCTTTTGCTGACACGCTCGAACGTCCCATCCACGTGGATTACCGGTTGATTCCCCACCTTCCCACCTCGACGGTGGTGGGCCACTATGGGCGGCAGGTATGCGGTTACAGCGATGGCAAGTGTGTCGCCGCAATGCAGGGACGGTTTCATTTTTACGAAGGCTATACGCTCCAACAGGCGACGTTTTACCTGCGCGTAGCCAAACTGCTGGGCATTGAAAAAGTCATTCTGACCAATGCCGCCGGAGGCATTGATCCCACCCTTGTGCCGGGAGACCTGATGCTCATCGAGGACCACATCAACCTCATGGCAGCCAATCCGCTCCAGGGGCTGAATGATGAACGTTTCGGGCCGCGCTTCCCGGACATGACCGAAGCCTACGATCCGTCCTATCGGGCCATAGCCCGCGAGGAGGCCGCGCGGCTGGGCATTCCGCTCAAGTCCGGGGTGTATGCCGCCCTGTTGGGGCCGAGTTACGAAACACCGGCCGAGATTCGGATGATTCGCGCTTTCGGCGCCCACGCGGTCGGCATGTCCACGGTTCCCGAAACCATTGTGGCGCGGCACATGGGAATGCGGGTGCTGGGGATTTCCTGCATCACAAACCTGGCCGCCGGTGTCCTTGAAAGGCCCATCAATCACGATGATGTGCTTGAAGTGGGCAAGCAGGTTGCCGCCCACTTCACCCAACTGCTGCACGCTGTTATCCGGCGGATGTAACCGGTGTGGTGCTCTCCGGTGTGGGCTGCCGGGCAGAAAGCCGCCGGGGGCAGGGAAACTACGGAGGGAAACTCAGCGGTCGCCAAAAATGGCCGTCCCAACCCGGATGAGGGTGGCTCCTTCCTCAACGGCCACCTCGAAGTCGTGGCTCATGCCCATGGAAAGCTCCGGGAGGTCATCGGAGGGGAATGCGGCTTGCAAAGCGTCGCGCAGTTCCCGCAGGTGGCGAAAGTAGGGACGGACGGCTTCCGGGTCCGGGCAAAACGGAGGAATGGTCATCAATCCACGTACCCGCAGATGGGGCAAGTCCCGGACAGCGGCATACAGCGCCGGCAATGCCGCTGGTTCCACGCCAGCCTTTGTCGCCTCGTCTCCGAGCTTGACCTGAAGCAGCACCATCTGCGTTTTCTGTCGCTCCTGTGCCAGCCGGTCCAGCCGTTGCGCCAGGGCCGGTGAATCCACAGTGTGAATGAGGTGGAAGTGCTCCACGGCCGGTTTGGCCTTGTTGCTTTGCAGGTGGCCGATGAGGTGCCAGCGGAGTTGCGGCGGCGCGTGGGGGATTTTCGTCAGGGCTTCCTGAACGCGGTTTTCCCCAAAGTCGTGAAGTCCACAGGCGGCAGCGGCGGCAATGGCGTCCAGCGGTTTGGTTTTCGAGACGGCGATGAGCGTCACCTGGTCAGGGCTTCGCCCGGCCCGCCGGCAGGCATCGGCCAGGCGTTCCCGAACCCTGGCAATGTTTTCAGCAATTGTTGACCGGGAAGCCTCGTGGCTCATAGGGTTGACGAACGATCCACGGAAACAACGCGCACCACGGAAACAATGCACACGGCCTATTCACTGACCAGCCCGCGCTCGATTTTTTCCTGATAGGCGGCGGTGTAGCGCGCCCAAGGGATGGCCTCCAGGCGCTTGCGCGGGATTTCTTCGCCCGAACCTTGGCAGATGCCGTAAGTGCCGTCGGCAATGCGTTCGAGGGCGTCTTCCACATCCTGGAGAAGTTGGCGATACTGCTCCGCCTGGCGCGCGGCCAGTTCACGGTTGGCATAGGTTACAGCGGCGTCAAGCGGGTCCTTGACCTCCTCGCTGCTTTCATCCTGGGGCGTCAGGTTGAGCGCCAGTTGCAGCTCACGACGCTTCTGTAGAAGTTTTTCCCGCTGCTGGGACAGAAAGTCCGCGTCCATTGGCAGTTTGCTCCTTGTGTCAGGAATCAAAGCTTTCGGGAAAGCTTTTTTGGACGCGCAAGCCTAGTGAGGCCGCCGGCGAGTGTCAATTTATGTCAGAATCAGCCACCGAAGCGAAAACCGCTTCCGACTGTCTTCCGGTGAGACCCGCCATGCCTGCGGATAGCCTGCCGACCGGCCCGGCCGGTTCGTCGGATGTATCTTCTAATGAAGAACGTGTGCCGGGGCTGCCTCCCTCGCAGCGGACGCTGGCGGTGGACTGGGGCGGGAAGCGCACCGGACTGGCGGTGTGTGACGAACTGGGGCTGCTGGTGCGCCCGCTGGCCGTCTGGCCGACCGGCTCGCGGAAGTCACTCGTGGCGCGTGTGGCAACGCTCATGGCCAGGGAACAGGTTGTGCGCTGCGTGGTCGGGTTGTCCCGCCGGCTGGACGGCTCGGACAACCAGGCCACGGCACAGATTCTGGCCTTTGTCGAAGCCCTGCGCCGGGCGACGCCGGTTGAAGTCGTCACCTGGAATGAGCGGCTCACCTCCGTGGCCGCCGAAGACTGGCTGCGCGAGCAGGGCATTCCACGGGAACGGTGGAAGTCCCGGCAGGATGCCATTGCCGCCGCCATCCTGCTGGAAGACTTCCTGGCCGCCCAGGCACGCCGGTAGCCAGTCTGGAAATTCATCCGGTTGTTGTCCTTTGGACGGCTTCTTCTTTGAATACTGGAACTTGCCGTGGCGTAGGGGAAGGCATAAAGTGCCACCATAACTGTTCTCCAACGATTACCTCTTCCAAAGCCCCGCCTGACTGCTGCCGAAAGGTGATTCAGTGGCAGCCCACTATTTTCAGAAGGACATCGGTGACACACCATGAAACATCTACGCTTCCCCCCCTGCGTCGGTGGCTGGCCGTAGCAACAGCTCCACTCATTGCCTTCACATGTGTGCCGTTGGTCGCCCGTGCCGACCGCGATGCGCCCCGTCCGTCCCGGCCCGTGCTGAAACGAACCGGGCCGGTGTCACCTTCCACTCCGGCGGCGGCCCCGTCCCGGAGTGGACGCCTGCTGTTTGAGGAAAATCTCGGTCAGCACGCCGGCCCGGTGCGTTACAAGATGTTTGGCGGATCGGTCTTTCTGACCGACCGCGCCGAAGCCTGCATGCTTGTCGAAGCCGGGCGCGAGCCGCTATGGCGGCCGACCGGCAAAGCGGCCGAAAACCCACGCTGGAAGACCCTGCCGGCATCGCGTCCGGTGTACCGCGCGCTGCGGATGCAGCCGGTTGAGCGTGAAACCGGACGGCCTGTGCCGCCGGCAGCTTCCGAAGGACTAACCCGCAGTCCCATTGCACTGTCGTACTGCAAGGGTGACCGCTCACGGTGGCGCAGCCGTGTGCCGCTCTACCGCGAGGTGGTCTATCATCAGGTCTATCCCGGCATAGACCTTGTCTATTACCCGAAAGATGAACGGCTGACCTACGACTTCCGGGTGGCGCCCGGCGCCGATCCCAGCGCCATTCGTCTGCATTTCGAGGGCGCGGACCGGCTGGCCCTGGATTCGGAAGGCAATCTCCAGTGTCTGGTCGGACAGCAGACGGTGGTGATGCAGAAGCCGACGCTTTACCAGGAAGTTGCCGGGGAGCGCCGGATCGTGCCGGGGCGTTTCGCCCTGACCGGCAACGACGTGGCGTTTGAAGTCGGGGACTATGACCGGAATCTGGCACTGGTCATTGACCCGGTGCTGCCGTTTTACTCGACGTACTTCGGCGGCAATCAGGACGAGGAAGCTGTCGGCGTCGCCGTCGGGCGCATCTACAACCGGAATGCGCTCACAGCAGGAACCGTCTTTTCATCGCAGGATACCATTCCGGTGTTCATTGCCGGCACGACCCACAGTACATCGTTTCCGGTGCCGGTAGGTTCCGGCCCTAACGCCAATAATCTGATCACCGTCCCGGATGTGGACATCTTCGTGGCGCGATTCGAGTTCCGCGCTGATGGGACCGTGCCGACCAACATTCCCGGTGTCGGCCCGACAAGCCGCTTTGCCCCCTGGGATGCCTTTACCAACGGGGGTGAGCCGGACTTCACCTACGACGATCGTGGCGCTGAGCGCGGCTTAGCCGCCGTCGTCATTTACGGCGGAAGCGGCGATGATGTGTGCACCGGCGTCAGCATCAATGCCGGCCAGAGCACTACAGAGCAGGTTGACGGTACGTATTTTCGTCCGGCAACCGGCCCCGTGCTCGTCGGGTACACCACCAGCACGAATTTCCCCACCGGCCGGTCAGGGTTGGGGAGCGGTTCCGCCACGACATTTCAATCCACCTTCGGCGGGGGATTCACGGATGCCTTTGCGATGCTGCTGCCGTTCTGCCTGGACGTGCTGGCCGACAATATCAGTACTGACCCCATTGCCTACAGCACTTACCTGGGCGGTTCCGGCAATGATCTGGCCTGGGCCTGCGCGGCCGAACAGGGAGGAAGCAGATTTCAGTTCGTTCTGGGCGGGGAAACCGACGGCAACCTGCCCACTGGAAGCGCCTCCGGCTCCCCATTTGACAGCACCTATGGCGGCGGTGATGCCGATGGTTTTCTGGCACGTTTCAACCCGGCACTAGACACGTCGGCTGCCCAGCGGCGGTATATCACCTACTTTGGCGGTGATGACTACGATGCCGTCACCGGTATCTCTCACTTCACAAGCAGTGGTGAACGGGTAGCTGTTACCGGCATCACGGGATCAGAACCGGAGGCAAGCTTCATTGATTCGAGCAGCAACCCCATAATCAGCTCCGTCAGTGGCGGAACACGAAGTGGGAATTTCGACGCCTTTGTGGCGATGTTTACCGGTGCCACCGGGCCTATGCGGGACTTTTCCATGTACCTTGGTGGAAGAGGGGACGACTGGGGCCTGGGGATTCGTGCCCGGCGGCGGGTTGTCAGCGGCAGTGGGCGGTATGTCGTCCACGTTGCCGGTCTGACCGATTCGTCCCTCCCCCTCGGCTTTGGTGTTCCCATGTCGGGACACCTATCAACGGCCAACAAGGGGGGGATTGATGCCTTTGTCACCCAGATAAGGTGGGATGAATCCTTGTCTGGCGCACGCACCGTACAGTATTTCGGCTACCTTGGAACCACCGGTGACGACGAAGCCTACGCGCTGGCTACAAGTGAGCAGGCCGGGCCGGCCAACTCGATAGTCTATGTCGGCGGTGTTTCCGAAGGCGCCACAGCCTTTTCGCCGGTGGGTAACACGCCTGGCTTGCCCAACTTTGCCAACGATTTGCTTTACCCGGCATCCAGTTCGACAATACCGGTCAGCCGTGGTTTTCTGGCCCGGATTTCGGCTGTCAATGAAGGCGGTACAAACCTGCCGGCGACCCTTCAGAACCTCGTCAATGTTGGCGGGCGCACCTTTGCCACCGGCGCGCAGCCGATCCAGCGGGTTCTCAGTATCGCGTCTTACTTGCCTGTTGCTGGTGTGCTGTTTTTCACTGGCTCGACCAATGCCAACAATGTCCTGCCCACCACCTCGGACATACCACCAGCGCCCTACAACGTGTTTCAGGACACCCGGGCCAACAACACAAGTGACCGCAAGGACGCCTATCTGGGTTCGGTGCGGCTGACGCCCTAGTGACCGTCTCCGGCAACCGCCGGTTGTCTGACCTGCCTGACCGCCAGGGAGTCCCCTCCCTGGCGGTTTTGTTGCTTGCCAGAGGTGACGTGGAACCACTACTGTTATGTCTCTAACGTTTCTTTTCCGGTCCGGCTTTTTCTTTTGGCAGTGGAGTATCGCCATGTCCGGTCTTTTCTCTGGCTCAACCCTGGAAATGTTCTGCTGGGGACTGGCGCTGTTTTCAACAACGCTGCTGGTGCTCAAGCTGACCGTTGGGACCGTCCTCGACGGTCTCGACGGCCATTTGGACGGCCATCTGGCTGTCTTCGGCGTGGAGGACCCTTCCGGCGCCGGAGGCGGTTTCAAGGCCATTCTGGTCGGACTGATGGTGACGGGCTGGAGTGGCGTGATCTGCTTCCAACTCACCCGCCTGTCGCCGCTGATGGTGCTTGTCACGGCGCTCAGCGCCGGGGTGATGACCTTTACTTCAGCCGTGTGGCTGCTGCGCCGGGTCCGCCATCTGGAATCCGACGGAACGCTGCAACCGGCTAACGCCATTGGCCGGTTTGGGACGGTCTATCTCACGATTCCCGCCCAAGGAAGTGGCACCGGGCAGATTCAGATTGAAATCCAGGGACGCCTGGCCACCTTGGAAGCCATCACCGACGGCCCGGCGATTCCCACCGGGACAAGGGTTTTTGTGATTGATACCGGTCAGGGGGTGCTTCGGGTTTTGCCGGAGCAGGCGCTTGACCCCCTGCCGGAAACTGGCGCTCACCCATCCGCTTCAGATGTGCCGGTGGCTTCCCACCGGACTTCCAACTCCGTAACCACTTCATCCACCTGAAAGGAGAGGTAACGCCATGCCGGACATCGGTGGTATGAGCACCGCGCTGCTGGGCATCATCTTTGCGTCGGTTGTCGCCCTGCTCATTCTTCTGTTCATCATTGTCAGTCAGTACAAACGCTGTCCCTCGAACCGCATCCTGGTCATTTACGGTAAGGTTGGCGGCGGGCGCAGCGCGCGCTGCATTCACGGCGGTGGGGCCTTTGTCATCCCCGTCATTCAGGATTACCAGTTCCTGAGCCTGCAGCCGATGCCGATCGAGATCAACCTCACAGGGGCGCTCTCGAAACAGAACATCCGCGTCAATGTGCCGAGCACCTTCACCGTGGCCATCTCGACCGACCCGCGGATTATGAACAACGCCGCCGAGCGGCTTCTGGGGTTGGATGAGCGCCAAATCAAGGAACAGGCGCAGGAAATCATCCTGGGGCAGTTGCGGCTGGTCATTGCGACGCTGACGATTGAGGAAATCAACCGCGACCGCGAAGTGTTTCTCCAGCAGGTCAACAAGAACGTGGCGGCTGAGCTGCACAAGCTGGGACTGGAACTGCTCAACGTCAACGTCCGCGACATTACGGATGCGTCCGGTTACATCGAGGCGATTGGCAAGAAATCGGCTGCCGAAGCCATCAACAAGGCGCGCGTTGAAGTCGCCGAGCAGGAACGGTTTGGGGCCGTAGGCGAGGCCAAGGCCGTCCGTGAGCGTACGGTGCAGGTGGCGCTCGAAACCACCGAGACCGAAAAAGGGCAGAAAGAAGCCGAGCGGGAGATGCGGATTGCCACCTCCCAACTGGAAGCCGAAGCCGCCATTTCCGAAGCCCAGGCCAACCGCAAGAAAACCATCGAGATTGCGGCCGAGCGGGCCGAAGCCGAAGTCGGTCTCAAACGCGCCGAGGCACAGCAGCGTATCTCGGTTGCGGAGTTGGAAGCCGAAACAGCGGCCAAGGAAAACGCCTCACGCGCGACCGTCATTGAGTCCAATGCCACTCTGGCCGAGCGCCAAGCCATGGCGCAGCAGCGGGCGGAAGTCGCCAAAGCCAATGCCGAGCGGGAAATCCTCATTGCGCAGCGCCAGCGTGAGACGGCTTTGCTGGAAAAAGAAGAACTCGTCCGCCAGGAAATCGAAAAACTCAAGCGGCAGGTGGATGCCGACGCCGAAGCCGAACGCATCCGGCGCGTTGCACAAGGCGAAGCCGATGCCATTCTGCTCAAGTACAAGGCGGATGCCGACGGTCTGAAGCAGCTTCTGCTCGCCAAAGCCGAGGGCTACCACAACATCATCCGCGCCTGCGGCAACGATCCCAACACGGCCGCCAAGCTGCTGCTGCTTGAAAAGCTCGAAGCCATTGTGGACAAGCAGGTGGAGGCCATTTCCAACCTCAAGATTGACAAGATCACCGTCTGGGATGGCGGCAACGGCGATGGCAGTGCCACTTCCCAATTCATCCGCAACTTTGTTTCAGCCCTGCCGCCACTCCAGGAAATTGCCCGCCAGGCCGGTATGGAACTGCCGGCCTACCTTGGCTCAATAGTGGAATCGGGAGCGAACGGCAAAACCGAAAAGGCCCTGCCGCGTCCGGCGGTGACGCCGGCCGCGAAGCCGCCAGCAACGAAAGAAGGGTGACGACACAAGCCATTCTCGACCAACTCGATGCCTGCGCCGAACGCCTGGCCTTTCCAATGCTGGATGCGCCGGGCTTCCGGCTGGCCGCCGCCCGGCTGCATGCCTACCGGGATGATTCCCGCTGGGCCCTGCTCATCGAAACCCTTGGGTGTCACGAGTTTGGCGCCGGACACAAAGCCATTGACAACTGCCTGCACGTCTATGGCAACGGCCTGCACCGGCCGCCGGGCGTTCTGGCAGAGGACTACCTGTTTCCCACGGCGGATGGCGACGAAGGTCCGACCTTCGATGACCGGCAGTATGTCCGCCGGACGGCGCGCACCCTGCGCATCCGGGGGCGGTCGGTGCCGTTGCCGGATCAGTCACCGCTCTATGATCTGGAGAGCCGTCCGCTTGCCTACGGCCGGCGGTGGCGGGATTACGAGCTGTTGCGCTGGCTGGTTGCTGGGCACCGGGCTGAACTGCTGTCCACGGAAGCCGAACGGCGGGCGCGGGTGCCAGCCGATCTGCCGGAAGTGCTGACGCTTGATGCCTGGCACCATCCCGATCTGGGCAGTGAAGTCCTGCCCAGTGCCTCCGAAACGTTTTGTCAGCTTGCTGAGGTGCTGGCCACCGGGGATGTCACCCGCTATCGTCCAATGCAGCCTCCCAATACCCACTGGTCATGTTGGCCGGCCGGAGTGTGACCTGTGCCGTTGACCAAGGCTGTTGTCCAGGATCGTCCGCGTATCCCGCCCCGAACACCCGGCGACTATGTGGCGCTGGTGTGGGCTACGGGGTTGTTCTCCGGGTTTTCACCCGTGGCGCCCGGAACGGCCGGCTCGGCTGTAATGGCAGCGCTCTACTATGCCGGCGGCAGGCTGGGATGGTTTCAGCCCTTCGCCCTGGACACTCTCGTGTGGCTGCTGCTGGCTGCCGTAGTCGTCAGTTATTCCGGTGGATGGGCGGCCGAACGCGCCGAGCATTTTTTCGGGGCCAAGGACCCGAATGAAGTCGTGGTGGATGAGTTTGCCGGGCAGCTCATCACCTATCTTTTTCTGCCGCTTGTCCCACAACTGGCCAGCCGGGTGTGGGCTTTTGAGCTGTGGACGCTGGGTGGGTTTCTGCTCTTTCGTCTGTTCGATGTCATCAAACCCTATCCGGCCCGCCGGTTTGAGGCCCTGCGGGGCGGGTTGGGCATCATGGCCGACGACATCGTGGCCGGCATTCAGGCCGGGCTGGTGCTGCTGCTGTGCGCCAAAGGAATGGCACTCTGGCTCGGCGCTGCCGGTTGAGTGGCTGCTTTCTGAAAAAACCATGGCCAAACAGAGTGAAGAACCGCACTTGGGACGCTGGGAGTTATTCATCCAGGCGGTCATCCTGTTGTCGCTGGCCGATTTTGCCCTCGAAACCCTCCCCAATCTGAGTCCGACCCAGCGCCGCCTGCTGGAGTGGTTTGAGGTGTTCTCGGTGGCGGTGTTTACGGTGGAATATGTCGTCCGCGCCGTCGGGTCGCGCCCGGCGGTCAAGTACCTGCTGAGTTTTTACGGTATTGTGGATTTGGTCGCGATTCTGCCCTTCTACCTGGGGTTGGTCGTGGATTTGCGCGCCCTGCGCGCGCTGCGTTTCCTGCGGCTGCTGCGGATTCTCAAGCTCACGCGCTACAGCCAAGCGTGGCGACGCTTCCACCGGGCACTGATCATTTCCCGCGAAGAACTGATTTTGTTTGCGGCCACGGCCTTGATTCTGATTTACCTGGCGGCGGTGGGGATTTACTACTTCGAGCATGAGGCGCAGCCCGAAGTTTTTGCCTCGATGTTCGACGGTTTGTGGTGGGCGGTGGCCACCCTGACCACAGTGGGCTATGGCGACAGCTATCCCATTACGGCCGGCGGGCGGTTTTTTACCTTTGTCATTCTGGTCATCGGTCTGGGGATCGTCGCCCTGCCCTCCGGCATTGTGGCCTCGGCACTTTCCAAAGCCCGCGCCGAAGAGGATGAAGCCGCCCGATGCGGAAAAACCGGCGACCCATGGACAGATGAAACTGATGCGGACTGACTGGCTGCGGCCAACCGGGAAAGCATCAGCGGGCTGCTGCCTGCGGCTGCCAGGCGCGTGCCTGGGACAGCACTTCGGCAAGGCGTTCCCGCACACCGGCCGCCTTTGACCCGGCGGCCGCTTCTGCATCCCGAAGACGCGCCTGGACGGTAGCCTGTACAACCGGGCTGGCGCCAGCCGCGCGAAAGTGCGTTTCGGCCTGTAAGCAGGCGGCAAAGACGAGTTCCGTGGGCGCGCTCTGGCGGGCCATGAACAGCGCGTACTCAAACCAGGCCGCTCCCTGTGCCAGGTCTTCCTGGCTCTCAGCGGCCAACTGAAGTGCCGCGTGATGTTCGGCCGCGGCCATATCCAACTGGTTACGGCCGGCATACAGGCCGGCCCGCCGGGTTGCGGCCGTGCTTGCCAGTCCGGGGAAGCCTTTGGCAGGGGCTGTTTCCCGTACCTGGGTGTAGAGACGTTCTGCGTCGGCGGTGCGACCGGCCGCCGCCTGGCTGTCGCCGAGTTTGAGCGTCCATTCAAGCCGCTGGCGGTCATCGGCCGCTGGCGCACGCAGCGCCTGTTCGTAGGCCCGGATGGCATCCGGTACGCGGTTGGCGCGCATGTAGGCGTCGCCAAGGTTGGCCCAGGCCATGGTCTGTCCCTCCGGGTCAAGCTGCACGGCCCGTTCCCAGGCGGCAATCCCGGTTTCTTCCTGTCCCCGTCGTGCCGCCAGCGTCCCCAGGTTGACCAGCGCCCGGACATCGTTGGGCAGGTATTCGTGGAACGCCTGATAGTGCCGGTACGCCGCATCGTATTCGCCCTGTTCAATGAGCATCTGTCCCAGGATGGACTGGCTTTCTGCATCGTAGGGATTGATGGCGATGGCGCGTTCCAGAGCCTCACGGGCGCGCAGGCGGTCGCCTTCGGCCAGTGCCAGCCGGGCCAGCCGTGCCGCCACCAGCGCATCGTTTGGATTGAGTTTCAGCGCCTGACTGAGAGCCGCCGCATCGGTGACACGCCCACCCAGGACGAATTTGAACACATCCAGTCCGGCCAGAAGCCCCAGCCCAACCACGGCGCCGGCCAGGGCGAAACGTCGCCACCATGGGCTGAAACGTCCGCTTCCGGCTGCATCGGCACTTGGGGGCTGTGTCTGGTCCTGCACGAGAACGGCGGCAATCTGTGGCTCGCGGAGTTTCCACACTGCGCCGTCCAGAATGAAATGGTGGATGTTGATAAGGGCAGTGAAGGCCAGGAAGCTGGTGGTGAAGTCCAGACCAAACCACAGGCTGGCCGCCCAGGGGCCGGGAATGAACAGGGCAATGCCGACGGCAAACAGGACAGCGGCATAGCGCCAGGGCTGCCACTGCGGGCCCTGTTCCCGGCGCGCGTAGTAGGAGGTAATCCAGAGGTACTGGGCCGAGTGCAGAAGCGCCAGCATGCCGGAGCTATAACGGACCTGAAAGACGGCTTCACCGACCAGGACAATGACGGCTGCCGGGATGAACCACAGGGCTTGGGTTGCCAGCAGGGCGAGGGTGGGGCCCGTGGCTGACCAGGGGTGCTGGCGGAACAACTTTCGTCCGATAACGAGAGTTATGGCGAGAAAGGACGCGCCCAACACGACAATAGCCGCTTTGACCACCGCCGGTGGCAGCCCGGCCGACAACAGCAACGGATCGGCCGAAGGGCCGCGGTTGAAAGCCAGCAGCAGCATGACGTAGGGCAGGACAAAGGCCGCCCACAGCCAGCGTGTGGTGGGCCGGTCCAGCGCCGTCAATCCATGGCGGCGGGCAAACATCAGGGCAATGCCGTAGTTCTGCCCCGTGTAGTGCCACGGACTCCAGAACACATAGAGCGTGAACACCCAGGCCAGCAGCGGTGGATGCGCATGCACGAGGAGCAAACCGGCCAGGGTAAGCAGCCCGGACCACACCAGCACCTGCCAATAACGCTGCCGGTCAGCCGGTTGGGCGCAGGCGCGATACCACGTCGCCGCATAGTGCGGGTAGTTACACACCAGCGCCAAGGCATAAAAAGCCGTGGCGAAGCCGCCGGCAAAGTATGGCTCGACCCAGTAGGTGATCAGCAGCAGCGGCAGCGACCACAGTCCGCAGCCGATGATGAGGTCGGTTGGTGCGCCGTAGAGCCAGCGGCGGGAAGCCGCAGCCGTTGTCCGGGGCTCCGGAGTTTGTTCCGCAACAGAGAGCGTGGTCATGGCGGTCAGACTTCAAACCGGTACGGGATTCATGGCAGGTTGCCCAAAAAGTAAGCCTTGCCGCGGCCCATTTCAGCAACAATTTGCATCCGGCTGCCAGCCGGGTGACTCCCGGAAATGGGACATTGTGCACCGGTCATCAAGCCCGGGCGGGTTTCATCGTCTGCGACACAATGCTAAGGTAGCCAGAGGCACCCCATTCAAACGGCAACTTATTCTGGAACGTCCGTCATGGAAGCGGCCCGTAGCCATCCCGAACCAATCCAGTCTGGAGAAGCGTCTGACCGGAAAGCCTGGCAGCGGCGCTACCGGGCGGTGCGCGCCGTTTCCGAAGCCATCTGCCAGCCGCTGGAGACCGAAGACTACGTCGTGCAGCCAATGCCGGATGCCAGTCCGCCAAAGTGGCATCTGGGTCACACGAGCTGGTTTTTCGAGACCTTCATCCTCAAATCCGGCGATTACCGGACTTTTCATCCGCGCTACGACTACATCTTCAACTCGTACTACGAAGCGGTTGGGGCGCGGCATCCGCGGCCGCAGCGTGGGCTGCTGACGCGCCCGACGGTATGTGAGGTCTATGCCTACCGCGCGCACGTGGATGCTGCTGTCGAGCGGTTCATCGCCCACAGCGACACGCGCACCTGGGTGGCCCTCCAGCCCATTCTGGAGTTGGGCCTGCACCACGAGCAGCAGCACCAGGAGCTTTTGCTGACGGACATCAAGGCCATTCTTGCCGCAAATCCGCTTGATCCGGTGTACCGGCCGCAGCCTCTGCCGTCGCCAGTGGAGCAGTTGTCACCCACCGGTGACTGGCACATTGTGGAGGGCGGCCGCCATGCCATCGGCCACGCCGGCCGCGGGTTTGCCTTTGACAACGAAGGGCCGCGCCACGACGTGCTGCTGCGTCCCTGCCGGATTGCCGCCCGGCCCGTAACCAACGGCGAATTTCTGGCATTCATGGCCGACGGCGGCTACAGGCGGCCGGAGTTGTGGCTGTCGGACGGTTGGGCAACGGTAACGGCGCGCGGTTGGGAAGCGCCATTGTACTGGCGGCAGGCGGCCGACGGCACGTGGGAGACCATGACCCTGCATGGGGTGCAGCCCGTCGCCCCGTATGAACCTGTCTGCCACATCAGTTTTTACGAGGCCGACGCCTATGCACGCTGGGCTGGAAAGCGCCTGCCGACAGAAGCCGAATGGGAAGTCGTTGCCGCCCGCCTGCCGGTGACAGGTAACTTTTACGAATCCGGCGCGCTGCATCCACGGCCTGTTTCGGTCTCGGCCGCGTTCTACGGTGATGTGTGGGTGTGGACAGCCAGCCCGTACGTGGGGTATCCAGGATTTCGGCCTGTGTCCGGCGCGCTGGGTGAGTACAATGGCAAGTTCATGTGCAACCAGATGGTGTTGCGTGGCGGTTCCTGCGCCACGTCGCTGACCCACATCCGCTCCACCTACCGAAACTTTTTTCCGCCGGATGCGCGGTGGCAGTTCACTGGTGTTCGGCTGGCGGAGGATATGTCATGAGTCATCCCCAACCTGGCCAAGCGGCGCGCCCGTCCTACGGTTACATCGTCTCTTTCCAAGACCTGCACCCGACGCCAGCAGACTTTCGGGAAGAAGTGCTGGCCGGATTGCTGCGTACTCCCAAGTCCCTGCCGCCCAAATTCTTCTATGACCGGCGCGGCTCGGAGCTGTTCGATGAAATCTGTCAACTGGAGGAGTATTACCTGACCCGTGTCGAGACGGGCCTGCTGGAACGCCATGCAGCCGAAATGGCCCGGTTCATCGGTGAAGGGGCGCTGCTGATTGAGTACGGCAGCGGAAGCGGCCGCAAGACCCGTATTCTGCTCGACCACCTGCCGAGCCTGGCGGCCTATGTGCCGGTGGATATTTCCAAGGAACACCTGCTGGCCGCCGCCACGGAACTGGCCCAGGCCTATCCGTGTCTGCGGGTGACGCCGGTGTGTGCCGATTACACCCGCGAAATGGAGTTCCCGGACTTTGAGGAATTTTTCTATCGGCGGCGGGTGGTGTTCTTTCCCGGTTCGACCATCGGCAACTTTACTCCACCGGAAGCCGAGATGTTCTTACGCCATGCGGCAGAAGTGGCGCGGCCCGGCGGCCTGCTGCTCATCGGCGTGGACCTGAAGAAAGACCCCACGGTGATTGATGCAGCGTACAACGACGGGCAGGGAGTGACGGCGGCGTTCAACCTCAACCTGCTTCAGCGGATCAACACCGAGTTGGGCGCGGATTTCGACCTGCGCCTGTTTGAGCACCGTGCCTTTTATGACCCGGCGCATGGACGGGTTGAGATGCACCTGGTCAGCCGACAGGCGCAGACGGTTCACATCGGAGAAACG